>Ga0306920_100010752_pt1 | contig 12295 bp, 11 predicted proteins | sample flu12Cox44000170_FD_204666 | JGI IMG/M metagenome (GOLD analysis project Ga0306920, IMG submission 204666) | Lab enrichment of tropical soil microbial communities from Luquillo Experimental Forest, Puerto Rico - flux4day.12C.oxic.44.000.170 (v2)... | ecosystem: Environmental > Terrestrial >...
CGGGCTTACGCCTCGACGCTCGCCGAGGATATCACTTTTTCTCTACATGTCCGCCGAATTGGAAGCGCATGGCGGACAGCAATTTGTCCTGAAAATCGGCGTCGCCGCGCGAGCTGAAGCGCTCGTAGAGGGCGGTGGATAGAACCGGGACGGGGACGGCTTCGTCGATGGCGGCCTTGATGGTCCAGCGGCCTTCGCCGGAATCGGAAACCCGGCCGGCGAATTCCGCCAGGGACGGGTCCTTGACCAGAGACGCCGCCGTCAGGTCCAAGAGCCAGGAGGCAATCACGCTGCCGCGCCGCCAGACCTCGGCAATATCGGCCAGGTTGAGATCATACTGATAATGCTCCGGATCACGCAGCGGAGTGGTTTCCGCATCAATCTCACGCTTGCGCTTGCCGATGTTGGCATCGCGCAGAACGCCCAGCCCCTCGGCATAGGCGGCCATGACACCGTATTCGATGCCGTTGTGGACCATCTTGACGAAATGGCCGGCGCCGTTGGCCCCGCAATGAAGGTAGCCTTGCTCGGCGGTGCCGCCGACTTTTTCCCGGCCGGGGGTGCGGGGAATGTCCCCCATGCCTGGCGCCAGCGTTTTGAAGATGGGATCGAGACGCTGAACCACCTCTTTCTCGCCGCCGATCATCATGCAGTAGCCGCGCTCCAGGCCCCAGACGCCGCCGCTGGTGCCCACGTCCACGTAATGAATTCTCTTCGCGGCCAGGTCCTTGGCGCGGCGAATGTCGTCCACGTAGTAGGAATTGCCGCCGTCGATGAGGATGTCGCCGGCTTCCACCAGGGGCAATAAATCGGCGATGGATTTGTCCACCACCGCCGCCGGCACCATCAACCAGATCGCCCGCGGCTTGTTCAGCTTCTGGACGAATTCCGCCAGCGACTTGCCGCCGATTGCTTTCTCTTTGACCAACTCCTCCACAGGCTGGGGGGACCTGTCGAAGACCACGCATTGATGCCCGGCCTTGAGAAGTCGCCGCACCATGTTGGCGCCCATCCGTCCCAGACCGATCATTCCCAGTTGCATGACATGACTCCTTGATGAGGTGGTGACGGGAGCTTGAGCGAACGGAGGTTTTGCTCCGGTCGTTGACGCTTCCAATCATTGTCAGCGAAAACAGGCGGATCGGCCACTACCGCTTGCAGATTTGCTTCGATGGGATTTAGCGACGAAGCGATCGTTATTCACCGGTCTCGAATGGAATTGGCCGTTGCAATTTGGCGGCGTCGCTCAGGGGCAGCGGTTGCCAGTCACCTGCCGGGGCAATTCCGGAAGTGGCGGCCTTGCCCTGTTCGGGCAATGTCCGCGGCATGTGCAGTTTGTCAGGCTGGAATGGATCCCTTGGTTCGACGGGCGCGGGATGGACGCCGGGGATCAGGTGAATCTTGACATCCTTATCCGCCTCGAAGACCCGGCCATCGCTCAAGACCAGCCGGGCCACGACGCGCAGATTCTCGCAAACCGGCCAGGATTTCCAGGGCAGGGTGACCACGTAGCCGCTCGCGAACAGACCGCCTTTCCACGAGCGGCGCAAATCGTCCGCACCGACATCCCAGGAAGACAGCGGCGCTTTAATGCCTTGTGAATCGACTTGCAAGGCCAGGACGTGCAAGGTTCCAGGGGCCTTGACCAGGTGATCCGCCCCGTCGCGCGGCTCGACAACCACTTGCAGGGCATCGTCCCCCGCTTTGTTATCGATATCGACACCGCCGGTCATGCGGCCCAGGGTAATGCGCTTGAGGCCAAAGAGCTGCGCTGCGTGTTCCGGCAGGATTTTTTCGCCGTGACGGAGAGAGTCAACTTCGCGTTCCAAGGCACGGTTATGATGTTCCGTTCGCTCGTGCTCGTCGCGCAATTCGTTGTACTGGATTTCCTTGGTGCGGAGCTCATTTTCCAGGAGTTCCTTGTTGTGCCAGCCGCAACCGGACAGCAGGCCGCACAACACAAATAGCGTTGCCAGGCGTCCTGCCATTTCTGTTCCTTTACTCCCAGGGCTCGAAGACTCGCCCTGGGGCTTGTGGGAATTTCCCAAGCCCGCAGGCGAGTCTTCAAGCCTGAGGGTTTTGGGATTGGGTCTAGGTCACCGCCGGCTTGGGCACCACCATGCCCGGCGGCAGCCGTTCCAGGACGGTATCCACGATGCCGTATTCGCGCGATTCCTCCGCCGACATGAACTTGTCCCGATCCGTGTCCTTCTCAATCTTGTCCAGCGATTGGCCGGTGTGCCGGAGCAGGATTTCATTGAGGGCCTTCTTGAGCCTTTGGAATTCCCGCAGGTGCAGCAAAATCTCGGTGGTGGTCCCCTCGGTGCCGGCCAGCGGCTGATGAATCATGACGCGCGCGTGCGGCAGGGCATTGCGCTTGCCCTTGGCCCCCGCGGTCAGCAGCACCGCGCCCATGCTGGCCGCCTGACCGATGCAATAGGTGGCGACATCGCAGGTGACGTATTGCATGGTGTCGTAAATGCTCAGGCCCGCGGTTACGGAACCGCCCGGAGAATTGATGTACAGGTGAATATCCGCCTTCGGATCATCGAATTGCAAAAACAACATCTGCGCCACGATCACATTGGCGCTGGCATCATCAATCTGTCCTTGCAGAAAGATGATGCGATCCTTGAGCAGCCGGCTATAGATGTCAAAGACCCGCTCTTCGCGGCCGCTGCGTTCCACCACATAAGGTACCAGGGGCATGGAATGTTCTCCGGAGGCATCCCGGCCCTTCCTTAATTTATCGGCAGCCGGGACGATTTTTGTTAGTTGTTAGTTGCTAGTTGTCAGTTGTTAGTTGGCAATAGGTTGCCTATTTTTACGCGTCTCGCCTAATTTCTAGAGCTTCCTTTGGCTCATGCCTGCTTCCCCAGGGCGGAAGGATTAGGCCACGAACAACTGACAACTAACAACTAACAACTGGCCTACTACTTCTTCTCTTCCGTGATCTTTTGAATTACCTCATCGACCAGGCCGAAATCCTTTGCTTCCTGGGCGGTGAAGTAGCGATCGCGATCGGTTTCGGTGGCGATGCGATCGATGGGCTGGCCGGTGTGGAAGGCGAGGATTTCATTGAGCCGGCGGCGTTCCTTTTCGATCTCCAGGGCCTGGATTTCAATATCGGAAACCTGGCCGCCCACCTGGCCCCAGGGCTGGTGGATCATGACTTTGGAGTTGGGCAGGGCGAAGCGCTTGTTCTTGGTGCCGGCGGCCAGGATGATGGCCGCCCCGCTGGCCGCCAGGCCCATGCAGTAGGTGGAGATCGGGCATTCCATGTACAGCATGGTGTCGTAGATGGCCAGCGTGGCAGTCACCGAGCCGCCCGGACAGTTGATGTAAAAATGGATTTCCTGGTTGCGGTTCTCGTACTGCAGGAACAGCAATTTCTGGATGGTGACGTTGGCCAGGTAATCGGTGATGGGCGCCTGCCCGCCCGTTTCCGGCGAGCTGCCCAGAAAGACGATGCGGTTTTCCAGAAGCAGATCGGCCAGGGTCATCTGCCGCTGGCGGGCGTAATCGCGATAGCGCTGGACCTGGGGTTCAAAAGTCATGGGATATTCCTGAAAGATTGCTGTTTACGTTTAGCGTTCGGAATATCCACTCCCAATGCTAAACGCAAGCAAGTTATTCCTTGGTTTCTTCCTTCTTTTCCGGCTCCGTGCTCTCCGGCGGCACTTCAGTCGGGTCGCGCAGCTCGCCTTCCACTGCCTGTTGTTCCACGGTAGCCACCGCACTTTCCTGGTCTAGTGGAATGTCCTCGTACTCGGCGCTTTCCAGGATCAGGTCGAGCGTTTTGCGCTCGATGATCTGGGCGGCAAGGGTGTCCAGGAGATCGTCCTTTTCCAGCTGGGCCCGCACCCGGCGCGGCGACTGCTCGCTCTGGTCGGCCAGGGTTTCGATCTCGTTGTCGATCTCGTCGTCGCTGACGTCAATCTTCTCGACCTCGGCAATTTTTTGCAGGACGAAATGTTCCTTGAGAGCCAGGGCGGTGTTGCGCAGGATGTCTTGCTGCAGGATGCGTTGCCGGCCCTGGATTTCCTCCTCCGACATGCCGGCTTCGCGCATTTCCATGACCTTGCGGGCCATGGACTTGCGGGCCTGACGAACGAGCAAGTCGTTAGGCAGCTCCCAGGTGGCCGACGCAGCGATCTGAGCCAGCACCTGGTCGCGGGCGGATTGGCGTTGCTGATATTCCAGCCGGCTTTCCAGCAGACCGCGCACCTTCTCATTGAGCTGTTCCGGAGTGTGCACGCCGAAGTTGTGCAAAAACTCGTGCGTCAGCTCGGGCAGCTTCATGCTCTTGACTTCCTTGATTTCCAGGGTCGCCTCCACGGTTTGCCCGCGCAGTTGCGGGGCGGCCACGCTGGCGGACAGCGTGATATCCACTTTTCGCTTGTCGCCCGCTTTGGCCCCCTCGGTCTGGGCGGCAAACTTTTCCGCCACACCATCTTTGAAAGCCAGCGTATCGTCCACCCGTAGCGTGCACTCCTTGGAACTTCCCAGAACCTGACTCCCCATGCGCGTGGTCATGTCAGAAACGAGGTAATCGCCGATCTGGGCGTTGCCTTCGGGCTTGGAAATCAGCTGGCCGAAGCGGGCCAGAATTCGGCTCTGTTCCTTGTCCACGTCGGCGTCGGTAAAGGTTTTCACCGGCCTTTTCAGCGACAGGCCCTTGTAATTGGGCAAATCAAACTGCGGCCGAACCTCGACGTCAAACTCGTAAATGAACGGCCCATCCTTGGGAATGTCGATGGTGTTGGGGTTGAGGTTGGGCGGGCTCAACGGAGCAATATCGTGCTCGTCGGCTAGCTGTTCCAGGCTGGCCAGAAGAATTTGCCCCTTGATCTGGTCGCTGACTTCCTTGTGAAAACGGCGGACGATCACCTTGCGCGGCGCCTTGCCGGGCCGGAAGCCGGGGACCTCGGTGTCCTTCACCATTTCGGCAATCTTTTCATCGAAGCGCGCATCGATGTCTTTTCGCTCCACGGTGACTTTGATGTGCTTTTTGCACGGGCCGGTGTCGATGATTTCCACCGCCTGATGGAGCTTCTCTTCCTTCTTTTCCTCTTCCGCGCCTTCTGTCTCCGCTGCGGGCTCGGCGACGCCAGCGGGGCTGTCGGGTTCGGGGCTGTCATGGGTTTCGTCAGTCATTGGCGGTCACCCCCAGAAGTCAAGAAAGCCGAGAAGGCCGCCACCGGGACCCGGCGGATCGCGGTAGAGGAGCCTGCTCGGCCGTGAGAGCGGGTGATGGGGCTCGAACCCACGACAGCCACGTTGGCAACGTGGCGCTCTACCACTGAGCTACACCCGCTTGGTCCGATCCTCAACTCTCTTTCTTCCCAAATTATAAAAGTGAACTGTACGAATTCAAGGGGAAGTTTTGAGCGGGAGCGCGACAGCGCAGGAGCGCGCATCAGTCCGCCGCGCTCCCGCGCTCCTGCGCTCCCGCGCTCTTGACCCACGGCACCGGCTGCTTGGCGAAGAAGGCCCGCAAGCCTTCCTGACACTCGCGGGACAGTCGTGGCGCGGCGCTGGCCTGGGCGGCTTCCTCGACCGATACGGCTTGCCGCGAGAACTGGTGCAAGAAGGCCTTCGTCTTGGCAAGGGCTTCGGGGCCGGCCTCCGCCAGGGCTTTCGACCATGCCAAAGCGCGATCCAGAAGCTGGCCGGCATCCACAATCTCGTTGATCAGGCCGGTGCGAACCGCCTCGGCAGCGCCGATCACTTCGCCGGTCAAAAGCAGATAGCGGGCCATGCGCTCGCCGACATGCCGGAGCAAATGCGGCATTACCATGGCTGCCACCAGTCCGCGGCGCACCTCCGGATAGCCGAACCGAGCCTCGGGCACAGAAAGCGCCAGATCGCACACCGTGACCAGGCCGGCACCCCCCGCCACCGCCGAGCCATTGACCGCCGCAATCGTCGGCTTGGGGAGGGTGTAAATCAGGTCGTACAGCTTGGCCAGCCGCAACGCATCATCCCAGACAGGAGATTGCTCCTTGGGGGCGGAAATAGATTCCTGCAATTCGGCCAGATCCATGCCCGCGCAAAACACCGGTCCCGCCCCGGTGAGGATCACGCAGCGAACCGATGCATCGTCTCGCGCTCGCTGGAAGGAATCGGCTATCGCATCAATCAAACCGCGGCTCAACGCGTTGCGCTTGTCAGTTCGGTTCAGCGTGATCAGGACTGCGGGCGGCCGGGATTCGTAAAGGACTAATTCGCTCATGACCTCTCTCTCCCGATTGTCGTTTCATGCTTGGAAAACTACTCCGAGCGCGAAACGATAAATTCACAACTCGATTCATCGTTTCGCGCTCGGAGAACTACCTCGGAACATTGCCACAATATTCTCCGGCGTTGTAATGGGCATTTGCAACAGCGCCAGGGCGAGCGTTTTTCCCTGCGTATCGACGCGCAGGGATCGGCTGGCGCCGCCGGCCAGAACATCGTACAAGAGGAAATTCAGGCCAAGTACATTGCCGGCTTCATAGCGAACAACGCGGCTTGGTTTCAAGCTCTTGAAATAATCCTGAACGACCTCAGCCGAAAGATTGGCGCGAAGCCAATCGTAACCCGCCTTGGTATAGGCGATAATGGCAATGTTGGCGTGGTTGCCTTTGTCCCCGCTGCGGCCATCGGCGATGCTGGACAGGGTTAAGAGTGGAATCATCGGCTCACCTGCACCATGGGTCGGCAGACACTCTTGGCGATCAAGGCCGGCCAGTAAGCAAACACCTGGCGCACGGCAGGCCGCCCGGTGGTGTAACCCGTTACACCGGGAGGCCCGGACGTCACCAGGGGTGCGAATTCCTTGGCGAACCGCTCAACTGCCGCCTTGCGTGAATCATGAACGCTGACGCGCAGAACCACTTCGGGAGGATTCTTGGCCTGCAACAATACACCGGGAACACAATCGCCACTGCCCAGACATTCGATGTTACTGCGTTCCAATTCAAAACCAGCCCGTTTGACGCGATCCAAGATCATCTGTCCCGCAAGTCTCGCTTTGTCCAAGGCGTGGGGCCCGGCGATCACCAGCGTGCCGCTTGCTGAATAACCATCACGATACGCGATGGAGACCTTGTAAGAATCGGTGGCCGGCAATCCGCGGGCATTGTCAATCCGGACCATGTCCGGCCCAGATTCCGTCAAGGATACGGAGGTAAAATCAGCGACCACATCCGGAGTCAAATACGCAGCTGGATCGCCGACTTCGTACAAAAGTTGCTCGGCCACGGTTTCGCGATTGACGGCTCCTCCCGTGTTCTCGGGTTTGGTGATGACAAAGGATCCGTCAGCGTTCATATCGGCAATGGGATAGCCGACGTTAGCCAGGTCCGGGGCGTCCTTCCAGTTGCACCACAGGCCGCCGGTGACCTGGGCGCCGCATTCGATGAGATGACCTGCAACTGTGACCGCCGCGAGCCGGTCCCAGTCTTGCCAGCCCCACCCAAGTTCGTGGACCGCGGGAGCGACAGTCAACGATGCATCTGCAATCCGGCCGGTGATGACGATGTCCGCTCCCTGCCGCAACGCCTCGACCACGCCCATCGCTCCGAGATAGACATTGGCGCTGACAACCCGCTCCCGAATGGTCGTCAGGTCCTGGCCGGTGTCCATGTTGGTCAGCCGGTGTCCATCGACCAGGAGCTGATCGAGTCGCGGCAACAGATCGTCGCCGGTCACGGTTGCCACAACTTTGCTTGCCAATCCTCCCTTGGCCAGAATGGCGCGGGCCTTGGCGGAACAAGCCTCCGGATTCATGCCGCCGGCATTGGTTATGATCTTCAATTTCGGTTGTGACTGTAGAATGGGGAGAAGCCGTTCCAATACATCGAGGAAATCGCCGGCAAATCCGGCCTGCGGATCGCGCTGCTTTTGCAGGGCCAGGATCGACATGGTCAATTCGGCCAGGTATTCAAGGGTGAGATAATCCAGCCGGCCCGCCTCCGCCAGGAGGATGGGCGCATCTGCATTGTCGCCCCAGAAGCCGCAACCGTTGCCGATGCGAATGCCCATTGGCAGTGAGTGGTGAGTGGTGAGTGGTGAGTGGGCCGACATCCGGCGGCGATCCTCAGCACCCAGCAATGTGTTCATTCTTACGGGTATCTCGAGGGGGTGCAAGCCGGGTATGATTCATCGTCTTGACTCTGCGATTTTCAAAGCGCCGGGGCGGGGCTGGGGAGGACTTGCTTGACCGCGGGACCTCCCCGGCCGTTTTTTTGTAGGGTGGGCATCGCCCACCTTGCGCACGTTGCGGTGGGCAGTGCCCACCCTACTCCTGCTGCCACCGCTCGGCCGACCACTCGGCGGCGCACCCGCACTGCGCCAGCGCTCGGTCGAGATTCGCCGCCGACTGGAAACGCTCGGCTGGGTTTTTCGCCAGACAGCGGGCAACGACCGCGGCGATGTCGGCCGGCACGTCGGGCCGGAAGTCGGTCAGCGGCGGCGGCGGCTCGGACCGGTGCGCGGCCAGGACTTGGCCGACGGTCTTCCCCTGAAACGGCGGTCGGCCGGTCAGGGCGAAGAACGCCACGGCCCCAAGGCCATACACGTCGCCGCGGGCGTCCAAGGCCGACTCGCCTGCCGCCTGCTCCGGGGACATGTAGGCCGGCGTCCCGAGGACCATTCCGGCACGCGTCAGCCGGCCATCGGCGTCGGCCGACAGGTCTTGCACCAGCCCGAAGTCGAGCAGCTTCGCCACGTCCTGCTGGCCGCCGAGGGCCGCGACGATCACGTTCCCGGGTTTCAGGTCCCGGTGGACCAGCCCGGCGGCGTGCGCCTCCGCCAGCGCCCCGCATACCTGCCGGAGCAGGTAGACAACCCGACCCGGAGGCAATGGCCCGGTCTTGCGGACCAACTCCTCCAACGTCGGCCCGTCGAGATACTCCATCACGTAATAGAAGGAGCCGTCGTCCGCCCGGCCGTAGTCGTACACCCGCACCGTATTGACGTGGGTCAGCCCGGTGACTGCCTGCACTTCGCGGGCGAACCGGGCCGCACTCGCCGGGTTCGCGGCCAGCTCCGGGCGGACGAACTTCACCGCGCACGGCCGCTTGAGCAGCCGGTGCTCCGCCAGCCACACCTCGCCCATCCCGCCCTCGCCGAGCTTCCGCTTGAGGGCATACTGCCCGACCTGTTCGGCCCGCCGCTCAGCCTCGAACGCCCGCCGCTGGAGGGCCGTCGTGCGGGCGGCGACCAACACCGCGATGGCCGCCGGGATGATCAGGTTGAGCGCCGTCTGGATCAGCATCGGCGGGAGTAGCGGCCGGAGCCCGGGTTTAACCGCGGCGGCGGCGACGGCCGCCACGAACGGGACGGCAGTCAGTGCGGCCACCACGGCCAGGCTGCGCCGGCGGGTGTTGGGGATCAGCACCCCGTAGACCAGGATGACCATCGCGGACGACTGGGCGGTGACCGCCCCCGCGAACGCGACCGACAGCTCCGGCGGGACCGCGCCGCGGTCGGCCGCGGCGGACAGCATGTCGAACCGGAGCACCCCGAAGTAGGCCGTGTGGGTGGCGAAGTGGACCAGTTCCCACAGCCGCAATGACCGCAGCGACATCCCCGGCGACCTCCACAGGACGACGGCCCCGATCAGGCTCTGGGCGAGCGTCGGGACGAGCCGCCACGGGTTGCCCTGGTCGGGTCGCAGCGCCGGGTCTTCGTCACCCCGGGCCATCGAACTCAGCGCGGCGAGCAGCAAGACGTAGGCGAGGGCCAACAGGTGGACGAGGATCAGGCGGGAGCGGAGCAGCTGGCGGAGTTCTTCGTCGAATCCGCTTCCGGGCGCCTGGCCGCAGGGGGCGAATGACGCCGTGGCCCGCGGTGGCGATTTCATGAGCTGCCCCAAGAATCTTCCCAACGGCTCCGGAATCGTGCAGCGTTCCGCTTCGGGAAACTTCTCCTCGCCGAGCCAGCTCTCCAGAGCTTCCTGGCAACGTGCGCACTCTTCGACATGGGCCGCGACAGTCTCACCGTCGGGATGGGGCAGTTCCTCCGCCAGCATCTGCTGAAGTGTTTCTAGGGTTGGGCAAGGGTTCATGGCGTCGGCGGCTCCAATCCGAGTTTCTCGAGCTTGTTCATCTCCGCGCGAACGAGCTTTTGAACCTTCGAGCGCATGGAGTAGACCGTGGCGACCTTCAGGGACAGTTTCTGGGCCGCTTCCGCTCCCGACATCCCTTCCAGGGCCGTGAGCCGGAAGGCTTCCCATCTTTCAGGGGTCACGCTCAATTGGACCCGCACCAGAGCCTCGTCAAGCAGCTCGCGGTCGAACTCTTATTCCAGGCGCGCGAGCAGATCTTCCGGAGCCTTGAGGGACTCCAGCCACTCCCGGAAGCGGCTGTCGCCGCTGCCGCGGGCTCGACGGCGATCCTCGACAAACTCGCTCCACGCGTGGCGTGTCAGGGTCCGCAGCCAGGCGCGGAAGCGACGCGTTGCGTCGTAAGTAAATGTCCGCATTTTCTGTGCGAGCCGCAGCAACACGCTCTGGGTCACATCTTCGGCGTCGGCTTCCTGGAGGTTCCAGCTCCGGCACCAGCCATGAATGCGCGGGCCGTAGCGGCGCACGAATTCCTCCCACGCCGCCGCATCCATCGGATCCCGGCCGAGCCGGCCCAGCAAGGTCGGGCTGGTCCGCGATTCCGCAGAGCCCGCCATGACCGATACTCCCCGACATGAAAAGACCTGTCAGGGAATTATCCTCCTCTGCCGGGTCAAAGGCAATGGCCAGTTGAGCGCCACGCCCCGTATGGCAGTCATCTTTGTTGAGCCTAACTGTTTCCACAGTTTGGTGAGCGCCCCGCGTCCGGCAGGAACGCCCGCCCGTCGATTTCGAGGTCGGGCAGCCCCGGCCGCGTCGGCTGCCAGCCTTCCGCCAAGGCCGCCTCGATCACCCGCCGGACCAGCCCCGGGGTCGGGTATTGCGCCTGCCCCGCAACGTGGTGCCACACCGGGTAATCGAACCGCACCACCAACCGCTGGCCCGGTCCCTGGGTCTGCTCAACGTACAGGCACCGCGGCCAGAAGTGCCTCCGTTCCGAGCCGACCGCGCGGCGAGTGAGCAGCCATCGATAGGTCCGGTCGGCGACGACGATTCGTCGGGTGCCCTTTCGCGGAAGGGTCATCGGACTACCTCCAAGCCGGAGCGCGGCCATGAAACTCCGCGACGAAAAATCCCGGCAGCAATATCCCCAACCCGAAGGCTCGCTAGAATTGCCTGTCCCCTGGCGGGGCCGGGATGGCGTCCGTGATCGCCTGCAGCGGCTGAAGGTTGCTGGCCGGGACGGATTGCGGGTTTGGCGGACGTTTCTTTTTGCCGGCCTGGACCTCGAAGGCGCCGATGTCCACCGTGCCGACGAAGCGCGGGAAGCCGGGGCCGCGCTGGTCGAAGGCCAGCTTCTTGCCGCTGGCATCCAAGGCTAGGGCGTCGTCGCCCGCGTTGATGGCCTTGCTGCCGGTCAGGAGAGCCATGGTGTACGTCGGGCCCCCGTTGTCGGCCAGAGGACCGAGCATGGGGTCAATGGGCTTGGCGGGCGTTCCCACCAAGACGCTGTTATTGAAGGAGCCGATGCTCATGCCGCCGTTGCCGATGAGGTTATGGCCCTGGTCGGTGATGTTGCCGCCTGGTTGGGCGTGGAAGTCGGGATCGCCGAACGAGTCGAAGTTGCGCGCAATCAATGTGTTGACGAGCGTCAAATTGAGGGCCCAGACGCCGCCGCCAACTCCAGAACCGTTGCCTACGATGGTGTCGTTGGTGAGTTGGACGGCGCCCTGGATATTGCGCAGACCGCCTCCTTCACCGGCTATTTGTAGTTGTTGATTGACGTCTATCTCGAAGGTCCGGTTCAAGGCAATGGTGGAATTCGTGACGTTGACGGTCCCGAAATCGATAAACAGGCCGCCGCCGCTGGCGTCGGGAGTCTGCACGTGGGGAACATTCGGGAAAGTAAGCCCGGCGAGGACTCCGTTATCGTTGAAGGTGGAATTGCTAATCGAGGCAATGCCGCTCGCTTGGTACAGTCCCCCTCCCTGGGCCGAGCCGCCGGCCCCCCCATCTCCACGTTGATTGATGCCGTTAAGCCCACCCAGACCGCCCGAGCCACCACTGGCACCATCGACGGAAACGGTGCCGTTCACCAACCCGAGTTCGGAGAAAGAGCTGAAAATTCCCGCCCCCAAAACGGAGCCGCCGTTACCGCCGTCGCCTCCCATACCCGATTGCTGCGCCGCTCCACCATCTCCTCCTAGACCCCCAAACAAATTGCTGTTCGAGAGAGTCATGGTT
>Ga0306920_100010753_pt1 | contig 12295 bp, 10 predicted proteins | sample flu12Cox44000170_FD_204666 | JGI IMG/M metagenome (GOLD analysis project Ga0306920, IMG submission 204666) | Lab enrichment of tropical soil microbial communities from Luquillo Experimental Forest, Puerto Rico - flux4day.12C.oxic.44.000.170 (v2)... | ecosystem: Environmental > Terrestrial >...
GGCCATGGTCCGCGCATGGATGCGGTCCCCGCCACCGCAGATGCCGACTCACCGGATGCCAGTTGCATGTGCAGTCATCGCTCGCCGAGCGGCGCTCCCTGGGTGAGCGGCAGAGTGCTGCGGGTCTTCAGGGATCGCATGACCGTCATGAGAGCAGAGTGCACCACGCCGGCAGCGGCCGGTAGGAGAGACGGGAGATGAGCAACCGATATCTCGCGGGACGAGGGGCCTGGGTGACTGGCGGTGTCACCGGGATGGGGCGGGCCATCGCTCTGGCACTCGCCGAGGCGGGGGCCGACGTCGCGATCGGGTCGTTGGTCGAAGCAGCTCGGGCGGAGGTCGTGCGGGGTCAGAACGTCTACACGCCGAGCTTCGAGGAGGTGGCCCGGACGCGTGACGAGATCGCCGTCCACGGCGTCCGGGTCCTCGCGCAGCCGCTCAACGTGTGCTCAAACGAGTCCGTGGACGCCTTCCACGCCGCCACCGTGGAGGCCTTCGGCCACATCGACATCCTGGTGAACGCCGCCGGGTCGTCCACGCGCCACGTTATGGTCGACCACCCGGACGACCTGTGGCAGCGCATGCTGGAGACCAACCTGACCGGCGCCTACCGAACGATCAAGCGTTGTATGGGCGGGATGATCCAGCGGAAATGGGGGCGAGTCATCAACATCGCCTCCACAGCGGCGACCGTCGGGTACGTGGCTCACAGCGCGTACTGTGCGTCCAAGGCTGGCCTCTTGGGACTCACGCGCTGCGTGGCGCTGGAGGGTGCGGCACATGGGATCTCATGCAATACCATTAGCCCGGGCTGGGTCGACACGCCCCAGGGCCGGAGCGGAGTCCTTCAACAGATGCGCCTCGAGGGTTTCGACGACGAGCGTCAGTACCGCGAGCGGATCGTGAAGAGCATCCCGCAGAAGCGGTTCATCCATCCCTCAGAGATCGGGGCGCTGGCCGCCTTTCTGTGTCGGGATGATGCCGTCGGGATCACGATGCAGGATCTGACCTTGGCGGCGGGGTCGCTCTGGTGAGCGCCACCGAGAAGGGAGGGCTATCCTAGAGCCCGGGTAGGACTTCCTCCCAGACATAGCGGAAGCAGCTCCGCAGATCTTCCGCGCAGGAGACCACGAACTCAAAGACGAGATGTGTGATCGGTAGCGAGAGGTACTGGCGGATGTGCTCGATCGTCTCGCGTCGATCGCCTTCGAAGCCGGTTTGCGCCGAGCGCATGGGCTGCGGTCGGATATCCCGTGGCCGAAGGTACATGCGAAAGGTGAGCGGTACTGGATCCGAAGTGATCGAGCGCATATATGTGAGCATCTCCGTGACCTTCTCAGGCGACAAGCCGGTCGGATGCCATGGCGCGCGGAGGCGTACCGCTCTGCGCACCGAAGCGGGTCCGTAGCCCCCGACCCAGATCGGGATCGGACGCTGGACCGGTTTCGGCTCGAACGCGATACCGAAGAAGGAATGGTATCGGCCCGTAAAGCGTGGTGAGGGCGATGTCCACAGCTCCTGCATGATGGCGACGTACTCGTCGGTCATCGCCCCGCGCTCCGCGAATGGAATCCCGAGCGCCTCGAACTCCTCGCGGTCCCAGCCGACGCCGATCCCGAAAATCACTCGGCCGCCGCTGAGATAGTCGAGGGTCGAAAGCAACTTGGCCTGGGCGAAGGGGCTGCGCAGTGGGACGACCACGACCGTCGTACCGAGCTTGACTCGCGTCGTCTCCGCCGCCGCGTAGGCAAGACAGATGAAGGGGTCGAGGAACTCATCGCCGTACCGTCTCCCGAACTCGGGGAGCACCAGGACGTGGTCGGAAGTCCACACCGAGGCGTACCCGAGTTCCTCGGCGAGCCGCGCGGTGCCGATGCTTGCCGCCGGCGACGTCACGTCGCCGTAGTTCGTCAGGCAGACGCCGAAATCGACGGAGTTCGCCACGCCCGACGCCTCACATCCCTCCCCATGCTCAGCCCAAGGCCATCGGGCACCATACCATAGTCACACGCTCTGGCGGTCATCGGCCTCCCCGTCGTGGAGGGCGTCCTGGGCCAGGGTGGCGTGAAGCCGCTTCTTGAGCGAGGTACGTTGCCGGACGAGCACCCTCCAGGTGCGCGGCAAGTCACGCTGATCGCGCCCTTGGGCGCCCAGGTCCGGCGCCCATTCGGGATCAGCAGAAACCCGCTCTCATCGACGGACACGAGATGGGTCCCACGTCGAGCGGCGTTTTTTGAACCGCGGCTAGTCCTCCCGCTTCCAGCGCGCGATGGCCGCCTCGTCGCGCTCGACGGCGCGACGCTCGGGCTTCTGGCAGCTCGAGCCCAACGCCGTCAGCGCCTTCCAGCCATGCGCGGGGTCGGTTCGGACCAGGCCCAAAGCGCGCCTCGGGTCGCCAGTTTCACGAGTCGCCGTTCCTCCCCGGGGGAGAGTCGCGGTGTTCGCGAGGGCTGAAGTCCCCGCGTTCACGCGGGGGAGTATTCACTCGAAGCCGGGAGCGCCTCCACGCAGGTGGACCGTCTCGTCACCGACCCGCACCACGGCGTCCCAGGTCACCTCGATGGCGTCCTTGACGCTCTGGTACGCGGGGCACCCCTGGCGGTGGAGGGCGAGCGCGCGCTCCGTGGCTTCACGCCACGCGGAAAGCACCGCGAGGTCGTAGTGCACGTGGATGGACCGAATCCGGATGGTCTTCGCGATGCCGACGACGCGCCCTTCCACGGTAGCCTTGAACGACTCCCGATCGAAGGCGACCTTGCGCCCTACCAGGGCGCCGCGCAAAGTGCCGTACATTCACCCGGCCACAGCGGCCACGATGTGGTCCAGAGTCGACGCGATGGGCGGACCCTCACTGACCCCGTAGTATTGGCGGAGCTTCCCCTGGACTCCGTAAACCACCGGCTCCGGCACGTCGCCCAGCCACGCGTGGCGGTAACCGTTCTTGTACTGGAGTCGCGCCGAAGAGATGTACTCGAAGTCATCGTTTATGGGAGTGCCTCCTTCCGTTTCGATCAGGCGTCGATCGCTTGGCTAGGAGGCCCGGGTCCACGCTCTAGGACTCGAGTGGCTCCGTCCTCAAGCATTTGAGACGCCGTCCGCGAATGCGTGGATTCGCCCTAACGTGGCCGGATCATCGCTTCCCGTCCCGGCGCGGCTCTCTGCTGGCAGAATCGCGCTTCGAGCCGGACGCGTCGTCTCGGTAAGCGGCGCGCGCCGCGCTCCAGCGCGGATCTCCGGGATCGGCTCGATGCGACGCTCCGTTCAAGCTGCGAGGGGATGTAACCCGGTTGCGACCTTATATGCTCCAGGTCGATGGATGTCGCTGGCCACAGGCATGCTCGTCTTCATCCTTCCACCGGCGACCGTCGTTGAAGTCGTCAGTTACGCGTCTGCTCTTCGACCTCCCTGAACTGTGCCTCACGCCACGCCAGGGCCGCCTTCAGGCCTTGTTCGTCGCGGATCTTGTTGAACATGGTCTGTTCCTCCGTCTCCGAACCATCGAGGATCGCGACGAGGTTGTTGTTGTTCAAGACCGAGGGCCAGAGGCCGCGGATCTCGTATGTTCGGTTGATGGCTTCTTTGGCGAGCTGGACCGCGAGCGGCGCCACTTTTGAGATCAGCAACGCGTGATAGCGTGTGCGCCGCTCGAGCTGGTCACGCGGCACCACCTCATTGACCATCCCGATCTCGTAGGCGCGCTTAGCATCGATGAAGGCACCATTGTAGACGATCTGTCGGGTGGCCTTCATGGGCAGGGCGAAAGGGAACGCAGCGGCAGGCGGCGAACCCGTCGCGAAGCGGATGTCAGGTTCCCCGAAGATGGCGTCTTCCGCGGCGATCGTCATGTCGCAGAGGAGGGCGATCTCGCAGGCGCCAGCGAGGCAGTAGCTGTGCACTTGCGCAATGATCGGCTTGCGGAAGCTCCAGACCCTCTGCGCGAACTGGTTCTCATCCATCCGACGCTTCCAGTCGATCACTCTGTTCCCGCTCTTTCCACCCCCAGAGATATCGTACCCTGACGAGAAGCAGCGGCCAGCGCCGCACAAGACGACGACCCGGAACCCGTCGTTCTGCGCCAGTTCGTCGAGGGCTTGGCAGACTTCCGCGACCAACTGCGGGCTGAACGAGTTGAGGCGTTGCGGGCGGTTGAGCCTCAGTGTCGCGAGCGGCGGTTCCTCGATGACTTCGATAGTCTCGTACGCCATTGGTCTTTCTCCTCTGAGCAGCCACGTGCCTGTGAAGAACCGTTGCGGCATGTCACCAGGAACCCGGCTCGAACGGCCGGTGGAGGCGACAAAGTCGTGAAGGTGGACACTGTCCGCGCGTTGACGTGCCCACCAGGGTCTGCACGGAGGCCCCTTCCGGCCCTCCAGAATCTGTCGACCGTGAGCTCGTGGCCCTCGGCACCGGATGCTCGGCGTTGAACTGGGCCGCACGGGTGCGCATCGCACATGCTCGACGCAGATCCCACCCCGCATCGTGTTCCTCGCCCATTTCCCAACACAACGTCGCCTTACACCATCAGGCGGTCCGCCGGACTGGCGCGCTTAGCAACGGGACCGCAAGCAGTGACAATGTGCATGCCACCGTGATGCTGAGGAACGCAGCAAGGGGAGCTGTCGAAAAGAGCCAGCCTCCCACCAGCGCTCCGAGCGCTTGTGCACCCATGAGCGTCATCTGGAGCACGCCCTGGGCTCGGGCAAGTTGCTCTGGGCTCACTCGGCGACCGGCCTCGCTGTAGAGAACAGGCTTCTCGCCGGCAGTGAAGATGCCTTCCACCGCTGGCAACAAGACTAGTAGCGGGACACTGGCCACTAGGGCGTAGACAGGTGCGATTAGGCCGGCCGAGATCAGTGAGATGGCCATGACCGGACGCGTGCCCCGACGGTCGATAAGGTTCCCTAGCCAGACCGACAATAAGACCCCGGGTACCGCGAAGAGCGTGAATGAAAGGCCGATCTGCCATGTGTCCGCCCCGCGAGACAGCATGTAGAGACTCCACACCCCAGTGTATAACCCCTGCAGGTACTCCGGCGCCGCTCCTGTTGCGATGATCGGTAGAAGGGACTTCCAGATCGCGACCCGCACCGGGGCTATCGTCACTGCATCGAGTGATGCGTCACGCGGCGGAGGCGACGGCATCCTCAACACCGCAAGCGCAGCAATGATGCAGATGGACGCCGCTCCGAGAAACACCGTCGGAAAACCGAAGCCAGCGACCATGCCTCCGAGTAGCGGACCCACAAGAAAGCCCAGCATCGTCGCGACCTGCCAGAGGCCGTACGCCCGGCTGAGCTGTCCGTACGGTGTGAGGTCGGCCAATAAAGCTAAGGCGGCCGGCGTGTAGATCCCACCGACGGCGGCGTGGAGTATCCGCAGCGACACCACGACCACCAGCGGGAGGGGCACCAGATAGAGGAAGAAGGGCAGCGAATACCCGAGTGTTGAGAGCCCAACAACACGGCGCCTGTCGAATCGGTCCGCGAGCCAACCCGCGGGGTATTGGGCCACGCCGTAGCTGAGCAACGCGATCCCCATGGTGGCGCCGACTACACCGGGCGAGCCCCCTACATACTTCAGATAAAGAGGCATGATCGGGATAAACGCTTGATAGCCGAGGCTGTACAGGAGGGTAGCAGTTAGCAAATAGCCACTCGGTCCTCCAAGACCCTGGACCCTGAGGGCTGAAAGCGCGGGTCGCAAAACCAGAGCTCGTCAGCTGGCCGGCGGTGATCCTCCAGATGGTGGCTGCGCCAATTCTCGCTCGATCTCATCGAAGTGCTTGTCGCGCCAGTTGAGCGCCGCGCGCAGGCCTTGCTGTTTCCGGACCTCCTCAAAAATTCGGTTCTCCTCTGTCTCGGTGCCGTCCATTATCGCGACGAGATTTGCGTTGTGCGCAAAGGCACTGACCAGACCCTGCATCTCGTAGGTTCGATTGATCGCCTCCTTCGCCAGCTGCACAGCCAGTGGTGCCACCTTGGAGATCAGGAGCGCATGATAGCGTGCGCGCCTCTCGAGCTGGTCGCGGGGCACGACTTCGTTCACCATCCCGATCTCGTACGCCCGTTGTGCGTTGATGAACTTCCCGGTATAGATCAGCTCCCTGGCGATCTTCATAGGCACTACCCAGGGCATGATCAGCGCGGGCGGCCCGGTCGCAAAGCGGATCTCGGGTTCGCCAAAGGTGGCGTCGTCGGATGCGATAGTGAGGTCACAGAGCATCGCGATCTCACAGGCGCCAGCGAGGCAGTACCCGTGAACCTGGGCGACAATGGGCTTGGGAAACTGCCAGATCGCGAAAGCATAGTCCCAGCAGTACTGGAGATCCTTCCTCAAGCCCTCAATGCCGCGGGCGCCGAAGTCGCCGTCGTCACCCTTGATGTCGTACCCGGCGGAGAAGGCCCTCCCAGCACCGCAGAGAATCACAACCCTGATGCCGTCGTCTTGCTTGAGGCTCTGGAGCGCGTCGATCACCTCGTAGACGAGTTCGTGACTAAAGGCATTGAGCCGGTCGGGGCGGTTCAGCCTGACCGTGGCCAGAGGCGGATCAAGCTCGAGCTGAATAGTTCGGTACTCCATCCTGATCACCCCTCCGTCGGATAGTTGTCGCGCAGGGACCGGCTTCGGCGGGGCACCACCAGTGCGTCAACCGCAACCACGCCGCGCGGTAGCACGACCACCGGGTTGACGTCGAGTGACTCTAGGTCACGTCCGAACCCCTGAGCGAGCGTGTCCATCCGTTCGACCGCCTCCTCCAGCGCATCAACGTCGAGCGCGGGCCCTCCGCGCAACCCATCTAGGAGCTTCCGCGACTTGAGTTCGTCGATCATCCGCCGAGCGTCGCCTTTACGCAGGCCAGTAGGCCGAATAGCAACGTCGTTGAGCACTTCGGTCCAGACGCCGCCGAGACCCACGAGAACGAAGGTGCCGAGCAGTGGGTCCGTCTGAAGGCCGAGGATCATTTCGATTCCGCCGGACGTCTGCCTTTGCGCCAGCACGACGTGGGCGCCGACGGAGCGGAGACGTTGGAATCCCTCTCGCAGATCGCTCTCGCTCGCGACGTTGAGAAGCACGCCGCCCGCTTCCGTCTTGTGCAGCACATCGGGATCGCCGATCTTCAGAACCACGGGAAATCCCATCGCGCGCGCCGCGCGGATGACGTCGTCTTCGGTCGTGACCGCGTGGCTCTGGACTGTAGAAAGACCCGCCGCCGCCAGTAGCTGGAGAGCCTCCAGGCCAGCCGTGGGGCGATCGCCCATCGCCTCCAACAGGTTCTGGACAGCTCGGTCGTCGATTCGCCGCACCGGTGCCAGTGGCGGCACCGGCCGGGAATACGTGACCAGACGCTCAAGCGCCCGCAACCCGACCTGGATGCCCGAGAGCAGCAGCACGTCACGTGCGGCAGCCATCTCAACCAGCTCGGGCGGAGCACTGCCGTCGATCGTGCTCACCATGGCCACCACCTTGTCCGTGGCGGCGCTGACCCCCGCTGCGGCTTCAAGCGGAGCCTTCTCGCGGCCTTCCTGCCCGGTGGGTCCGTGGTCAACGTCGGCGATGCCGACGACCACGTCGACGTTGGGGTCTTGGACGAGCGCCGTGAGGATCTTTGGGTAGGCGGCCTGGAAATCGGGGATGCCCCAGTAGTCGAGCGGATTCGATGTAGCGAGGAAGTCCGGCAGCATTGCACGCAGGAAGTCCTGGGTATGACGAGCGAAAGCCGGATGGACCAGTTCGTACTTGCCGGTTTCGTCGAGGATCAGCTCGATCTGCCCGCCCGACGCCGTGACGGCCGCGACGCGGTTGCCCCTTGGCCGCTTGCGGGAAGAGAGCGCTACAGCCGTCTCGAGCAGCTCCTCCATGGAGTCAACGCGTAGCACGCCGTGCCGCTTGAAGAGCTCATCGACGAGTCGGTCTGGAAGGCTGAGAGCACCCGAATGGGCGGTCGCGGCCAGGCGACCAGCATCCGTCCGTCCTGACTTCAGAATGATGATGGGCTTGCCCGCCTCACGGGCACGGTCGCATTGCGCGAAGAAGCGTTCAGGCTCCCTGATCGTCTCTACGAACCCGGCGATGACGTCCGTGTGCGCCTCATCAACAAAGTACTCGATCAGGTCTGCTCCTCCCGAGACAGCCTCGTTGCCGCACGACACGATCGCGCTCCACCGCACCCCGCGCTTGTTGTTGGTCAGGGCAGCGATGACCGAACCGGACTGCGCGAAGAGCGCAACCCGGCCTGGCTCGTACGGCTGGACCGCGTCCATGTAGAGTGCGACCGGGTGGACAAAGTTGATAACCCCCTGGCAGTTGGGCCCGATGAGGGCCATGCCTGCCTCCCGGCAGACCTCGGTGATCCGATCCTGCAGCTTGCGGCCCTCGGGTCCGGCTTCGGCAAACCCGATGGCGAGGACCACGCATCCCTTGGCGCCGACCTCGGCCGCCTCCTCGACGACGCCAACCACGCGCTCGCGGTTTACTCCTACAAGCACCGTGTCAGGTACAAAGGGCATGTGTTGGAGGCTCGAATAGCAGGGAAACCCGATGATGTTGTCGTACTTCGGGTTGATCGCTGCGACTTGGCCGGGAAACCTAAGGCTGTGGAAGTTCTCGAGCGACTGGCGTCCCCACCGGTGACTAGGGCTCGCGCCGACGACTGCGACCGATTGCGGCCGGAAGATGCGCTGTAGCGAGGCCTTGCGGGTCTCAGCGCTGCTAGCCATGCTGCTCGACCTCGGCGAATTGCTGGTCACGCCAGTCCAAGGCCGCGCGCAGCCCCCTTTCCATCCGGATCTCTTCGAACCGCTTGAACTCTTCGGTCTCAGACCCGTCAAGGATCGCCGCCAGGTTGTGGTTGTAGGCGAATGCGTTCCGCAGGCCCATGATCTCGTAGGTTCTGTTGATCGCCTCCTTCGCTAACTGCACAGCCAGCGGCGCAACCTTGGACAGAAGGAGGGCGTGATAGCGGGCGCGCTGCTCGAGTTGGTCACGCGGCACCACCTCATTGACCATCCCGATCTCGTATGCCCGCCGCGCGCTGATCAACTTGCCGCTCAGTAGCAGTTCCTTGGCGATCTTCATGGGCACGACCCAGGGCATGATTAGCGCCGGCGACCCGGTGGCGAAGCGAATCTCAGGTTCGCCAAAGCGGCACTCCTCGGAGGCGATCGTCATGTCACACAGCATCGCGATCTCGCAGGCGCCGGCCAGGCAGTAGCCGTGGACAGCGGCGATGATCGGCTTGCGGAAGCTCCAGATCGCGTTGGCGTACTTGGTGCTAAACTCGCTGTGGCGCTTCCAGGTCATGACGGACCATCGGCTTTCGTCCTCCTTGCCTTGGATGTCGTAACCGGCTGAGAAGGCTCGACCGGCTCCGCGGAGGATGACGGCGCGCACAGAATCGTCCTGGTCGAGCCGTTCTAGCGCAGCTATCACCTCGGCCTGAAGGTCGCGGTTGAACGCGTTGAGCCGTTCCGGGCGATTCAGGCACAGGGTCGCGACGCGGGCCTCGATCCCGAGTTGGATCGTCTTGTAACCGTTGGCGTCAGTCACGCGTTGCCTCCTCGGTCTCCCGTACGGTGTGTCGGCGTCTGACTGACGGCGACCACACGCATGGTGTCCACGTGTAGGCGTAGCTCAGTGTCGACGTCCAGCCGGTCGGCTCCGCGGTAAGGGAGTGTCGCCTGGACCGGCCCGACGCCCTCCACGGTGCAGGTCAACTGAACCACTTCGCCTAGGTACAGCGCCTCGACGGTGCGGCCAGTCAACGTCAGATCGCTGTCACCGTGCCGTTCCAGCCCGATGGCCTGGCTCGGCACGGCTAGCCAGGCGTCAGCCGAGACCTGGAGCGACGCGCCCATCTCAACCTGCACGCGCTGCTTCAGGCACTCCACCTCCGCCTGGTTTCCGTTGGTCGTGATGAGACGCGCTGGTATCAGGTTGTGCCCGGCGAAGAAGCTGGCCACGAAGCGCGAGGTCGGGCGCGTGTAGAGGTGTTGGGGGGTGTCAACTGCCTCCAGTTCGCCCCGGTGCATGATCGCAATCCGGTCGGAGAGCGTCATGGCTTCCTCACGGTCGTGAGTGACGTAGACTATGGTCGTCGAGAGCTCGCGATGGATGCGCCGTAGCTCCGCGGCCATCCGGATCCGTAGCTCACGATCCAGCGCGCCGAGCGGCTCATCCATCAGCAGCAGGGTTGGTCCGAACGCGAGCGCTCGGGCCAAGGCGACGCGTTGCTGCTGACCCCCGGAGAGCTCGCGTGGCAGCCGTCTGGCCAGGCCGGCAAGCCCAACCAGCTCCAGCATCTCCGCGATGCGATCGCGTTGACGCTGCTTCGACCAGCGCCGCATCTTCAGGCCATAGGCGACGTTATCGTGGACCGACATGTGTGGGAAGAGCGCGTACTGCTGGAACACCATGCCGATCGCTCGCTCGGCGGGTGTCATATGGCTGACATCGCGGCCATCCAGCAAAATCCGTCCCGAGGTGGGTAGAATGAAGCCCGCCACGAGCTTCAGAATGGTCGTCTTGCCGGAGCCCGACGGGCCCAGCACTGTGAGGAACTCGCCGCGGCGGACCTTAAGATTCACTCCTCGCAGGGCTTCGACCTCGCCGTACGACTTGACGAGTTGCCGCAGCTCCAGGCTATGTCCGCTGTCTGGTAGTCGCTGATCGTCACCGACCACCGACGTCTGCTCCTTCGCCGGCGGCCTCGTCCCGTGCTCCACTACTCGGAGCGCCAGTAGACCGCGACCATCATCACAATCCCAGTGCACACCATCAGGACCGAGGCCACTGCGGTGATGAGTGGATCGATACCAGTTAGGACGGAGTTGAAAATGGCTTTGGGCAGTGTGATCAGCCCGGGGCCGCCGATGAAGTTGACGAAGACCGCCTCATCGAAGCTGGTGATGAATGCGAACACGAAGGCGGCGCCAATGGCGGGCAACAGCAATCGCAAGGTAATGCCGATCATGGCGCGCAGCCGGGAAGCGCCGAGCGTCATCGCGACCAGTTCGAGCTCACGCGGGATGCGGTTCACAGCCGCACCCACGATGATGATAACAAAGGGCAGTGCCAAGATCGCGTGGCTGAGGATCAAACCGATCGGATTGCCGATAAGGTGGATCTGCGCGTAGAAGGTATACATCGCGAGGGCATACGCGACCCCGGGGATGATGAGCGGGCTCAAGCCAAGCGTCTGCAGCGCCTCACGGTATGGCAATTCGCTGCGATTCAAGGCAAACACTGCGGGTAGCCCTATTCCGGTAGCGAGAATCGCCGCAGGCATCCCGATTGTGAACGATTTGATGACGGCGTCCGTCCAGTATGAATTGCTGAAGAAGGCGACATATTGCCGTGGCCCCCAGTGAGCTGGCGGGAAGTGTAGGAACGGTTCGTTAGAGAAGGACAGGATCGTCACCGCGCAGACCGGGACGAACATGAGCAGGACCACCATCAGCACGTTCGAGAGGGCCGCCCAGGACAGCACACCGCTGAAGAGCTTCGCTCTGGCTCTCACGCCAGGGCTCGTCGCAGCCGGTCACGACCGACAAGCAGATAACCAAGCGTGACCGCGATCAGTGCTCCGAACAGCAGCAAGATCGCGGAGACTGAGGCGCCGGCGAGGTCGAAGAAATCGAAGATGTCTTGCGAGATGAGGGTTGCCGTGAAGGGGGACGTCGCACCGCCGAGTATCACCGGGGTCAGGTAGAAGCCGAGGCTGATCACGTACACGATCGTCACGGTGGCCAAGACTCCGGGCACTGCCAGCGGCGTGACAATCGAGACGAGGGCGCGCACCCGCGACGCGCCGAGGCCTTCCGCGGCCCGAATCAGATCCAGGTCGATAGTCGCGAAGGAGACATACAGCGGCAGCACCGCATACGGTAGCAACTGGTAGACCATACCAATGATCACCGCGGTCTGCGTGTAGAGAAGATCCAGTGGTTCGGCGATGAGGCCCATCTTGAGTAGGAAGAGATTAATCGCGCCACGACGCTGAAGCAGGATCGTGAACGCATACAGTTTGATCACCGAGCCCATCCACAAGGGCACGAAGATCGCGGAGAGGATTAGGAGCCGCATCACCCGGCTCTGCGTCGTGCGCAGCCACCACGCGGTCAGTGCCCCGATACCGACCGTAAGCGCCGTCACGTAAGCCGCGTCAACAAACGTGATCCGCATGACGGCCAGATTGGCACGGTTGTTCAAGAAGTGGGTGAAGTTGCTCCCACCGCTTGGGGGCCCGAGCGCCGTCAGGGTCAGGCGGATGAATGGGTAGACCACCATCACCGCCAGC
>Ga0306920_100010754_pt1 | contig 12294 bp, 15 predicted proteins | sample flu12Cox44000170_FD_204666 | JGI IMG/M metagenome (GOLD analysis project Ga0306920, IMG submission 204666) | Lab enrichment of tropical soil microbial communities from Luquillo Experimental Forest, Puerto Rico - flux4day.12C.oxic.44.000.170 (v2)... | ecosystem: Environmental > Terrestrial >...
GGTTGAACGCGTTGTTGCTGAACTGCCTTATCGAAATTACGTTGCCGACCTGATGCAACGGCCGGATGATCAAACTCGGTGCAGTGGTGCCCGTGCTCGACAGGCTCGGAGCCGCCAAGCCCTGAACCCTGGACACATCCCAGGTCCCATCAACGTTGTGCGACAGTAAGCCAAAGGCAATTCCCTTTGACGTCAACTGGACGACGCTGCCCGGAAGGATTGCGTCACGCTCTGCCTGAAGGTCCGCCGTCATTTGTCGGGCCAACATCTCGACGAAGCCCGACCCATTCCTGCCGATTGTTTTCCGGTCGTTGGTGGCGTTCTCCAGCGTAACGAACTTGCCGGATTCATCCATAGCGCCGCGTGTCGCGATGGTGTCGCTCTGGTCGAAGGTCAAGTGATCGAAGCGTTGCGCGAGGACGAAGACTTCCGTCACTCGATCGCCTCCCGCCCCTGCAACGGGCACATTGTGACAGCCGGAACAGGCGTTGGCCTCCGGCCCGGAGATCCGATCGAAATTCCTTGGGAATAACAAGGGTGAAGTCGGATCCGCAAGAGCGGCGCCCGTGCCCTTTGACATTGGGCGACCCGCGCCCTCCTGACTGGTGAATTTCGCACTGAAAAGTTGTGACCCATACTGGATCAATCGGCTCAAAGGAGTAGTGAACTCATCGCCGTCCTGCAAGTGTCGCGGTATCGCCACCTCACTTCCCAGCTGCGAGTTGGGGCTTTGCGCCAAAGCCCCACTTACAGAGGCAAACGCCGACAGGACGACCAGCCATCGACAGCTGCGTCGGTGCATCTTGTTCATGAACGCGCTCCCGACGTGTCTAATTTCTTTAGTGTTATTAGGTAACAGACGTGAGAGAAATAACTTCTAATTCCGCTTTGTTACGCATCAGAGACGAAAGGGTTACGCCCAAATTAAGTGCGTTGTCGAGCGCGCTCTGTTTCGACACATTGCCTGCGAGGAGATTTCGCTTGCTCGCGGTCTCCTCCTGCAAGTGCTTTCTTCTCATCCCGCGTGGATTAGTCACCCATCTATTGTGTCGCAGGTTACACCGCAGACCATGAGCCCTGACATCAGGGGGCGCACGTACGTAAGACGCTGCGAAGGATCTTCGATGCGTGAGACGGTGCGCTTGGACTTGGTGCTGTCGGCCGCTGCGCGCCTCCAGCTTAGAACCGATCCGCTCATGGACCCCCTGCGCAAGGGGCCGCGCTTCCAGGCGGTCGAGCGGGCGCTGAAATTTCCAAACTAAGTCGGCCGAACCGACGCCGAGGTGTTTCGCTCGGATCCCTGTCTCAGGTCAATGTCCGCAAAGAGGAAATCTACGCATAGCGAATGATCGACCGGTTTTGGCCCGACATCGGACGGTTTGCAAGTAAACGATGACGAATAACGGCCCTGCGCATCACCTTCGCGACCTGTCTGCCAGTGGACCGAGTCCGTGCGATGCGTGCCGCCACGGCGACCGCTGTAAGACGCAACTGCACGCCTGCGAAGCGTTCGGGATGTTCCTGCACGGTCTGAGCGAAGTCCGCTGGCGGACCGCTCCGAGAGTACCGACGCGGGAGCGGTATCAGGCGCTGCTGGGCGAAGGCTGAGGTGCCCGCTCTCGGGCCGATTGCGCCACTTCGTGAAGGGGCAGTTTCGACACTAAGCGGTCCCACAGGTTTCCCCGATAGCGGCCGTTGCGGTGGTCCAGAGCGGACGCTCACGAAACCCAGTGCAGCCCGCATGATTGCCTTCTCGGTCCATGACGCAAGCGTGATCCAGATCGCGACGGGCGTCATCCGGCGCGCGACGAAATGGCAACAGAAAAGGATCAGGTGTGGGATTGGGACCTTTGGTCTTGCGCTCGTACGCCGCAGGCGTGGACGCGAGTTGCTCTCTGAGAGAAACGGCTGAAACAGGTTCAATAACGGTCATCGGACCAAATATCTACCGATGTTGACGTTTGACGGGCCACCCAGACAGTTGCCTGCTCGCGTCGCCAAGACATAATTTGTGGGCAAGGGCCGCGGCTCAGGAATTAGTCTCAGTCTATGAGTAAAAGGATCTTGGTGTGGCTGCGCCAGAGCGTGTTCGGACGGCTGGTACTGATCGCGGTGTTGGTGGTGATTGTGTGCTTAGTGGCAAGCCGTGTGCAGCTGCCTGGCGAGGAAATCGTGCCCGCCGGCTCTCGTAGAAATGTTGCCATGTACGTTCCCATGCGCGACGGGACGCAGATCGCAGTTGATGTTTGGCTACCTCCTGATTTAGCTGCCGGGGAGCGTGTGCCGGTACTGATTTGCACCACGCGTTATTGGCGCGCGATGCAATACACCTGGACTTTCCGAAGAATGGTCGCATTTCACCTCGTTCAGCCAGACATGTTTCTCTACCACCAGGGCATGTTCTTCAGTGGCCAGCACTTCGTGGTCATGTATGTCGATGCACGCGGCAGCGGCGCGAGCGGCGGGACTCGCATTACTGAATATTCGCCGGATGAGATTGCTGACTTGGGCGAAATGGCAGAATGGGCCGTGCGTCAACCATGGTCAAATGGTCGCGTGGGGACCTTCGGAATATCCTACGAAGGCAACACCGCTGAGCTTTCTGCTGTAACGAGTAATCCAGTGGTCCGCGCTGTGGCGCCCCTCTATGATGACTTCGATACCTTACTGGGACTGGCGCATCCAGGCGGTGTCTATGATTCTGGAATGGTCGAAGCTTGGAGCAACGAGGTCGCTGGGCTGGATCGCAATGATATATGTGCTGGCTTTGATGTAAGGGGATGGGAATGCTGGAAGCTGCACTGGCTCGTCCGCGGCGTCAAACCTGTAGACGCCGATTCCGATGGCAGCCGATTAGCGAAATTTTTGGCGGAGCGACGAAACCCGCCATTAGTTCACAGTCTGGGCTTGCCCGAGTTCCGAGACGACAATATTCAGACACCCAAGGGGCCGATCAATCTAGCCCAGATTACGCCCTTCGGTTTGCGGGCGCAGATCGAATCGTCTCGCGTGCCTATGCTGGTATGGTGCGGCTGGCTTGACGCAGGAACCTGTGAGGGCACGCTCAGCCGATACAAAAATTTCCACAATGTTCAGCAAGTCGTGATTGGCGCCTTCTCCCACGGCGGCGAGTTCAATGTTGATCCATTCCTTCCTTTGAACAAACATAGCCCCCCCGATCCTCCGATCGAAGAGCAATACCAGATGCAAGCGCAATTTTTCGCGCACTACCTTCGTACCGATCATCCTGAGCCGCTGACGTCGAGTATTCGCTACTACACCATGGGAGAAGGTAAGTGGCATACAACTCCAGTCTGGCCCCCAAAGGACACTGTGCCCCGGCGTTATTACTTCAACCGAAACTCTAATCCCCCATCACGCCTAGACGCGCAGGAAGAACACTCTCTGACAGAGGAGCAGCCGTCTGCAGCGGCTGCGGGCGATTCTTATGTGGTGGATTTTTCAACCACCGCGGGCAGATACAACCGGTGGTACACGCAATTATTCGATTCCGACGTGATTTATTCTGATCGCTCAGAAGAAGACAAAAAGCTGCTCACGTACACCAGTGCGCCACTCGCCGGAGACATCGAAATCACCGGCTCACCAATCGTGGTACTTGTCCTTAGTTCGACGTACACGGATGGTGCGCTGCACGTATATCTTGAGGATGTCGCACCGGAGGGCCGCGTCACCTACATCACCGAAGGGGACTTCCGCCTCCTCCATCGCAAGATCGCACAAGAGCCTTTACCTTACATTCCGCTCGGGCCACCGCACAGCTTTCTGCGCACCGATGCAGAGCCGCTCGTGCCGGGACAACCCTCTGATATTGCTTTCTCGCTCTTTCCCACATCGGTTGTGCTGCGCAAAGGTCACAGCATTCGCGTGGCAATCGCTGGCGCCGATGCCTCCATGTTCCGCCGGTACCCTGCGAAGGGTGCACCAACGTTGACTGTGTTTCGACAACCGGACCGCCTCTCGTATGTCGAGTTGCCGATCGCGAAACGCTGAGAAACAGCTCTTCTTTCGGAACGTTCGCAGATCTGGTGATCGCATGCGCGTGTCGGCTTTTGAGGGGTCGGCCCTCGTTTACCAAGCGGCGCATCCGTGGTCGCCTCGATCGCATCGTACCGACCGCGAGCTCTATCTCGATCATAGTGGGCACACCTGCCTAGGTCGCGTGCCGAGAACGGAAACACGGCCGATCCCACAAACCTGTTATCAGTCGAAATTGTCGGCGGTCGAATGGCAGCTTTGCGGAAATCTGTGCGCACCGGTCGAATGCCGCCTCTTGCGGACAGGGACGGATGGCCTCACCGTCTAACATCGACCCTTCCGAGGCGTAGGTGATGCACCGCAGCAGTCGTTCCAGCCAAGCACAGCGGACGTCCAGTACGTACGGATATTGCCGCTATCCACTTGGGATAACAGCGGCTGTGTGCGCGGATGCAGTTACAAATTGAGGCTTCAGCAGCACGACCAGGGTGAGCAGAATACCAAAGCTCGCAATGGCCAGCCCTGCATCAGTCAACAGCATGGCGACTGTGCCATTCCGGTCGTGAACGACGCCTTCGATGAGCGTCGGATAGGCGAACGCAAGATTCGCCAGCGACCAAAGTACCGCGGCTTTTGTGGACGCAGCGCCCTTGCCGATCGCCTTCATCACAATGCCGAGAAGGGTTGCGTAGCTCGCCGTAGCCACTGCGCGATAAACCAGTTCGACTACCAAGAACCACAGGGGTGTACGCGGTGACCATGCAAAGCCGACTACAAGCGCGATCAGTAGCCAACCGAACAGTACGTACGCGTGCCACGAGCCGAAACGCATCGAGAACCAGCCGCCGACCATGGCACCGGCCGTAGTACTTAACGCTGTCAGTACTCCAAACGCCGCCAGCTGGTCGGGTGTCACTTGCCACTCGCGAGCGATTGCACCGATCAAGCCCGCTTCGGTTCCGCAGCCGAACGGAATGACGCACATTACTGCAGCGAGAATCCCTTCGGGAGTGCGGATGAATCGCCACAGGTCTGCCACAGTCGAAATAAGCGCGGCGGGAACCCCTCGCGATGCTAGTGACTTCGTTGGGGAAACGAGCACTATCCAGCTGCCCGCCAGCAATGACGCACCGACACTTATACCGGCCGCGAGCGGCCGTGCAGGCAGGTGGGTTAGCAGCCAGAGTGTGCCGCCGCCTGCTATCGCTTTGGAGACCGTGCCACCAGCCGTGTAATAGGCGCTCGCGGACACCAGCCTTGCGGGTGGGATCTCGTACGCCATGGCGCCCTTGACCGCGACGGCCGCGATCGCGGCGCCCGACGCCGCGCAGAATGCCAATCCGGTCAGGAGAGGAACCTCGACGGCCCGCCAGGGGGCGACAAGTAGCGCTATCAGGCATGCAGACATAGCTGCTACCCCGATTGCGAACCAGCGTCGTCTGGTCAGGCTCGAATCCACCATCGGTGCCCAGACGAACTCCAAGGTGAATGCGAGCGAGTTTGCAGCGATGACCGAACCGACACTCTGCACGGACACTCCGGCTCCGACGAGGCTGCTGCTCAACGCAAGCCCGACCACTCCCACCGGCCAGGCGGTGCATGCGTGCAAAAAGAAGAATACGAACGGGGGGCATGTCCGTTCATTGTTACGAGCAAGTAAGTTGTTCTTGACCACCTCGGACTACTCTACGCAACAACGTGCGCGAGCAACTGGCGGCGCGTCAAAATGATAGCTGTTCACCGGGGCCATGCTACCGCCGCGCGAGCGGCGCCACAAAGGCGTGACAATGACGGCTTCCCGGAAAATTACGCGGCATGCCCCGAAGGGCTAAGTGTTGGCCGGTGAGCGACCCGAGTGAGCAGCCGCTCACCGGTTTCCGCGTCTACACTTCGGTCTGCTCCGCCATTTCAAGCGCGTCGTCGACCTCGATGCCGAGGTAGCGCTGTGCTCTCGAGTTTCGGAATGTCCGAGGAGGAGTCACACGGCCCTGAGGTTCTTCGTCCGCCGATAGATTAGCGTCGCATTGGTGCGGCGCAGCGTATGGGTGCCGTACGCGGCGGGTTCAATCCGATCTCGCGCACCCAGCCGCGAACGATCCGGCCGTACTGACGCGTCGACAAGTGTGGAGACGAGCGGAGGCGGCTTGGGAAGAGGCAATCCTCCGGATGCCGACTTGCACAGCTGATCCAAGTCGTTAGGGACTCGCGGGTCTGCTCCGTAATCTCAAACTGCACCAGACGTTGTGTCTTTGGCTGTATGACAATCGCCCGAGAGGCAACGTGGTCACCGCGAGTGACATCCCGTACCCGCAGCTTCACCAAGTCACAGGAACGCAGCTTGCTGTCGACCGCAAGATTGAATAGGGCAAGTTCCCGGAGGCGATGCGCGAGTCGCAGCCGTATCCGGATCGCCAGATTTCCTTCAGGCGTAGGGGCGACTTCTGACCAACGAGCTTTGCTTTGTTCCAGGGAACACAGAGCCGCCGGCCGTTCTGTTCTGACTGGTCCATAGTGGATCTCCAAGTAGTGAATACACGACCAGTGTCGCGGCGCTGTGAACAGGAACTCTCCGACCCTTCGGCGACATCGTGGCCGACATCGGAATGACTGTTTTGTAGCCGTGTAGGAAAAGCAGCCCTCGTGCGAAGCCTGGACGGTCGCCGGCTGCCGGCAGTTTCAGTTGGCGTTCAGGTTGCGAGCCCGCTCTGACGGCAGGCCAGTGGGCTGACCGGCGGATTCGTGAGCCACGTCACGTGCTCCAGTCTCGACGTGCTGTCTACTGCTCCGCGGCTTGCGTGACGGGAGTAACGGCAACATGAGCCTGGGAATCCTCGGACGATCCTTTCTACCGGCGATCACGCTCGTTGCGCTCCTGCAAGGCTGCGGCGGAGGAGGTGGCGGCACCACATACCCTATGCCCGCCATCACGGACATCGACGGTGCGGCGACGGCGAGCGGCAATGCCGGGTCGGGATTCATCGTCGACGGCAGCGGATTCGGAACGCTTTCGGGAATGGGCACCACGACTGGCTACACGGTCGACTTCCGGGACGCGACGACCAACTCCGTCGTAGCGACAGCCGACTATGCAGGCAGTGGCTGGACAGGCAACTACATCAAGGCCGTCGTCCCCAACTCGGGGCTCACCGTCGGCACGACCTACAAGGTGACCGTGACTACGCCCGGTGGCACCAGCAACGCCGTGAGCTTCCTCCTGGTCGCCTCGGTCGCATTCAGTCCTTCGACGATCGCGTGGGCGAGCACCTCGGGCCTGCCCATGGCCATCCAGGGATTTCCGACCATGATCGCTCCCATCAGCGTCACGTCCGGCTCCACCACGACGACCACTACCCATATCTACACTTTTGGCGGCAACACGGCGGCGAGCGGCGCATCCGGCGCGAGCTCGGCCAACGTTGCGGCCGTCTACTCGAACACCATCAACGACGGAACCAACGGAACCACCGCGGGGACGCTCGCCGGGGCCTGGAAGACCGAAACGAACGCCTTGCCCGCGGGGCGCGGCTTTGCCGCCGGAGCGCTCGCGAATGGCTTCAACTCGCATGTGAGCGGTAGCGGCACGGTGTATGTCCTGGGTGGCCTCGATGCCACTGGCACGGCGACCTCAACGGTGTACTACGCGTCCCTCGCCAGCGACGGCTCGGTGGGCACGTGGGCGACCACTACCGCCCTTCCAGAAGCACGCTATGCATTCGGAGCCGTAATCTTCCGTGGGCATCTGTACGTCGCGGGTGGCAACGACGCCACGAGTACACCGACCGCTACCGTGTATTCCGCTCAGATCAACAGCGACGGCACACTTGGCACCTGGTCCACGACCTTGCTGAGCCTTGCGGCGCCGGTGGCTTATCATCAGCTCGTAGCCACGGGCGGAGTTCTCTACGTGCTCGGGGGGACGTCGACAGCGGCGGTCGATCCCACTTTGGCAACTCAAAGCGCTGCGTCAGTGCCCGATGTCTACTACAACTCCATCAATCCCGATGGAACGCTCGCCGGTACCAGCTGGACGGCAAACCCGAACAAGCTGAAGAAGGCGGTTGAGAAAAACACTGTGATCGCCATCGGCACCGACGTGCTGGCGAGCGGAGGATTGTATTCGGGTTCACCTGGCAGCACGGAGGAGCAGTACTCGACACAAAGCACCACGGACGCGAGCCTGGGCGCCTTCAACGGCGCGACTGGGTCGAACACGATTTCCGGAACCGCGGGGGGTTACAACTTCTTCAACCACTCCGCGTCGCTCTACGTCGATCCGGCTGGCCACCCCCATGTCATGATTCTGGGGGGGCAGACGGTGGGCACGACACCAACGGCGGTGGAAAATGGTGTCTGGTATATGAAGTAGCTTCGTTAGTGCGCCGGCGCTGCCGGAGCGTACCAGCGCCGAACTACGTCTCGGGTTCCGACTGGTCGCTGTCGGGATTCTGAAGACGCGCGTTGAGCGCCCCGGTTATGGCCCGACAGCTGGCGTGCTACCGAATGGGTCGGTTCGACCCATCTGAGACATAACAGCCGCTCCTTAGCGGTCAGTCAAACCGGCCATAGCTGACCAGGTTGTGTCCAAACGCAGACACTCGTGCGCTGTCGTTTGTAGAAGACGCTTTGATCATCACACATCGACAACCTAACCTATCTCTACGGCGACTGGATTCCTGATCAACACAGCAAATGATGTTGCGACGCTTAACCGAGGTTGGCGGCTTCCGGTAGGGTTCCTGTGGAGGTCTGTCCCATGCAAGGCGACGCGTCAAACGGCTGGACCGTGTGGAAGGTCGCTGCCATCGCATACGGGATGAGCGCACTGGGCGCGTGCGCCTATAGCTTCTTGCTCTACGGCGCGCTCGTCTCGGAGCTGGCTGCCGCGAGGAACGATGTCCGTCTGGCGCACAATGAGATCGCGAACCTCAATACGCAGCTGAGACTCATGGAGCAGCAGGCTGAGACCCAACAGCAGCAGCTACAGGGCGAGCAGGCGCGGCTTGCGGCTCAGTCTCGGCGCAATCTTCCCATCGAGCTGACGTTTCACGAGGCCGGTCGCTCAGGTAAGGTAGCTTTGCTCCACAACTTATCCGACGCCGATATTGAGGTGATGCTGGAAGTGCAAAGTCCAGCGTCCGGCAACCATATCCGGCGACCACTTGTCATCAACGCACGCGGCATGCTCCAGATCGGGCCGGCAGAGGGTTGGCAGTTTGCTCCGGGCCAGATCGTCAGCCTCGACAAAGATCAGTATCGGCCGTTAGTCCGAATCGTCAGCTAGCGCTACGGAATCTGGTCGTCTCGGCCGACGATACCGCGCTTGGGACAAACCGGCCGCTGTCGACCCTCTCCACCCGCTCGGCCTTCCCGACCGCAGACGCTCAGCGCTCAAAAAAGCGGACAGGTCCGATTCGGGCAGATGCTACCCGGGACGGAGAGTAAATCGAAACGTGGCTCCCGTACCTTCCGCGCTGCGCTCGGCCGAGTTGCGCCCACCGTGCGCCTCGACGATCGTTCGAGATAGTGCCAAACCCATGCCCATGCCTTCGGGTTTCGCCGTAAAGAATGGATCGAAGACCTCGAAACACTCATCCGGAATTCCGATTCGGGAGTCTCGAACGGCCACTTCGATTGTTCAGGCTGGCATCGTGCGTGCCTCGATGACAATACATCTGGCAGCGATAAAGCGGGATTGCATCGCGTCTATCGCGTTGGGCCCGCTACCTGCCAAACAGCAACACCACTAGCGCCACCAGAATGATGGTTGCGACCGGCGGCAGCATGCCGAAAACAATGTCTCGGACCATCCGGCGGAACAAGAGCCGGCGCCTTTCCGGCGCCTCGTAGGCGATGTTCGTGGAGGCCATAAGCGGATTCGTAGTGAGGCGTACGCTCCACAGCACTAGCTGCAGGGCGGATGGTCTCGCCGCAACAAGCGCAGCGCTGTCGGATACGGGCTGATCTCCTCGCCGGTCTTCGCGGCCAAGGGGCCCTGCCAAGCTTACAAGCGAGCGCTCTAGCACACGCTGGCACTCACTATGGACCGTCCCAGCTATCGCAGCGGGCCGCGTATCAGAATTCGATGACCCGGGCTCTCACATAGGCGTTCTCTGTGCTTCGTGAGTTCCTGCTCAACGGATCGGCAAAACTCCACCATCTCACGAATGCGTCGGAGCTTGAGCCCGTCAACGCCAGCCTTCTCGTCGATTGCCTTCTGAACGTCGGAGTACTTCCACGGACCCCGGCGCCATTCACCCGTCTTGTTGGTGTCTTCAGTCTCGAACGGAAGGAGGAACACGAAGACATCCGCGTCATCGGTTCGCATCTGCTCCTGCACGACGACCTACGACACAAACGGCTTGGAAATTTCGATGCTCACCGGGGCGCGCACCATTCCGTTGGACGATCGGCTTGTCACCGGTAGAATATGTGACGGCCGATGCGCGTCACCATCTCGTGTTGGTTTGCCCAGCGCGGACGGATGTAGGTGGCATGGTAGAACCTAACATCGTCCGGCAACGGCAACGCTCGAGCGCCGGCCAACGCCTCATGCGCCAGCTCCGCGCACCATGCGTGCAGCAGGGGGTCCATGCCCTTGGGCCGCCAGCGTGCGCCCAGCGTCCAGCTAAACGCGGCCTCCTTCTTGCCGGTGCGTGGATTGATCGCCTTGAAGTAGACGGCATTGCAGACCGACACGCCGGCATCCCGGGCGCGGTTCAGCGTCACCTGTGCGACGGCCAGTTTGCCGTCCAGCGGCTCGTGCGCGGCCTCGAAGTAGATGTTGTCCGCAAGGCAGCTCTCGTCCGTGCGCTCACCTGCGGTCGCCAGGCGCAGCTGTGCCAGCGCAGGGTGCGTCCCTAATGCGCACGCGACAAGCAATGCAATACCCAAAATTCCCCGCGACAATATGACCACGATCTTAGACTTCTAGTTCGGCCTGAATTGGATGATGCCGACATCGTTGCAGAGCTCGTTAGGACAGCGTTGCTCACGAGCCGGATACTTTTGCGAGCAAACCGCAGAACATAACGCGCATATCTGTTCGCAGTCTTAAGTCAATCTGCTTGCTCGCGGACCCTCGCTTTGTAAGTCCATGCCGGATGAGCTGACGCGGGTTCGCGATCGATTCGCAGGGAGAGCGGCGTCCACGAACTGTCCGCGTAGTTAAGCCGCGGGTCGCGAGGCTTCGGTCCGTGGACGTGTCGGGCAACGTCCGAGCCGCATCGGAGCGCCCCACCGATTGGTCCGCTCCCGCAGCGCCGCGGACTGTTTGGGACCGAATCAAAGACCAGAAGGTCCTGCAGTGGACGCTCGCCTATTCGTCGGCTGCCTACACGCTGTTGCACAGGTGTGGAATGGTGGGCAACGCACTCGATTGGCCCTGGCGTGGCACCACGACCATCGCGCACAACACCGGGTGAGCGGCCGCCCCGCCGCAGGGAGAATCTCATGGGTGTGAAGCGAACCACTTTGGTCCTGTGCGGACTCGCCGCGGCTGGCGCTGTCGTGCTCGCGCTGCCTGCAGAAGCGCGGTCAGGCGCAGGCGCGAGCTCCTAGTTTTTGCCGACGCTTAACAATTGTTGGAGGGACCGCCACAACTTCCGCAGCCTTCTTGCCACAGTGCGAGCAGGCATCCGCAACGCGAGCTCCTTGAGCGTCATTGACCAGCCGACCAGGGCGCGCGAGTGCTTCGGGCGCAATCTCGCGGCACCCGCCGCAGTCACAGATCACTCGCACTAGGAACTGGCCAAAGCATTCGTCCAATTTCTTAATGTGAGTGAATAGCCACGAAAGCGCCGCCTTTCGAGCGGCATTTTCGTGTGCGATCAGCGGTGACGAGCAATAAGTAATTCAGTCGCAGTTCAGTGCGGTCGCCGAAAACTGTGCGCAGGCTGAGGAGATGAAGGTATCTGCCATGAGCACGCTAGCTTCCCTGACCGCGGCAATCGCACTCGGCGCAGCAGCTGCTTCCTTCGCACCGGTGACGTACGCAGGCGACTGGTCCATCGGTATCGGCGTGAGCGTGCCTGGCGTGGTCGGGACCTCGCCGCCTCCCGTCTACGTTTCGCCCCCGCCGAGTTACTACGCCCCGCCAGCCGCTGTACCCGGATACTACTATCCCCCGGGATACTATCCGCTGCCCGGGTACTACGGTCCGGCCGTGGTTTGTTATGACGGATATGTTGACGCCTACGGGCTCTATCGCTGCCGGCACCGGCACGACGACGATAACGATGGCAATGAGTGACAGATGCCACGCAGCACCGACCGAGAGCGCCGCTTTCGGGCACCCCT
>Ga0306920_100010756_pt1 | contig 12292 bp, 13 predicted proteins | sample flu12Cox44000170_FD_204666 | JGI IMG/M metagenome (GOLD analysis project Ga0306920, IMG submission 204666) | Lab enrichment of tropical soil microbial communities from Luquillo Experimental Forest, Puerto Rico - flux4day.12C.oxic.44.000.170 (v2)... | ecosystem: Environmental > Terrestrial >...
CGATGCACGATCCGACGGAAGGCGGACTCGCGACGGGGCTCCACGAGTTGGTGGCGTCCTCCGGACTTGGACTTCGGGTGATTCGTGACCACATCCCCGTCTTCCCGGAAACGGACTCCATTTGCAGTGCGCTTGAACTTGATCCTTTGAAACTGATCGCGTCGGGCGCGTTGCTCCTCGTTGTCGCACCGGACAAAGTGGACTCAGTTCAGGTGGCCATTGAAGCCCAGCGCATCCCAGTTCGGGTGATTGGTGAGGTACGCCCGTCGAGCGAGGGCATCACCATCATGACCAAAGGCATCATAGAGCCGCTGAAGCCTGCCGAACGAGACGAGATCGCTCGAGCGTTTGAGAAAACTTAGGTCAGAGAGGGGCAGACGCGGTGAAAAGGCGGCCTCCCGCCTGGGAGAGGACCCGACCTCCGGCGATGAACCCTCAGTCTTGGAGTCAACTGGCTTGACCCGGGCTTCGAATAGGCGGATAGTTGTGTGGGGTTGTTTTATGCTGTCCCGTCGCGCGGGTGCGTTTCGGACGCTCGTCCTGGTCACCGCGCTGACGCTTCCCGCCTATGCGCAGTCGGTGGTTTCCACCCGTTCCGGGACGATTCACTATTTTGAAGGGGCGGTTTACCTAGGCGACCAGCCATTGGAACTTCATCCCGGGAGATTTTCAAGCATACCTCAAGGTGGCGAACTGCGCACCGCGGAGGGCCGTGCAGAGGTACTGCTTACGCCGGGGGTGTTCTTCCGCATCGGCGACAAGAGCACGATTCGCATGCTTGCGAACGAGCTCTCGGATACTCGCGTTGAGTTGGTCGCCGGTTCGTCGATCGTAGATTCGGCGGAGCCAGTCGCCGCTACGTCCGTGACACTGTTTTACAAGAATTGGAGAGTGCGTTTTCTTGAGCAAGGTGTCTATCGAATCGATTCCAATCCGCCGCGCATGTGGGTGCTTGAGGGAAAGGCGGAAGTATCCGGAAACGATGCCAGACCACTCTTGGTGGAGCAAGGCATGTGTCTGCCATTCGCACCAGTGCTCGCGCCGGATCGATCGATCAACCCGCCTCTCGATGCCCTGAGTAGGTGGGCTGAGGGCCGGCAGCAGTCAATTTCCGCGGACAATGCCATTGCGGCGAGCATTCAGGATCCCGCATCGCTGGACAGCTCGGCTACAGTTGTTGACGCGTTTACCTATTTTCCAGCGCTTTGGCTGCCTCCCCCTGGGTTGAGTTTGTCCAGCGGTTACGGCTCCCAAGATCCTTATCAACCCGGATTCAACTCAGTCTACCTACCCGGGTACAACTACTTGCCATTGTTTTACGCGCTTGGCCCGGTTGGGTCTTCGCCTGTTCGTTTACCGCCCTACGCCGGTGGCCCCGTCACTACGCATCCTCCTATTCGGATTCCGATGCCCATCCGTCCCACGCCTGTGCGGCCAATACCTGTTCACCCCATTTTCCCGCCTCGGTTGCCTGTCCACCCCATTTCTCCACCTCCGGTGTACACTGCGCACCCCGCTGCAGGAATCCACGTTGGCGCACACCGCTAATACTGGCGGCATCAATGAGCAGGAGCGAAGTACCCAAGCCGCCAGTGCAACTTAAGAGAAGAACCCAAGCCGGGGGGCTCGGAAACTCTCAGCTCCACATGTCGGTATTTACCGTCTCTCGCTTTGTTCGAAGGGTAGTACCCGAGAACGTACTGATTGCGCAATTCGATTGCAATGCGGCTTGCGACGCTTGGCAGATCGCTCGGGGCAGCCGCTGCGAAAGCTCGCCCGCCGGTTTGTGTGGCAATCTCGGATAGCAAACGGGGCCCGGAGATTTGCTCGGGAGGCTGTCCTAAGGAGAAGAGCGGATCGAAAACACCCATGGCATAGATTTGCACGTCGGCCTCGCGAACCAGCGACTCGATTTGGGCTGCCGTGTAGTGACTGTGGTTGTCGCCCCCATCGGAAACGACCACGATTGCCTTGCGGGAGTTCTTGGCCTTTTTCATTTCAACCAATCCAGTGTCGATCGCGTCGAGCATCGCGGTCAGACCGCCCGCCTGAGCGTTCTTCAAAGCGCCTCGAAGGTCGTCCATGTTTCCTGTAAATCCAATCGATATTTTGGTAATGTCCGAGAACTCAAGAAGAAAAGCCTCATCTTCTTTGTTCAAGGCATTGAGCAACTGCGCGGCAGCGTCGCGAGACGTACGAAGCTTATAGGTCATGCTGCCGCTCTCATCGAACAAAACACCAACCGAAAGGGGCGCGTCCTCCCCATTGAAATGCTCCAGGGTCTGCTCGACGCCGTCCTCGAACAAATGGAAATCTGCCTTTTGAAGCCCGAGGACGAATCGGTTCAGCTTGTCAGTAACCGTTACAGGGATAAGAACGAGGTCGGCATGTGCCCGGAAAGTCGCAACCGGGGCCTCCTGCGACGTCCCCGTTGCAGTCGCTTGAGCTAGCGAGAAGCCCGAAAGCAGGGCAAGTACGGGTAGCAAGCTACCCCGGCACGGTACATGAACCCAAGACTTCCGCATCACTACGACCAACAACCGAGTACGGCAAGCCACACTGCAATACGCCCGCTAGTGCAGATTCTCTAGCAAACCTCTCCACCGCAGACGCGCCGGGAGCGACTCCACCCGTACCGAGATTCAAAGAGTATAGGCCCATTCCGGGCTTACAACGCGAAGTACGCAGAAATGAGGGGGCTGGAAAGGTGCGGGTCAAAGTCCTCCGTTCCCATCGGCACTGAAGATCTCAGCGTCCAAACCCACAGTTCACCGGCGCGAGGCAATCGGAGCAAAGAACCTTATTCCCGTGGAGGAGAGCGGTCATGCCTGTCCGCAAACTGTGGTTTTTCACCATGCTGGCCACGATTGTTGTCGTAGAGGCTGTCGGAAGGTTAAGCCGTCGTATCAATCAACTTGATCCGCCGAGGTACGGGAGCCATCAGGCCTTGCGCGCGAAAAGGGAGATGCGACCGAGCGTTTTTCTTCATCTCGGGTACCCATTCGAGCTACCAGACGTATAAAGCCACCATCATCTGTGCTGATCGAATCCGCCAGCGTGTCGCACCTTTTTCGGTCGAGAAGCTAGCGCAGGCAAAGGGGATTGGTCGCGAGCGAGGAGTCGTCGCACGATTCGGATTACTTGGCTCGCAGACACCATAAAGCAAGTTGGGTGAAGCGCTCGGTCAATCTCCTTCGAGCGCGGTTGTGCTCGGGTGGCAAGAACATCCAAACGAGGAAGCGTATGATCGCGGGCGGATCGTAAGGCATGGTCCGATCTGGCCGCGGCGGGAAAAAGCGGCTCAGGGACTCGCGCGGATGGTCTCGGAACTGGTCAATCATCGAAACCTGATGCACGCAAGAAATCGTGCAAAACGGCGCACACGATTTTACGGAAGCAAATTCCCGCTCAAGGTCTTCCGCGCCATATTGCTCCAGGGGAATACCAGGCCGACCGCGCTGCTGCGAGCAGTAGTGGACTAGTCCATCCTCGCAGATATAGAGATACCGGCTTCCGGCGCGGCATTCCCACTCATTCGGATTACCCTGGATGAGGTTCTTCTGGAACTGGTTGTAATAGGCAAAGGTCGAAAACGACTTGCCGCCTATTTCGACAATTTGTTGATACACCTGGCGTTCACGTTCACTCAGCGGCCCCAGTTGGCCTGTGTGATCGTGAACGATGCCCACCGTGGTCGCCATGCCGAGGTCTTTCGCCCTACGTGCGACGGCCGCCGCGTCCTCGGGCTTCTCGCTTGTGCCAATCACTGAATTGATGTTTACCTGGAACTCCGCATGCTCGGCCAGCCACTCCAGTTTGCGATCGAGCACTTTCAAGCTCTTTTTGGAAACCTCATCCGGCTGCACATTGTCGATGCTGATCTGCAGGTGGTCGAGCCCAGCGCGATTCAACCCCTGAATGCGCTCTGGAGTCAGCAGATAGCCGTTGGTGATCAATGTGGCGATGCAGCCGCGGTCGCGAATACGGCGGATGATCAGATCGAGGTCTGGATGAAGTAGCGGCTCGCCACCGCTGATGGTAATGACGGAAGTGCCGAGTTCCGCGAGGCGGTCGATTCGTCGCACCATCAGCTCGGTCGGGACCGGCTTCGAGAAATCGTCGTACTCGTTACAGTAGGTGCAGGAAAGGTTGCAACGGCGGATCGGTACGATGTGGGCGACAATCGGATGCCGCCGCCATTTCATGGCCTTGGCGACAACGCGCGCCTGACGCACATGGAACGAAGGAGCACGCAACTTGCGCCGAATGCCAGTCAGATGCATCACGGTCCACCAGAGAATTCTGAATTCCTATCGAACTCTCATCGTAGGATAGGTCCCTACGAAAACGACAATCGCCACCATTACCGCAAGCAGCGCGTCGGCAGCATAGTGATAGCCGCCCACCACGGTAGCTATAGCAATGCTGAGCGCGATGACCAGGAAAATCAACCCCGCCCAGGGCTGGACCCTGAGCAACACCAGAGTGGCTGCCATGGAGGAGGCCACGTGTGCACTCGGAAATGTGATGGCCTGAATGCTGCCGCGGCGCAAGATAAAGCGATTGACCGCTCCCAGCTTTGACGGCGGCATCCGGAACATCTCGTAGCTATCCAGTGCCCGGGGCGGCATTGCCCGCACAAACGGAGTGATGGCTAGGCAAACGTAGGTCGCCAGCAGCACCACGGTCCAGTAGTAGTTCACAAACTGGCGTGAATTCGTCGCGTACAACATTGCCAGACCGAGCGGTATCAGCGGGTAGACCATCAGGTAGGCGAGCTCCAAATACACACCTATCGCAGTACTGACAGAAGTTTCTGCCGGCGCAACTCCGAAAGCTCGAAAAAACGCCTGGTCGAACATTGCGAGTCGCTTCTCCGCGAATGGATCTGCTCCCGTGAAGAGCTGTCCCACCTGCCAATAAGGGAATAGCAGCAATAAGAACGGGAGCCAGTCCCGCAAGACCGAGGCGGCTGGCGGGCTTAGCCAGCGCCTGCTGCACCACTCCAGCACAATAGCCCCGACTGCGATAACGGCAAGCGCGCTTACGATCAATTTTCGCTTACGTGCTATCGGACGAATCCACGCGACCGCAGCGAGGAGAATAACAAACGCGGCTTGGATCCATTCTGCCGGGTTTTCCATTTCAATTCCCAGCGTCCACCCACCACTCGCGCTCAGATCTCGCGAACCAGTCCGCGAGGATATGTCCGTGGCCAAGCTGAACATCCCTTACATAGGGAGTTGCTAGGCCGGCAACGATTCATACGGTGCCGTGCTTGAAAGACCGTTCGTGGCCCGCAAAGCTGCTTTGTCGTAAACATCGTAGACGGAGCTGAAAACGGACTCCCACGACGGGGAGCGCTCTGCTCGTTCCCGCGCTGCGACGCGCATTTGGCCTAAAAGATCCGGATCTTTCCGAAGTCTGTCTACATAGTCAATGAATTCAGAATCATTCTTCGCGACGAATCCACTTTTTTCATGTTCCACGATGAATTTCGGCCCGCCATGGTTGGTCACGACAGCCGGGACTCCAGAAGCAAGCGCTTCAAGAACGACATTGCCGAAGGTATCCGTATGCGACGGAAAAACAAATGCATCGAAATTGGAGTATTCCTCAGCAAGCCGCTCCCCACGTAACACCCCGGTTAAGGTAGCCTTACGTAGATGCTGGAGCAACCATTCAGACTCACGGCCCTGGCCAACGATAACGGTCCGGAAGCTGCGCCCGCCGCGAGCATCGAGTCCCTCCTCTAAATCCCTCAGGAATCGAACGTTCTTCTCCTTCGTTAACCGGCCAACATATCCCACAACGAATGGCTCATCGTTCCGCTTCCGGCGCTTCGAATGAAACAGTTCGCTGTCGATTCCTCGAGACATGAGATAGCAGCGTTTCCCAGTGAGTCCTTCAACCAGCGACATTAATTCCGCGTTTGGCGCGAACAGAACACGCGCCACACGATAAAAATGCCCGATCAATCTCAGGCTCGATTCACGAATTCCTCGGCCAAGAGCTTCTCTCCAAGACCTTGGAAGCAGTCCGTTCCCGGGTACGAGCCGTCGTTCGGCATATTCGTGCAGATTGGTGTGCCAGGAAGCCGCCAGCGGAACCCTCAGTCGATGCGCGATGAAGGCCCCCATTTGACCTATATCGCTCGGTCCCGTGACATGCACGATATCCGGTCGAAACTCGCGGACAGCTTCTTCGACTTCCGGGAGATGACGCCAGAGATTGAGATCATAGTCATGGTGGAAATCGAGTTGAAACTTCGGCCATTGGCGTCGCAATTCCAGCCGTCGGACTGAGCCATCTCGGCGGTCGTACTGTTCGAACCCTCCATGAATGTTCAGCATGGGAATATCGTGGCTTTTGGCAAAGGCATCGAAGTAACGCATGGTGTTTGCCACGCCATCGATTTCGTTATACGCACACGCGAATAGAGCCACTCGAATGCTGTTCATTGCTGTTCTTAACCCGTTATGCTCGTTGACCTATCAAGTGACGCTCCAAGTGTGAAGGGAATCGCCTCTCAATGCCAAGCGGCGGTTTCCCTCGGATGCGTGCAAAATCAACACACGCTTCTTAGACCTGCCGAAATAGGCTACTCCAAGCCAGACAGTCTGGTGACGTCCATCACGGTCCTACTAGGGCGCAGCCGCAGCCTTCGCCAGTCTCCCAGACTTCGTCGACATTCCAGATTCGATCCCCAGGTCCTAGAAAACAAGAAGGTGGAAATCGATGCCCGCGAGCGAGAAGCGGGCCGAACGCAGCTCTGTGACAAATTTGGGAGGGAAGGAACGGGTCTCGATGCAGAAAATCGTATGGGCTGGCGACTATCATTGCAGGGCATCACGCCCCTACGGTTCGCAGATGCGGGGCACGTGGCTGAACCGAATCGCCTCAACAGGTTATGTGAAGAATAGCATTCGTTGCTTTAGGCTTCTTATTGAGCACGTCGAGAGCCTGGGCAGTCGGCAGCACGACCAGCTCGACCTTGCGTCGCTTGGCCTCGCGTTTCACCTCCTCCATCACTGGCAACCTGCCATAAGCCCCAGTACCGATGACGAGCCGGCGGCAGTTCCAGGGGATCTTTTCCTCTACAGAAATGGGAGTGTGGCCAAACCCAGCACTGAATTGCTTTGACGGTCCTTTCTTGCGTTTGCGGACCTCCCCTCGATCGATGATCACGTCGTGCTCAAGGGCAGAACCGTCGATCCGGATACTGCCAAAAGAAAACTGATCAAAGCGCATTTACACCTCCCCTGATAGGTTCACGCGCTCTTTCTTGACGTCAGTGCGGAGAAGGTTGACCAGCGCTGTTCCACTTCCTTACTGCCGCAGTGCGGGCATAAAACCTCGGCTTCTTCATAATCGACGAGAGCCAGGATTTTGGAGAACAGCTTCTTGCAATTGTGGCAGAAGAATTCGTAATGGGGCATAGGGGAGCCTCCGGGGGGACGTCAGAATTTTAGACTCCTGATTAAGGCAATTCAACACAGAGGGGCTAACGACGCTGTCTCTGCTTGAGTGTGCTGGGCGCAGCCGTGTCGGTCAAACCCCTCCTGCGCCACGCGGTTGAAGGCGAGGGCGGCGACCGTGCTCTCCAGGCGTGGAGCGACTATGCTCCACGGGCAATGAGAGCAACACCAGCCGATGAAATTCTCGTGTTCTGCCCAAATCATATGTCTCGTCATCGGTACACCTAGTTTGTGGAATTCGACGGAAGGATGGACTTCCGCGGGAGGCGAGAAGACTGCAGATGATGCGAAGGTCGAGCGAGACATGAACTGCTGCCTGCCGCCGTGCACACTCTCCCACGGAACACGGCCCTGGCAAAGTAACTAGAGTGCTTCGTCTGGCCGGACAAGGACTTCGGATCAGGAGATATCATCCAGTGGCGGTAAATGCCCCCCAAACGCAGACATTTGCAGGTTCAGGCAAGGCAAAATGTCCGTAAGGTTTGGTTTAGTCGTCTATTTTCGCAGGCGAAGCGGGCTGACGAGTGCGGGAGGCTTCCAGGCAGCCTATCTCTCTGCAGCAAGGGGGGGCCGACCGCGAGCTAAACGCTAGTTGCTGGTCTTCGCCGCGCTCACCGAAGGAGCAACGGTGGCACCCTGTCGGGTCAACCGCGGCGAAAATGGAGTCACTTCAAGAGGCATCTTGTCGCGAGCTGAAATGATCGCCACCGGTGTCGACTTAATTAATTCCGCATGATCATCCCAGGGGTTGAGCTTGACCCGACCGCCCAGCGGCAGCGCGGCAATCTGGTCAAGGTTGTCGCGAGCAAGCGCCGGTGCCGCATTCATAAGTGTGGTCATGCGTGTTACTTTCCCCTTGTCGTCCGTGAAACTGTTCCCCAGGTGAGGCGTCAACAGGCCCGGAAGTACGTGACCCCGTTCCGCAAGTTCGCGCAAGAACAGCCCGGCTGTGCCCAGCTTTTGACTGTAAGGCGAGTTTTTCAGCAGATCGACGGCTTTTTTGTCGGCAGCAGCTTCCTCTTGGGGGACGTGTCGGAAGCCGAGGTTCTGGTAAGTGGATTCGTCCGAGAAGAGCAGCCGGTCGCTGAAAGCATACTTGCTCCCCAGGGTGTGCCCGAGCACTATGTGGGCGAGTTCGTGGGCAAGCACCATAGCCAGGCTGGCTTCATCCGGTAACACATCCACCAAGCCGCGGCTCATGACAATCGTGTTGCCGACACTAAAGCTCTCGAGCGGCGTAGTGAGCATAAGCCGCGCCCGCACCGGTCGCGGCAAATCAATGTTGTTGGTGATCAGCAGATTGTTGATGACCGTCTCTAGCACCTTGTCCAGTTCGCCCTGGGGAGCCAGCAGGCCAGCATTTTGCAGACGGTCGATCACTTTTTCTTCTGCTTGCTGCACCCAGTCGCGCTGGGCCTGCAACGGGGACACATCCTGCACAGCCGGAGTCTCGTCCTTCACCGTTGAATCGAGCAACACTTCGGTATGCTCGCTGTCTTTAACGTCTTTCTGCAAATCGTAGCCCCAGACACGAGTCTGAGCCTTGAAAGCGGTTTTGTCTTTCGAGCCGTAGCTGAAATCACCTTCCTCACTGTAGACGTACGTGGGCAGCCAGTAGCTCGGCACTAAGTTGAGCCGCCAGCTGTCCAGGTGAAAGAAAGAACCCAGGCGGGGCCTGGGCTCGTAGGTTCCATTGAAGCGCACGATGTTGTCGTCCTGGTCCTCCACCCAAATCTGCCCATGAAAACGGCCACTGCCCGTACCCTTCTTTGGAGTCACGTTAAACACAATGCAGCGCACTGCGCCCAGAAATTCGCGGCGCGCATACTCGAAGTCGTACGTCCTGCGATTGAAGTCGTTTCGGTCTACGAAGATCATCCAAGAGAAGCCCATGGGTTTGTATTCGAGCTTGTACAGCTTGGTGAATCCGCCCAATAAGCGGTGCTCGAAGCTTTGTTTTTGAAGGTAGTCACGACGGTCAACGTTTTGTCCGAGGTCCATCCGGCCCAGGAAGTAGTGGTCCCGAACCGGAGTCGGCCCCGTTTGTGGATCGAACTTAAGATCCTGCAGGTAGGTTTCGATGATCGGCGTGCGCGTCTTCAGCATTTCCATGAGTGCGTGTTCACGCTCAATGACGCGGTCCACCATCTGATCGATTTTTTCATGCGGGGCGGAGGTGGACGCAGCGCTTTCCGCATCCTCAGCCGCCTGCGAAGGGGTGGAGGGTTGTGCCGTTGCAGTTGGTGACGGCGATCGAGGGACGCTGGTTGTTTGCGAGACTGTAGCGGTCAGTGCGAGCAACGGGAAAATGATCACGCATCGGCAAGTACGCATAACCACGACTCGCTAATCACAGCAACGCTGCAGACTTGTTTGGCCAGGGCAACGAGCAGGTTGCGAAATGCAAACCCGAAACAACGAACGTGCGCAGAAAGATGCACGCAGACAATTCAGAATTTCAGTACTTTTTGAAGTGGCTGAAACAGTGGGGATGGAGACTTCGGCCGGTTACTAAGCCGTAGTCTACTTCTGAGGCAAAGCCGCGTCAAGACTTTGCTCTAGTTCAGCTCCATCAGGGACCCAGCTGAATTTTCGAACGCACGCTGTGCTTTAAACGGTTACCGTGCTCGAGAAGATTTTTGCTTCCTTTGCATTACGTCGGCCACCCCGGCTTTCTGGCAACGCTAGGTGCGACTACCGCCCTGCAGCCAGGGAGCTATCAGCAGATCCGCATCCTGGCACGCGTTGGCCCCGAAGGCACGCTCCGGCGGGGGGATGTGTTGGAAGGCGCCGTCCTCGCGGAATCTTTACACCCGATACCTGAACGATACCATCCCGGTGGCTTTATGGCCGTTACGTTGTCGATCTTTGACCAGTTCGACAGCGAGCACCAGGCGGACCTCGATCTCTGGGTCGACTGTTGGAAGGAAAACGCGACAGTTCGACCTGCCCGAAGCTCCCTGTTCGAGCCCAGCTTGGGTTTGTATTCGACTGCCCCGGCAGGCGACGTACCCAACGGTTCGATCGCCACCACCCTTGGAAAGGAAACGAGTGCGGACCGCGTTGGACAGCGGGAATCGGAGCGGAACTCAACTCTGCGACGAGTTGAACAACCAAGTGCGAGCAAACTGAAGGTGGAACTTGCTGTAAGCTCGGCCAGATCAGAATCGATATCGGATTGATGACAAGCGTCCCTCTTGCTGACGGTCTCGTTCGAAGCTATAGTTTTCCGCACACTTCCGCCTTCCCCTTGGCGAGGAGGCACTGTGAACAAATTTCTCATCCTGCTGATGACCTGCTTGACCAGCCTGTCGTGGTCGCAGCAGCTCTCGCATCGGCTGACCAATCAGGACATCATCGATATGACCGCGCTCGGACTTTCGGATGATGTCATCATCACCAAGATTCACAGTGCGGCGAAGCCCGAAGACCTGGCCTTTGACACCAGCACGGCGGGCCTGAAGGCCTTGAAGGCGGGCAAGGTGTCGGACGAGATCATCAAGGTGATGATTAATCCTGCGGCGGCCGCGCCGTTACCAACCCCAAGCGTGGTGGCACCGGCTCCGGCCACCGTCGCGCCCCCTCCTGCGGCTGCGGCGCCGAATCCCGGAGCAACAAATGTGGCCAGCGACCCCAACCTGCCTCCTGCGGAAGTCGGCGTGTACTGGAAAGATGGCTACACCTTTCAGCGGGTGGAAGGTCAGATTGTCAGCCAGGCGAAGGTCGGCGGACGCGCTGGCAGCATGTTCAGCTATGGCATGCGTTCGGAGCACTGGGACGCCTATGTGAACGGCCCCACCTCCAAGAACCGGGTGAGCGAGCGGCGGCCTCTGTTCTATTTCTACGTTCCGGATGGAGCCAGCGCGACAGATTTCATCCTGCTTAAGTTGGAGAAGAAGGGCAATCGGCGGGAATTCCAGATCGGCTCGTTTGGCGGCATCACAGGCGGCAAGTCGGGTGTCAAGCGTGACAAGGAGATTCCATTCAAAGCTGATCATGTGGCCGTGCGCACTTATCGCATCGCACTCGACGAAGATCTGAAGCCGGGTGAATATGGGTTCTTCATGGGCACTGGGCAGCAGTCGATGATGGCGTCCGGGCGCGGCGGGAGTCACTCGGGCGGTGCTGCCTCGGGGCGAATTTACGACTTTACAGTTCCCGATTGAGGCCGTTTGCTGCAGCGCGTGACCTGATCGTTGACGACCGATCAAGCAGCTCTCACACACCTTTCCTTTGCTCGCCTCGCCACTTCGCGCCATTCCAGCGAGCCGAGAAACATGCACTGCGGCCGAGGCCTCTGCCAGTTGGAAGTGTCGGTGTTCCGGGAGTAACATATCGCTCACAAGTAAAAGGGGCGTGTTCGATCGTTGGCCACTTCGGAACGCAGTGTCAGTCTTCGGAGGAGGCAACATGTCGAGGAAGTTTCACTGGTCAATGCTCACAGTTCTCGTTGTGCTCACCGCTGGGCTTCTCCTGGCGAACCAAGCGTCCCAAGCACCTCAAGCACCAGCGGCCTCGCAAGGCCAGAATGCAATGGGCGCTCGCCCGGAGTTTAGCCCGGAAGCCCACCTGCAGATGCTCACCGAAAAGCTAAATCTCACGGATGACCAAAAGGCAAAGGTTAAGCCGATCTTGGAGAGCCAGGCACAGCAAATGAAGGCCGTCCACGAAGACGCTTCTCTCTCTCAAGAGCAGAGGAAGTCGAAGATGAAGGCCATTCACGAATCAACCCACGATCAGATCAACGCCATACTGACACCGGAGCAGCAAGCCAAGTGGAAGCAAATGCGCCAGGAGCATAAAGGGATGAAGGA
>Ga0306920_100010757_pt1 | contig 12292 bp, 8 predicted proteins | sample flu12Cox44000170_FD_204666 | JGI IMG/M metagenome (GOLD analysis project Ga0306920, IMG submission 204666) | Lab enrichment of tropical soil microbial communities from Luquillo Experimental Forest, Puerto Rico - flux4day.12C.oxic.44.000.170 (v2)... | ecosystem: Environmental > Terrestrial >...
ATATCGAGGCGCTGCGGACCTGGAACGCCCTCGTGGAGAGCGGCACGATCGCGATCGAGGACGAGGTGCCACACGCCCGGGTGATGGGGCAGACCCTGTCCCGGCTCGCCGAATGGCAGGCACAAGAGGTCATCGCCCGCACCGACGTGCTGGCCCGGGACGGAGAAGGCCGGGCGGCCGGCGCCGCCGGCTTGGCCGACACGCTGCTGCCGGTCATCGAGCACCTGCAGTCCTATGTGTGGCGGCGGCACCTCGCCGCGGCGTACGAGCGCATCCTGCTGGCGCCGCCCGGCGAGCTGTCGGCCGCGACCATGACGGTCGGTTTCGCCGACATCGTCGGGTACACCAGGACGTCCAGATATGCGGGCGTCGAGGAGCTGACGGCTCTGCTGGAAACCTTCGAGGAGGACACCTCCGAGGCCGTGGTCGGCAACCACGGGCGGGTGGTGAAGATGGTCGGGGACGAGGTGCTGTTCGTCACAGACCGGCCCGCCGACGCGGCCGAAATCGCGCTGCGGCTCACCAGCCCGGGCCGGCCGGAACAGGGCCTGCCCGCGCTGCGCGTCGGCATCGCGGCGGGCCGGGTACTGACCAGGTTCGGCGACGTGTACGGGCCGGTAGTCAACCTGGCGGCGAGGCTGACGTCGCTGGCCAGGCCGGGTACGGCGCTGGTGGACGCGGAACTCGCCGGGGCGCTGCGCGGGGCGGGGAACTACCGGCTCCAGGCCAGGCGGCCGGCCGCCGTCCGGGGCTATCACCACCTACGGTCCTGGGCGCTGCGGCCGGGTCGATAGCACCCCAAGCCTTAGCCCGGGCCCGGTCATCGGCACCAGATGAGTGCCGCCCGGCGGCTATGTTGGCTGGTTGTGACGGCACTGAACGGGATCGGCCACTGGGCCCGCGGCAGCGGGCTCGAGATCGTGCTGCTGGTGATCGGGACGATTCTGCTGACCCGGTTCGTGTCCTGGCTCGGCGAACGGATCACCAGACGGATCGACGCCAATGCCCGGGAAACCGACGCCCTGGTCCGCTCGGAGGCGGCGAAACACCGGCACGCCCTGGCCCAGGTGATCACCTGGGCCACCCTGGTGGTCATCTACTGCGCCACCGGGCTCGCGGTCGCCCAACGCCTTGGCATTCCGCTGACGAGCCTGGTCGCCCCGGCCGCCGTGGCCGCCGTGGCGCTCGGGTTCGGCGCGCAGCGCATTGTGCAGGACATCCTGGCCGGGTTCTTCATCATCACCGAGCGCCAGTACGGATTCGGCGATCTGGTGCACCTGGGCGTGCCGAGCGTGCCGAGCACCATGGGCACGGTCGAGGACGTCACGCTGCGGGTCACCACGGTGCGTACCGCCGACGGCGAGGTGGTCATCACCCCCAACGGCCAGATCAACCAGGTAGTCAACATGTCCCGCGGCTGGGCCCGGGCGGTGCTCGACGTGCCGGTGCCCGCCACCGCGGACGTCAACCAGGTCAGCGAACTGCTCCGGCAGATCGGTGAGGAGGCCTACGCGGAGCCGGAGCTGAGCCAGCTGCTGCTCGACCCACCGGCCGTCATGGGTGTGCAGAGCATCGACGTGAACCAGTTCCAGGTCCGCGTGGTCGCCCGGACACTCCCCGGCAAGGAATTCGACGTCGGCCGGGCGCTGCGCGCCCGGGTCGCGGCCGCCCTGCTGCGTGAGGGCATCAACCTGCCGCCCACGCTGGAGAACGCCGAGTCCAACGGGAGCGGCTGATGGGGCGGCTCCGGACCTCTACCTGGGTGCTGATGGCCATCTTCCTCGGCACGCTCGTGCTGTACGGATGGGTCAAGCCACCGGCGCCCGGCGCCAGCGCCGGAGACAGCCCGGCGGCGCAGCAGAGTCCTTCGCCGACGCCGGCTCCCACTCCCTCGCCCAGGCGGACGCTGCGCCACCGCACACCGAGCCCGTCGGCGACGCCGTCCCCGCACCGGACCGCGTCGCCACACCAGACCGCGACACCGCAGCCGACCGTCACGCCGACATCGCCGTCCCCGACCGCCACCCCGGCGCCCGACCCCACTGCGAGCCCGTCGGCAACGGGCTAACGGCCCCGGCCCGGTGACGAAGGAAGCGGGCCGTAGGCCATCGGGGGGTTCCGGGGGGTCGTCCCCCCGGGCTAACGGCCCCGGCCCGGTGACGAAGGAAGCGGGCCGTACGCCATCGGGGGGTTCCGGGGGGTCGTCCCCCCGGGCTAACAGAGTGCCCGGCAGCGGGTGGATGCCCTAGGCTTCGGTCCCGGAAAGGACCGAAGATGACCGGCCTGTCCGATACGTCCGTCGCCGAACTGGGCGCCGCGCTGTATGCCGCGCGGCATTCCGGCGTCCCGATCGAGCCGCTCACCGACACGTACCCGGCGATGTCGATGCGCGACGCCTACCGGGTGCAGCGGGACCTGCTGGCCCGGCTGCTGGCCGACGGCGACCGCGTCGTCGGTTACAAGCTTGGCCTGACCAGCACGCCGATGCAGCGCATGTTCGGGGTGGACTCCCCGGATTTCGCGCCGGTCCTCGCCTCGCATGTGCACTCCGGCGGCGCCGAGGTCGCGGCCGGCGGCTTCATCCAGCCGCGGGTCGAGGCCGAGATCGCTCTGGTCCTGGACGCCGGCCTGGCCGGGCCGCAGTGCACGGCGGCTGATGTGGCCCGGGCCACCGCGGGTGCGGCCCCGGCCATCGAGATCGTGGACAGCCGGATCGCCGGCTGGCGGATCAAGCTCGCGGACACGGTCTCCGACCTGGCCAGCAGTGGTGCGGTCGTGCTCGGCCCGGTGGCCAGCCCGGTCGACACCACGGCCCTGCGGCTGGCCGGCATGGTGTTCACCCGGGACGGTGAGGTGGTCGCGACCGGCGCGGGCGCCGCCGCGCTCGGCGGCCCGCTGCAGGCAACCGCCTGGCTGGCCCGGACGCTGGCCGGCCTGGGCGAGTCACTGCGGGCCGGCCAGTTCGTCATGACCGGCGCGCTGCACGCGGCCCTGGAGATCGCCCCGGGCCAGTGCTTCCTGGCTGAGGTGGACCGGCTCGGCCCTGTCAGCCTCCGGATCACCTGACCGGAACGTGGCCTTCGGCACCTCCACGGCGAACCGGCCGTCCCGGCCCGGGGTGCGCCGCGGGGAGATCATCGGCGGCCGGCCGTCTGGACGCTGGTGATGTTGGCACACAGCTCGGGACGGAAGCTCAGCGTCGGCATCCCGTGGGCCAGGATGGTCTTGCCGTCACCCAGGTGAAGGTTGACGTACCACCCGCCGGACGGTGGCGCAGCGCCGACACCGGTGACGGTTCTGGTCTGATCGGCGATGTAGCCGCTGGCGTTGGCCACGTAGTCCATCAGCATGTACCTGACCCCGCCCTGGTCCTGGCAGGTACCCAGGTGGAGGTGGGCGGCGTGGGGCCCGGGCGGCAGGCCGAAGGCGGTCACGGTTACGCTCAGCGTCCGCTTGGCGGCGCTGTAGCTGACCTTCGCCCAGCCGTGCAGCCTGCCCTGATAGTTGCCGGTGGGCCCGTAGGACCGGGGGATCACCGCGCTCGTCCGGCCGTCCGGGTGATCGGGCAGCACGGCGGACTGTGCGATCAGTTCCCTGGCGGGCAGGCCCTGGCCCGCGGTGGCGCTGTAACTGCCCAGGCGGAAGCTGACCCGGCTACCGGTTTGCAGCGCCGCGGTCTTGGTGCTGGCGGTCAGCATCGCGTTGGCCCGGCCGTGGGCGTCCGCGCCGAACGCGGGGAACCGCACCTCGGGATCCAGGGCGGTGCCGCGCGGCCCATCGATGGAAACGGTGTGCATCGAGCCCGGCGTCAGGCCGTAGAGGTCCAGCTGGATCTGCAACATGCCCTGGAGGTCGCGCCAGACACGGACGGTACCCGTGGGCATCGACCGCAGGCGCTGCACGCCGGGCCCGGTCAGCGCGGCGCCGCCGTGCATCCGGGGCCGCGTGCCGCCGGCGCCTGCGGCCGTGTGGTCCATGGTGGCGCCGCCCATCGGCGGGCTGACGCGTGGCGTGGGCCCGGCCATGGTGCTGCTGGCCGGCCCTTGCTGAGTGGTGACCAGCGGCGGCGGGGGGCCGGAGATCGCGCCAAGGGCGGCCCCGATGCCAGCGCCGAGCACGATCGCGGTCACGCCGGCGGCGATGGTGAAGGCACGGAAATCTGCCATGTTCGCTCAGCCTCCCGTGTGCTGCGGGCCGCGCCTCCCGCGGCCATCACCCACGCTGGCCGGCCGGCGCCGGGGTGCACGAGTGTGCAGGCATGCCAACCGCCGGGGGGTGCCTGCATCCCCGGCCCCGACAGGCCCGGTGGCCGTGTCAGGATTCGCGCGGGCCGTCGGCCTCGGCGGACCTGGCATCGAGCAGCTTCAGCACGGCGGCCACGCGCCGGTCGGTGTCGGTGCTGTCGCCGAGGCCGAGCTTGCTGAACACGGAGTTGATGTGCTTCTGCACGGCACGTTCGGTGAGGACAAGCGTCTTGGCAATGGTCGCGTTGTTCTTGCCCTGGGCCATCTGCTCGAGTACCTCCCGCTCACGGGGGGTCAGCATGCCCAGCGGTGAACCCGCGGCACGCTCCTTGCGCACCACGAGGGCCTCGACGAGCTGGGGGTCCAGCGCCGAGCCGCCGGCCGCCACCTGGTGCAGGGACCGTTCCAGCTCGGTGATGTCGCCGATGCGTTCCTTGAGCAGGTACCCGGCGCCGGCCGCGCCGTGGCGCAGGAACTCGTAGGCGTATTGCGGATCGGCGAACTGGGTGAGCAGGATCACGCCGGTTCCCGGGTACTTGGTCCTGATCGTCGCGGCGGCGGCCAGGCCCTCGGTCTGGTGGTCCGGCGGCATCCGGATATCGGTGATCACCACGTCGGGCCGGTGCTCCTCGACGGCGGTAAGCAACTCGTCCTTGTCCGCGGTCGCGGCGACAAGCTCGACCCCGTCCAGGGCGCCGAGCAGGGCGGCCGTCCCGGCACGCAGCAGGTAGTTGTCCTCGGCGAGGACGACGCGGATCGTCACTATTGGCAGCCTCCGCTGAAATCCTATGAGTGCCAAAGCAGGCGCAGCCGCGGCCCCCGCGGTTGCTGGATGATGAATTCGTGAACGGCACCCGCATGGCACGGCGGCCATTTACCTGGCCGGCCGTGGCCGCCATCGCCATTCAGGGGGTGGCGATCTGCGGCTTCGTAGTGGCCGTCTATGCGCTGTTTGTCGGGGGCGGCATCGCGCTGTGGCCGCGGGCGAGCGACAGCTGGATCCTGCTGCTGTGGATCGCGGCCGCGGCGATCGCGGGAGCCGGACTGACCACGGTCCGCTCGCGTGCCCGGGCGCTGGCGCACCGGGTGCTGCCAGCGGCCACCCCCTACCCCCGGCTGATGTCCTTGGTCTCGGGCGTGGTGGCCGCCGGGCCCGCGGAGGACTGGCTGCCGCGGCTGGCGGAACTGCTCGCCGAGGGAACGGGCGCGCGGACGGCGGCGGTATGGCTGGCCGGGCCAGCCGGGCTGCGCCGGGTCAGCTGGTGGCCGCAGCGGAGCACCCCCGACGGGCCCGGCACCGTGGCCGGTGAGGAGGAACTGCGGGGCCTTCCCGACGTCGATCATGTCGTGCCGGTGCGCGATGGGGGGCAGTTGCGTGGCGCACTTACCTTGCAGGCCCGGGCGGGCCGCTTCGTGACGCCGCCCGATCAGCGGGTCGCCGAGGATGTGGCGAACGCCGCCGGGCTGCTGCTGCGCAACACCGAACTCACCGAACGGCTGCGTGAGCAGGTGCAGCGGCAGGTCTTGCAGGAACGCGAGCTGAACGCGTCCCGGCGCCGCGTGGTGGTGGCCAGGGACGCGGCCAGGGAGCAGCTCAGCGCGGAGATCCAGGCCCGCGTGTGCGTGCCGCTCGAGCGCTGTGCGGTCAAGGCCGAACTGGCCCGCCCCGGCCGGGCGGAATCGCTGGCGGGACGGCGGCTGGCCATCGAGCTTGACGAGATGACCGCGGCGATCGACGCGGCCATCGCGGACTTCCGCCAGATCGTGCATGGCGTGTATCCACCGGTGCTCACCGACCACGGCCTGCTCGCCGCACTGGAGAACCTGCTCGACGACCCTGACGTGCGCGCGGAACTCCTGACGCACCGGATACCGAGGCTGGCCGCGCGGGTGGAAGCCAGCGCGTACTTCTGCGCGGCGGCGCTGCTGCGCGAGTGGCACACCACCGGGGCGTCGCGGCCGATGCGGGTCGTCGTCGGGGTGACGAGCACGCTGATCCAGATGACGTTTCACGACGGCGTGCCGGACGGCGGCACCCGGCCCGGCGTGCCGGTCAGCGCGGTCGTGCTGGAAGCCGTGCGGGACCGGGTGGCCGCCCTGGAGGGCAGCCTGCGGACGGGGGACGACTATTCCGGCAGGTGGCTGGTGATCGATATCCCACTGACACCGGCCGACCTCGCCGCGCCGCTGGCCAGGAAGAAGGCACCCGCGTGAGGGCCGGCCGGAGCCGTGCCGCCAGCGCGGCGTGGTACGCGTTCACCGCGCTGTATTTCGCGTTCGTGCTCGGGTGGCTGCTGCTCGGCCTGGCCGCCGCGGTCACCAAGCACGTCTCGGTGGTGCACGCCTGGGCGGAGGCGGCGCAGGCGGGCGGGCACGGGGCGGCCTGGGTATCGGCAGGTGCCGGTCTGCTGGCCGGGGCCAGGCACAGTTACCCGGCCGTGGACGTCATCCTGGATTACATCTTCAGCGCGGTGAACGTATTGTTCGCCGCGATACTGTTCCGCCTCGCCCGCCGCGACTGGACGGTGCGCTGCCTGGTCATCGGGATGCTCGGTGCGGCGGGCGCGTTCAACCTGCAGGCGCATACGGCCATCGACGCGATGGCGGCGACGAGCGGCGCGCAGATCGGCTGGTGGCACTCCGCGCTGCTGCACGGCGTCGGCGGCGTGGCCTACGTGTTCGCGCTGATGTTGTTCCCCACCGGGACCCTGGGCTGGGCAGGACGCCGGGCCTGGCCGGTGCGGGTGCTGCTGATCGCCAGCGTGGCCGGGGCAGCGGCGCTGCTGAGCGTGTCCACGGCGGAGTACCCGCACACCCTCAGCTTCGTCCTGTTCTTCGGCCTGCTCACCCCGATCGCCGGGGTGACCGCGCAACTCGCCAGATACCGGCGGGCCACCACCGTGGAGGCCCGTCAGCAGTCCCGGATCCTGCTGTGGGCGCTGGGGCTCGCGTTCGCCGCGGCGGTGGTGCTTACCGTGGTCACGCTGGCCACACAGGGACTACATGTCCCCGGCCTGTCGTATAGCATCGGCCGTTCCATGCCGGGCGAGGACGGCGATCTGTTCGGCCTGGGCAGGCTCGGCTCCGGGTCGCAGGCCGCCGTGTTCTGGATCTTCCGTGCGGTGTTCACGATGATCCCGTTCGCGATCATGGCGGGCGTGCTGCGTTTCCGGCTGTGGGACGTGGAGCGGGTGTTCAACCGGACCCTGATCTACGGCGTGCTGATCACCATGATCGGCGCGGTGTACGTCTTCGGGGTGGTGCAGACCGACACGCTGTTCGGCCTGTCGCGGGGCTGGGCGTCCGCTCCGCAGATCGTCGCCGCTGGCCTGATCGCGCTGGCCTTCCAGCCGGTACGGGCCTGGGTCGGGCGGTGGGCCGACCGGCTGGTCTACGGCAGGCGCAAGCCCGCACACGACGTGCTCGCCGAGGTGTCCGCGCTCAGCCAGGCGAGCGAGCCGGGTGCCGCCGCGCTCGGCGCGCTGGCCAGAACCGTCGCGGAGGGGCTGGCGGTCCCCGCCGCGTCGGTGGTCCTGGACCTGCCCGACGGCACCTCGGTCACCGCCCGCTGGCCGGAGGAGCCCGAGACGGCACAGGGTGGACCTGCACCCAGCGAGGCGGCGGCACAGCACGGCGGGCCGGGGGCGGCCGCAGTGCCCGAGCGGCGGATACCGGTGAGCTACCTCGGGGAGCATGTCGGGGCGCTGTGCCTGCCCGGCGGCCCGGAGAGCAGCCTCGCCCGGGACCGGCGGGCCCTGCTCGGCGACCTGGCCGGCCGCGTGGGCGTGATCCTGCACAACGCGAGCCTGTCCCTCCAGCTCCAGCACAGGCTGCACGAGATCGAGGCGCGGTCGGCCGAGTTGCGCGCCTCCCGGCTGCGCATCGTCGCGACGCAGGACAGCGAGCGCCGGGATCTGGAACGCGACCTGCACGACGGCGCCCAGCCGAGCCTCACCGCCGTGCGGCTGGCGCTGGGCCTGGCCAGCCACATGGGCCGGGTCGGCAACATCGCCGGAGCCAGAAAGGCGCTCGACGAGTTGCCCGGGCACATCAACGGGGCGCTGGCCGGGCTCCGCCAAGCACTGCGCGGCCTGGATCCGCAGATCTTCAGCGTGCGGGGCCTGGGGGAGGCGCTCCTCGAGCAGGCGGCGGCGCTGGGGGCCCGTCCGCTGTTCCGGATCCCCGCCGGCGGCACCGCGCAAGATGACACGCCGCTTGCCCATGAGGTCGGCGCCGCCGTCTACTTCTGCTGCACCGAAGCGCTGCAGAACACCGTCAAGCACTGCCCGGGCGCGCCGGTGGAAGTGACGGTGGAGCTGGACACCGGGCCGGGCCGGCTGTGCTTCAGCATCGCCGACCAGGGCCCGGGCTTCGACGCCGAGGCGATCGAGGGCGGCGGCCTGCAGAACATGGCCGACCGGATCGGCGCCGTCGGCGGCGAGGTGCGGGTGAACAGCACGACGGGGACGGGCACCCAGGTCACCGGGTGGGTGCCGGTCGCGGTGGCCACGTCAGGGTCCTGACCCGAACCCCGCCCGGGTAGCCGGCGTACCCCACCCGGGGATGCGTGCACCCCTTGCCAAGTGGCATGCCAGCACTCTCGAAACGACAGCGCCCGCCGGGGAGCCTGGATCACGGCAGCCCAACAGAAAGGACATTGTCATGTATTCGGTTTCTCACTTCCGCGCGGCGGCCGCAGTCCGGCGTGCGGCCGGCGTCCGCGGCGTGACGGGTGCCGCCGTGGCCGCGGTCGCGGTAGCGGGGTCGCTGGCGCTGGGCGGCGTGGCCCAGGCCGCGCCGGTCGCGTCGCACCAGGCCGCGACGGTGTACACGTTCACCACGCTGAATGACCAGGCGGACCCGACGTTCAACCAGCTGCTGGGGATCAACGTGCACAACGTGATCGCCGGGTACTTCGGCTCCGGCGCCGCCGGGCACCCGAACAAGGGCTACCTGCTCAACCCGCCGTATGCCCAGGGCAACTACGTCAACGAGAACTTCCCCGGCTCGGCGCAGACCCAGGTCACCGGGATCGACGACAAGGGCAACACCAGCGGGTTCTGGGTCACCGCCGGCGGCACCAACCACGGCTTCGTGGAGTGGAACGGGGTGTTCGCCTCCTACAGCAACCCGAAAACCCCCAAGGTCAAGGGCGCCGTCAACCAGCTGCTGGGGATCAACAACACCGGCACCGCGGTCGGGTTCTACAACGACAAGAACGGCAACTCCCACGCCTACAAGCTGAACCAGGCCACCGGCGTGTTCACCCCGATCCACGTGCCCGGCGTCTCCACCGTCGCCACCGGCATCAACAACGCCGGCGACATCGTCGGCTTCGCCACCGACGCCGCCGGGAACACCACCTCCTGGCTGAAGATCGGCACCACCACCATCGCCTACCAGTTCCCCGGCGGCACCGACACCCAGGCGCTCGGGATCAACGCCAAGAACCAGATCGTCGGCTCCTACCTCGACGGCGCCGGCAACATGCACGGGTTCGTGCTGACCAACCCGATGGGCCCGGTCTCGCACTGGCAGTCCATCGACGACCCCAACGGCGCCGGCTCCACCGTGGTCAACGGCATCAACGCGGCCGGCGACCTGGTCGGCTTCTACACCGACGCCACCGGCAACACCGACGGCATGCTCGCCACGCCGTAATTCCTTTACTGTCCCTTTAGCAAATCGCCAGTAGCGAAATACCTGATCGAGCTCTGGCACCCATAAACCGCGAGGGCGGCAGGCCAACAGGCCTGCCGCCCTTGTCCAATTCACCGGTGCCAACGGGCGCGAGACCGTGTCCGGGTCCGCCACCCAGTGGCTTCGATACCGGGCTTTTTGCATGCCCGGCCAAAAGTGTCCTTGGCGCGGGAAATCCCGGTTGTTTAGCATGTTGGCCATGGCAGCCGATGGGATGCAGTGAGCGAGAGGTCTGCTGACACGGCCGTCGTGTCGGAGCGTGAGGCAGAAGTCCTCGAAGCGATCGGAGCGCACCTCAGCAATGCGCAGATCGCGGGCCGGATGCACATTTCCATCCGCACCGTCGAAAGCCACGTGTCATCGCTGCTGCGGAAGTTCGGCGTGCCGGACCGGCGCGCGCTCGCCGACCTCGCCCCGGCTGTCACGGCGCGGCAGGCGGGGGCCGGGATGGTGGTCGGCCTCCCGGCGGCACGGACGAGCTTCATCGGGCGGTCCGCCGAGCAGGCCGGCGTGCTCGCGGCGCTGGACGGCAGCCGCCTGGTGACCTTGCTTGGCCCCGGCGGGGTCGGGAAGACCCGCCTGGCGGCCAGGGTGGCCGAGGCCGCGGTGTCCAGATACCCGCTCGGCACCGTGTTCACCGACCTGGTCCCGGTGCGCGAGGGGTTCGTCAGCGAGGCGGTGGCGGCGCTGCTCGGCGTCACCGAGGGACCGGGGCGGTCGCTGGACGCCGCCTTGCACGAGTACCTGGCCCGCGGCCGGTCGCTGCTGGTGCTCGACAACTGCGAGCACCTGCTCGAGGTGGCCGCCGCGTTCATCGAGAAGCTGCTGGCCGACTGCACCGACCTGACGGTCCTGGCGACCAGCAGGGAAAGGCTGGCCATTCCCGGTGAGCGCACGGTGCCGTTGCCGCCGTTGTCCATCGTCGCGGGGGAGTCCGAGGGCACGGCCGGCTCCGAGGCGGAGGAGCTGTTCCTCGACCGGGCCCGGGCCTGCGACCCGGAGTTCTCCGCCAGCCCGGCGGTGCTCACCGAACTGTGCACCCGCCTGGATGGGATGCCGCTGGCCATCGAGCTGGCCGCGGCACGCAGTGCGTCACTGGGTCCCGATGGCCTGCTGGCCGGGCTGGAGGACCATCTGCGCCTGCTGGCGGGCAGCCGCAGCGCCAACGAACGGCACAGCTCGCTGCGCGCCGTCATCGGCTGGAGCCACGACCTGCTCGACGACGACGAACGGGCGATGTTCCGGCGGCTGGGCGTCTTCGCCGCCGGGTTCGACCTCAACGCCGCGCACGCGGCCTCTTCGATCGGCAGCCGGGCGCTGGTCGCCGACCTGATCGGCCGGCTCACCGACAAGAGCCTGCTGAGCTACAGCCGTGGGCCTGAAGGCAGCCGGTGGCAGATGCTGGGGACGATCCGGCTCTACGCACTGGAGCGGCTGGCCGCCAGCGAAGAGGAACCCGCCGTACGGCAGGCCCATCTCGACTGGGCTGCGGCCATGGCCGACGACCTGGAGCGGCGGCTGGACAAGGGCCAGCAGTGGCGCATCGCGTTTGACCTGGTCGCCGACGACCTGCGTGCGGCGCTGATCACCGCGACCAGCCCGGACGGGCACGAGGTCAGCCACCGGCTGGCCCGGACCCTGGGCCATCTGGCCTACGCCCGCCGGTTTCTGCTCGAATCCCGTGGCCACTACGAAGTGGCGGCGGCGCACGCGCCGCCCGCGCAGGCCGCCTGGGATCTGCGGGCGGCCGCGGACGTGGCCATGGCGGAGGGCGAAGGCGGTGTGGCTTTCGACCTGCTGGGAAAGTCGGCGGAGCGGGCCGCCGAAGCCCGGGACAACGCCGCCCAGGCGTGCGCGCTGGCCTACGCGGCCACCATCGCCGACCGGTTCGCCGGGAACTTCCCGCAGGAGCAGCCGCACGACCGGTTGCGCGAGCTGGTGGCGGAGGCCGGCCGGCTCGCCCCGGACGGGGATCCGGTCACCGCGGCCTACCTGGCGTCGGCGAACGCGTGGACCACCCAGCCGGAGAAGTCGGTCCCCGATCCCGCGCTGGTCGACGACGCGCTCGCCGCCGCGCGCCGCACGGGCGACCCGGTGCTGATCACCGCCGCGCTGGATGCCGTAGTGGAGGCGCTCGACGCGAGGGGGCGGGTCCGTGAGGCGCAACAGGTCAACCAGGAGCGCGCCGAACTGCTTGACCGCCTGTCCCGGCACGACCCGCGCACCGGCGCCGAGATCGTGGACACCTTCCACATGCTCACCGAGATCGCGGTGACCGCGGGCGACCTGACGGGCGCCCTCGGCACCGCGCGGCTGGCCCAGGACGACGACATCGCGGCCGGGCAGCC
>Ga0306920_100010758_pt1 | contig 12292 bp, 7 predicted proteins | sample flu12Cox44000170_FD_204666 | JGI IMG/M metagenome (GOLD analysis project Ga0306920, IMG submission 204666) | Lab enrichment of tropical soil microbial communities from Luquillo Experimental Forest, Puerto Rico - flux4day.12C.oxic.44.000.170 (v2)... | ecosystem: Environmental > Terrestrial >...
TGTTCGGCCTGCACTACGCGTTCTCGGAGAACTTCATCCTGCCGCTGTCGCATGATGAAGTTGTCCACGGCAAGCGTTCGATCCTCGGCCGCATGCCCGGCGACGACTGGCAACGCTTTGCGAATTTGCGCGCCTATTACAGCTTCATGTTCGCCCACCCTGGCAAGAAGCTGATGTTCATGGGCTGTGAGTTCGGCCAGGAGCGCGAATGGAACCATGACCGCTCGCTCGATTGGCACCTGCTCGAGCAGAAGAAATATGCCGGCATCCAGTCGCTGATCCGCGACCTCAACCTGCTCTATCGGAGCGAAGCGGCGCTGCACGAGCTCGATTGCGACGCGGCAGGCTTTGACTGGATCATCACCGAGGACGCCAACCACAACGTGTTCGCATGGCTGCGCAAGGGCGTTGATGCGCGCGCACGCTGCCTCGTCGTCGTCAATTTCTCGCCGAATGTTTATCGTAACTACCGCGTCCGCGTGCCATTCGCAGGCAAATGGCGCGAGGTTTTCAACTCCGATTCCGCCCGTTACGGCGGCGGCAATGTCGGCAATTTCGGCAGCGTCGAGGCCTCCGACGGCCGCTTGCCTGAACTCTATCTCACCGTCCCGCCGCTGGCGGCGGTCTATTTCGTGCCGGACAAATAACCCATGCGCCTCACCGCAGGAACCTTCTCGCGCCTCGGTGCAAGCTGGGACGGCAGGGGGACCAACTTCGCGCTGTTCTCGGGCAACGCCCAGAAGGTCGAGCTCTGCCTGTTCGACAGCCAGGGCCGGCGTGAACTCGAGCGCATCGAATTGCCGGAACGGACCGAGGATGTCTGGCACGGCTATCTCAACGACGTCTCGCCGGGACAGCTCTACGGCTATCGCGTTCATGGGCCCTATGCGCCCGATCAGGGCCATCGCTTCAATGCCAATAAGCTGTTGCTCGACCCTTACGCCAAACGGCTCGCCGGACGCCTGGTCTGGAGCGATGCCCATTTCGCCTATCGTACCGGCAGTCCGCGCGAGGATATGTCGTTTGACCGGCGCGACAATGCCCGCGGCATGCCCAAGGCCGTCGTTGTCGACGAGACCTTCAACTGGGGCCGACGCGAGATGCGGCCGCAGATCCCCTGGGAAGACACCATCGTCTACGAAGCGCATGTCAAGGGCCTGACCCAGACGCGCGGCGACGTGCCGCCAAATTTGCGCGGCACCTATGGCGGCCTGTCGTCGCCGGCGATGATCCAGCATTTCAAGCGGCTGGGCGTCACCACTATCGAGCTGTTGCCGATCCACGGCCTGATCGACGACCGCACGCTGGTCGAGAAGAAGCTCGTGAACTATTGGGGTTACAACACCATCTCCTTCTTCGCGCCAGAGGCACGCTACGCGCAGGACAATCCGCTCGATGCCTTCCGCACCACGGTGGCGCGGCTGCATGACGCCGGCATCGAGGTGATGCTCGACGTCGTCTACAACCACACCGCCGAAGGCAACCATCTCGGTCCGACGCTGTCGTTCCGCGGCATCGACAATGCATCGTACTATTGGCTTAAGCCGGACGAGCCGCGCTACTACGACGACTTCACCGGCTGCGGCTCCTCGGTCAACCTCACCCATCCGCGCGTCCTGCAAATGGTGATGGACTCGCTGCGCTACTGGGTCGAGGTCTGCCACGTCGACGGCTTCCGCTTCGACCTTGCGACCACGCTGGCGCGCGGACCCAACGGGTTCGATCGCCGCTCCGCATTCCTCACTGCGATCCGTCAGGACCCGGTGCTCGCTACCGTCAAGCTCGTCGCCGAGCCCTGGGACCTTGGCATGGGCGGCTACCAGGTCGGTGCTTTCCCCTCGCAATGGTCGGAGTGGAACGACCGCTATCGCAGCGCGATGCGCCGCTACTGGAGCGGCGAAGGCAGCCTGATCGGCGAAGTTTCGAGCCGCATGACCGCGTCATCCGATCTGTTCAACCATGACGGCCGCAAGCCGCATGCGAGCATCAATCACATCACCGTCCACGACGGTTTTACGCTCGCCGACCTGTTCAGCTACAACCAGAAGCACAATGAGGCCAACGGCGAGGACAATCGCGACGGCTCCAACGACAACCACAGCAACAATTGCGGCCATGAGGGCCCGACCGACGATCCCGCGATCATTGCGCTGCGCCGCCGCCTGCGGAAGAACCAGCTCGCTTGCCTGCTCCTTGCGCAAGGCCTGCCGCTGCTGCTCGCGGGCGATGAGGTCGGCAACTCGCAGAACGGCAACAACAACGCCTATTGCCAGGACAACGAGACCGGCTGGATCGGCTGGCAAGGCCTTGGGCGCGACGGCGATGATCTCACCGACTTCATCGGCCACATGACCGCGCTGCGCCAGCGATTTGCGCAGATCCGCAGCCAGCACTGGCTCGACGGCCATCGCTCCGATGGCTCCTACGGCGTGTTATGGCTGACGCCGGCCGCCGAGGAGATGAAGGAGGCCGACTGGAAGTTTCCGGACGGCCGCTTTCTCGCCTACGTGCTCGGCCCGCTGGAGCAAGGCGAGGCGCCGATCTTCATCGTTCTCAATGCCGCTCCGGAAGAGATCGCTTTCAAGCTGCCGAAGACGCCCGACTACAAGAGCTGGCGACAGGTACTCAACACCGCGGATGCCAAGCAGGCGAGCTTTGATTTCATATCCGGAGCCGACAACAAGGCGCCGCCGCGCGCCGTGCTCGCCTTCGAGGGGCTGCGATGAGCGGCCGCTCGTTCGGCCCCCGGCTGACACAGGATGGCGTCTCGTTTCGACTCTGGGCGCCGGCGGCTAACCGCGTCGACCTCGTGCTGCACGAGCCGCGCGCGATGCGGCGTGGCGAAGGAGGCTGGTATTTACTCGACGTGCCAGGCGCGAAAGCCGGAGTGCGCTACGAATTCCGCATCGACGGCGAGATCGACGTACCCGATCCGGCATCAGGCTTCCAGCCGGACGACGTCTTCGGCCCGAGCGAAGTGATCGATCATGAGCATTTTGAATGGCGCGCGGAGGACTGGCGCGGACGCCCCTGGAACGAAACGGTCCTGATCGAAACCCACGTCGGCGCATTCACGCAAGAAGGTACGTTTCGCGCGATGATCGACCGGCTCGATCATCTCGCCAGGACCGGCATCACCGCGCTCGAGTTGATGCCGATCGCGGACTTCGCCGGCAGACGCGGTTGGGGCTACGACGGTGTGCTGTGGTATGCGCCGGACAGCGCTTATGGCCGGCCTGAGGATCTGAAGACGCTGATCGACGAAGCGCATCTGCGCGGGATGATGGTGTTCCTGGATGTCGTCTACAATCACTTCGGGCCTGAGGGAAATTTTCTTGGCCGCTATGCGCCGGCCTTCTTCACGGACGCGCACACGCCCTGGGGCAGCGCGATCGATTTCCGCGTGAGCGAAGTGCGCGCGTTCGCGATCGAGAACGCGCTGTTCTGGCTCTCCGATTATCGCGTCGACGGCCTGCGGTTCGATGCCGTCAACCATATCGTGAGGCCGCCGGGCGAAATATGGATGCTGCATGACCTCAGTGTTGCGGCGGGGAAACTCGCCGAAAGGAGCGGGCGACACATCCACCTCGTGCTTGAGAACGGCGACAATGTCGCCAGCCTGCTCGAGGCGGCGGAGGTGCCGCGCGGAAGATACCGCGCACAGTGGAATGACGACTACCATCACGCCTTTCATGTGCTTTTGACCGGTGAATCCGACGGCTACTACGCCGACTATCAGCGTGCGCCGCGTGGCGACATCGCGCGCGCACTGGGCGGAGGTTTTGTCTATCAGGGCGAGTTCGCACCTTTCTGGAACCGGAAGCGCGGCGAGCCGAGCGGACAACTCGCTCCGACGTGCTTCGTCAACTTCCTGCAGAACCACGATCAAATCGGCAATCGCGCGCTCGGCGACCGGCTTGCAAGCATCACTGAGGCCAGGGCGATCGAAGCGGGGCTGGCGGTGACGTTGCTGGCGCCCATGATTCCGATGCTGTTCATGGGCGAGGAATGGGGCGCAATGACGCCCTTCCCGTTCTTCTGCGATTTCCAGGGCTGGCTGGCACAAGCGGTTCGAGAAGGCCGGCGGCGCGAATATGGCTGGGCCTATGAAAGATATGGCGACGAGGTGCCCGACCCGCTCGATGAAGCGACGTTTCGATCGGCCAAGCTCGACTGGGCGATGCGCGACGACGGCGAGAGCAATCAGCGACTTGCGCTGGTGCGCGAGCTGCTGACCATCCGCCGGCAACATGTCGTGCCGCGGCTTGCCAATGCGGCGTTTGGCGATGCGCGAGCGGAGGATAACGGCCTATTGACTGCAAGCTGGCGCATGGGCGACGGGGCGACGCTGCACCTCCTTGCCAATCTGTCGCCGGCCGATATCGCCCACGAGGCGAGCGCGCCAAAGGGCACCGCGATCTGGGGCGCCGAGCCCCAAGAAATCCTGCCAGTATGGTCGGTGTTCTGGAGCATCGCCTGATGCGCGAAAGGCCGCCCGGGATCTACGGCCGGACGGCCCGGCGGATGTTGTGCCGACTCCTGGTCGGTTCCCTCCCCCGCACGAGTCGATATTCACGCCGTTTCGTTAACAAGGCCCTGATGCGCGAGCATTGGCGCAGATATGTTCGTGCTGCACTGCGCTTGCGCTGCACTGCGTCAGTCCTTCTTCGTCAGCAGCCGCGTGCCGCGGTCGCGGATTGCGGTTTGCGCGGCCTGCGCAAAGCGCTGCAACAGCCAAGGCAGCATCACCTCGACCCGCACGTGATCGTCGGCGACATCGATATTGCCGGAGGCCGCCTGTCCCAGCGCGCGCACGCGAAAGAACATGTGGTCGCCGTTCCAGGTTTCTTCGTCCACGCCAAGGATCGGCAGGCTGGCGGCGGCGCGCGCCAAACCTCCCTTGAGGCGGCGCGTCGCCTCCTCGCGGCCGAGGCGGTGCGGAATGGAGACGACGAGAGGCGCGGACATTTGATCCTCACTGACCTATTCAGCCTTCTGGCCTGACAGCTTCTTGATCGCTTCCTTGATCGATGACGCCGCATCGTCATAGCCCTGCCACGCCTTGCTCTTCGCGAGCAGGGCGGGCGCGGTGCGGACGGTGAAGCGCTTTGGATCGAGATCACCCTTCACCTGCGCCCAGCTCAGGGGCATCGAGACGGTTGCGCCGGATCGAGCACGCGGCGAAAGCACGGCGACCGCGGTCGACATCCGATCGTTGCGGAGATAATCGAGGAAAATCTTTCCCTTGCGCTTCTCTTTCGACATGTTCAGCAGGTAGCGGTCGGGATTTTCACGCGACATCGACTGGCAGACGCCGAGCGCAAACGCCTTTGCTTCCTTCCAGGTGACCTGGTCCTTTGCGCCATGGCGCAGCGGCACCACGACATGCAACCCCTTGCCGCCGGTGGTCTTGCAAAAGCTTTCCATGCCAAGATCGGTGAGATGCGTGCGCATGATCTTTGCAGCCTCCACTACATCGGCAAAGGCCACATCCGGCGCCGGATCGAGATCGAACACCAGCCGGCCGGGCGTGTCATATTCGTTCGGCGCGCAGTTCCAGGGATGCAGTTCGAGCCCCCCCGCCTGCGCCACCGCGGCGAGCCCCTCGACGCGATCGATCTGCAGATAAGGCTTTCGCTCGCCCGACACTTTCACCAGATCCAGTAGCTTTGACGTGCCGGTCATGCCATGGCGCTGGAAAAACTGCTGGCCATTGATGCCATCGGGCGCGCGCACGATCGAGCATGGCCGGCCCTTCAGATGCTCGATCATCCATTCGCCGACGGCTTCGAAATAATGCGCGAGATCGATTTTGGTGACGCCCTCACCGTCACCACCGCCGGGCCACAACTGCTTGTCAGGCTTGGAGATGACGACGCCCATCACTTCGTTGGATTTGGCGGTCGCAGATGCAGGCATTCTTGATTTGACCGCGGCTTTCGCGGCCGCAGGCTGGGCGAGATTTGTCATCGCAGGTGTCTCCGCTCTGACTTCATCGGACGGTTTGTCGAGCCGCAGCCCCTTGAACGCCGCCTGACGGATATTGTTGTCAGCGGTCCAGCCGGCGAACTCGATCTCGGCGACGAGTTCAGGCTTCAGCCAGTGCATGTCGCGGGTCTTGCGCGGCGCGTTAGCGCCCGAGAACGGACTCTTGTCGGAGGCGGCCGCCTTCAGGGCCGGCATGATCCGCTTCACCGTATCCGCGCCAAATCCAGTGCCGACAATGCCGACATAGGCGAGATGCCCGTTGCGATGCACGCCTGCCATCAGCGAACGGAATTTGCCATTGTTGGTCTGCCAGCCGCCGACCACGACTTCCTGGCCGGCGCGGGCCTTGACCTTGGTCCAGCTGTCGGTGCGGCTGGAACGATAAGGCGCGCTCAGCTTTTTAGAGACGATGCCTTCCAGCGACAGATTGAGCGCCGACTGCATCACCGCTTCGCCATCGGTCTCGAAATGCTCGACATAGCGGATGGATTTGGCCTTGCGGTCGCGTGCCTCCAGCACGTCCCTGAGCTGCGCCTTGCGCTCGCGGAGCGGCAGGCGGCGCAAATCCATGCCGTCGGCAAACAAGAGGTCGAAGGCGAAATAGACCAGGTTTCCGGTCTTGTTCTCCGCGATCGCTGCCTGCAGGCTGGAAAAATTCGGCACGCCCTTACGATCCAGCGCAACGATCTCGCCGTCGATCAGGACCTCGCCAAGCGTGCGCGCCTCTTTTGCAATCGCATCGAACTTGTCGGTCCAGTCCAGCCCCTTGCGCGTCTTGAGGCTGACTTTTCCGCCTTCGACACGAAGCTGGACCCGATAGCCATCGAATTTGATCTCGTGGCCCCAGCCCTCGCCGCCGGGCGGCCGTTCGACCGAACTTGCAAGTTGCGGCTCCACGAAATCAGGCATGTGCGAGGCTTTTCGCGCACCGAGCGGCGGCGACATGACGGTCGCGGACCTACCATTCCTGGCGCGCGCTTCGGCGGCCTCGCCGCGATTGGAATTCCAGACTGCGTCCGCATTCATGCGACGCGATTTGGCGGTCATGAACGGCTTTGGCGCCTTCCCCTTGCCTTCCGCGATTTGCTTCAACGTCCGCCCCGAAGCCACGGAGCGGTCCTCTTCGAGGATCGTGTTGGCCTCGCCTTCGCAGGCGAACTCGTCGCGATGCTTGATCAGGAGCCAGTTGGTGCGCTTTCCCCCGTCGCGATCGTGACGCATGCGCACCAGCACCCAGCTTCCGTGCAGCTTATCGCCATCAAGCGTGAACTTGAGGTCTCCCTTGGCGAAGCCGCGCTTGGGGTCCTCCGAGTTCCAGTAGCCGCGATCCCAGAGCATCACGGTGCCGCCGCCATACTGGCCCTTCGGAATGGTCCCTTCGAAATCGCCATAGTCGAGCGGATGATCTTCCACCTCGACCGCCAGGCGCTTGTCGTGCGGATCAAGCGAGGGGCCGCGCGTCACCGCCCAGGACTTGAAGACGCCATCGAACTCCAGCCGGAAATCGTAATGCAGCCGCGTTGCCGCATGCATTTGGACCACAAACCGCGGCCGCTTCGAAGGCATGACGTTCGCCTCGCCGGACGGCTCCGAAGTTTTCTCGAAGTCGCGCTTCTTGCGGTAGGTGGTGAGACCTTTGGGTGGCACGAGCGATCCAGACGATGTTTGGCAGCTCAAAGCCTAGCATGCGACATCCCCCGGGGCCAAAACTGGTCCGGCGCTCCCGGTCGAGCCCTTAGCGGCTTGACTTGCGCTTTTTGGAGGCTCGCCTCGACACCTTGGCGCCGCAACACTCCCTTTCAGGGAGTAACCGTCACCTCAGGCGAAGGTTCCGAAATGGCTGCGTCAATCCGGGGCCCGCAGACGATAGCCGATGCCGGTCTCGGTCAGCACGAATTGCGGCCGCTCCGGATCGGTCTCGATCTTCTGCCGGAGCTGGCGCACATAGACCCGCAAATATTGCGCATCCGTCATCTCGTCCCACAGCTCGTTGAGGAGGAAGCGGTGGGTCAAGACCTTGCCGGCATGCTGCACCAGTACGCGCAGCAGTTCATACTCCTTCGGCGACAGCTTCACCTCGCGCTCGCCCACCTTGACGATGCGACGGACCAGATCGACGGACAGCTCGCCGGAGCGGAACACCGGCCGCTCGCCATGAGCCTGCAACTGGTGCCGCAGCGCCGCACGCAGCCGCGCCAGCAGCTCGTCCATCCCGAACGGTTTTGTCAGATAGTCGTCGGCGCCGAGGTCGAGCGCCTGGACCTTGCCGGCCTCATCGCCCCGGCTCGACAGCACCACGATCGGCACGGCATCGTTGCGGCCGCGGATCATGCGCAGGAGCTCGTGGCCCTGGATGTCGGGCAGGCCGAGATCGAGGATGATCAGGGCCGGATCCTGCGACAGCAGGTCCAGCGCGGTCTTGCCGTTGGGCGCTTCCAGGATCTCGTAGCCCTGTGTGGTCAAGCCCATCCGCAACAGCTTTCGGATCGGCGGCTCGTCGTCGATGACCAGCACCTTGATCGGGGTCGCGCTCATGCGGCGGTATCCAGGATTTTGGCAGACGCCGGGATCGGCAGGCGGACGGTCAATACGGCGCCGCTCCGGTCGGTGCGGTTCGCTGCCGAGATCCTCCCTTGCATCGCCTCGACAAAACCACGCGAGATGGCGAGCCCAAGCCCCGTGCCGGGCCGGATGTGATCGGCCTTCTGCACCCGATAAAACTTGTCAAACACGCTTTCGAGCTCCGCCGGCGGGATGCCTTCGCCCTCGTCGGCGACCTGAAGCGACACGAAGCCACGTTCGCGCTGGCTCTTGATCGAGACTGTGGTGCCCTGCGGCGAATATTTTGCGGCATTGTCGAGCAGGTTGAACAGCACCTGCTCGAACAGCACCGCATCGAGTTGCAGCATCGGCAGATCGGCCGCAAGAGCGAGCTGCACCTTGTGCCGTTCCAGGATCTTGCTCGCCCGGCGGAGCGCACTGCCGATGATCTCGCCGATGTCGTGCAGCGCCGTGTTCGGCACGATGGCCCCCGATTCGAGCTTGGTCATGTCCAGCAGGTTGGCGATGAAGCGGTTGAGGCGCTCGGACTCGTCGATCACGGTTGCGAGCAGATCGAGCTTCTGCTGGTCGCTCAATCCGCTGGCGAGATCGCGCATGGTCGAGGCAGCGCCCAGCACCGAGGCGAGCGGCGTCTTCAGATCATGCGAGATCGAGGTGAGCAGGGCCGAACGCAGCCGCTCGGACTCGACGGTGCGCTTGACGCGGTCCATGTCCTCCACCAGCAGCACGCGCTCGATCGCGAGCGCGCCCTGGTCGACCAGCGCATCGAGCAGGCGGCGCTGATCCGGCGTGAGCAGCGGTCCGGTGCGGTCATTGTCGATACCGATCACGCCGATCGAGCCGCGCCCGGTGCGCATCGGCAGGAACAGACGCTTGGCGCCGGGCAGCGTGTCCGAACCGCGGCCTGCGGAACGATCATTACTCCAGGCCCAGTTCGCGGCCGCGAGATCGGCCTTGTCGAGCTGATCCTCGGGCGGATAACCCGCCTTCACTGTCAAGACGCCATCTTCCGGCAGCAGCAGCACCACGCGCACCTTCAGCATCAGCGCGGTCTGATAGGCCGTCGCCCACAGCACGTCGTCGAGCGTTGCGGTGCCAGCAAGCTTGCGACTGAAGGCGTAAAGCTGCTCGGTGGTCTTGATCCGGCCGAGCGCCGTGTCAGCCTGCGTGCGCACGCGCGCCGCGACATTGGAGACGAGGATCGCGATCAGCATGAAGAAGAAGAATGCCGCGATATTCGTGGGATCGGTGATGGTGAAGGTGTAGATCGGCGGCAAGAAGAAGAAGTTATAGCAAAGCGAGGCCGCGACGCTCGCCAGCAACGATGGCCACAGGCCATAGCGCACCGCAACCGCCACGACCGCGGTCAAAAACACCAAGTCGACATTTTCGAGCCCGAGAAAGGCATTGATCAGCTCGCCGGCAGCAAGTCCGATCGCCGAGATGACCAGCGCCATCAGATACGGGCGCGGATTGAACGGCTCCGGCCGCGTCGCTGTCTGCACCGAAGCCTTGCCAGGCGGCGCCGCAGGCAATTCGTCACCCGGTATCACATTGACGCTGATATTGCCGGCGCGGCGCACCAGATCGTGCACAACCGACCCCTGCACGATCTCAAACCAGCGCGACCGCGTCGACTTTCCGATGATGATCTGCGTGACGTTGTTGGCCTGCGCGAAACTGATGATGTCGTCGGCGATCCGCCGCCCGACGCCGGGAATGGTAATCGCCTCGCCGCCGAGCGTCTCGGCAAGTCGCAGCGTGTCAGCAAGGCGATCGCGCTGGTCATCGGTCAGCTGGAGGCTGCGGCGGGTTTCGATCGAGATCGCGGTCCACGGCGCATGCACGCGATCGGCGACGCGCTTGGTGTAGCGCACAAGCCCCGCCGCGCGCGGGTCTTCGCTGACGCAGACCAGTATGCGCTCGCCCGCCGCCCAGGGGCCGGCAATCGCGTTGGCCTGCATGTGATTGAGCAACTGCTCGTCGACGCGATCGGCGGTGCGGCGCAGCGCCAGTTCGCGCAGCGCGGTGAGATTGCCGGGCGAGAAATAATGCTCAAGCGCCCGTTCGGCCTGCTTGGGCACGTAGACCTTGCCCTCTTTCAGGCGCTGGATCAGGTCATCGGGGGTGAGGTCGATCAGTTCGATCGCATCCGCCCGGTCGAAGATCGAATCCGGCACGGTCTCGCGGACCCGCACATGCGTGATCTGCGCGACCACGTCGTTGAGGCTCTCGATGTGCTGGATGTTGACAGCCGTATAGACGTCGATGCCGCGTGAGAGCAGCTCCTCGACGTCGAGATAGCGCTTGGGATGACGGCTGCCGGTGACGTTGGTGTGGGCGAGCTCGTCGACGAGCGCGAGCTGCGGCGCCCGCGCGATCACCGCGTCCAGGTCCATCTCCTCCAGAATCTGGTCCTTGTATTCGATACGCTTGCGCGGAATGACCTCCAGCCCGCGCACCAGCGCCTCGGTCTCGGCGCGGCCGTGGGTTTCGATGACGCCGATCACGACGTCGACGCCTGCCTTCTGGCGGGCGTGCGCGCTTTGCAGCATCTCATAGGTCTTGCCGACGCCGGGGGCGGCGCCGACAAAAATCTTGAGCCGGCCGGCGCCATTCTGCTCGCGCCGGGCCGCCTCCAGCAGGGCTTCCGGCGACGGTCGTTGCTCGGGATCGCGGCGCTGATTTGCCATGCGACAATTATAGTGTCGGCGACCCCCCTCGCCTAGCTCGGCTCACTTGGGAGCAGCGGCGTCGAGCGCCATATTGAGCGCCAGCACGTTGACCCGTGGCTCGCCGAGCAGCCCCAGCAGGCGGCCTTGGGTGGTTTGAGCCACCAGCTGGCGGACGCTCTCCTCGGGCATATTGCGAGCCTTGGCCACGCGCGGCACCTGGAACAGCGCGCCCTCGGGCGAGATATCAGGATCAAGTCCACTCGCAGACGTTGTCACAAGGTCGACCGGAACGGCACTGTTGGGATTTTCGGCCTTGAGCTTGTCCACATCCTCCTTCACGCGGTCAGCCAGCGCCTTGCTGGTCGGACCGAGGTTGGAGGCGCCGGAATTGGCCGCATTGTAGGGCGCAGGCACGGTTTTGCTGGAATCAGCGGGATCGGGCGCGGTGGTCGCCGAGGGCCGGCCATGGAAATATTTGTCGTCCTTGAACTCCTGGCCGATCAGCGCCGAGCCGACGACCTTGCCGTCCTTCTCGATCAGGCTGCCTTGCGCCTGTTTCGGAAAGATCGCGCCGGCGATCGCCGTCATCGCCAGCGGATAGGCGAGGCCCGTGATCAAGGTCAGCGCAACGACAAGGATGATGGCGGGACGAATTTCGCGAAGCATGACTGCCTCCTTCAAGCCAGGTGCAGGGCCGCGACCACGAGGTCGATGGCCTTGATGCCGATAAAGGGAATGATGATGCCGCCGACGCCGTAGATCATCAAGTTACGGCGCAGCAGCGCGCCCGCGCCGATCGCGCGATAGGCGACGCCCTTCAACGCCAGCGGAATCAGCGCGATAATGATCAGTGCGTTGAAGATGATCGCCGACAGGATCGCGCTCTGCGGGCTCGTCAGATGCATGATGTTGAGCACGTTGAGCTGCGGGTAGAACGCCAAAAACATCGCCGGGATGATGGCGAAATACTTCGCCACGTCGTTGGCGATCGAGAAGGTCGTCAGCGCGCCGCGGGTCATCAAGAGCTGCTTGCCGATCTCGACCACCTCGATCAGCTTGGTCGGGTT
>Ga0306920_100010759_pt1 | contig 12291 bp, 13 predicted proteins | sample flu12Cox44000170_FD_204666 | JGI IMG/M metagenome (GOLD analysis project Ga0306920, IMG submission 204666) | Lab enrichment of tropical soil microbial communities from Luquillo Experimental Forest, Puerto Rico - flux4day.12C.oxic.44.000.170 (v2)... | ecosystem: Environmental > Terrestrial >...
GCGGTGCGCAGAACGGAACATTGGTGGGCAGCATTGAAATCAAAGCGGAATTATATCTCGTACCGCAGAATGATGAGGCTGGTCGCGCCTGGCTCGAGCATGCCGCCGGAGTCTTGAGCTGCACCATGCGGATTCTCTCAGTGCCGAGCAGCTATCACGATGTCGATGACTGGCTGCGAGCCATTCAGGATCTCGCGGAATTCATCGAAGCGATTCGGAATGCGCAGAAGCGGGAACCGAACAGACCCAAGACTAAGGCTGAACGTTTGGAACTCTTTAAACTGTCGGCGCTCAGCGGTGCGAAGTTCCTCGACGTCCAGATCCCGCCCAAGGAAATCATTGTCGAGGATTGGCTCAAGGAAGGCGAGGTTGGTTTCGTCTACGCTTACCGCGGGACGGGGAAAACCTGGCTGACGCTATCTCTGTGTGTCGCTATTGCTGAAGGCACGGCGCTGGGTCCCTGGGATGTGCCAGTCGCTTATCCGGTGCTGTATCTGGATGGGGAGATGGCTTATGAAGATAATGTCAACCGGATCAAAGCTCTGTGCGGCGGCAAGATTCCGGAACAGCTGACTATTCTCAATCACGAGGTCCTTTTTACCAAAGGCACTCTGGTGATGAACCTGGCTGATCGGACTGATCAGGAAAATATCCTGGATCTTTGTCTCGCTGCGAAAATCAAGGTGCTGGTGCTCGACAATCTCTCCTGTCTTTTTACCGGAGTTGATGAGAACGATGCCGGTGAATGGGAGAAGGTGAAACCGTGGCTGTTGGAACTACGGCGCCGTGGCATCAGCCCGATCATTGTGCATCATACCGGTTACGATCAAAGCCGGATGCGCGGGACTTCCAGCCGGGAAGATGCGGCTTCGTGGGTCTTGCGGCTGGACAACAAGAAAGATGATTTCGATCAACCCGGCGCGAATTTCATCTCGCGTTTTACCAAATACCGCGGCAAGTCGCGCGTGCTTGATTACGAATGGCATTTCAATCAGGTGGGCCAATCGATCACGGTCAGCTACAACTTGGCGAGCCGGGAAGAAATCTTTCTGCAATGGGTCCGGGACGGACTCATCCGGTGTGAAGATATCGCTAAAGAAATCGGCATCTCAAAGGGTACAGCTTCCAAGCTTGCGGCCAAACTAATCAAGGCAGGCAAACTACGCAAAAAGGGGCGCGATTATGAGGTCTGTTGACGGTGGAAATGAACAGGCAACAAAAGCACCGGTTTCATTTCCAAGTGTCAAACAAACTTCGTTTCCTATTTTTCCTAGGAAAAACAACTTCGTTTCTACTTCGTTTCCATGTTCGTTTCCCTTGGTTTCCAAAAACCTGCCTATATACACAGAAAATGGAAACGAAGGAATTTTAAGGCTCTGTATCATGAGAGAAATAGGGCGAATCCGACATCTGAAAATCGACGCCGATTTCGTCAATCTGATCACGATTTTGAAAGATTCCGGCGGAGAACTTTCATTGCGTACTATGGCCGTCAGGTACCAGATCAAAGCAAAAACAGTGCGCGAAGCGGCCTGTCGTCATCCGAGTATTTTCCAGTTAAACCTGATTCGCGGTCGGCTGCCAAATCATGTTCGACTTATCGAAAGTCACCACAGGAAGAAATCAGGCTGCAGACCCTTAAAAGTGCAGCCCGCAAACATCTAAAGTTATGTGCCCGATTCCTGAATGCGTTGGACGTGAGATCAATGAAATCTCTAAACTCGTTACTCAAGTAACGGCTCTTTTAGAAGGTTATCGAACAGTCAGATCTGACTCCCCGCAACTAGTTCGCAACAATATCGAGGATGCTCTGGAGCTTTCTTACGAAGCCCAGCAACGGCTCGAGGCTTTTTTTGAAGCCGATTATTGAAAGCTCAATCTTATGCCACCAACCTACCTGTAGAATCAGCCGACCGGATCACGAGTCGTTGAGCCGAAATTTCAGCTAAAGGAGAGTGGAGAGGGGGCGGTTCCTGCTTCTTTAGCGCCGGAACTCGGCTTCGTGCTGGACCGGTCCAGTTCTATGACCGGCCTGATCGACGAGGCTGTTACCGGATTCAATACGCTCGTTGATGAACAACGCGGCGTTACTGCGCCGGCGAACTTCAGCGCTTCCTTGTTCAATTATGACGTGAAGGTTCTTCATGATGCCGTGCCGATTACGGATGTTCCTGTTCTAACGCCGGCGGTATATGAGCCTTTTGGCGGTACTGCCCTCAATGACGGTATCGGTTCGATGATCCACTCAATCGGCAAACGCGCCAGACGTTCGACGCGGGTTCTGATCGCGATCCTCACCGATGGCGGCGAGAATTCTTCCCGGCAATTCTCCCGGGCCGATATCCTCTCCATGGTCGCGTATCGGCGTACTACCTACGACTGGCAGTTTATTTTCATCGGGCCTGAGGAAGCGCTTTCGATCGGAATTCCAAAATCTAACGTGGTCGGATTCAACACGGATTCAGCCGGCATGAAACTCATTATGGGACGGCTGAGTAAATCGATGCGCGCTTACCAGCTCGGTGATCGACGCTACGCTTTGAAGCTGCACAATTAAAGAGAGAGGAGAGGTGCGGTTCCTGAACAGCTCTCTTCATCAGATCCGGGTTCAGGTTGTACGACTCGAACGCTATTGCCGACGCGTTAAGGATAAAATCTGGGCCGACAATCGCGATGATCTGATTCAAGCGCTGGCCGATACCGCCGAGCTCGGCGAAATCAGCCGCCGGCTTTACCGACAGATTCATTCCTTTCTCCAGCCGCCGGCAGCGCAACGCCGCGCACCGCTCCAGGACGATCCTAGCGCTTGATATCTGCTCCGCTCAGGTGAGACTTGGGTCCTCCACCAAGGGTAGGCAGGCGGGCTCAGTTGATGCCAAAATCCCTTTTAGTGTTGCACAAAAAAATTTCGTTAGGCACCCTCTTTCCTCCCGGGAAATTCGGCCCTAGACACTTGGCCATATCGACGAACAACGGCATTTAGGAGCCTTAGTCTCATGCCACGAGTCACGCGGAGCACCGAGAGTCAAGCCCGGTTCAATGTGGCGCAAGCTGCGCGGGAACTGGGCATTTCTGCGGTTGTCCTTTCCAAGCAAATTGCGCCGCAAACGGATCGAGCCGGCTGACGGAGCGACCTATAGCTTGCGGCAGATCGTCGACAGCCAATTGCCCGGGGATTCCGCGGCTGAAAAAAGTTTACAAGCCCATGCGGTGGAGTGCAGATCATGAATTCGGACACGAGATCGGCGATGCAGGTTACCCCGACTTCTTTGATTTCCTCGCCAAAGTGGCGCTCGGGATCTGGGATGACGAAGAGGAGGAAACTGATCCGGAAAACGAGGGCTCACTTGGTCATTGAGAGGATGAAAAGGCCTTCACTTTGCTTGGTTTTATTGCGCCATGTTCCACTCGTTCTCGTTGTGGCGACACAGACGAATTCGCCCCGGATATTTTGCGTAGGCGGGGGACCGAGTGGCTTGACAAAAGCGGCAATTCGGTCCCAAGGGCGACTTCGGTCAAGCGCATCAGGCTCTCCTCAAAGCGCTCGATAGCGTGTCGGATTTAATAAGAAATTAAGTGTCCAGGCGTTCGTCATGCCAAAGGAGGTCAGCAGACGGTTGAATATAAAGTAAATTCCGTTTGGTGTGGAAACCTCTAAAAGCTCGCTCGACAAATTTCTAAGTCCGCCGATTGCTCCGACGAAGCCTCGGGCTGTGAAAAGCTTTCCCATTGGTAAAGAATGGATGTACGAGCCGAAGTGGGACGGGGTTCGTTGTCTCGTTTTCCGGGTTGAGGAAACCATATTCTTGCAATCCAGAACGGGTAAAAGCCTTACATCAGCTTTTCCGGAAATCGTCGCGGCTGTTCGAGTTCTTGGCCCGAAGAGGTTTGTTTTAGATGGCGAACTGGCTCTACCGACAGAAGATGGTTTCTCCTTTGATGGATTAGTGAATCGGTTGCGTATAGGCAGTGCGCGCCTTGCATTGGAGGTCAGGGATTCGCCGGCCATCTACATCGCGTTCGATATGCTGGCCAATTCTGAAAACCTGCTAGCGTCGCCTTTCCGTCTGCGCCGGAAAACTCTCGAACGATTCTTCGAGAATTCGGTTCCTCGGTCCTCACCACTCTACCTATCGGCCAGCACGGAGCACTTCAGAGAGGTTGAGAAGTGGGTCGGGCACATCGGACAGCAACTCGATGGTATTATCGCCAAGCGCGCCGATGCGCCGTACCGGCCAGGGGACGATGACTCGACCGTTAAAATCAAAAATTATCGGAGCGCGGATTGTGTCGTAGGCGATTTCCGGGATCACGTAATCGGGAGCGTTCGGAATGAGCTTTTGCTTGGGCTTTACGATGAGAAGGGGCGCCTTCAATACGTTAGTTCGGCATCGACGCAAGGCAAAAGCAGAAGGTTGGTATGCTCAGACCGAAGAAGACGACGACTTTCTACGGTAGGCAACCGGGAGAAAAGTCACACTGGAGCGGAGAAGCCGTAGGGCCGTGGAAACCCGTGGCTCCGACCAAAGTGGTCGAGGTTCGCTACGATCATTTCGGTGATGGTCGGTTTCGTCATGGGTGCACCTTTCTTCGAGTGCGCGAAGACAAATTGGACTGCCTACTCGAACAAGTGGTCGAACACGGCGCGATCCAGAACATAAACGCCTTCATCGAAGCTGGTCTCGCGACTGCCGGCATAAACCGAAAATGATTGATCCTGCCTCCGCCGGATTGCTTGACGAACTATTGCCGGGTGATGAGAGGATATTCCACAGCCGGAAATAGGTCCGAATTCGATGCCTAGAAAAGGAAAAGCCCGTTGACTGAGCAACGGGCTTCTTGTCAGGCATAGGAATCTTAGCTGATTTGGCGTGCAGCATCTGCCCAGTCCAGCGTGGGCGTGGTGCCGTTGAAGAAACGAAGGAACGTGTCGTAGACCAGTCGCCGCATGCTCTTGCCCCTGGAGGTCTTGATGTTATTGACGGTCCTCTGATATTCGTCCAGTCTCAGCGGATCGTCGTCCGCCTTGTTCAACTCTTTCATGAGGCGCTGAAGCGCTCCATCCAGTGAGGTCATGTTCAGCGTATTGCGCACCTTCCCGCAAGCGGCCGCAAAGCTAACCAAAAAGATGCCCCCACCCGAAAGAATGTATTTGTGGGTCGGGTTGTCCGCGTAGCGCTCCATGATTTTCTGGTGAATATCCACGGCAATTTTCTTGAGCGTGGCCACGACGTCGTTGATGTCCCCCACGTCGAAGGAAGTCTGGATATCCGTATAGCCCTCATCGCGCTCCAGCAGCCCTTCGGCCTCTTCCGGCTTCTTCAGTTGAGGGTTGAATTCGATGAACGCGCGTGTGGCGATCACCAGGTCAGACGCTGCGAATTCGTTCTTCGGCTTCTGCTTCCCAGCGATGTTCGCCGTGTCCTCGAAAATCGGGATCTTCGCATCGTGCTCCAGAGCTTTCAGCAGTGGGCGCTGCATGATCTCCAACTGCACCTCGAGGCTCATCCGGCGCTGCCCCGTATTGAACGTGACCATGTAATGCAGGAGGCCTTCTAGATCGATGTTCCAGAAGACTTCGTACCGCGTCTTCCTCGCAAGGATCGCCTCGACCGCCGTCTTCGGATCGCCGGTTTTTTCCACCGCCTCCTTGAGATACTCCCAAGCGTCCGCCGGGATGCAGCGATCTTCAACGAGCTTTTCCCGGCGCCAGACTAGAAGGATCGCGATGCAGTAGCAATACAGCCGCTGGAGACCGTCGATCACGGAGTATTTCACTCCCTGTTCGCTCAAAGACTTCAACCGGCCGCCCTTCGCGTCCATCGCCGCTACTTTTGCCTCGGGCATCGCCGCCCCGGTAATAAAGTCGCGGATGAGACGGCGGTAGATCTTGTCCTTCAGATGATCGAAGGGCTGTCGCTGATAGAAATTGTCCACAATCGAGACCCTCTGGATGTATGTTCCCAGCTCCTCTTGGATGTGACCGATGAAGCCCTCCGTTTTGGGATCCGGGATCTCCGGTGCCAGCGGCTTGACGGGACCGGGTAATTTCAGCGAACTTCCGAAGCCCGCCGCTTCCAGCTCCTCTGTGACTCGGAGGATGCGATTCCGCAGAATTTCCTGGCGTTCCACCCTGGTGGGTGCCTTTACGGCTTTCGGCTTTCGGCCTCTCATCGTTTTCGTCTCCTTTTCCATCACGCCGCGCGCAATCGCCTGCGCGGCAGCTGATACGGTTTCATCGTCTCTTTCAGGTAACGTAATCATGCTCTTCTTCTTTCCGTTAAGTTTCGAAATTGACTCAAACGGGTGAAGGAGGGCATATTACGAACGGTGATTCGAAGACGCTCTCTGCGTCACCCAAGGCCCATCAGCTCCTCGAAAGCTGATGGGTTTTGTTTGAGTCTCACTCTACTCTACATATTAAGGCTCTTATGTCAAGAGCCTTTTAAAAAAATGAGCCTAATCAAGTAATGAGCCTTTAAGTTTTTTGAGCTTTCGTATCATCGGATCCGAGGGGGAGTTCGCCATTGGCCTCAAAGCAGCGGTCTGATCAGTTGTGCGGAGAGACTGTAAAAACGCCTGTCGTTTTCAATTAAAACGTAGACTCGCCATCGCTCGTTTCACCCCGGAGTCCACGATTTAGATGCGGTAATCGTATTTTTGGAAGGCTTGCTCAAGGCGACTTAGCGTTTGCATTAAGGCGGTATGCTACCATTCCTGTTTGTCGTCGCTTGCCTAATGTGGTCTCGCTTTTGGCCGGCCCGGAAATCTCGATGAGCGAGCGCGGATTTCACGAACCGTCTCTTGAGCCATGTGAACCACTTACGATCAGGTTCTTCCAGCGCTACCCACCTAGCGGCATGGCTCCGATACTCCATGAGCTCGCCAGAGGTCCGTGCCCTCAGGAGGTAAAGCCATGCTGGCTCAAACAAGATGGATGCCTTATCGGCCCAGCAGAGCTTGGAAGGTTCGACTCCCAGTTTCCGGGCAAGACGTTGACTGTGCAGGAGAACGAGATCGCGATAAGAATTGCCGAAGAGGTGCCCGACGATTTTTGCGCCGAGTTTGGGATGATTCACTCCCGATTCACCGTCTATGTCGGCGGATCTCCAGTAGCCCCAATCGTGGACTAGGATGCAAAATGTTTCCCGGGCAGTTGGCGATCCATAGAGCTTGCGCCAAGCCAAATAGACCGTGATCGGGTGCCATAGCACCTGGTGTACTCCAAACAACAAGGATTTCGTACCGATTCTCATTAAGTTGACAAGATCGCCCCGAGAACACTGACGGGTTTACCAGACTAGGAAGCGCGTCGGGAGTTAAATCTTGCGTAATAACGAGGATTGTGAGGAACTGATCAACCAGCTATCCTGACTCTCTCTCACTGTGGGTAAACCATATGCCGAAGAAATCAACAGCCTCCCAACGACCTATTTGTCTGCGATGGCCGCTCAAATTGACGCCCTCGTACGGGCTATCGCGGCGTCAGCCGCTCACCCGCTCGTCGCTGTAGGCTCAGGCGGATCCCTTTCAGTTGCTCAGTTCGCGGCAACCCTTCATCAGTCGACGTTCGGTGAAATTGCAAAGGCAATGACACCTCTGGAAGTGAGCACTTTCCCGCTTACTAATGCAAACACTTCATTTCCGTTGGTGAGCGCCGGTGGAGGAAATCCGGACATAATGAATGCGTTCAAACACGTTGTCGGCCGTGAGCCCCGGCGGCTTATTATTCTGACGGCGCGCTCGGGTACTGCTCTGTCGCAGCTTGCCGCTTCATATCGATACGTCGACTACGTTGAAATAGAAATCCCTTCGGGAAAAGACGGATTCCTCGCGACGAATTCGCTTGTAGCCTTTTGCATAGCAATTTCGCGCGCCTACGCAATCAGCACGAAGGAAAATCTGCCCGCAGATTTCTCCCAACTCATAGGCGGTGATCGACGAATTGAAAACTGGCGGGAAATCTGCCGCCCGCTTTGGGAAAGGGACAATCTCGTCGTGCTTTTTCCACCTCGCCTGCAAGCTGCAGCATTGGACATCGAGTCCAAGTTTACTGAGGCGGCGCTAGGAAACGTGCACATTGCGGATTATCGGCATTTGGCTCATGGCAGGCACCACTGGCTTGCTAAACGCGGCGCGTCCACCGGTATCCTCGCCTTTGTCACGCCAGACGCTCGGCAGCTCGCGGAGCGGACAATTCGCCTTATGCCTCCCGCAATACCTGTCGTAAGCATCGATTTTCCCTGTGATGGTGTTAATTCGTCACTTGGTGCGATTACAACAGCGATACTGATCACCGGTTTCGCTGGCGAAGCACGCGGAATCGATCCTGGACGTCCGGGAGTTCCGTCGTTTGGCAGAAAGATTTATCACCTGAGAATTCCACGAAATCGCAGATCCCGTACACAATCCTCTCGCGCCCAAATGTTGTCGCGTAAGACAGGCGGCATTGATGGGAAACAGGTAAAGATTTGGGAAAGGTTTTATCGTCATTTCGTCGGCCGCCTATCACGTGCGCGATTTCGGGGAGCTGTTTTCGACTACGATGGAACATTATGCGACGAAAGGGAGCGGTTCATCGGCCCGCACTCCCTTGTAGTCAAGGCGTTGCTGCGGTTGCTAGAGAATCAAATCCCGATAGGCATCGCTACCGGCCGCGGCAAATCAGCAAAGAACGATCTGCAACGTGCCATTCCCCCGTCATATTGGAATCGCGTGGTGATTGGTTACTACAGCGGTTATGAAACCGGTTTGCTAGACGACGACACCCTACCAACCAAAAAGATACCTCAGACAGAGCTTCAATCATTGGGTGAACAACTTCAACTCCATCCATCAATAGCTGCTCATGCAAGGTGTGAGATTCGTGCCGGCCAGATTTCAGTAGTGCCCGTGGGTCTCCTCTCATTGGCAACCATCTGCCAGGTGGTCGAGGAGATAGTTGCGCGGACTCGGAAAGACAAGTTCGCTGTTGTAATGTCCGGCCATGCCGTTGACGTCATCCCCGCAGGAGTCTCCAAGCTGGCTGTAGTAAGCCGTCTGCGAGAATGTTTTAGCTTTAGCGACTCGGAGGCCATCCTCTGCATTGGCGACCGAGGCCGACCGCCTGGGAATGACCATATTTTGCTGGCCCAGCCATACGCGCTGAGCGTCGACGAAGTCTCAGCCGACCCCGACACGTGCTGGAATCTGGCTCCCCCAGGCCATCGTGGCGTACAGGCTCTTTTGGATTACGTCGACGCCTTTCGAGTGAAGGATCGATGCTTCAAATTCGTACCGAAGCTCATAGGAAAGGGGAAGCAATGCGAGATCAATTAGCCGAGAGACTGCTGGCACGCGTCATGGGGTGGTCGCCTGAGGATGTAGCGCGGGAGCGTCCAGTGTTGCAGGCGATGGCAGCATACAAATACGACGAATATCAGCAGTTTTCTCCGGGTATGCGCTTTGTTGAGAGTTTGGCGCTTTGCTTGAGCCGCCTCCAAACATCCGAGGAAAAGGCGATTTTGTATCGATTCATCAAACAGCGACTCATTTTTTTCTCAACCGCCGAGATTAATCATCTCGTGAGTATCGCGTATCCCGATTTCGTCCGGCCGCGCCTGTTGCGACAAGTCGCGAAGGAGCAAGGACTCAATCCGTATCATGTAGATAAAGTTGCGGGCACTGCGGCTTTTAAAATTCTTGGGCTTAGTGATGGCGCTCGCATGGATGCTTTCCGGCGCAGCAGCAGCCCACACGTCGGCCATGAGCAGGTACTGCAAACCTACGACATCTCCCCTGGACGCATCGAAAAGCTGCTTGAAAAATTACACGCAGATGTGAGTACAATTTCTGGAAGCACGCCCGAACACGATACAAAGTTTCGCACTATTATATTGCTCGACGACTTTTCAGCCAGTGGAACGAGCTACTTGCGGCGGGAAGACGGAATTTTCAAAGGCAAGATTGGTGACTTTCACCGTGATCTAACGAATCCCGAAAAGCCGACTTCAAAATTGGTAAATCTGAACAATACTGAGATCCTTTTGGTCCTTTATATCGCGACGCAGAAGGCAGAGACCTATCTTCGATCCGCGCTGAACGAACTATGGACGCCTTGCAGCGTTCCATTCGAAATCTTGGTTGTCCATCCACTTGCTGCAAACATTTGTCTCGCACCCGGGTCAGGTGATGAGGTGGAGGTATTCTTAGAACGGTATTACGATCCATCTATCGAAGATGAACATACCAAAAAGGGTCACACCAATCTGAAATTCGGTTATGCTGGCTGCGGGCTGCCTGTGGTGCTCAGCCACAATACGCCGAACAACTCGATCTACCCACTGTGGGCCGAATCTGCAAAATTGGAGCCGCTGTTTCCGCGGGTTAGCCGGCACAAAGAACTATGAGAGAGCCGCGTAATCCATTTCGTCTTCGCGCATCGGAGCATATTGAAGCAGATGCAACTTTCGTCCGCCTCTTTGGACCGGGTGCGCTTGACCTACTGAAAGCCGACGAGCGGCTATCGACGCGCATTTTTCGGAGTGCTGCCGGCGGCGGCAAGACATCGTTGCTGCGACTTTTTTCTCCAGGGCCGCTACTGCAATTACATGCCCATCGCGTTCAGGAGGAATACGTCGACCTTTTCGAGCGAATGAAGAATCTCCAAGCGGTCTCGGATCAAGGCCCGCGGTTATTGGGAGTGATGCTGTCGTGCGACAAGAACTACGCTTCTCTTGCCGACATGGACATCGACGGTAATCGGCAGCAGCGGCTGTTGCTGGCGCTGCTAGATGCGCGACTCATTTTGGCAACGCTTCGAGAGGCCCTTGTGCTCAGGCGGCTGGACACCCAAGACGATCTCCGCCGGCTAACACTCGCGAGAACTGAGGCATCCGCAAACCTAAGCGACCTGACTCTGCCGTGTTCCGGCCAGGAGTTGTACGAATGGGCAAAGAGACGCGAAGATGAAATTTGCGAGGCGATTGATAGTTTCGACACAGGAAATTGCTCAGCGGCGGGTAGCGACTCGCTTAACTCTCTCGCAATTCTAAAGCCAGAAGCGATTCTCGTGGACGGCGAGCAAGTCGCGGAACGGCTGCTAATCATGCTGGATGACTTGCATAAGTTGACCGCGCTGCAGCGGGAGCGACTTGTGAAAACGATTTTGAGCCTGCGCGGCACAACTCCAATCTGGATCGCTGAGCGCCTCGAGGCGTTGGGTATAGATGAATTACTGGAGTCCGGTACGACGGGAGGCCGGGATTATGAGGTTGTGCCGTTACTTGAGGATTACTGGCGCCAGCACGCGAAACAATTCGAAAAAGTTGTGTTGAACATTGCAGACCGGCGTACTCAAGCGGCCTCGTCAGTTGAGATTTCGTCATTTGCCTCGTGCCTGCAAGATTCGCTGGATGGCACAGAGTGGCAGACTGTATTTGAGAAGACCTTACAAGAAATACCAGCTCGCGTCCGCGCAAAAGCCGGCAAGAGAGGGATTTTTACAGAATGGATTGCCGCTCGCGAGGCACTAGAGGGCACTCCCCGTGAACGGGCCACGGCGTGGCGTGCATTAGAAATCCTGATCGAACGTGAGCTACGTAAGACCCAGGCTAGCTTCGATTTTTCGCTTGGCGTGGACGAGCTTGGGGAAAAAGACGATTCATCTTTGAAAGCCGCTGCAGAATTGTTTCTTTCTCGAGAATACGCTGTGCCGTACTACTTCGGTCGTTCGATACTCTCCAAACTGGCATCCTCAAACATCGAGCAGTTCCTCTGGCTAGCGGGTGATGAGTTTGAGGAGGTGGTCTCAGCAGCTGTAATTAACCCCACGCACGTTGCGGACCTCACGCCGACACGTCAAGAGGCGATCATTAAAAAGGCCGCCCAGAGTTTTTGGGACGAGATCCCACGACGCGCGGTAAATGGAAGAACCGTGCGACGTTTTCTGGAAGCGGTCGCCTCATTCTCACAGTGGTACACTTTTCAGCCCAATGCCCCGAATGATCCGGGAGTTAATGGCATTGCGATTTCAATGGCCGATCGTGAGAAATTGCTCGATCCAAAAAATATCAAAAAAAACTCGGACCACGCGTTGCTTGGACAAGTTATCGCGATCGCGCTAGCCCACAATCTGATAGAGGCTGACCTCGACTACAAATGCAAAGGCCAGCGGTGGATGGTTCTGAACCTGAACCGGCTCTTGTGTGTGAGCTACCACCTCCCGCTCAATTATGGGAAGTTCAAGGAGAAGACGCTCCCGGAACTGACGAAATGGCTGCAGAACGGATATACCCCTCCGAAAAATGCACC
>Ga0306920_100010760_pt1 | contig 12291 bp, 5 predicted proteins | sample flu12Cox44000170_FD_204666 | JGI IMG/M metagenome (GOLD analysis project Ga0306920, IMG submission 204666) | Lab enrichment of tropical soil microbial communities from Luquillo Experimental Forest, Puerto Rico - flux4day.12C.oxic.44.000.170 (v2)... | ecosystem: Environmental > Terrestrial >...
TCATATCGACTACTATTTCGTCGCGCATCCCTGAGTGACCGCGCTCAATAAAATCGTTGTGGGCTGTCCGACGCTCCGACGAGGGTACCAAGCGTTAGATTCGATCCACTAGTTGCTACCATCGAGACGGCGCCAGCTTTTTCAGCGGCTCCTAGACGGTCGCGGCGTCCTTAATTCCGCCGGTGCAGTGTGTGCTCTCCCGGCCCGGAAATGGCCCTCTCCCCCTGCCTCCAAGGAGATCACCGTGCTGCGCGATGACGAGCCTCTTGGCGGAACGGCTCCCCCCGCTCTCTAGAGCGAAACGCGTAGGCCGGCCTGTCCCTCCCGCGGGTACTCAGTGCGATAGTCGTACCGCGTCTTCAGCGTGGGCGCGTCCCACAACTCGTTCAGCGAGCTGCGATAGTTGAAGCAGAGCGTGGGGCGCTTCCCGCCGTGGAGGATGACGCGCGCCATGGCTTCCCGGTCTGGATGGTAGAAGATGTTCCCGTTACTGGACACGAGATAGCGCGGACAGTCGAGCAGCGCCAGAAGCTCCACCGTCGTCGCGTTGGCGCTGCCGTGATGAGAGAGTTTGAGCGCATCTAGCGTCAGCTTCTCGTTCTCCCGCCCCCGCGCTCGCTGCAGCGCAGTAATCGACTTCGCTAGTACCTCTGCATGGGCATCCCCGGTCAGCAGGATTGCGTGGGCGTCGAACTCGGCGAGCAGCGCGATGCTGCTGCCGTTGGCGACGCTCGCATCTTTCTTCACGGGCTTGCTGGCAAGCGCTTCGAGATCGAAGTTGGCGAAATCGCTAACCGGCGGCGAAGGCCGCCTGCGGCCGAGCATCGCCTTGCCAGGCTCAAGCTCGAGCAGGACCTGCCGCCACTCGCGTCCAAGGCGCTTAAGCTGGTCCGCGCCCGGGGACAACAGGGTTAGGCGCAATCCGCCTGACAGCTCGAACGTCGGCGGGGGCTCGTCCGAGCGCAAAACCATCGGTGCCGGATACTTCTCGCCCCTTGACGTGATCGCCCGGTTCCAGGGCAGCGAGCGCGCAGGATCCTCGAGCAGCTTGGAGAAGTCTTCACCCTGCTTGACGCCCAGGAATCGACTGACCTGGTGCCAGCCGTTGAACCAGATATCCTCGAAACGCGCGTTCAGGTTCGGGTTATCGAACAGCGGCAGGACGCCGTTAATGTGGTCCGCATCGATGTGCGTCAGCACGAAGAGCTCGAACACGCGCTCGCTCGGCGCACCGATTGACTCGATCCGGGACGCGACCGTTCGGGCCGACGACACGGCGCCGCAATCGATGAGGATTCGTCGCGGCCTGGATGGGTCCCCGTACTCGATCCAGAGGCAGTCGCCGTTCTCGGCCGGTAGCATCTCGATCGCAAACATCAGCTTGCCTCGCGAACCCGCGAGCGAGGGTTTAGTTCGTGGTGTCGTCGGATTCTTCGCTGGTGACCCTCCTCCATCATTCCTCATCGACCCAGGTGTTCCCTCCGCCGTCGTGCGTGGCCGATCCAACGACGCCGCGTCGTTTCGCCCACGCATGAAATCAACCAGCCGCTTTGCCGTCGGCACGAGACCGAAATTGGCGTGCCAATGAGGCCGCTCCTGAACGCCAAGTTTTGCCAACAGCCATTGTCGATCTGGGTTACCCCACCAAGTGACGTAGCGGTCGAACTGGCGTGAGGTGGTCATCACATGCTCCGACCCGTGGCCGACCATCTCGATGAAGCGGATGGTATTGCCGAACGCTTGCTTGGCCCATTCCGCGCGTTCCTGTTCCTGCAGTCCCTCCTCGGCAAGATGCAGCAGGTCGAACTCCGCCATGCTGACATGAGCCCATGCTCGATCGGCGTCGGTTGCGCTTTCGAGATCAATTTTGGCAGCCAGACGCGCGGTCGCCAGCAACTCCTTGTCGAGCGGCTGACCGAGCGCGACATCGAGCGAGAGTGCCTGCCCGAGCAGCCAATGCAGGTTGGATTTTCTGCGAAGCGCTTCCCACGAAGGCGCCAGGAAGGCTTTCATGGCGCGCCAGTATTCCGCGCGTGCGTCACTTAGCCGGCGGCGGCACTCCGCAATCAATCCATCGGCGCGGGGGCCAGGACCGGCCGCAAGCGCATGGTCAGCCGCCGTTTGTGCGATACGCTTGTATGCGGCGGCACGCAGGCCCGCGCACTCGAGCGAAAACGGGCCACGCGTCGGCAGGCCCGTAAGCCTCTTCTCCACGTCTGCGAGCGCTTCGAGTCGCTCCTGGCCGGCGCGATCGGCGGCGTTCGGCTCCTTGGCGATCGTCTCCAGGCGGAAAAGCGCCCCGTCCAGCGCCCCGCGCGTCTGCCAGTAGCATGCTTCTTCAAGTTGTGCGGGAAAATTCTCCGGCAGCGCCTCATAGACGACGAGACTGGCCCAGTCATGCGTGTCGGGACCCATTCGGCTGTGCAGATCGAGCCGCACGTCGTAGAGCGTTACGAGTGGGTGTTTGCCGTGAAGCAGCCCTTCGTAGAAACGTTCGACGAAGGGGATCGAACCCTCGACGGTCAACGGGAACTGCGACGCCACGACGAGCGGAATACCACGGTCGTGCAGATCGTGCGCGAGAGCGGCGTCAGTTGTGCGGAGGTCCACCTGTCGGGCGCTGTCACAGCTCGCTAGCGTGACGACCGCGGGGCGGTGGGCGCCGGAGTCCGCGACCGATGTCAGCGCGGTAGCCAGCCGGTCGCCGGTTATGGGATCTTCGTCGTCGTTCAGAAGGAGTGCGACGGGCGAGTAACGATCTTGCTGGTCGATCTGCGCTCCGTGCGCCAGCACATGCACATGCGTGAATGGCGCGCCTTTTGTCACGGCTTCCGAGAGCGTCTTCTTGATGTCGGCGACTCTTGGCTGCACGAGGCCGTAAAGCAGATGCGCCACGGCGCCGTCGCGATCACGCCAAGGCTGTAACGCAGCCTCCAGCGCGGCGCGATGTTCCCTAACCGGCGTCTCCGGTCCAGCGATAAAGAGGATCCGCGGTTTCGTGGGCCAGGGCACGCCCTCAGCCGAGACCGAGCGAATGTGCCGCGTGATGCAGACTGGCGCGCGCCCTTGCAGAGCCAGCCAAACACTATCTGCGCCCGTCAGCGTCGGGACCTTCGAAGTCTCGAACGGCAGCATGGCCAGCTCCGACGCGGAGAGGACGATGCGCAGATGCGTCAGCACTTCCGGGCGGTCTTGCCTGGGGTTTAGCGTGCCGGAGACGCCTTCGATGCTTGATAGCAGCTGCGCGATTTCCCGACCCGTTTGCTCGAGCACCAAGGTTCTGCGATGCCCGTCTTCCTCGGCGGTTACGCCGTATCTAAGTTCCTGCAGCCGCCGTTCCAGCTCGCCATGCTCATAGGGCAGAGTTACGCGTGAAACAGGCGAATTGCCGCACACGCCAAGGTACTGTGTGATCGGCGAGACAAGCTGGTTGTGTCGCGGCCCGGCGCGCAGCAGCTCGACAGTGACGGTCTCGATGTCCATAGCTTTCTTTTTTCCAGCATTACTTCGCAGGTCGCGTCACGACTCGATCCCGCTCTTCGCCTGGAGTGCGAGAAGCAGCTCGTTCACAACATTGTCCTCAAGACCAGTTCGCGTACCAACCCTCGCGTATCCCGAGCCCAATTGAATCGGCCCGCGTTTGGATCCGCGGTCCTGCCTTATGAAGTTCAATCAGGTGCTTTCGCGCGCCATCGAGATCTGCCTCCTTCAGGCTGGTGCGCATAGCGGTCCAGCTCGTTTCGCCCTCGCGCACGTCGATCACGCTGCCGCATCTTATACAATCCCCGCGCCTTCAGGTTAGGCCCTGTGGTCGGTGGTATCAACGCTGGTGTGACTGCCTTGGGGGCCTTCGCGCTCGATGCGGTTTTGCTCGGCCGGCCTCGACTCTCTTACGAGCTTCCAAGGCCGCGTCCCGGCGGCCCGAGTCCTCCAGGCCGGCAGCGGCCGCTTCGGCAGCCGCATAGAGTTTGGCGGCCGAACCCCGCTTGCCTCGCTTTTCAGCGATGATCCCCAGATTCATGAAGCACGCCCAATCGACTTCGTAGACGCCTGGGCGCGGCAGCTTGTTCAATGCATCTCGATACGCTTCTGCCGCGCGTTGTTCGTCGTTGAGTGCGGCGTAGGCGTTGCCGCGGAGGTGAATTCCGAATGCCTCCCGAAAGGCGTCGCCACTTTTGCGCGCCAGATCGATCACCCGCGAGATTGTCTGCAGGGCATCCTCGCTGCGGCCGTCTCTGATCTCCGCTTCGGCCCACTTCGACAGACATAGTGCTTCTGTGGCGCTGTCCTCCCATTTGCGAACCGGTTCGAGAAGTTCAGTTAGGCACTCAAGGGTCTCCTTAACCTGATTCTTGGCCAACAAAGCCTTCACGAGGCTTACTACAATGTCTTTCTTCCACTGACGCATCTTGGCACTGCTCAGCACACCATCCTCACGCCCAGATTTCTCTTCATCCCTCTTCAACAAGTTCTCGGCCTCCAGGACCGAATCCATGCCGCCCTTGAAATCGCCGATGACCAACCGGGCTTGGGCCAGTTGGGTGAGATACATGGCCGTGAATCGGTCATCACCCCCGTGCCGCGCGATCTGTGTGAGTCTGGAGTAGCAGAAAGCAACACGAGTCTTTCTACCGGCCTTCTGATGACCGTGGGCCAGTTCTTCGAACCTCATGAACACGTTGCCCAGCGAGATGGGAAATTTCGAGTCTAGGTCGCCGCCGCGTAAGAGGGCGAGTCGCTCGTCGACAGAGAGGCCGACAATCGCGGTCAGCCGAGCGATCAGATCGCTGAAAAGGAAGTGATTGAGCGGGGCTTTCCAATCGACCTCATCTGCATGGATCGCCCGCGGAAATGGGGCGATCTCCTCGCGATCGTCGAGCGATTCAAACGGGGGCGGAGGAAGCAGTAGGACCGTGCGGTCGGTGCGCCTCGTGTCCACGCATGCTTTCAACTCGAGGCCCACTCCGGGCGACAGGAATTGACACTCTGATGTTATTAGCTCTGCGCGCGCAATCATTGCACGCACGGCATCGATCCAACCAGTATCGGTCAGTCGCAAGGCCGGGGTCGCTAGACCCATGGCTACTTTATCCAAAGAAAGGGAAGATTGATCCTCGACCGCGATCAGACCAATCCCCATGGCATTGAGGTGTTCCCAAAGACTATTCTCGAAATTGATATCCGCGTAGCCGTCGGGGCCTTCACCATAGAGCTGTTTTATGTAGTACGTACGCAGAGCCAGCGCGAATGGCCTACCGCTCTGCTCGTGTTGTTCCAAAATCTCGAGCGCCTGCTCGTGCTGAAGTCGCGAGTGTTCGGCGACATTGTCCAGCGGCGCTAGCCAAGAAGCGGCTCGCCAATCCAACGTCCTCATAACTCGTTCCTTCTCGCGAGCTGAACCGGATGGCCAGCCAACCACGGCTGGCACCTAATGCCGCAATATAGAAGTTGTTACTTGGGAGAGTTGTGATCCATGTCACACATCGCTGTCGCCTACCGCAAACCCAAAACGGCTGACTGGCGATTGAGCGCATTCGATCGTCGCCAATTGGCCACGTCAAAACGCGTCGCTTTGAGGTCGAAAACGCAGATTTTCTTCGGAAGGGGGTAGGCAGAAAAAAAACAGACCCGGGGTTTTTTCGACCGGGGCCCGGCTCCAAATACTAATCTCTTTAGCTAACAATCTAGCATTTTCAATGAGTTACATCATGGTTGGATAAAGATGAAGATTCTATGGAAGCAATCGACACCTGCACCCGTCCGATCCGCCGGGGTAGTGGGCTCGGCATGTCGGAAAGGTGCTTCGGGTCATCGGAGACCCGTCATGTGCGAGGGTAGCGACCTCAACGTCGCTTCAAGGCGGCGGCCATGTCGGGAGTGTAAAAGACACACGGGCGCCCCGACGCGGTTGTCCTTGCGCGCTCGCCGCGGTCGGAGAACGGCGAGGCATCCGGCGAGGGCTGCGTGTGGTTAGACTGTTCACGCCTCGCTGCTCGCCAGTGGCCTGCTCGGGCTGGCCCGTCTGTGGCCCGGGAGGGCACTGCGCGCAGCCGCAGCAGGCTGCTGAGGCCGGCCAAAGAGCACCGCTCGCTGTTTATAGCAATGGTGTGCCGCCGGCGTCACCTTGGCCGGAACGGTTGTTGGTTGTGGCAGATGGTGGGGACGGCTGTCGATCAACATGGTTGGTAACGGGGAGTAACTTCGTAGAACGGCCCCCTTCCGCAGAATGCCGGCGCCCGCCCTCAATGTCCAAGCCTCCTCGTGATTTTCGCTTCGGAATCCTCCCACCGGGCTTCACGGTCGTAGGACGCGGCGATACTCTCGAGAACACCCCCGATATAGGGGTAGTCGAAGTGCAAGCGCTCGGACCAGACGCGGTATTTCGCGGCGAGCTCGCGCTCTTGTTCGCCCCCTTCGCCCCGCTGGTGAACGCCGCGAGAGTTATGAACGCCGATATAGAATCCTTTGCCGATTTCCGGGGATGCTATCTCTTCCATAGCCTCGCAGACCGCTTCGCAGGGCCATATACCGTTCTCGCCGTGGGGCGCCTTGGCGAGCAGTTGACCGAGGCAGTGATCACCAATCTCGGCGCGGGCGTACTCGCGGCACAGGCGCCGAACCTCTGCAAGCCATGTCGCGAGCTTCGACGCGTCGATCCTTCCGGTTTCGTCCGTGCCGGGAATAATCTTTATCTGGTCGAGAAGGCGATGAGCTGCCAACGCGACCGCCGCCCGCTGTTCGGGATTCTCGATCCTCCATGGCGGCGGATCCTCTCCTTCGTCGCTCCGCTTGTAGGCGAGCGCCACCGCTTGGACGAATACCGGCGGCGATTGTGCGATCTGGCTTTCGAGATTCGGAATTCCGTGTTCGCTGTGATCGAGAGCATCGAGGAAGAGGAATTCGAGCTCGGCCATTTCATCACGGCTGACGCCCGCGCGACCATCAAGCGAATTCAGTGCCTGGGAAATATAGTAGCGATCGAACTTGAAATGGCCCGATTCGGTACTAACGGTGGCGACGTCGCGCAGCAGCCTCTTGAGGCGGGACGTCTCGATATCCTTGAAATCCATGTGGACGGCGTGGAAAGCCGCGCGTGGCCGCCGGGCCCCAAGAAGGCGGTCGATCAGTTCGGAAAGCTCGGCGGGCGTGTGCTGGCCCCAGAACGGATACACGTCCTTCCAGTACTTGGCGCGAATGTCCTCGCCATAACCGTCGAGAAGACGCCAGGTGGATGACCGGAACGGCCCGCATACAAATAGCCGGCTACGCTCTTCGGCAGGTAGCTCTTCGGCCGCAGCCCGCAACACCCGGGCGCGAGAGTCGTCCCCGATCGTCAAAAGGAAGCCCTGCAGGCACCACTCGGCCTTGCGCCTAAGATGATCTCCTTCAAGGGAAAGGCAGCGCCGGATGAAATCGACCCACGGCTTAACGCCGGTAACGCACGACGCGGCATAACCGCCGACGGTGCCGGCGGCGCCGCTGCGGGTAAGCAATTCCCTAACCCCTTCGAAACCGCGCTCGGTCCATATCTCGATCATCGCTTCGCGGCGCAGCTTGTCGATCCGCTCGCCGCGCTTCTGATAGTCGAACTCGTCAGGCGATTCCTGCACCCACTGATCGGCGAATAACCAGCCGTGACGAATGACCGGATCGTCGGGCCGTAGGCTGTCATAGGCTTCGTGGGCACGGTCGCGGGTCGCTTCCCCAAGGTTCCGGTGGCGGCCGCGCCGGGTTAAGGCGAACCGCCGGATACGCTCGCGCAGCGCGGCCTTGGCGACTTCGCCGGCGTTCCGGGACCATTTATCTATGAGGTCCCACACCTTTGTCCGGTCTTCCTCGGGCATGCCCTGGAGAGACTCGACGAGATCGCCAAGGGTGTTTTCGTCGTGGGATGGCCAAGCGATCACGAAGTCCAGAGCCTTTCGTCGGAACTCGTAAATCTCCTTGCCCGTGGCGCCCTGCCCGGCCCCGGAGGCGTCGCTGCGCCAGCGGGGCCTGTAGCTGTAGTGGCCTACCTGGGAACCCGGCTTGATCTGCTCGATGCAAATCTCCCAGCCGACATCCGGGAAACGCTTGCTGAGCATCTCAAGAGCCTTGACCCTCTGCTCCACCGAGGCAGCTGTCTGCGGCATCCATGACCTGAAGATGGCTTGAAGGCTGGCGTCCGGTTTGTTTGTCCAGTTGTCGTCGATTTTCGGCCGAGAGAGCTGGGCGAGGATCGCCGATACGCGCAGGAGGTTTTGCGGTTTCCAGGCAAGGCACTCCAGCGCCCAGAGAAGCCCCGTCCGCGACGGCGATGACCAGAACGAGCCGCGATCGACCGGCTTGAGAAGGCCGAAGACAACGGTGTTGCGTCTCAGGTCTTCTTCAATGATCTTGAGGAATTCATCGGGCGCGGCTTCTGCATAGCGCGGCAGGTCGTAGTCGTGGGAGAGCAGCTTTTCAAGCGTCAGCGGCGTTAGGAGTTTGCGGATCAGAACTGAGACCCGGCCTTCGACATCGATGCCGAGGCGGCTCTGGAACAGGTTGTTGCCGTGGACCGACAGGATGACCAGTGTCTCGCAAATACCCTCGCGCAAAGCGCTGGAGTGATCGCGTTTCTTGCCGTACAAGGCCGCAGCCCACCTGTGCTTTTCCGGCAGTTCGAGCGCCGGATCAGACTCGGAAACAACGTATTCGGCGGCGATGAAGAACCTGTCGAGGTCCGCCGGCGTGACCATCCTCGCAGTCGCAAACAAGGCATCGATCTTCGAGGCGACACCCCGGTAACGTCCGGCAGACCACACCGGGCTGTCATCGACCCGAAGCAGGCGCGCGACGTCGTCTTCGATCGCGTCGTACTTTCCATCCGCCAAATAGGAGACGATGTCGCGATCCGCCTCCGGCTCAGCGTGCCAGGCGCCGATCAAAGCCATTGGCACGATGGTCTTTGCCGTGTCGTCGTCGCTGGCCCATGCTGGCGTCCTGATCGCGGCGTTCTGCGACAGGCGGCGGCGCAAGATCGTCGGCGAACGGCCCGACTCCCCTGCAAACCTGTCGACGTCACCTTCCTCGATTCCCATGGAGGTGAGCGCCTTTTTAAAAGCGTCGTGGCCGAGTAGGTCGAGCGCAATGTCGGCTTCCGTATCGACGGCGTTACGGGGACGGAAAACGATGCAATGAAGCCGACGATGGGCGTCGACGAGTTCGCGCTCGGCATCTTCGGAATGGACGATCGGGATGAAAGCCATGGAGGACGCAACGAGCATCCTGAGCGTCGCCGGAGATGTAAATATCGCGGCTAGGTCTTTGAACGGGCGGAGTTGTTCCTCATTGAACAGGCAGGCGAGAAACGCGAGCGCCTCGTCCCGCGAGTCGGCTGCAACCACGAAGGGCCTGTTGCTAGGTTTGTCGAGCCACGCCTTGAACGTGTGCCTGTACGCAGCGATCGAGGGTGCGAAAATTTCTGGCGTCAGATGGGGCTCGCTGGCGTTTACCCAGCGGCGCCATGCCTGCTCCAGGGTCTCATAGCCATTAACCGGCAAGGCGAGTTGTTCGGCGAGCCAGATCTGCGCCGGCACCGACTGCTCCAGCCACTGTTCGAGATCGCTCGCATCGAAAGCCGTGACAGCCTTCCAATCGCCGACCACGTTCTTCGCTTTCGCCCAGGCGGTCTTGCCGGGCCAGTTGCGGGGTGTCACGAAGACAAAGGTGCTGTTTGCCCGCTCGGCGGCATCAACCGAGGTCAGCCGCGCGGTATAATCGCTCTCCGCTTTGGCACTGGGCCTCTGGTCGGTGCCGAACTCCCAATAGGAAGTCCCCTCAGGAACCCAGGGTGTGGCGGCGCCCGCTTCGACGAAACCATCGGAGCCCTTGCGCTGAGCGTTGTCGTAGCCGGGAAAGTCGACTTGGCGGAGGTCGATGCTGGTTGAGTGCACCAGCTTCCGCAGAAAGACGGGAAGATTGGCGCGGGCGTCGATTTGGCCGTTGGCCCAGTCCTCGATCTGCCTTGCCTTGATGATCAGGAAACTCGGGACGAAGGCCCGAACCGCAATTTCCTTTTCACCGACGCGCTGCTTCTGCCGGTCGTGGGCGGCCTGCATATCGAGCAGGCGCTTCCGATCGGCGCCGAACGCCTTCTCCATCCTGACCGCCAATTCGGGGGACAGGGCGGACTTCCCATTAAGGAAGTTTGACAGGGCCGGCCTCCCGATGCCGAGCCGGCTGGCGGCGTCTTTGACGGACATGCCGCCGGGGATGACGGTTTTGCGGACGAAAGTGCCAGGATGGCGAGCGATATCACCGGCTTTCATGGTCTTCGGCTGTTTGTGTCTCGTAGCGCAACACGATACGTTGTATACCGTAGCGCAACGAGGGTGGCTCACAGGTCGGCACCCCGGAGAGCCACTGCCCGAGCTGGCCCTCTCGTGGTCCGAAGGCTGAGCAGGCCACGGGCTCAGGTCGGGCGGACGCCCGTCGCGAAAGCACGGGCGAGCCGTCGGTGACAATGGTGGATAACCATCGCCACGCCGGCGAAACGGTAGCGGGGTGCGGCAAGGAGGAACTTGGGCCGGCGAGAGGGGTAGAGGTCAGCCGCGTGGCGCGACGCAGCGGCGCCGAAACATGAAAGACGGCCGAGCCAGCGCGAGCAGCCGCTCAGGAGAGGTCCGCGGAGTAAGCGTGAGTGGCGGAGGGTCTCGCGCGGGGCCTACGAGCGAGCGACAGGCCGAACACGGCGCGCACGGGAATATCGATCACAACTATGCCAGTAGCGGGCTCGCGCCGTCCCTGACTGTGTCAGTGCTCAGTGCTGATAGTGTCGGTGCCGGCATTTGTTTCACCGTCGCGCTCAAACTCGGTCTCGATGAACGGCACCGGCAGACCCAGCTGCCGCAGCTTCTCGAGCGCCTGCTCGCGCGTCAGCTTCAGTTCGACGCTGACGCTGGTCGTCGTGTCCGGTCGGGCATAAACTTCCGGGCGCTTGCCGCGTAGAATCGCCAGCAGCAGCGTGTCGGAATACTCGCGAATCTCGCCGACCTTGGCGCCGCCCTGGTACACCGGCCGCAATACGCCGTCGACCGCGCGCCGCTTGGCCTCATCCTCGAGCCGGTCGACGCCCATCTGCACCGCCTCGTCCCAGCGCCGCGCGAACTCCGGATCGTCACGGCGCCATCGAAAGACCATCGCGCGCGACACGCCTGCATATTCGGCCGCCGCAGTCACCGACGCGCCGTGCGCCAGCTCGGCCAAAAACGGCTCGACCACCGACGGTACCTTCTTCCCTTCAACGGGCCGCGACGGCACTCCCGACCGCGGCCGCCACGCTGTGCTGCGCTGACGAAAAATTTCCTGGCGTTTCACCGCAGAATCGGCGAACGCCTGCCGCACCTGCGCATCAAAATCTCGATGCGCGTTTCGAAACGTATTCACGCGGCTATTGCTTATTTTCAAACGTCGGCACGCCCCACCTATACTTTCGCCTTCACCGATCAGCGCCAAAAAATCGGCCTGGCGTTCCGGCGTCATGTCACCAACTCCAGCCTCTCTCGGCCATCTATAGTCGCCGAAAAAACACGGCGCGCGATCGGGAGCAACCGGTGTGTGTGTCGGACGGACTCGGGAAAGTAGACCGACGTTCTGCTGGGGGAGAACGCTGAAGGCAACACAAGTGGCGGGTGAGAGAGACCGGGAACGCGAGTTCAGACCGGCGGACAGCACGAGGGGGTCGTTCGTGATCCGGCTGCGCAGGACCGCCGGGCGCACAGTAGCTCCCACCCCAGACGAACGTGAGGCAGGCGCTGGAGCCGGAGTAGTGTCGGACTTGGCTCACGCGGGCGGCCCTTTCCTGACTAGCTCGGCGCTGCCCGGAGCTGGCCCGTTCATGGCCCCGTTGGGCCCAGCGCTCGGGCGCAGGTCGCGCCGAGGCCCGTCAGAAAAACACGCCGCGGCGTCGGGGACAATGATAGTTCGCCAGTGCCAAAAGCGCCGAACGGTAGTTCGGTGCGGCACGAAGGCAAACTCACGTTCCTTGAATTGGAACGGACATTCCGAGAAACGAGCAGAGGGGGCGGGGTCGGCACCGCGGCAGGCCGAGGGACGCGGGGCGGGACGGGACGCTGCGAAGAAGTAGTAGAGGTAGGACCGAAGGGCCGTTGGGGCCGCCGCAGCCTGCCCCCTCCCTTCCTACATCTTCTTCTTCGTCCCGTCCCGTCCCGCCGTCCCAAGCCCCGTGCGACGGGCTTTCGGTGGGCGGGACACCTGCGGGACGGCAGGTACTGCCGTCCCGTTCCGCTGGCTGTTCAGTACTCAAGA
>Ga0306920_100010761_pt1 | contig 12289 bp, 17 predicted proteins | sample flu12Cox44000170_FD_204666 | JGI IMG/M metagenome (GOLD analysis project Ga0306920, IMG submission 204666) | Lab enrichment of tropical soil microbial communities from Luquillo Experimental Forest, Puerto Rico - flux4day.12C.oxic.44.000.170 (v2)... | ecosystem: Environmental > Terrestrial >...
GCCGCCATGCTTAACCTTGCCTTTCGCGTGCGCGCCGAGCAAGGACGCCATGCCGCCAGCAAACAAATGTTTGGCTTTTCAATTCTGTATCTTTTCCTGTTGTTCGCCATGTTGCTGGTCGATCGGTTCTCGGTGGGCTTCTTCGGGCCGCTGGCCGGCCATGTGGCGGCGGGAGCGTGAGTTTCATCCATGAGCGGCTCATCGCGCGAACAAGAGCCGGAAACCGGGGTCAGGCTCACCGAGCGCCAGCAACGCGCGCGCCGCGCCCGATCGATCGCGATCGCGGTGGCGCTCGCCGCGCTGGCGGTGCTGTTCTATATCGTGACGCTGGTAAAGGGACCCGGAGTTTTGGAGCGGCCGTGATCTGGCGCATCGCCGATACCGCAAGCGAAGGTGAAATGTGAGCGCGCATCAGCCGCAATCGCTGCGTAAATCCATGCGCGATCTCATCGTGGCCTTTGCCTGCGGCGGTTTTGTCGCCGTCATGGTCGGCGTTTCTTACGCCGCAGTCCCGCTCTATTCGTGGTTCTGCCGCACCACCGGCTTCGGCGGCACGACGCAAGTTGCCAAATCGGCGCCGACGCAGACGTTAAGCCGGATCGTCACGGTGCGCTTCGATTCCAACGTGGCGCCTGGTCTGCCATGGTCGTTCGAACCCGAGCGCAGGACGATCGACGTGCGGCTGGGCGAGGTTGTCACGGTTTACTACGACGTCGCCAACGAATCCGCCCGCATGATGACCGGGCAGGCCGGCTACAATGTCACGCCGCCGACAGTCGGGGCGTATTTCGAGAAGATCAACTGTTTCTGTTTCACCCAGCAGACATTGAAGCCCGGCGAGAAGCGCGAGATGGCCGTGGTTTTCTACGTCGATGCCAAGCTCGCCAAGGATTCGGATCAGGACGGAGTAAGCAACATCACGCTCTCCTACACATTCTACCCGGTGCAAGAGTCGCAGCAGGGTGTGGCGGAAAGCGCCAATTCGGAAAAATCCGGGCACATCTAGAGCGTTCTAGGATAACAACGGGGACGGCGCGGAGGGCAAGCCCGGCCGCGCCAAGGTGGAGAAGAAGATGACGATGGCCAATGCGCATGCCAAACCGCACCACGACTACCATTTGGTCAATCCCAGTCCGTGGCCGGCAGTGGGCGCAACGTCGGCCTTTGTCGTCGCGGTCGGCTTAATTCTGTGGATGCACAACATGGCTCCTTATGCGCCGCTGGTTTTTGGCGCCGGCGCCATCGGCATCGCCTATACGATGATCGGCTGGTGGCGGGACGTCATCTTCGAGGCCGAGGTCGAAAACGACCACACGCGTGTGGTGCAAATTTCGCTCCGCTACGGCATGATCCTCTTCATTGCTTCCGAAGTGATGTTTTTCGTCGCCTGGTTCTGGGCCTACTTCAATACCGCGTTATTCCCCGATGAGTTTCGTGACGTCGCGCGGATCGCCTATACCGGAGGCGTCTGGCCGCCGAAGGGGGTCGAGACTTTCGATCCGTGGCATTTGCCGCTGTTGAACACGCTCATTCTGCTCACCTCGGGCACCACGGTGACCTGGGCGCATCACGCGCTTCTTGAAAACGATCGCAAGGGTTTGGTGTGGGGCTTGGTGCTGACCATCGCGCTGGGCTTGAGCTTCACCGCGGTGCAGGCGTGGGAATATATGCACGCGATGTTCCATTATTCGGGCAATATCTACGGCGCGACGTTCTTCATGGCGACCGGATTCCACGGCGCCCATGTCATCATCGGCTCGATCTTTCTGATCGTCTGCCTGTTTCGCGCCATGGCCGGACAGTTCAAGCCGACACAACATCTCGGGTTCGAATTCGCGGCCTGGTATTGGCATTTCGTCGACGTCGTGTGGCTGTTCCTGTTTGCCTGCATCTATGTGTGGGGCGGCGGCCCGCACGCCGGCTAGCGAGTGCAAATATTCTTCGAACGTTCCCGCCGGCAGAAAGCGGGGATCGAGCGGCGAGCCCCGCGACGGATGCCGGTTGGCGGCGCATCCTTTGCGGGGCGGCGCCTCGTTGTCGGACGCGGTCACAAGTCACACGTGGTCATAAGCATGACCGAAAGAACGATCACCACGCTTTCCGGATCGATCGGCGCGGGGCTGTCTTGCTCTTGTCCACGCTGCGGCAAGGGCAGACTGTTCCAGGGCTTTTTGACGTTGCGGCCGGGTTGCGAGCGCTGCGGTCTCGATTACGCATTTGCCGATTCCGGAGACGGGCCGGCTGTATTCATCATGTTTTTGGCGGGTGCGATCGTTGTCGGTGCAGCTCTGATCACCGAGATTTTGTTCCACCCGCCTTATTGGGTGCACGCGGCGCTGTGGCTGCCGCTAATCGTGGTCGTCACGCTCGGCCCCTTGCGTCCCATGAAAGGCTTGATGATCGCGCTGCAATATTATCACCAAGCGGCGGAAAGCCGATTCGGCGGTGAACAGTGAGCGCCTCGCCGAAGGCTGGATCGGCTGCGCCAGGAGAGCTGCCTCCGCGCAACCGGTCCTGGTTCGGACTTTTCGTCCCGGCAATTTTAGTTTTCGCGCTCCTGATCGCGCTCGGCACCTGGCAGATCGAGCGCAAAGCATGGAAGGAAAATCTGATCGCTTCGCTCACGGAGCGGCTGGCAGCGCCGGCGAAGGAATTGCCGCCGCAGGCGGATTGGCCAAAGCTCGATCGCGCGCGCGATGAGTATAGCCGGGTCAAGTTCGAGGCCACGTTCGACAATGGTCGGGAGGCGTTCGTTTTTGCCGCGCCGTCGGCGTTCCGCCCCGATGCCGAAGGGCCCGGCTATTGGGTCTTTACGCCGGCGCGGCTGAACGCCAGCGGCATCGTCATGGTCAATCGCGGCTTCGTGCCAGACGGGCGGCAAGACCCAAAATCGCGATCCGAAGGCGAGCTTGCGGGTCCGATCGAGATCACGGGTGCGATGCGCTGGGCCGGGGACCGGCACTGGTTCACGCCCAATGACAACCCGGCGCACAACCTTTGGTTTACGGCCGATACGGGATCGATGGCTGCGGTTAAGGGCCTGGAGTCCGCGGGGAACCTGGTGGCGCCCTTCTATGTCGAACAGGAAGCGCCTGCGCCGCCCGGTGGCTTGCCGCAGCCTGGAAGGCTCAAGGTCGCTCTTCCCGACAACCATCTGCAATATGCGCTCACCTGGTACGGCTTGGCGGCCATCCTGGCCGGGGTCTTTGGCGTCTGGACGTTCACATCCCGACGCCAATAGGCGCCAATCGCAGCATCGAACCGCCAAGCCGCGGGATCGCTCGCGTTCCTTGTGGAGCCCTTCGATTTGCTATTAGTGTGACTCCGGCCGCGGTGCCGCGGCCAAGCGTCGGCTCTCCGGGAGCGCCGATAATTGTCTTTTGGAATCAAATGATTAACTCTTTGCCGGCCGCCGCTGGCAGTGGGACCGAACGGGTGCAATATATCTCGACCAGAGGCGAGGCCCCATCGCTCGGCTTTGCCGACGCCATGCTTGCCGGTCTTGCCCGCGACGGCGGGCTTTATGTGCCGGATAGCTGGCCGCGCCTCGACGCGGCGGCGATCGCCGGCTTTGCCGGCCGGTCCTATGCCGAGGTTGCGGTCGACATCATCGGGTGCTTCACCGGGGATTCGGTTTCCCAAGGCGATCTCTCACGCATGGCGCGCGAGGCCTATGGAAACTTCCGCCATCCGGCGGTCGCGCCGCTCACGCAATTAGGCGCGAACACGTTCCTGCTCGAACTCTTTCACGGCCCGACCTTGGCCTTCAAAGATCTGGCGATGCAACTGCTGGCGCGCCTGATCGACCACGTGCTGGCGGCGCGCGGCGAGCGCCGCACCATCGTGGTGGCAACCTCGGGCGATACCGGCGGAGCCGCCGTCGAGGCATTCGGCGGCCGCCGCCAAGTCGATCTGGTTGTTCTATTCCCGCACGGCCGAATTTCCGATGTACAGCGCCGCATGATGACGACGACCGATGCCGCAAATGTCAGCGCCGTTACGATCGACGGCACTTTCGACGATTGCCAGGCCATCGTGAAGGGCATGTTCAATCATCACGGCTTTCGCGAGCAAGTCCGGCTATCGGGAGTCAATTCGATCAATTGGGCAAGGATCGTGGCACAGGCGGTCTATTATTTTACCGCCGCCGTTTCGCTTGGCGCGCCGGCGCGAAAAATCGCTTTTGCGGTGCCGACCGGAAACTTCGGCGATGTCTATGCCGGCTACGTGGCGGCGCAGATGGGGCTGCCAGTCGACCGTTTGATCGTCGCCACGAACATCAACGACATTCTGACGCGAACGCTTGCGACCGGAGCCTACGAGCCGCGCGCAGTCGTGGCGACGACATCGCCATCTATGGATATTCAGGTCGCTTCCAATTTCGAGCGCCTCTTGTTCGAAGCCTACGATCGCGAGGCAAGCGCGATCCGGGCGCTGATGGGATCGCTTGCGCAGTCGCAGCGATTCGTGTTGTCGGCGCGCGCATTGTCCGCGATCCGCTCGCTGTTCACCGCCGATCGCGCCGACGAGGACGAGGTCGCCGCCACCCTACGGACGATCAAGCGTGAGACCGGGAATTTCATCGATCCTCATACCGCGGTGGCGATCGCGGTTGCGGAAAAGGAATCGCGCGACCCCGCGGTGCCGATGGTCGTGCTTTGCACCGCGCATGCGGCAAAATTTCCCGATGCCGTGGAGGCGGCCTGCGGCGCTCGGCCGGCTCTTCCGGGATGGCTAACGACTATCAGTGAACGTCCGGAGCGCGTTACCGCGCTACCGGCCGACCAGTCCGCGGTTGAACGGTTCGTCTTGGCGACGAGCCGAGCCGCCCAGGAAGGAGCGGCAGCATGACCGTTGAGGTGACGAGCCTGAAATCCGGCATCAATGTAGTGACCGATGCGATGCCACATCTCGAGACTGCCTCGCTGGGCGTTTGGGTCGCTTCCGGCAGCCGCGACGAGCGGCGCGACGAACACGGCATTTCGCACTTCCTCGAACATATGGCGTTCAAAGGCACCCGGCGGCGCAACGCGCGCCAGATCGCCGAGGAAATCGAGGCCGTAGGCGGCGATCTCAACGCGGCGACCGGGGCGGAAAGCACCGCTTACTATGCGCGCGTGCTCAAGGCCGACGTGCCGCTAGCGCTCGACGTGCTTGCCGACATCCTTTCCGAGCCGACTTTCGAACGCGAGGAGCTTCTTCGCGAGCAGAACGTGATCATTCAGGAGATCGGTGCGGTCGCCGACACGCCCGACGATCTCATTTTTGAGCATTTGCAAGTGATCGCCTTCCCGGATCAGTCGCTCGGACGGTCGATCCTTGGCACGCCGAAAACCGTGCGCTCCTTCGATGGCGGCAAACTGCGCGACTATCTGGCGAGAAACTATCGCGCGCCTGATATCGTAGTGGCCGCCGCCGGCGCGGTCGACCACCAAGCCGTACTGGCGGAGGTCGAAAAGCATTTTGGCCATTTTAACGGACCGGCCGGTCCGCTGCCGGAACCCGCCAGCTTCGGTGGCGGTACCCGTGTCGAGAAGCGCGAGCTCGAGCAGGTCCACATCGCGCTGGCTTTGCCGGGCGTCTCGATTGTCGATCCGGCGCTCTATAGTCTACAGGTGTACACCAACATTCTCGGCGGCGGCATGTCTTCGCGGCTCTTTCAGGAAGCACGCGAACGGCGTGGACTGTGCTATTCGATCTACAGTTTCCACGTGCCGTATTCCGACATCGGAATGTTCGGCCTTTATGCCGGAACCGACGCTGCCGATACTTCTGAGCTGATGCGGCTGATCGTCGACGAGATCGCCAGCACCGCCGAGACGATTTCCGAGCCGGAAGTAGCGCGCGCCAAAGCGCAGATGAAAGCCGGATTGCTGATGGCGCTCGAAAGTTCGGGCGCGCGAATCGAGCAATTGGCGCGCCAGATGATCACGCGCGGCCGCCCGATTCCGCTCGATGAGCTGGTCGCGAGGGTCGATGCGGTGACGGTCGAAAGCGCGCGGGCCGCCGGGCGCGCCCTGATCGCGCGCGGCAAGCTCGCAACCGCCGTTCTCGGTCTGGGTTCCGGACTTGAAAGCGCAGCTGCGATTGCGGAGACTCTGACGCGTTGCGCCGCATGACCTTGCCCGTGAAAGCCAATGGCGTTCTTTCGCACCATCAATTTTATCGAACCGACGCAGAGCATCGACGGCGATGGTGTCGTGCTGCGCACGCCGCAAATGACGGACTTCGAGGAATGGGCGGCCCTGCGTGAGACCAGCCGGGAGTTTCTCACGCCATGGGAGCCGACCTGGCCGATTGACGATCTGACACGCGGGGCGTTTAGGCGGCGGATCAAGCGTTACGCCGAAGATCTGCGAAGCGATCAGGGTTATGCGTTCTTGATCGTGCGCTACACCGACGCAGCGCTGGTGGGCGGCCTGACGCTGGCCAATATCCGCCGCGGCGTGGCTCAAGCCGGCAGTATCGGCTATTGGATCGGCTTGCCTTACATGCGCAAGGGTTACATGACGGCGGCCGTTCGCGCGGTTATTCCCTTTGCCTTCGCGACCCTTCGGCTGCATCGCCTCGAAGCCGCATGCATCCCCACCAATATCGGCTCGATCAAGCTCCTGGAAAAGACTGGATTCGTGCGCGAAGGCTACGCGCGGGAATATCTGTGCATCAATGGGACCTGGCAGGATCACCTGCTTTACGGGCGGCTGGCCGATGATTCGAACCCTACGGGCGCTAGATCGCGATCGGGCGGGCTTTAACCGGGGTGCCGGCGGTGCCTTGGGAAGGCCACGGTTGGTGCTATATTGGTCAGGCTCGCAAAGTTTGCGATGACGCGGGAAAAATTGCGCGAAATTCGGGGGATTGACTGGCACGATCGGGCGCCGACAGCGGCGCTGCTCGCATTTGCGTTGCTGATCGCGGGTTGCAGCGGCGGCGGATTCGGCGGTCCTTCGACGACGGCATCGGCCAGTCCTCCGGCGACCGCAGAATCGTCGGGCTCTCCAGCGCCTGCTTCGCCGGCCGCGCCGTCGAGCAGCCCGTCGTTTAAGGATAAAATCGCGGCCTTTTTCTCCGGCGCGACCCAGAAGGGGCCGCAACCGGTCACGAATGCTCAGCCGGATGTCTCGTGCCCGTTCCTGGATATTCGCCAAGGCGCCTCGACCCTGACTATCCCGCCGCCGCCGCCCGACGGCGCCAATGAAGCTATGACCCTAAAATATCAGGGCGTCCTCGTGCGCGCGGCGCGCGACTGCGCGGTCGTCAACGGCCAAATGGTGATACGTGTCGGCATCCAAGGACGTATTGTCGTTGGGCCGGCCGGCGGGCCCGGTCAGGTGGATGTGCCGCTCCGCATCGCCGTTGTGTCGTCGCCGACCACCGATGCGAAGACCATCGCGACCAAGCTCATCCGAATTCCGGCGACGATTGGCGCCAGCGACGACAATACCGATTTTTCCCACATCGAGGAGGGCTTGAGCTTCCCCATGCCGCCGGCGGGCGAGCTTGAAAACTACATCGTTTATATCGGTTTTGATCCCGTCGGCGCCGCCGCGCAGGACCAGGCGAAGCCTAGGCCTCCGGCCGGCAAGAAGCCGAAACCCGCCAAACCCAATCCCAATCCGAATGCACCCACGGGATAATGCCGGGGCGCGTGCGGCGCCGGGCGTGACGGGCAGTCAATTGAATTTCTGTTTGATATCGGCAATGCCGCGCGCCAGCAGATCTTCCGCGACCTTGCCCTTGGCGGCGGTGGAAAGGATCTTTTCCGCCGCGGCGACGGCGGCGTCGGCGGCGGCGGAGCGCACATCGGCGACCGCCTGAGCTTCGGCCTGGGCAATCTTGGTTTCGGCCATTTTGGTGCGCCGCGCGACGAAATCCTCCGCCCTCGCCTTCGCCTCGGCGGCGACGCGGTCCGCTTCCGCCTTCGCGCTGGCAATGATGGCCTCGGCTTCGGTTTCGGCCTCTCGTGCCTTGCGCTCGAATTCGCCGAGCAGCGCCTGCGCCTCCTCGCGCAAGCGGCGCGCTTGGTCGAGTTCACCCTTGATGCGGGCCTGACGCTGATCGAGCGCAGCGATCACCTTGCGGTGGGCGCCGACATAGGCGAGGAGCCCGAGAAAGCAGAGGAAGGCAAATGCCACCCAATTTTCGGCTTCGTGCACTGACGTCCTTTCAGCTTTTCGCCGACCCGCCGAGAGCGGCGGCGATCTCCGCTTCGGCCGGCCGTTGACCGATCAGACGATCGACGATTGCAGCGGTGGCCTCGCCCGCGATCGTCCGGACATTGCTCATGGCCGCGCCGCGGCTTTTCGCAATCGATTGCTCGGCTACGGCGAGCCGTTCGTGAAGCTGCGATCCCAGCCGCTTGTGCATGTCCTCGGCCTCGCGCAGCTGTTGCTCACGCGTGCTGCCGGCGATCGTCTGCGCGCGGGCGCGGGCGTCCGCGAGCGCCGTCTCGTAGGCCAAATTCGCCGCGTTCGATTGCTCTTTCAATCGTTCCGCCGCGGCGAGGTCCTCGCTGATCAGCCGGCCGCGTTCCGCCATGATCGCGCCAATGCGCGGCAGCGCGATCCTCGACATCAGCACGTAGAGCAAGACAAAGCTCATCGCCAGCCAGACAAGCTGCGAGGCAAAGTGTTCCGACTGGAACGGCGGAAAGCCGCGGCCCCCGGGAACTTCGCTATGAGCGGTCGTTTCGGCCATTGGTTCGGCCTTTGCTACGGTCCTGGATGCCGAGCCGGCGATTTAGAGCGCGAACAGTAGCAGCAACGCAATCAGGAGAGAGAAGATGCCGAGCGCCTCGGTGATGGCAAAGCCGAAAATCAGGTTGCCGAATTGTCCCTGGGCGGCCGACGGATTGCGCAGCGCCGCCGCAAGGTAATTGCCGAAGATGATACCCACGCCGACACCGGCGCCACCCATGCCGATGCAAGCAATGCCCGCTCCGATATATTTCGCGGCAGTGGGATCCATGAGAAGACTCCTTGGTTCTTAGGTTGTAGCAATCGGCCGTCAGTGGCCCGGGTGAATCGCATCATTCAGATAGATGCAAGTGAGAATGGCGAAGACATAGGCTTGCAAGAATGCCACCAGCAGTTCGAGCGCCGTCAGCAGAACGACCATGATGAATGGCAGCGCAGCGCCGAACCAGCCGAGTATGCCGGCGCCAGCCAGCATGATGATGAAGCCGGCAAAGACCTGCAGCGTGATGTGGCCGGCAAGCATGTTGGCGAACAATCGCACGCTGTGTGAGACCGGCCGCGACAGGAACGACAGCACTTCGATGACGACAATGCCAGGCAGGATTATTTTCGGCACGCCTTTCGGCACGAAGAGATTGAGAAAGTGCAGCCCGTTCCGCCAGAAGCCGTAACCGACCACAATGAAAAATACGAGCAGCGCCAAGGTGACCGTGATGATTAATTGGCTCGTAACAGTGAACGAATAAGGTATGAGTCCGATCAAATTGGCGAACAGGACGAACGTGAAGAGCGTAAACACGAAGGGAAAGAATTTCATCCCCTCCGCGCCCGCCGAACTGCGCAGGGTGTCGGCGACAAACTCATAGGACATTTCCGCGATCGACTGCAGCCGGCCCGGCACAACCGCCCGAGGCGCCGTCGCGCCGATCAAGAGTACCGAAATCGCGCCGACGATAATGAACATGTAAAGCGCGGAATTGGTGAACGCGATTTGATGGCCGGCCAGGCTTCCGATCCGCCACAAATCCTTTATCTCGAATTGATGGATCGGATCGACTTGCATGGCCTCATCGACTTCTGCGTTTGCAGCCGGCGCTGCGCGGGATTACCTGTCCCGGCTCTGCCGAGTGCTTTCGTCAAGCGCGGTGCCCGCGACGAGCCCCGCGGCCCGCATCACATTGAGCACGCCCGCGGCAAAGCCGAGCAAGAGAAAAACAATGAGCCCCCAGGGCGAGATGGCAAGCCAGCGATCAATGAGCCAGCCAATACCGGCACCGACCACGACACCTGCAACGAGTTCGCTGGAGAGCCGGAAGCCCTTGGCGTAGCCCGATGCAGTCGCTGCCCGATCCCCACCAGGGCTCTCCGGGGGCCTGTTTGCGGCGTTGTGCGCCTGGCCGAGGCCTTCCTTGAGCCGCTGGAGTCTCGCGGAGAGAGCGGCCTCATTGGCTTGCTGCTTGTCCCAGTCGCCGTTTTCGCGCGCGTCGCTCATGCTATCGACACTCGCGGCTTGCAGCGATCGCAACCCGCGCGCACCTTGAAGCCGCGCGGACCATACTGACTGGGTTCCGGCAAGTCAAGAAAACGGAAGTTCTGCCTAATCTGCTGAAATCGTGCTGAAAATCGCATGCACATAGGATCTTTCTCGCCGCCTATTCGATATGCCGGACTTGGTCCCGTGGCGCATCGCGAATGGCGTTCCGATATCTAATATCGGACCGTTCGCGGCCTTTCGCGAGGGAGTTGACCATGATCCAACCCGGTATCGCAGCCGCCTTTGCGGCAGTGCTGGTGGCTGCGCCCACAGCGGCAGACGACGCTACGCCTGACACCACCGGCGGCCGCTACGTCTTTAGCAAGCAAGCGGATGGTTTTTTGCGTCTCGATACCCAATCCGGCGCGGTTGCGCTGTGCAGCCAGCAGCCGGTGGGCTGGGCGTGCGAAGCGGCGCCGGAGGACCGTACGGTTCTGGAAGACGAAATTGCGCGACTGCAGAGCGAAAATGCCGCGCTGAAGCAGGCGCTCCTTTCGCGCGGTTTGGCGCTGCCGCCCGGCATGGCGCCGCAGCCGCCGGCCGCGCAAAACGGCGACTCGACCGTCCGCCTGCCGAGCGACGCCGATGTCGATCGCGTGATCGCTTTCTTCTCCCGAGTCTGGCAGCGCTTTGTGGAGGCCATCTCGCGGGCGCAAAAGGAAGTATTCAATAAGAGTTAGGTCCGCTTTGAATCGATTATCCGCAATTCAAACCGCGCCGGTGCAGACGATTGCGACGGCGAGATTACTGGTGCCGACTTCCGGCGAAGGCTTTTTTGAGATTACGGGAGATGTCGTGCATTTCCTGAAGCAGATAGGAGCCTACGACGGCGCCGTGCTCATCTATCTGCGACACACCTCCGCTTCGCTCGTGATTCAGGAGAACGCGGATCCCGATGTGCGAACCGATCTCGTCACTGCATTGAATCGTCTCGCGCCGGTGGACGCCGGCTGGGTGCACGGCGTGGAGGGGCCGGACGACATGCCGGCTCATGTCAAATCCATGCTCAACGGCGTGACGTTGCAGGTGCCGGTCTGTAAAGGCGACGTGGCACTCGGAACCTGGCAAGGCATCTATCTGGCCGAACACCGCTCGACTGCGCACCAGCGCGAAGTGGTGTTGCAGTTTACCGGATCCTGCGTAAAGCGTTGACGCGCGATGGGCGGGCACTTACCGACGACAGCGGTGGACGATCCGGGCGTGACGGCGGTAACATGCGGCCGCCAGCCTTCGCGATTGACCGGGGCAAGCCGTTGAGCGAGGCCGATCTTCATCATCTTTTGATCGCCGACGATCATCCGCTGTTTCGCGGTGCGTTGCGGGAGGCGGTCAATGGTTTGTTTGATCGTGCCGATGTCGCCGAGGCGGGCACATTCGAAGAAGTCGTCGATCGGCTCGAGCGCGGCGCCGACACCGACTTGGTTCTTCTCGACCTGCGGATGCCGGGCGTGCGCGGTTTTTCCGGGCTGATGTATTTGCGCGCGCAATATCCGAGCCTGCCGATCGTGGTCGTTTCCGCAAACGACGACCCGGCCGTGATCCGCCGCTGCATGGAATTCGGCGCCGCGGGCTTTCTGCCAAAGACGCTCGGTGTCGAAGCGCTGCGGCAAGCGATCGCGCGCGTCCTGGAGGGACACGTCTGGACGCCGCCGGACGTCGATCTTGCCGCAAGCTCGGATGCCGAAACCGCGGCCATGATCGGGCGGCTGGCGACGCTCACGCCGCAACAGGTTCGCGTCTTGATGATGCTTTCCGGCGGGCTCCTTAACAAGCAAATCGCCTATGAGCTTGGCGTCTCGGAAGCCACCGTCAAGGCTCACGTCTCGGCAATTCTGCAGAAGCTCGGGGTCGAAAGCCGCACGCAAGCCGTCATCGCCGCGGGCAAGATCGAAGCGGGTCAATGGCCGCGGAACATGCCGCGGAAGTAATGGATTTCGCCCCGGCTACTCCGCCGCGACGCGCTGCACCCGCCATTGCGCCATCAGGGCGCGTAGAGAAGCCGGCTTCACCGGCTTGTTTAGAAGATGCGCCCCTTCGGCGCGCGCCGCTTCGCGAACGT
>Ga0306920_100010762_pt1 | contig 12288 bp, 10 predicted proteins | sample flu12Cox44000170_FD_204666 | JGI IMG/M metagenome (GOLD analysis project Ga0306920, IMG submission 204666) | Lab enrichment of tropical soil microbial communities from Luquillo Experimental Forest, Puerto Rico - flux4day.12C.oxic.44.000.170 (v2)... | ecosystem: Environmental > Terrestrial >...
TCTCCGGAGAACGCGCCGATGAAGGAATTGCGCCACGGAACAGCGACCAGCCACGTAGCGATGTGCATTTCAGTTCCAGGCGATAATCCGCCAAAGTAAACCCCGCTACCGGAGCTACAGGGTGCCAGGGAGGCGCGGTTGTTCGTCGCATTCTTCCGAAAGGCTGGAAATTGCGACCGTTGACGCGCAGCCCAGCTTCTCATGCAGCGAAGGAACTCAGTCGGCAAGGGAGAGCAAACAATGACAAAGCCGGTAATCGCGGTGATAGGTGGCAGTGGGAAACAGGGCGGCGGCGTGGTCGACGCGTTGCTCGCATCGGGCAAATTCGCGGTTCGCGTTGTCAGTCGCGACCCTGTCGGCGCTGCAGCTAAGGCACTCAATAAGCGGGGAGTCGAGGTCATTAAGGGCGACTTGCTCGACGCCCCCAGTTTGCGTTTGCCGTTCGAGGGCGCGTATGGCGCCTTTGTCATGACGAACTTTTGGGATCCCACGCAGATGCACCGCGAAACGGAGATTGGCGCCGCAGCAGTGCGGGCGGCGCACTCGGCGGGAGTAAAGCATCTCGTCTGGTCGACGCTCCCTGACTGCGAGAGGATAACCGGCGGGCGTCTCAAGGTTGCGCACTACACCGACAAGGCGCACGTCGATGCGGTGGTCGAAGCGGCCGGGTTTCCGCGCTACACGTTTGTACACGCGCCGATGTACTTCCAGAACTTCCTCACGATGAACAGCCCGCAGCCATTGCCGAACGGCGGTCGTGGGTGGGCGGTTCCGATGGACCTGGCGGCGCGTGTCATGCACACCGGCGATCCCACCGAGGTCGGCCGCGCGGTGGCCGCCGCGTTCGCCGCGGGCGACAAGCTGGCAAACGGCAGCCACCTCGCCATTTGCGGTGGCGTTTACTCGTGGAACGACTTTGTTTCCACATTAAATGCACAGGGGCACAAGCTACAGGCGGTCCGAGTCGAGCCACCCGAGGCCTACGACACCTTCTTTCCGGGCGCGCAAGAAATGCGCGAGATGTATCAGTACTACGAGCAATATACCTACTTCGGTCCCGAGCACGAGAAGCGCACCGCCGCGGCCAATGCCTTGGTCCCGGGTGGGTTCACCGCCTTTGCCGACTGGGCGAAGGTCCACATGAAGCCGACCTGACCACTTGCTCGCTCGTCAAAGCGATTCGGAAGGCGCTCAGGGGAGATGTTTCGCTCGCAACGGAACGTATTTTCTTTTAACGACAACCGAAAATTGGAGAAGAAAATTATGCAAGCCATTCAATTGCACGAAGACGAGTTCCTAAAGATTTCCTGGGAAGAGAAGGCGCGTGTCATCGGCATCGATTGGAAGGAAGCCACCTCTTCATTGTGTTCAACTTCCTCTAGAAATGCTCGACGAGTAGTGCAATCGGGCATGCGTTATCTGGTTTAGGAGCAAACCATGGGTGATGAAATTCGGCCGTTCAAGATTCATGTCAGTGAGGCAGACCTTGAAGATTTGAAAAAGCGCCTACGGTCCACCCGCTGGCCCGACCTGCAGACCGTCCCTGATTGGTCGCAAGGGGTTCCTCTCGACTACGTACAGAAAATCTGCGAATACTGGGAGCGCGATTACGATTGGCGGAAAATCGAAGCCCGGCTCAACGCTCTCCCGCAATTTCAGACCGACCTGGATGGGCTCGCCATCTACTTCCTGCATATTCGTTCACCGCACGCTGATGCCGCACCCTTGATCCTGACGCATGGCTGGCCTGGATCGGTCATCGAATTCTTGAAGGTCATTCCCGCCTTGACCAATCCCTCCAGGCACGGTGGTCAATCGCAAGACGCTTTCCATGTGGTTTGCCCCGCACTGCCGGGCTATGGTTTTTCGGATAAACCGAAGCAAAACGGCTGGTCCGTGGAAAAGACTGCGCGCGCTTGGAGCGAGTTGATGCTACGCCTGGGCTACCAGCGATACTACGCGCAGGGCGGCGATTGGGGTGCCGGCGTAACATCCGCCATCGCACTTCAGGACACCGAACACTGCCAGGGAGTCCATCTGAACATGCCCATCGCTCAGCCTGATCCCGCCACGATGAACGACCTCACGGATGAAGAAAAAGACGCTCTGGCAGGAATGCAGTACTTCCAAGATTGGGACTGTGGTTACGCGAAAGAGCAGGCCACTCGTCCGCAAACGATCGGCTACGGGCTGGCCGACTCGCCCTCCGGCCAGGCCGCCTGGATTCTCGAAAAATTCTGGGCGTGGACCGATTGTCACGGGAATCCAGAGAACGCGCTGACGCGTGATGAGATGCTGGACGACATCATGCTGTACTGGCTTACGAACGCAGCCGCCTCCTCGGCACGTCTCTATTGGGAAAGTTTCAGCAAATGGAACTATGAACCGCTTCAAATTCCGGTAGGCTGCAGCATCTTCCCGAAAGACATTCTCCGCGTGTCTCGCCGCTGGGCCGAGAAGCGCTATCCGAATCTGGTTTATTGGAACCGGTTGGATCGCGGCGGCCACTTCGCTGCGTTTGAACAGCCCGATTTGTTTGTGAAAGAGCTTCGAGCGTGCTTCGGCAACATGCGAGCCATGTAATTCGAGCCCCGACCCCAGGGTCTCGACGTAAGGCACGCGGCCAAGGACGGACGCTGCGAAAAAAGTTGACACACAAGAGATCGAAACTCCCAAAATCCAACTGTACGGTGGCCTAGTGATGTTCGCACTGAATAACTCATCGTTGGCGGGTGGAACAGATGTACGAGAGATCTGACTCGAGCTCGAAAGTCGTCTCTACGATCTTGAGGGGTAAGTGGAGTGTCGATGTCTTGTCCTGCCTCCAGAAAAAGCCATATCGCAACGGAGAACTGCTACGGCAGCTCGATGGCGTCTCACAGCGCATTCTTACGAGAACCCTTCGCAGTCTCGAACGCACCGGATTGGTCGCCAGACACGTAACGACATCAAAACCCATTGCCGTCGAGTACTGCCTGACGCCAATGGGCAGGACTTTCATGTCACCGCTGACCAGCATTTGTCGTTGGGCGGAACGGCACCACAAGGGACTGACTGCCACTTGTGTGCCCTCCTCAAAATGAACCAAAAGGTGCCGCATCGAGGGCCACTGCGATTCTGAATGTCGAGCCAGGGAAAACGTGGTTCGGCTCGCAGCGCCTTAGCCTTACCGCAATGCGAAATCGTGAATTCTGGAGGAAGCCTATGACGAGATTCCCGTTAAGTGGTTGTGTGGGTTGTCGCAGCGCCTACGGAACCACAGCCGTTCCCCCGCACGTTGAAACCCCATTGAAGCACTGGGCAATCGTGTACGCGGAGTTCCCGGCGGTATTTTTCGCGCGCACGCGATAAGTGTAGGTCGCGCCGGATGCAACGGTACTATCGACATAGGAAGAAGCTCCCGGGGCGGTCAGAGCGATCTGTGTGAAGCCAGATTGTGGATTGGGGAAACACGTTACCCCATCGCCCGAGCAACGCTCAACGAGGAAGCCGGTATCGTCTTGTGCGCTGCCGTTTTTTGAGTTTACGCGCCAGCTTACGGTTACGCTGCTTGCGGTGATATTCGAGAGCTGGAGGCTGTCGGGGGCATTGGGGCTAGCGATGTCAGGGTCGGGAATGCGTCGCGTGGAGACGATCAAATCGTCGAACCAAGCCGCGGTATTGACCGTCCAATTCGCTCCGGTATTGTAGGTCGAGAGCTGAATCTTCCCGTACTTTCCGCTGGCCCCTCCGCTTCCGTCGTTGGGAATGGCAGCATCTGCGGCGTTGGAAGTGAGCACGCTGGGCGCATTTGCATGGGCGAACCATTGTTCAATGACGGAACTGGCTGTTCCCCAGCTGCCTATCTTGATGTGCTTCTGGACGGTGAACCATTCGTTGCCGCGATAGAGAAAGCAGTCAGGATCGCTGATCTGAATGCCCTGATTGGAATAGTGCGGGCACCCTGAAGCATTCTGGTCCAGAAAGTTCGACGAAGGAGCACCGGGTAACTGTAGCGGCGAATAGCCTTGCTTGGTGAAGTTGAGCGTCCCCGAGCTAAACCCGCAATTTACGTACATCCACGGGCCGCTGAACCCTGCCGAATTGTCCTGAATCGTAACGATTTCACCAGGGCTGTTGCTGCAATCACCGGCGCTGACCGTAGCCGTGTCGCCCTCGGTTGTGATGTCGTGTTTCAAACCTCCGGCGCCGCTGAAGGTCCCAAGAATGGCAGGGTCCAGGCGCAGCTTGTACTGGATGAAGACTTCTTGCCCGGGCCCAAACTGACCAGTTCCGTTCATGAAGTTAGGGCTGAAGTTATAGTCGTACAATCCCGCGTCACCCTGGAACGATCCGTTCCGAACTGTGAATTTCAGCGAGCAAGGACCGTCCGCAGCGACCGTGCAATCCGTCGTTGGCGTGCCGCTGTTGTAATGCGTCACGTAGATCTGCTGTCCAGCACCATAGGTACTGCATGGAGCTGTGCAGGTTGGGATCGAAGTGTCGAAATCTTGGCTGGATAGGATGGAAGCTGCTCCGCCCGGTATGTTCACTCCGGCGATCCGGCTTGACCACCCATTAACGGCCGAGGCCTGCGTCGTGACGGTCACCGCAGCAGATGCCGATTTGGTGGTGTCGGCTACACTGGTGGCGGTGACCGTGAAGGTGCCGGTGGAACTCGGCGCAGTGTACAGGCCGCCTGTCGTAATCGTGCCGCCGTTGGCGGTCCAGTTCACCGCCGTGTTACTGGCCCCGGTCACCGTGGCCGTGAATTGTTGCGTTGCGTTAGTTTGCAGGCTCGCCGAGATTGGATTGATTGCCACGGAAACTGGCGCCGAAGAAACTGAACCCGTTGTGTGCTTGTAAAGGTAGACAGAGCCGCCAGATGAACTTCCTGCTTGAACGAACATGATCACGCCATATTTCGGAATGGGGATGGCCGCGGTCTCGGTGACGCCGCCCTCTGGGCCTGGAAATATCGGCGATCCGATTCAGGTCGTCGTCCATGTGTATGTCAGCGGGTTGTCGTCATAGGCCTTGCCATTGTCAGTGCCGTTTCCGCTCCAAGCCAGGAAGTGCTCTCCAACAGGATCGACTGTGAAGATGGAGCCTAGTGGCGACCCGGGGTCCTGCGGGATTCCAAGATCGATCGGCGGGTTCCCAATCGCGGTGATGTTGAAGCTCGTGTCGATCTTATAATACTGCGGGCCATCGCCGCCAAGGATGAGGCAGTGACATAGGGGACTGTACTGTCCGACGCTGTGGTGATCCCCAACGTTTAGCTGCGGCGAAAAACCGCCGCCGATCGTGCTCGCGTGGAGGGTCCAGTTCCCGTTGCAGTTGCCCGACGACAACGGAAGTTCCCACAGTCCCCATTCTCCGTCGAGCATCACGAGACTGGTGCGCTCGGGGAAGTAGAGCAGGGTTCCAGCGGCATTGAATTGTCCCGTGTTGTTCCAATTCTGGTTGGTTACAAATCCGCTTGTGTTATAGGGCGAACACTGGCTCCAAGCCTGCGTCGATTGGCTAAACTTCATCACCTTCCCACTGGTGTATTGGCGATGATACAGGTTTCCGACCCCGTCGATATCCTGATGGTCGTAAGGATGTACAAGGTTGGTGGAGACGATCCCGGTTGCGTCGTCAAAGTTCGGACAAGGACTTGGCATGCTATTCGTCCAACTGTTCGTGGACTCCGTGTAGGCCGCGAAAAACGTCGAGTTGCAGTTGGTGCTGGTGCCTGGATGCGATCCACCAAGGATCATCACGGTATTGTTAATCGGATTCCACTGCGCCCGCTCATTGAATTCCAAGCCGGAGCCGCCGTCCGGCGGCCTTAATTCATTGCCACTGTTGAAGTTATTTGTATTTAGAGGGGTCCACGTGCCGGGCGCCATGTTGCATGCTACTCGCGCCAGCGCAGTTGTGCTGCTGGCACAGTCGTTGCCGCCCGATGCCCCGAGCGTGGTCGCCGGAACGGCGGAGGACAGCCCCGAAGTGTTTCCCGCCGTATCGAACGCCGCAACTGTGTAGCTGTAAGTCGTGGAAGCCGCCAAGCCAGTGTCCTGAAAGGAAGTTGTGGTTGACGTGGCAACCTGGGTTCCACCACGGTAGATCTTGTACCCCGCTAAGGTTCCACCTGAATCAGAGGAGGCAGTCCAGGAAAGGTTGATCTGAGCCGAAGAAACCGCTGTGGCCGTCAGCCGTGTGGGTACCGTCGGAGGTGCCGTTCCGGAGTTCACCGTCAGCATAGCCGGGCTGCTGGTGACGTTACCAACGGCGTTGCTCACCTGCACTGTGAATTGTGATCCGTTGTCTGAAGTCCTCGTTGTAGGCGTCGTGTAGCTCGCGGAGGTCGCACCAGAAATCCCTGTACCGTTCTTCTTCCATTGATAGCTCAGCGGCGCTGTGCCGCTTGCCGTTACCGTAAAGGTAGCCGACTGCCCCGCGGTCACGGATTGGCTCGCCGGTTGTGTCAACAGGTAAGGGGCCACGGGAGGGCGCCCCTCGTTGTTCTTGGCAGCCGTGCATCCCAGCATTCCCAGGGAGCCGACGCTCAAAACAAGGGTAACGACCGGCTGCCACACGCCTCTTTTGTTCCCTCGATTGAAAGTTGTGCTGGTCATCATCGCGGACTCTCGGAGTAGCTGTTTTCGCTTCGCCTATAACTCTCAGTTTCATGTACATGTGCAGGTAATCTGCCAATGTAGAGCGTGGACTCGAGCAAAGTCGTAAGCGGTCATTCGCCTGGGGCGAGCAGTCGATGTGGTCGCACGCCCGGGGCGACTGGTCATCGCTAGACATAGTTGCGCCGATGGATTCTCAAAAGCGTTTGCAAAAACTGCGACAAATCTCACGCAATTTTTGATGATGAGACGGGATCAGTCCTGACGATAACGACGAGTGTATATCGTGTGTCCGACGGTGGAACCAAATTGATTTTAGTCCCCCTCTTCGTACGCGTTGCCATTCTGCGAAATAATGGTGGTGAGTACGACAGTAGGCCACTTGCCAGTCCGCCCTCAGATCTTCGATCGACGCTCCTGAGGTTTTGGCCGCCTGTGTTTCTATTTCTGCCGCTCTCGAATCAGCGATATCGCCGGTTCGTTAACGAATATCTTACGGTGGAATCGCTCACCCCATTCGACCGGCGTCACATTCCGATACTCATGCATCGTGTCCGGACCATAACCGGGATGAAGTTGCTTGTGTAGGGATGCTCTTGCATTCGGATCAGCTCCATGCTCGAGCAACAACTCAGTAAACGGCGCGACTTGCGGCTTGCGGAGGTGATTCATCCAGAAATTTGGCTGCGACACAACGGTCGAAAACAACGCCGTATGCCCACCGAATCCGTCCTTATCGACCCCTGCCTTTGCATCTACATCCATTTTCCGCTCCAGGAGCCACTTGGCAATTTCCATCTCGTCGTAATCGACAGCCATATGCAGTAGGGTCGCTCCGGCAAGCGGCGTTCCGTGTGTAACTATATCGCTGCAACTTATTTCCGGCGGCCAAATCTCTTCGTATGTAAAGGTCCGCCGCAGAAGCTGAGGATCGTGGCGCAAATGCTTTTCGAGCAAATCGATTCTCCCGCGATGCACGGCCATGGTGGGCGTGTCCGGCAACCTGAAACCATTCCGCACATACATGTCTAGGATTTCATGCTTCGCGGCGGGATTGCGGCTGTCGGTCTCTAGGACGACGGCAACTGGCGCAAGGGGTTTACGGTCCTCGGCATATACCCGCGCGCCAAGTTCCAATAGAAGCGCAGTACCCGGAGCACTCAGTGTATAGGCGGCATCGTGCAGAGCGCGGTCATCGAGACGCGGTTGTCCGGCCATTTCGTACAGCCGTCGCGCCGTCGCGACCTGCGATTGCAGCACCGCGCGGTTGAATGCCTGCATCACGTCGGTCGCGCCGAGTTCGCGGAGCACCTCGATGATTCTGTCCCGCCCGAGGTTTGCGGCGTACGACATCGGCGGACCCCAATTGCTCTCGCGAATCAGGACGGACTCGTGCAGCAGGTTGGGATATTTTGTAACGAGCTCGCGCACGCCCTCGAGGTCATTGTTCCAGATCGCCTCCACCAGTTGGCATGCGCGCGCGAGCCTCGGCCAACTTGGCGCCTGATAGGACCGCGCCAGCGCGAGCTGAGCATCCGCGAGCTTCGTGCTCGCCGGATCAATTCTTTCAGGATGATTGGTTTCGAACTCTGCGATTGCAGCGTGATCGCCCGCGCGAATTCGACGCAGCAGGTCTTTCGCTTGGTTCTTTAGCTGATTTAAGTCGGGACGAACGGGAAGACGACGCTCACTCATTACGGACCTCCTTCAGGTCGAGGCCCGAGTCCGCTGTTTCGGGCAAAAAGGAGGTTCCTATGAACCTTGTTGGCAATTCTCTTCTCAGGTGGACTCAGTCCTGCCCGCGGACGGGTGGCGTCCTGCACGCCACCTGAAGTATAAAGCAATTCCGCGCGCCCTATATCTAGCCTTAAAACGGGTACCCCGGACGCGTAGGTAGGCGAGTACGGTAGGCTACCTCGAGAGTCTCTCAGTGACTTTCTTGTCTCTACTTGACCCCATATTTCCAGTCCCCCGATAATTCGTGGAATTTATGAAAAGTTAGTGCAGTTTGCTTGGAGGTTTCGTGTAGTTCAAACATGCAGCTCGAGCCTCTCATAAGGCGGTTTCTCCACTCCACGAAAACCGTAAGTAACGACTCGATGGTGCTAGCAGATCTCGCCGGATTGATCTGCTGCGTCTCCAGAAGAATCCCTCGCGCCTACCAAACAAATGCAAAAACAATCGGGGATAACGCATCCATGAAATCTAGACGCGGTAGGTTGGCTAATAGGCTTGCAGCAGAGGAGAACTGGTCCAGCACCGACAGTAGGCAGGACCTTGCCAGAGCAAGAACTCGCAACTTACCCCTGGGCATTCTGTGCCTGCTTGCGTTTTGTGCGTTGCCGTCCGCAAATCATGCACAGGTTCCGGTTTACGAAGTCACGCCCGTGGAAAGCACTATCAAATTTGGTGTGGAGTCTTCGGTCCCCATCAAAGGTACTTTTGAGCGATGGAACGCTAGCCTGAAGCTTTCGTCCCCGGATGTGAGGAGCGCCGTTTTAGACATCGAGATTCAGGCAGATAGCGTGGACACCGGCAGCCACATGAAAAACAACAAATTAAAGAGTAAGGATTTCTTTAACGCAAAAGACTCCCCCATGATCACGTTCAAATCCACGAAAGTCGTTCAAACAGGTCCAAACTCATTTGACCTCGAAGGCGACTTTACCATTCGTGGTGTCACGAAAACTGAAAAGCTCACTCTCATAGATAACGGAAAAGGATCAACCTCCGGGAGCATCGCAGGCACAATGGCCTTCGATCGCAAAGACTACGGCATGGACAACAACATTCCCTTCATCAAGATCGCCAACCGTGTCGAAGTAAATATCAGCCTCAAATGGAAGCGGGTTAGTGGGCCTCCTCCCATCTTCCAGCAATAACTCGCCGTTTGCGGTGGGCTGCGTTCAGAAACGCCTCTGTTAAGAATTGGTGTTGCCCTTCCAAGTGCGGAGCTAAATCACTGTGCCAATCTCCCCGCCGCAACTATCCTTGGTGTCTCTAACTTGCATTTCTGTCCCTAGTTGACGCTCTCTTGGCCACTCGGCGATGATTCGGGCGTGAGGGAAGTTCGCTCGACGCTCGGCTTGATTCCGCATACGAGGGACCTGGGTATAGAGTCTTCCGCATGCGTCCCGGAAACCGGAAAATACGCATGATGAGAGTCTTGTTGTGCACGTTTGGTGTGTTGCTGTTGGCTATCGCAGTCCGCTCGCAGGATACTCCCGCGGCCGATGTCTCTTTGGGATATTCCAGCATGTGGGTTGGCAAAGGCTATACCTTCTTCCTCAACGGCGGCGGCGGCTCGGTAGCCCTAAATGCAAACGACTGGCTCGGCTTTGTTGGTGATTTCGGCGCCCATCACGCCGATCCCGGAGTTAGCTTGACCACGCAAACCTATATGTTTGGCCCGCGCTTTTCCTACCGGCATCGGGACAGGTTCGTCCCGTTCGGCCAAGTTCTCGTCGGCGGGCTGCATGCTTCGAAGGTGACCACCGGTTTTACCGATGCGTCCAATGCTTTTGCGTTTGGCGCCGGTGGGGGTGCGGACCTCAGCCTCGATCGAGCGGGAAGATTTGCACTGCGGGCACAGCTCGAGTATCTCGGCTTTGAGGCTAAAGGAAATTTAACAGGGGTCATTCGGACATCGATTGGCGTCGTGCTCCGCATCGGGAAAAAGTCATAAACCCCTGGACCGCGACACTCGCTACCGTTGCGTAGGTTCCGCCGATCTAAACGGCAAGCCGCGAGGCGCCGGTTTCGCAGGGGGTTGGGGGAGTCTCGCGACTTTGGCTGCCACGCGATTGAGCTCATCAAATGAACTTCTGCAGTTTCCTTGCTCGTATGCCTATCGCCTGGGGGATTCAAGGCACTTCTTTACTGTGTGCGTGCAACTAATTCCTCTACCTGAAGGCGCATCTCCCACGGCCCCGCCAGAGTATCCCTCTGGTCCGTTAGTAGCTTCCTTGTCCCCTTGCAATTGGAAGACCTCGGCGGTACGCTGCGATAAAATGATATTGTAATGACTGGCACGGCCTTGTCCCACATGTTCGAGGTCGGATGTGACCCATCGAAATATCCAGCCTGGCAAAAGTGGCCCAGAACGGATCGCGACTGTAAAACACGGAACCCCCGTCTCTGCTGATGAAGTTCACGCCGAGCTGGAAAGAATCCTATCCGACAGCGCATTTGCTACTGCGGAAAAGATGAAGGACTTTCTGCGTTTCGTAGTTCAAGAAACACTAGCGGGAAGGGGGGATGCTCTCAACGAGGCGCTCGTCGGCATGGAAGTCTATTCCAGGGGAGAGACATTCGACCCTCGGCAGGATTCCATTGTGCGCGTAGAAGCGGGGCGTCTACGCTCCAAGTTGCGCGAATTCTACGAATCGCAGGCAGACTCTGCCTGCATTCGAATCGAAATCCCCAAAGGCAGTTACAAGCCGGTCTTTCGAGATTTGAAAGGAACCGCAACAAGAAAATCCGCTCCGATTTTCCGCGAACAACGTTTCGCATCGAAAACGATGGCTGTCTTGCCGTTTGCTGACATGAGCCCTCAAAGGGATCACGAATATTTCGGGGACGGCCTTGCCGAAGAAATGATGTTCGCACTTTCTCGTCTCCGAAATCTCCGCGTGGTCTCGCAAACGTCGGTTTTTGCTTTTAAAGGAAAGCCAATCGACGTTCGAGAGATCGGCAGACAGTTGGACGTAGAGTACATCATGGAAGGGAGCGTTCGGAAGGCCGAGCAGCAACTGCGAGTCTCCGTTCGGCTGACCGAGGTTGTTACAGGTTTTCAGATTTGGTCCGAGGTATTTGAACGCACTCTAAAGGATATCTTTGAGGTCCAGCAGCAAATTTCCAAAGCCGTTGCCGCGGCGCTCCGGATTGCAGTCTTGGGCGAGGAAGAGGATCTTCCTGGCCGTTGTTCTACGAAAAGCCTCAGTGCCTTCAATCACTTCTCGGTGGGTCGATCGTACTGGAATAAACAGACCCAAGCCGCTTTGCAGGCGGCGATTGGCCACTTTGAGAAGGCAGTCGCAGAAGACCCCGCTTACGGAAGAGCTTACTTCGGCATTGCCGATTCTTTACGCAAGCTCGAGTTCTGGGGTTTGATGCGCACGGCGGATGCGCTTCCTAAAGCGAAAGAAGCCGCAAGAAAAGCCCTCTCCGTAGAGCCCACATTGATTGAAGCAAACCTTCCCCTCGCAGCGATCAGGGCTGTAAATGAGTGGGAATGGGCTGAGGCCGAGGCGATGTTGCGCGGAGTTCTTGCGACCTGCCCAGATTCGGCACATGCTCATCAGGTTTATGCAATGATGTGTTTGTTGCCTCTCGGCCGTTTCGATGAGGCGATCGAGCAAATCCACACAGCCCGGCAGCTTGATCCTTTAGCCTTGCTGACCAACGCTCATGTGGGAGGCGCTTACTATTTCGCCGGCCGTTATGATGAGGCGATCGAGCAGCTTCAGTCAACTCTGGAATTTGAACCCAATTATCACCTCGCCCACCTAGGTTTGGCGATTTCACTGCAGGAAAAAGGATTACTCAACGATGCCATCGCTACGATCGAGAAAGCGAAGTCACTCGCCGGCGAGATTATGCCGATCTGGGGGGCGCTCGGAAACATGTACGCCCGAGCCGGTAGAATACGTGAAGCTGAGTCCGTTTTGGAAGAGCTCATCGG
>Ga0306920_100010764_pt1 | contig 12288 bp, 14 predicted proteins | sample flu12Cox44000170_FD_204666 | JGI IMG/M metagenome (GOLD analysis project Ga0306920, IMG submission 204666) | Lab enrichment of tropical soil microbial communities from Luquillo Experimental Forest, Puerto Rico - flux4day.12C.oxic.44.000.170 (v2)... | ecosystem: Environmental > Terrestrial >...
AGCTACCCCCCGAACCGCAGCCGCCAGACCCCGGCACATGGGGCGATCACCCTCCCCTGCCCGATGTCATGACCCAGGCCCAAGAGGAACTGCAGCAAGGCGGCAGCGAGAAAACGGCGCTCGCCATTCTTGAGCAGGACGACACCGACGAGGTAGCGCTTGCCGTTGCTCGGCTGTTCCGCACGATCGGAGAGAGCGAGAAAAAAACCCGAGAAACTTGAGCAATTTACCGGAGTCCAGATTCCGGATTGAAACCTCCCCTAGTTCTTATCTAAAGGCAAACACCGAACCAACACCAACCGGCAGCACCACTTAAGCGGAGTCTCCGCACAGCGGAGACAACCTCCGGCCCGCATATAGAGGCGGGCCGATTGCGGAGCGCGCCCTAGCGGTCGCGCAAGTTATCTGCCAAAGAGAGAAACATCGGCGGGGGGGCATGGCAGACGGCAGCACCAGACAACCGGACCACAGTGCAGCGGCGGCGATGCTGAAACTCTTCGCCAGTGTCGGCGCAAACCGCTTCGCCGTGACCTGGACAGACAGTGCCGGCGAGCCAAACAGGGCGCGCAAGATGCATTTGGCCGAGATCACGCGCACCATGCCGGGCATGCTCGATGCTGCAACCGAGAGCCGGCTAAACGTGATCGTTCGGCCCTATGGCACCGGCACCGGCTTTATTCAGCTCGACGACCTCGATGCTGGGAAACTGGCAGCAACCGCCCCGCCAATGTTTCTCACCCTCGAAACCTCGCCCGGCAATATGCAGGTGTGGCTTGCCATGCGTGGCCGCATCGATCGGGAGTTTTCGCGTCGCGTGCGCCGGGCCGCAGGAGCCGACCTCTCGGCCAGTGGGGCAACACGCATCGCAGGGAGCCTTAATTTCAAGGAGAAGTACGCGCCCGATTACCCGGTTGTGAAAATCGCGGCACAGCAGACAGGGCGGATCACCGACGCCGGCGAGCTTGAGCGGCTTGGACTTGTCGGACCCAAGGAGGAATTTACCCCCCTGCCCCGCGATGCATCTTTCGTCAGCCGCTTTTGGCCGAGCTACGCGAAGGCCATCGATGGTGCGCCATTGAACCGGGACGGCAGCGGGCCGGATCGGAGCCGGGCCGATTTTATCTGGTCGATGATTGCGATCAGTTGGGGCCATTCGCGGGATGCGACAGCCGCCAGGCTGATGATTGAGAGCGAGAAGGCCCGCAGCGAGGGGCGGGCTTATGCCGACTACACTGCCCGCAATGCGGCGATTGCCGTTGCCAAGCGCAGCTCGCCGCAACAACCGCAGCGAAAGCCGGCCGAACACAGCCGCCGCTAGTTTCTTGTCAAAAAGCACGTTAGGCAGAAAGCACGAAAGACATAAAGCACGTTAGGCAAAAATATTTCTTGCGGTCATTCGTGTAATCTGCCAAGCCAAATTAACCGCAATCACGCGAGCCAGAAATCCAAAATGCACGTAATCGTTTTAGCAAGTCAAAAGGGTGGGGCTGGCAAAACCACTCTTGCAGCCCATCTCGCGGTTGCCGCCGAAGCGGCCGGCGATGGGCCGGCTGTTCTTATCGATACCGATCCACAGGGATCGCTTTCAGCCTGGTGGAACGTCCGCAAGGCTGAAGTGCCGAAGCTAGCGCCGATGACGATTGCCGAACTTGCAGAAAAGCTGCACCTCTTGGACGGGGCAGGGTACGGCGTCGCGATCATCGACACGCCGCCGGCGATCACCGACGCCATCGCTGCTGTGGTAGCCTCAGCCGACCTCGTGCTTATTCCGACCCGGCCAAGTCCGCATGATCTCCGTGCCGTCGGCAGCACCGTCTCCCTCGCGCAAGGGGCCGGCAAACCGTTTGTTTTCGCCATTACTCAGGCCAAGCCTAACGCCCGCTTGACCATCCAAACTATGGCAGCTCTTTCCGAGCATGGGAGGGTCGCAGCCTCTATCGTCCACGACAGAGTTGACTATGCCGGATCGATGATCGACGGCCGCACAGTGCAAGAAATCGATCCCCGAGGACGCAGTGCGGCGGAAATGACTGAATTGTGGGAGTTTCTTAAGGTACAAATGACAGAAAGCACGAAAGCACGAAAGGCAGCCGTGGCATGAGAAGCAAACCCGCCGAATTGTCCAGCGATCTTGTCGCAATCAAAGGCACCGCATTCCCGTCGCCGGATATGCCGGGCCGAGCAACGGCACCCGTGGTCTCGTTGGCCGCACGCGAAACCTCGACCACAGCAGACCATGACGAGCCAAAGGAGCCAAACCTCACGCCACTGAATTTTCGTGTCCGGGCATCATTTCGCCGGGAATTTAGGACCTACGCTGCCACTCACGACCTCAAGCTCAACGAACTTTTGCGCCTCTGCTTCGAGGCTTATCGCCGGCAGCAGTCCGAATGAAATACTTCTAGCCCCCGCTAGGCTTTATCAAAATCGCACGCGCGCGCCAACCCTTGGCGCGACACAACGCACCATCCGCGAGTTGCTGACACGCCAGCCGGCGAAATAGACGCCGGGCCTCGCAGGGGCGCACCACCGCCAGCCCCCCGCCAATGTTTCTCGCGCGGGTGTTCATTCCGGTAGCGGAATTGTTGGCTTATTGATTCGGTTTAAGCTTCTGGTCATTGACTCCAAGCCCGACTCACCCCAGTTTGTCAAACTGCACGTCGCAAAGCGTAGCCGGATGGCTAATCGTTACACGATTATCGATCCTTGTTCGGCCGCCGCACCCACCTTGGAGCCATTCCCGTGGCCCGCCGCAAGCGCACCGATACCGCCGAACGGCTCACCGCCGGGGTGCATGTCAAAGTCACCCCAACGGAGCGGCAGAAGCTCGACGCCGCCGCCGTAAGGCGCGGCATCAGCTTGAGCGACCATGCCCGAAGGCGCCTCTTGCGGCGCGGCCTCGATCATGGCGTTAAGACCGCCGGCAGCATCCGGCGCAACGCCGAGGCGGCGGCCTTGTTCGAGCAGGTCCGCCGGCTTGGCGTAAACATGAACCAGGTCGCACATGAGCTGAACGCGACCGGCCGGTTGCGCGACCATCCGGCGCTTGAACATCTCTGCGACGAGATTAAAGCGGTGTTCGCGAGGATCATGGCGCTGTGACACAGCGCCGGCCACGCCGCCCGCTCGACGTTTATCCGACCGTTACGCTTGCCCGCAGCATTACCGACACGGTCCGCCGGCACCGCCCCAGGCCCAGCCTCGATTGGTTCGGCGGCGCGGGCTTTTGGTTCGGCATCGACAGCGCCGACGACTTCGAGCTGGGCCGCAAGATGATGGAGTTTGATACCATCAACCAGGGCAGCAAGACCCAGCAATGCCGCTTGCCCTGTGTTCATCTCACGGTCGATTGGCCGAGCTTGCGTCCGACGCGCAAGGAGATGGAGGAAGCCGCCCGCTCAGCCCTTCAAGTCCTCGGCATGGGTAATGCCTTGGCTCTCTTTGTCGGCCGCAACGGCTGGCAGAAAAGCGAGCTGCACGTCATCGCCTGCAAGATCAACCCTGACACCCGCCGCGCCTATCAGCTTCACCGGGCCTGGGTACGGTTGCAATGGTGGGCGCGGCGCTACGGCCGGGGCTGGCCGTCGTGAGACCGCGCATCAAGACCGGCAAGGGGATCAGCGGCCTCTTGCGCTATGTGCAGGGGCAGGGCCGCGACCCCAAAACCGGGCAGTTCATTAAGCTCGCACCTGGCGAGGAAAGCCGGGCGACCTTGCTCGGCGGCATGAATTTCGGGTTCGACATCAAGACGGCCGAGGATGCGGAGCTTGCCCGCAAGATGATGGAGTTTCTCGCCGTCAACCAGGCGAGCAAGACCAGGAAATGCGTAGAGGATTGCGTTCACCTGACGCTCATGTGGGAGCGCGGCGAGAAGCCGACCGACGGAGAGAAGATGGAGGCCGCACGCGAGGCGATGCAAACGCTCCGCATGAGCAACGCCCTGTACCTCGTTTACAGCCACAATGACGAGGACGCCGACCACGTCCACATCGTAGGCTCGAAGATCAACCCGGCCACCGGCTACGCCTACGACCTGGCCGCGAGCCAGCGCAAACTTTCGGATTGGGCGCTCGAATACGAGCGCCAGCATGGCGGCGTCGTCAACATCAACCGGGAGTCGGCGAACGAGCTGCGCCGCGCGATCCGCGAGCGCAACGTGGAAGGCGTGCTTGAGGCGATGACCAAGCGCAACGCCACCATCACGGCCAAGCAGGTAGAGCGGGCGGTCGCCAAGGAAATCTATCCCGAGATCGGCGCGGCAGACGGCAAGAAACGCTCGGTCGAATTGGAGCGGGCGCAGTTTGTCAACGCGATCCTGTCGCATCAGAGCGTCCGGCGCGTGGCCGAAAAGCTGGAAGTTCCGCAGCCCTGGATGAGCGCCGCCGGCGGGCTTGATAAGCTCTCAGACGAACACCGCGCCGCCGCGTGGCGCAGCTATGAGAATTGGCGGGAGGCCAAACCGGAGCTCGCCGCCAAGCACGACCTCGCCGATTATGTGCAATACGTTCAAGACAAATGGGCGAAGGAAGATCACCCCCGCGAAGCTGTGGGGCTGCGCTACACGACCCGCAGCATTCTCGACGCTGAAGCTCACGTGTTGCACGCGGCGAACAGCCTCAAAACCGCGAGCCACCACGGCGTCGACGAGGACCGCCGCGCATCCGTTCTTGCGGGCAAATACGGCACGATGACCGGCGAGCAGGTGCATGCGTTCCGGCACTGCACCGGCGAGGAAGGCTTAGCGATCATCGACGGCCAGGCCGGCACCGGAAAGAGCTTCACCATGGCTGCGATACGCGATGCCTACGAGGCGGAAGGGCATCGCGTCATCGGCCTTGCCTTCACGCGCAAGGTTGTCGGCAATCTCGCCCGCGACGGCTTCGATGCCTGCACCATCCACAAGGCGTTGAGCGACCTCAACAGAGGCCGCGCGACGTGGGATCAAAAGACCGTCATCATGGTGGACGAGGCCGCCATGGTCAGCACCAAGTTTATGGCCCTGGTCGCAGCTCACGCCCGCGACGCAGGTGCGAAGCTCATCCTGGTCGGGGACGACAGGCAGATATCGAGTATTGACCATGGCGGCATGTTCGCCCTTGTCAAAAAACGCCATGACGCCGCCGTGCTGTCCGAAGTCCGCCGGCAGTACAAGGCCGACGAGCGGCGCGCATCGGAGATGATGCACGAGGGTAATTTCGACGCGGCGCTTGCGATCTACGAGAAGAAGGGCGCGATCCACTGGACGCGCACCCAAGTGCAGGCCCGCGCTTCGCTTGTCGAGAAATGGGCAGCCGACACGAAAGCCAACCCCGCTCAATCCTGTTTTGTGTTCGCCTACACCAACCAGGACGTTGACCTCTTGAACGTCGCCTTGCGCGCCGTGAGAAAAGCGCGCGGCGAGCTGGGTTGGCAGGATCGCAACATCAAGACCGCGCACGGCCGCTTTGACTTCTCGACCGGCGACCGCGTGCAGTTCACCGGCAATGATGACCGCATCGGTGTCTCAAACGGATTGACCGGGACGATTGAGGCAATCGACGGCACCCACCTTGCCGTCAAGCTCGCCGACGGCAAGACCATAAATTTCGACGGCGCGAGTTTTCAGAGCTTCCGCCACGGCTACGCCGGCACGGTGTGGAAAGGGCAGGGGGACACGCTCGACCAAACTTATCTCTATCACTCCGAACACTGGCGCGCGGCACCGTCCTATGTGGCGCTCACCCGGCACCGGGAGCAGACCGACCTTTTCGTTGCGACCAACACGGCCCAGGATTTGAAGGCGCTCGCCAAGCAGGTTGCGCGCCAGGAGGAGACGCGCGCGGCGTCAGCCTTCTATATGCTCGACGCCCCCGAGCCGGTACGGCCGATGACCGCCCCGGAGATTATGGCGCAGTTTGCGACAGAGGAATTTCACCGCACGGCCGAGCGGATGGAGAGGGAAGGCAGGCAGGAACCGGCAGCGTGGCGGCAATCCTGGGCGCTGCATGAAGGCTCGCTTTCGACCCCGCAGCCCGCACCGATTTACCGGCAGGACAACGAGCCGGCGGCCGGCGATGCCGGGCCCGCCATCTCGAGCAACGTTCCGGCACAACAACGAAATACAGAGACCGCACGCCGGCGTGAGGCCCCATATTCACGCTGGGGCGACGACGAAGAAATCCAGAGCCAGGACGACGAACCTGGCCGGCCCCAGCAGCAGCAACACGCCCGCAGGGGCGGCGGCCAAGGCCAGCGGCACGGCTAGACCAGGCCACGGCGACGCCCATGCAGGGCGCAAAAGCCAGCTTTTGCGCCAGATCCACCCGAAAAACGTCGATTCTCACGCAGCTCGTTGCCGGCGAGCCGTATCAGCGCCCACGAAGGGGCTGAGAATGGCCCCTTTTGGACGCTCAAAGCCGTGGGGCCTTTCAGCGTCGAGAATGCTGCGGGTCGTGTAGCGGCCCACGGCGAAGGCCGCACAACAGGGAGAAACTCGGCGGGGGGGCGTAGTGCCCCTGAGGGCGGTCAATGCCATCAGGCGGCCACCAGAAACGACGGAGGCCCCCGTAAGAACGAAGGCCCCCGAAACTACCTCGAAGCGGAAGATTAGGCCGGGCGGATTACGGTCAATGCGACTGGCCAATGCCGGCGCTTTGCGTGATCTCGGCCGTCTCGCCGAGCGGCTCGCCGGTCCAGCGGGAATATTGCGCCGCCTGTGCCGCTTGCCGGCTATCGGTCATTTCAACGGCGCTGCTGTCCTGCTTGCTGTCGGTCATTTCCTGCTGTGCTGCGCGTTCCTCGCTCCGGGCTTCCACCCATTTGTTCGCCGAGGATTGTTGTTCGACCATGCCGCCGCCATCAGTCCAGCCGAGCTGCGCGCCCGGATGCATCTCCCGCAGCCTCTCGCTTGTGTCCGGCAGCTCTATCGCCGGGCGCGGCGGCTCGACATTTGGGGTTTCCGGTTGCGCGGCTTGTGCTTCAGCCTGCGGTTTTTGCTGGCTTTCCGCATTTACCGCCTCCGGTGCGTGACCGGCTTCATTCCAGCTTACTGGTCCTTCCATTGCCTTGTTTCCTTCTTCCAGTGGTTGCACGAATTGTCACATCACTCGCCACAACCGGCGACGCCAGCGCCAGCGACCAAACTCCCGGCAGCTCCAAAAAGACAGCGCGCACCACGCACCGTCGAGGAGACAAAACAATAGAAGGTCGGGTGGTCTTACCAAAAACGCGGCGGCATAAAGACACCCCAAGCCCGACAGCATCGCCACAACCGACAACACCAGGGACGGGCGGGCCAATTGCGACCGCGTTTCGAGGGATGCCATCACCGCCGCCCAATCAGGAGGCGCTTCGGATCAAGGTTTTCGAGCAGCAGCGTTGCCGCCGCCCCCGCCGGTGTTTCTTTGTTGGCCGACACTTCCTCGACGGCCTCGACGCCGCCGACCGCCAGCACCGCAACCGCTTCGAGCAGCTCGCCCAAGCGTTCGAGCGAGGAGTAATCGAACGGCAGCACGGCCCCGCCGGTACGCTCGGCAATGGCCCGAAAGACCTCGCCATCGTCAAAATCCCGCGAGCTGGCATCGTGCAGAATGATGACGCGCGTTTCTTTGGCACCCAGGGCATCGGCCAGGCGCAGCGCCTTGCGCTCGGACTCCTCGAAGACATCGCCGATATAGACGACGACGCGCACGCGATCCTCTTTCACGACGCGCGCCAGGATATCAACGAGGCGCGTATAGCCGGCCCGGCAGCGCACGCCGGATGCTAGCTTGCGCAGGCTCGCGGCATCGGGCAGGAACGGCGTAAAGGTGTGAACCTTGTTGCCGCCATGGACGGCAAGGGCGACATCAAGCCCGCCCGGCACGGCCGAGAACAGCTTATCCGTCAGTTTCTTTGATACTTCCCAGGCGGCCGACCGGCTCGACGTGGCATCGACCGCCAACACCAAGCGCGGACGTGTGATGGTCGGCTTTGCCGCTTTTGGCGACGCCGCCGCCGGCGACGGTATCTGTGGCACCCACGGCAGGACCGGCGCAGCTTCCGCAGGAGTGACCTTTGCCGGCAATTTCGGCGGCACCCATGGTGCATCGCCAGTTGTGACCTCGCGGCCCTTGCCGAAGATCGACAGCGATTTGAACATGCTATTGCGACCTTTCATGAACTGTTTTGCCGTCCGCCATCGCGCCGGTCGGAGCGTCCGGGTAGGGATCAACGATGAAGGTGAAAATAATCCTCGTCATTGTACGGAGGCTGACAGGTTGTCACCCGTTCCGGCCATGCCGGTTGACCATCCCGAGTGTAGGGTTCCTGTTTTTTCACCTGATTGCCGTCATACTCCGCCCGGACGGCAAACAAGCGAGCGCAGCGGCCCTTTTGCGGGTCTTCGTCATATCGAACCAGCGTCCAATATTTCGCGCCTTCCCAATCGATCAATTGCGCGGCTTTGGGACCGGAGCCCGGATGCCACTCACTGGTCAGACGCCGATGAACGTAGTCCCTGTTTTTCTCCGTTAGGGTCCGCATCACGCGGTCAGTTTCGGAATCGCCAGCCGGTTCCGGTTTTGCCGGCGCGGCATCGGCATCAGACACAAGGCCGGGAATGAGCGTCTCGGCCGAGGCCAGGGACTTCGAGGCGGGCGCCACCTTGCAGACCGTGGCGCGCTCCGGCCATTTGAGCCAGCCAAGAGCATTGTAAAGCTCGGGCGGCTGATATGCGCCCGACCAGTCCGCCGTGGCCGGCACGCCAAAGACGTGGCTGCATTGGAGCGTTACCGGCCGACCCGCATTATCGACGTGACTGGTTTCGGTTTCGCCGCGCACCATGATCCAGTAGGGCTTACCCGTGACCATGCCGACGACCGGCCCGCTTTGCCCTTCCTGCCATGTGATTTTTTCCAACGCCGCGCGATAGGCCGCATTCACCCTCTGACGCTCGACGGCCGCCGCAGCGCCCGGCCCCCACCAGTAATATGCGCCGCCGAGCAGGGCGAGGACGGCCACGCCGGCGGCGAGCTTCTTCCAGTGCATGCGAATGGCGACCGCCCCTCGCGCCGCCGCTTTCCATGTTGCCACTTCGCGGCGCAGCCGATCGTTCTCTTGGGTCAGCGCATCATTGGCTTGTTTCGCCTGCGCGTTCGCCGTCTTAAAATCCCCAAGCTCCTTTTCGAGAGCCTCGACCTTCTGCTTTGGCACGGCGCTTTCAAATTCGTGCAGGACATCGCGGAAGGTCTGAGGCGGCGCTTGCTTCAGAAGATGCTCGCGCAACGCTTCCAGCGCGTTGCACCGTTGCGCCGGCATCGGATCGTCGAATTGGGCAAAGAGCTTTTTGCCGAGATCATCCATTGTGATCACCCGCCACTTAGTGCTTCTGGCCTTGTCCGCCGTCCGGTGAGGTTGACGGCGACTGGTCCGCGCCCGGCTCCTCGCCGGTCCAACGCGAATATTCGCGCGTCGAAGCCTTGGCGTCGGTGATTTCGGCCTCTGCGCTGTGCCCCTTTGCCTCTGCCACGGCTTCAGGCTCGCCAACGAAGAATCTAATCGCGTGATCCTCGTGTGCTGCCCACTCGCGCACTTGCTGCAAATCCATGAACGCGACCCGATCCTTGACCCATTCGAGGGGCAAGGTTGCCGGCGCGTCGCCACCTTCGCCGTCGTCCGACAGGATCACGCCGTTACCGGCGAGCGGCTGGTGCCCGTCCTTGAACATGAAGAAGTGCTGCGGGTTGTTCAGCAGCCCTTCGTCATTCACGTAGCAGCAGTGACGATCGGTGCCCTCGAATCCGAGGTAAACCGGATCGATGAGGCCCCCGACCTTTTCCTGTAAGGTCTCCAGCTTGCCGTCGATATCGACCTCAGAGACGATCCGCTCTTTCGAATTGATGATGATTGATCTCATGGATCACCCGCGATAGTAGGGATTGGGCCGCGCCCGGCGCTTCAGCTCGGGGCGCAGCGGATCGTCGTAATAGGGCGGGAACATCGCCGGTATCGGGTCATTGAGGCCCGCGATCCAGATGAAGCCCTCGCCCCGCCTGATGTTGCGCAAGTCCTGCGGCATCAGATATTGCCGGCGCCCGTAACCCTTGCCCGCAGTCCACCCGAGGCCGCCGGGACTGATGCTCAAACCTGCATGCGGCTGGCGGATCGTCATCTCGCCCGAGTGATTGGCCAGGTAATTGGCGGTAAAATCGTCGCCGGCACTGCCGACCAGGATCACAGCTCCCGCTTGTCCTAAGAACGCTTCCCACGCGTCAGAGTAGAGCTGCTTCAACTGAACAAGGCTCTGTACAACTATTACGAGTTGTATGGAGCATCCTGCAACCAATCCGAGCGCACTTTCGATAGCAGGCACTCGACCCATGGCGAAAAATTCGTTCAAAAATATTCGCACCGGAATTTTATGCGGCGAGAAGAGAGGGCGAAGTAACGCTGTAGTAAACAGCCGGAGATATGGCGAGAAGGGCTTCACCAGGGCGTGCGGCACGCCATAAAACAATGTCGTCGGAACTTCGCCCAACCCGGCGAGATCAATCTCAGGGTCTTTTTCATCTGCGATGATCGCCGGCGACAGGCACCAGCGGGTGTGTGCGGCGAGCGTTGCCACCACATCGCGCAGGCCATCGGTCTGCGCTCCGGCAAAGGGGCCGAGCATGCTGGCACTTTGGGGATCGTCGCCCTTATCAATCACACGCCGCGCATAGGCGCGTATCCCGGTGATCGGCTCGCGCGTCTGCGGATCGAATTGCTCGGCCTCGGTCGCCTGCATCCGCACCGTGAGCGGCGAGGGATCGCGGCCCTCGGCTTTGGCGGCTTTCAGCTCGCCCCTGGTATAAGCGGCCCACACGGCTTGAGCACCTAGCGGGAAGAACGGGTTATGCTCGTTCTCCCCTTTCGGGATGATCGCCTCGGTCAGCTCGCACACATGCTCGAAGGACAGCGGATAATCGGGATCAAGCTCGCGCGCCTTTAAGAGGTTGACGCGGTTGCTGCGCAGATCGGGATAAACATTGAGCAGTTCCGGCTCATTGAACGCATTGGCGACCCAGGTGCGCCCCTGCTTGCGGCAATACTCGGCGGCGATTGCCGCCACTTCGAGCCGCGTGTCCTGAAAGGCCGTGCTGATCGCCGTGCTGTTCATCAAGGCGTTCGGCACAATTATTCCGGTATCTTTGCCGCTGCGATTTCTACCTACGATAAGCACCGGATCGAGCCAGGGCAGCCAGATTTCCGGGCCGCGCTCATTGGTGTCGGGATCGCGGTAGCAGCCGGCATACATGCCGCCGGTTCCCTTACCGCCGCCGATGATCTTCTCGCGGCCGAACATTGTCTTTAGACCTTCTTTCGATTGATCGCGGCATGGGCCTCAGCCGGTGAGGCAGGGCGGGTCGAAATCCGCCGCGAAATCTTCGGCCCGGGCCGCCCGTCATCCACATGACAGGTCATCTCCCCGGCCCTTTCGGGCAGCCAGATTTCAGGGCCGCATTCGCCAGTCTCAGGATCGCGGTAGCGTCCAGCGTAAAAGCCGCTTGGCTCGCCGCCGCCGATGATGTTCTCGCGGCTGAGCCGGAAGGCCATTGTCAGCCCCCCCGCCGGTGTTTCTTAATTGGCCGCAGGAAGCGCACTTGCGGCGCAAAGCTATCGGAGATGACCCTGCCATCGGGACCGCGTACATCGATCCACCATTCGGGCCGCACGTCCGGCCGCAGCTCGACGTGCCATTCACGCTCGGGCAGCACTTTGCCCGGCATCGGATCACCGTTCGCGTCACACTCATCGACCGGGAAATGTTCGAGCACGACGCCGACGCACCGCTCGACCGTCTCACGGCCACTGACATAGGAGCGAACCGCACGCACGTATTCGACGTGAGCGCCAATCGGCGGAACCTTGTTCATTGTCTCAGACCTTCTTTCGATTGATCGCGGCATGGGCCGCCTTACGCCGAACCGCAAACCGGCATTGCCGCCAGCGCGTGCACGGCGTCCCAATTCTTCAGCGTCGCGTAGAGGTAGGAAACGAAGGTTTTAAATTCGTCGCTCCATTTGCCCGGATCGGATTCGCAGAGCGCAATGTACAAGTCGCATGTCGCCTCAAAGGACAGCGATAGCTCTAGAACCGGCTCACACCTTGATTGATCGTTCTTAGCCATGGTCAGACCTTCTTGCGCAAGATCGCGGCATGCGCCGCCTTCTGCGAAGCAGCTCCTGCACCCGGCATGCCCGGCACCGTGGAGGGATCAGGCAGCTTCACCCCCCGAGGCGGCCAGACCGTCAAGCCCACGAACATCACGCAGCCGGCGATCACCGCCAG
>Ga0306920_100010766_pt1 | contig 12287 bp, 9 predicted proteins | sample flu12Cox44000170_FD_204666 | JGI IMG/M metagenome (GOLD analysis project Ga0306920, IMG submission 204666) | Lab enrichment of tropical soil microbial communities from Luquillo Experimental Forest, Puerto Rico - flux4day.12C.oxic.44.000.170 (v2)... | ecosystem: Environmental > Terrestrial >...
CCGCCATCGCGGTCACCGCTGCGTCACATCGACCGGCGGGTTCCTCGACGCGGAAATAGTTCCGGCCCACGAACGACTGATCGTAGTGATGCCAGGACGTCCCATGGTCCAAAGCCTGTACGCCAGCAAGCGTAACCGCAAAGACCGAGCTTTCCATGTCGCGTTGCTGCGCATCGAGATTTTGCGGCAGCCGTGAACTGGCATAATCGACAAAGAAAACGCGACGAACGCAGGGGAGATTCTTCACGGCTTCCAGAGCAGCCTTTGCAGTCATCAGATGATCGGTGTGGTCATGCGGATTGATGCGGGTATTTGTCTCGGGAACATTCACCTGAACAAGTGCGGCCCCGCCGCGCTCGTAGGCGACGATCGAGCGTATAGTGGCGACAAGATCGTCCCAGCCATAATACGTCGTCGAGCCATCGACTGCCCGCAAAACGTCGTTCTCGCCACTGCCCAACCGCTTGAGCGACTGAAATCCAGTCGCCGGATACCCTGCCCCGGATGCGTTGCCATCGGGAACGCGCAGAAAATACCCGACGGTGTTACGGTAGCTCACCCGATAAATCGGATGCCCGTTGATAACCATCGGCACTGCGACACGTTCGCCAGGCGCAGCGTCAGCGTCAGCCATAAAACGGATAGCTGCCTCCGCACCATTTTCGCGCGCCAGATAAAACGGATGCTTGCGGCCACCTAACCCGGTCCCAAGGCCGGCATCGCCCGCGGTGAGATGGACGAAGACAGTTTTGGCCGCACCCTTGATCACGTCCTGAAAGGCGGACGGATTCATGAACAGCTGCCAGTCGTCCTCATGGGCCGCGAAATAAAACGACACTTTGTCAGGTCGCTTCACCTCCTCGGCTTGTCCCGGTGCGGTTGCAAGAACAGCCCCCGCGAGGCAGGCGGCTGCAATTTGTCTCGAGATCGGCATATCCGGTTACCCCTTCAAAATGCCCCGAAATCTGCCTCCTAAGATATGGATTTGGCAGGTCCGCAGGAAGAGCTGCGGTAAGGTTTTACTGCAGCACCTTTTGGTCGACCCGTTTGACAATCCGGGACCGCTGTTTATCGTTTGTATACAAATAATTAGCCCTAAGGCCTGCCGGAAGGCCCGCCGCATGAAACCAGCGCCCTTCGTCCGCCACGTGCCGAAGACACTCGACGAGGCGCTGAGGATTTTGGCCGAGGTCGCCCCCAAGGACGGACGCGTGCTTGCCGGCGGACAGAGCCTTGTCCCCATTATGGCTTTCCGGTTGGCCAAGCCGGCGCATCTCGTGGACATCAATGAGGTTGCCGGACTCGATAAAATCGTCAGTGACGGGAAAACGCTGACGATCGGCGCACGTGTCCGGCACGCGGCATTCCATAAGCCCGTGGTCGACAATCCGCTTGGCCGGCTGCTGCAACTCGTGGTGCGGCACATCGCGCATTATCCTATTCGCATGCGCGGCACTTTCTGCGGAAGCCTCGCGCACGCTGATCCTGCATCGGAATGGTGCCTCGTTGCGGCGACACTCGATGCAACACTTGTTGCCAAAAGCACGCGCGGCGAGCGCCCGATTGCAGCAAAGGACTTCTTCGCGGGCATCATGTCGACGGCCTTGTCCGAGAGCGAACTGCTTGTCGAAGCGCGGCTGCCGTTGCTTCCGGACGACGCCAAATTCGGTTTCAACGAATTCAGCCGCCGCGCCGGCGACTTCGCAATGGCAGCGTCGCTCGTCACGTATCGCTTAAGCGGGGGCAAAATCGTCCAAGCATGCCTCGGTATTGGCGGGGCAGAACCCATCCCTCGCCGCATCGCCGAGGCGGAGGCCGCACTGAATGATCAAGCGCCCGGCGATAAGGTATTCCGTGCCGCGGCTAAAGCCGCTGCGCAAGCGATCGATCCGCTCGAAGACTATCAAACCAATGCCGAATACCGGCGCGATCTAGTTCGGGCGGTCGTACGTCGTGCGTTGGAGCAAAGCGCATGAGCGGACCCGGAACGAGGGGTTCGAGCATGAACTGGGTCGGCCGGGCGATCCGTCGATTGGAAGATCCGACGTTGATTACGGGCCAAGGCCGCTTCACGTCAGATCTTCCCGCCGTGCATTGGGTGCGTTTCGTGCGCAGCCCTGTTGCCGCTGGAAAATTGAGGAAAATTACCACTCCAAAGGGCGCCATGGTTGTGGCCGCCACCGACCTCATCGGCGTGAAAAAGATCACGCCGATACTGCACAAATTCAACTACAAGCCGGTCGGACAACCGGCTCTTGCCGATGGAATGGTTCGCTTCACTGGAGAACCGGTCGCAGCTGTTGTGGCAGCGAGCAAAGAAGAAGCTGAGGACATCGCCGATCAGGTCGAAGTTTCGATCGAGGAGATGTCGTCCGTGACGGACGCGAGGGCGGCGCTCGAACCCGGCTCCCCGCAGGTGCACACCGAGGCGTCCGATAATGTCATTCTAGAAGGGAAGGTGAAGACCCCAGACTTCGACGCTGTCTGGAAGAACGCCGACAAAATCATCGCCTTCGATGCGCGATCGCGTCGCCAGAACGCGACTCCGATGGAGCCACGCGGAGCGCACGCCTCTTATGATGCTTCAACCGGCCGCGTGACTCTTACCTGCACCACCCAGATGCCGCACCTCACGCGCACGGCAATTTGCGACGTGCTCGCCTTTCCGGAATCCGACCTGCGGGTCATCGCGCCCGACGTTGGCGGCGGTTTCGGTCAGAAAATGTCGCTCGCCAGCGAATACGTCGTATTGGTGTGGCTTGCGCGCAAACTCAAGAGCTCAGTCGCATGGACCGAGGATCGGCGTGAAAATCTGATCGCAGCGTTCCATTCGCGTGACCAGTACGCCAGGCTTGAGGGCGCGTTCGACAAGAACGCCAAGCTGATCGCCTTGAGATCAGACATTGTTGCGAATGTCGGTGCCTACTCCTGTTTCCCAACCACGTGTGGAGTCGAACCGCTGATGGCGATGGCGGAACTGCCGGGTCCGTACGACGTGCAGCACTATGCTTGCCTAGCGCGCGGCGTAATCACCAACACTTGCCCAATGGCGCCTTATCGCGGGGTATCGCGGCCGGTAGTCACATTCCTGCTCGAACGCCTTATGGACAAGGCTGCGCGCGCCTTTGCTATCGATCCGATCGAAATCCGGCGACGAAATCTGATCGACAAGTTCCCGTACAAATCTGCGATGGGTCTCGAATATGACGATGCGACGTATAAAGAGACCCTGGAAATGGCAGTGAACGCGATTGACGTGCGCGCCTTTCGTGAACGCCAGAAAGACTCACGCGCGAAAGGACGCCACCTTGGTATAGGCTTTGCGACCTTCTCCGAACGCACCGGTTACGGCAGCTCCGCCTTCGCGGCACGCGGCATGGACATTACACCCGGTTGGGAAACAGTTATCGTTTCGGTCGATCCTTCCGGCTTCGTCGAGGCGCGCATCGGCTCCTCACCGCACGGCCAGGGCCTGCGTACGACCCTTGCTCAGATCATTGCCGACGAAATCGGAGTCACGCCCGAGATGATCAAAGTGGTGCACGGCGACACCGATCGCGCGCCCTATGGCTGGGGGACCTTCGCCAGCCGCTCGCTTGTCATCTGCGGCGGAGCGACACTGATCGCCGCCCGGAAAGTCCGCGCCAAGCTGATCAAGATCGCCAGCCACATGCTGGAGGCAGCACCCGACGATATCGTCCTTGGCGACGGATTGGCAAAAGTCGCCGGCACCGACCGGACCATTGCAATCACAAAGCTTGCGCGCGAGGCCTATACGCAGACCTACCGTTTCAAGGGAGAAATCGAGCCCGGCTTGACGGAAACCGCGCATTACGATCCGCCCGGCACTTTCTCCAACGCCTGCCACGTTGCGATTGTCGAAGTCAACGTGGAGACTGGCCACGTCAAGATCGAAAGATTCGTCGTCGCAGAAGACGCCGGGCGCATCATCAACCCGATGATCGCGGACGGCCAGGTGCACGGCGGTATCGCGCAGGGCATTGGGAACGCGCTGCTCGAGGAAATCATCTACGATGACAATGGTGGAATTCTCACGGCAACCCTTTCTGACTATCTGCCCCCCACGGCGCACGAAATTCCCATGATCGAACTGCATCACATTGAAACGCCGAGCCCAAACTCAATCACCAAAGCCAAGGGCTTGGGCGAAGGAGGATGCATCGGCGCACCCGCGGCTGTGCTCAACGCGATCAATGATGCTCTTTCGCCCTTCGGGGTAGAGATTGATGAGATCCCAGCAACGCCGCAGCGCATTCGCACCGCTTTGCGTAACGCTGAGGCCCAGAATGAACGATAGATCCGGCATCACGCTGACAATCAATGGCCGTGATCATGCGATCACGGTTGAACCGAGGCGCACGCTGGCGGATGCGATCCGCGAGGATTGCGGCCAGACCGGCACCCATATCGGCTGCGAGCACGGCATCTGCGGCGCGTGCACCGTCATCGTGGACGGAGAACCGGTGCGCTCCTGTCTGATGTTTGCCGTGCAGGCGAACGGCAAGAGAATCCGAACCGTCGAGGGGCTCGCCAATGGCGACAAGCTGCATCCGATGCAGCAGGCATTCATGGACCACCATGGCCTGCAATGCGGCTTCTGCACGCCGGGTTTTCTGATGCTCGCGGTCGGCGTGCTCGAGCGCGAGCCCGACATCAGCGACGAAGACCTGCTCGACGTTCTTTCGTCCAACCTTTGCCGCTGCACGGGCTACCAGAACATCATCAAGGCGGTCCGAGCGGCGGCGAAGGACATGCGAAAAGGATGAGCGACTACTCATGTCGGCGAAACAAAAATTCATTGGCCGGTCGGTTCCCCGGCTGGAAGACCGGCCGCTCCTGACCGGCCAAGGCCGCTTTGCCGCCGACATATCTTTTCCTGGCCAATGGACCATGCGCGTCGTCCGCTCGCCGATTGCACATGGAAAAATAAAGTCGATCGATGCTTCGGCCGCGCTCAAAGTGTCCGGCGTTCACGCGATCTGGAACCACGCGGATGTCGCCCACATCCCTCCAATCCCGTTCCGGCTGACCGGGCTCAGGCAGCTTAAGCCGTACCAGCAGCCCGTCCTGGCTGCGGACGCCGTCCGGTATGTCGGCGAGCCGGTTGCCGTGATCTTTGCCGAAAATGCCTATGTGGCGGAAGATGCGGGTGATTTGGTCGAGCTTGCGATCGAACCTCTCGCCGCAACGATGCTATCCACGGAACCGCCCGGCTCTTTCAACCAGGAGCTGACAACGGAACCGAGCGTCTTGCGGAAAACATATGGCGACGTCGATGCCGCTTTCTGCGCCGCTCATGCGGTTGTTTCGCTTGACCTGTCAATCGGCCGCCACACCGGTGTCCCGCTCGAAACGCGCGGCGCGATCGCTCGCCACGACGAAAAACGTGATGTGCTTGAGCTGCATGGAGCCGCCAAGGTGGTTCACTGGAATCGTGACACGATCGCTCAAATGCTGGGTCGGAAAAAAGAATCTGTCCAGCTATACGAGGGCCACGTCGGCGGCGGTTTTGGTATCCGCGGTGAAATCTACCCCGAAGATATTCTGGTCTGTGCTGCGGCGCTAAAATTCAAGCGGCCGATCAAATGGATCGAGGACCGGCGCGAACATCTGATCGCAGCCAATCACTCGCGCGAACAGCAACATCATGTGAAAGTCGCCATCGATTCGCGGGGTCACATCCTTGGCATCGACGATGAATTCTTTCACGACAATGGCGCGTACATGCGCACGCATGCGGCCACCGTTCCGGATCTAGCCGCGGCCATGTTGCCGGGCCCTTATCGCGTCCCTGCATATCGCGCCACCGGTCATATCCGGCTGACCAACAAGACGCCCTGCGGCACATATCGCGCGCCGGGCCGCTATGAGTCGACGTTCGTGCGCGAGCGTCTGCTCGACGCGATCGCCGCGAAAGTCGGTGTGGACACGGTCGAGATTCGCAGGCGCAACCTTATCAATAGGAGTGCGATGCCTTATGCGCTCGGACTCGACACCCTAGGCACGGAGATTGTCTATGACTCGGGCGACTACACCATGCTGTTAGATAAAGTCCTTCGAGCAGCCCGCTGGGACGAGCTGCAAGGACAACTCGCCAAACGCCGAACAAAGGGCGAGCGCGTGGGTGCCGGCATTGCAATGTTTGTTGAGAAGAGCGGCCTCGGCCCATTCGACACGGTGCGGGTTAAAATCAAGCGCGATGGCATGGTCGAGGTGATCACGGGTGTGGCATCCATCGGCCAGGGCGTCGAGACCGTGATTGCGCAGATTTGTGCCGATACTCTCGGCGTTGACTACACAACTATCCGCGTTATCCATGGCCAAACCGAACGCATTGCCCGCGGCATGGGCGCATTCGCTTCACGCGTCACTGTCATGTGTGGAGAAGCCACACGTCTTGCGGCCACAAAATTGCGCACGCGCATCCTTCAGGCGGCAGCCGAGTTGATGCAAAGCCAGTCAGATACGCTCGACCTCGCCAATGGAGAGATCGTGCGTGCGAGCGGGCTTGGCCCGTCGATGCCACTTGCCGAGCTTGCACGAATTCTTCCCGAGGGCTTGAGCGCGGAAGACACGTTCGAATCAACCCACATGGTCTATCCGTACGGCGTGCATGTGGCCGTGGTGCGCGTCGATACCGATACGGCCAATGTCGCGATCGAGCGCTACGTCATCGCCTACGACATCGGCAAAGCCGTCAACCCAAAACTAGTTGAAGGTCAAATTGCAGGCGGTCTGGCGCAGGGCGTCGGTGGCGCCCTGTTTGAGGAATTTCGTTACGACGAGAGTGGCGAACCACTCTCGGTCACGTTTGCGGACTATCTGATGCCGACCGCACGCGAAGTACCGGAGGTTTCGATCCTGGTGTCGGAGGACGCGCCAAGCCCGCTTAATCCGCTGGGCTTGAAGGGCGCTGGTGAAGGCGGTGCCAACCCGGTCGGCGCGGCTATCGCCTCAGCGATCGACGACGCCCTCCAGCGTCCCGGAGCCGTGACGCAACTTCCTGTTACGCCGCAGCGCCTCAAGAAAATTTTGCAAGACACAGCATATCGCTAACCCACCGTCTTGAGTTCTCGCTGGACCACAATGGCATTGACAACGCCGGACCCGCCGACACACCCTTGCAGCACAAAAGCGCATTCAAGCGCCATTGGCGTCACACGGCGATCATGCTGTGCAAGACGAATTTTTTTCGGGAGGAGATTCCATGTCCGTCACGTGTATTGGGCCGCTGGTGCGCAGCGCTCTAATCGGCACTGTTCTGGCGGTGGCACCAACCACGGCATTCGCACAGAACCGCTCATTCTCATTCGCCTACGATCAGCCCAAGTCCAGCGGCTATGGCGTCGGCGCCGAAATGTTCGATAAGAAACTGAAAGAACTGAGCAAGGGCACGCTTTCGATCAATCAATATCCTAGCGCGCAGCTCGGCACCGAAGCGCAAACCATGCAGAAAGTGCAGACCGGCGATATTGACTTCGTCTTGTTGTCAACTGCCAATGCGTCGACTGCGCAACCTGAGTCGGGCGTGTTCTCGATCCACTTTATCTTCCGTGATGAGGCGCACGCCATCAAAACGCTCGGCGATCCCGCCGTGATCGCGGCGATGAAGGATTTGTACGCCGCCAAGATAAAGGGCGCGCACATGATAGGGCTGGGCTGTCAGGGCCTGCGGCACATGTACGGCAAGAAGGCGGTCCAGAAGGTTGCCGACCTCAATGGCGTCAAGATGCGCGTGCAGGCCACGGTGACGGAAGACACCACCTTCCCCGCGTACGGCGCGCAGGTGGTGCACATGCCGTTTGGCGAGGTTTACACTTCGCTCCAGACAGGCGTTGTCGACATGGCCGAGAACGGAATAAATAACTACCTCATCAACAAACATTACGAGCCGGCGCCGGTCCTTTCGCTCACAGAGCACGAGGCCAACAACGCCGCGCTGTTCGTCAGCGACAAGGTCTGGAGCAGCCTGACCGACGAGCAGAAGAAATGGGTGCAGGCGGCGGCTGACGAAGTCAGCAAGAATGAGCCAACGTTGGCGTTCAAGCTCGAACACGAAGCGCTTGCAAAACTCGAGAAGATGGGCGTGAAGGTCGTCAAGGACGTGGATAAGAGCGGCTTCGAGCAAATAAGCAAACCAATCCAGGACAAGCTCGCCAAGGACCTCGGGCCACATGCTGAGAAGGTCTTATCGCTCGTCCGCAACGAAAAATAGACGAAATAACTCACAAACGCGGAAAGCCCTTTGCTTGTCGCGTTAATTCTTGCCCCACGCTCGGAAAATGCCGATGCGCTTCAATAGCCTGGTCCTCCAGGAGCAGCGCCACTTGAAATGGAGGGCGCTCGATCCGCTTGAAAGTCTCCTGATGATTCTCTGTGGGATCGCCATTACGGGTTTTAGTGTCGTGGTCCTGACAGATGTGATCCTGCGCGCCATCGGTCGTCCCTGGTTTCTTGCCCAAGAGGCGACCATGACCTTTTTTCTCTATGGAATTTTTTTTGGCGTCGCCGCCGCAACCCGCCGCAACGATCATCTCTATCTTGCGGTGCTCGCCGAATCGATGACAGGCGGACGCCGCCTGCTCTTCGAAATGTTCAACCGCGCGGTCGTCCTGGGCGTGGCACTTTGCATGATCTATTTCGGCTATCTAAACTTTCTGGACGGCTTCAAAAGCCTGCGCATGCCGTCAATGACGCCAATCGCGACCCTCTATATCGCTATCCCCATATGCGGTGTTCTGGTCGCAATCTTCACCATCGAGCAGATGGTGAATGGTTGGCATCACAGCTTTGCTGACCGTAAAGGGGCGCCCCCACATGTAAGCATTGGGAGCGACGCACTGTGACCAGCAATGGCCTGCTCATCGTCCTTATGGGCTTCCTGTTTCTATTCCTCGGCTACATGGGCGTGCCGGTCGCCTTCGCATTGATCGCTTCGGTCCTCATCGTGACGATGTTCACGCCAATCAGCGAAGCGTCGATGATCGCGCAGGTGTTCAACGGCATGGACGTCGAAGCGTTGCTTGCGGTCCCTTTCTTTTTGCTGGTCGGCGACCTGATGACATCGGCGAACGTCACGCTCCGCATGATCAAATTGTCGCAAGCCATGGTTGGCCATTTTCGCGGCGGCCTTGCCCAGGTCGTAACCTTGTTCAGCATGTTCTTCGCCGGCATTTCCGGCTCATCGGCGGCCGACGTCGCCGTTCTGACCCGAACACTGGCGCCGGAGATGAACCGCGAAGGTTACGACCGTGGCTTTACGGCAGCGTTGATCGCCTCGGCGGCTACGATGGCGAACCTCATACCCCCTAGCATTATGGCCGTCGTATATGGCGCTACCGGCAATGTCTCGATTGGCGGCCTGTTTCTCGGCGGTGTCGTGCCCGGGGTTGTCGTCGGCATCGGGCTGATGATCTACAGCCATTTCTTCGGGCCGGTTGGCTTCAAACGCAAACGCGCGACGTTCGGCCAATTTTCCACGGCGATCAAGGAGGCCGCCGTGCCATTGATGATTCCGATCATCATCATGGGCGGGATACTCACTGGCCAGTTTACTCCCACCGAAGCCGGTATTATCGCGGTCGCTTACATCGTATTCCTGGCAATTCCCGTTCTCAATATTCGCCACCTTCCGAACCTGCCGCGCGATATGGCGATGACCGGCCTGCTCTATTCCATTCCACTGATAACCATTGGCGCTGCTTCGGCGTTCGGCTGGATGTTGGCGTATCTGCGCGGGCCAGCGGTGGTATCGGACTGGATCGCAAAGGCTGCCGGCGGCAATCCGGGCACGATTATGCTGTTGCTGACGCTGCTGTTCGTTATCGTCGGTGATTTCATCGACGCAGTTCCGGCCATCATTATTTTCATGCCGCTGATCATTGACCTTACCAAGAATGCCGATATCAATCCGGTGCACATGGGCGTCGTGATCATTACGACGCTCGCCTTCGGGTTGATCACGCCGCCGTACGGACTGTGCTTGTTGATGGCGGCGAAATTCGTCGGGATAAAGTTTTCCAGGGCGATGCTGGCGTCGCTGCCGATTTATATCGTGTTTTTCGTGGCAATCGCATTCACAATTTATTTTCCGGACGTCGTGCTTTGGCTACCGAAGCACCTGTTACCGCAATCGGTCGGCTGCTTTCCGAACCCGAACGGCGCCGGATTTATTTGCCCGTAAGTCTCCGCCATGGCTCCCGTCGACAGCACGCTCCGTCCCAAGCTCAAGGCGCCCAAGGGCACCTGCGACACGCACATGCACATCTATGATCCCAAATATCCAAAGGCGCCGACTGCAAAGATCGACGCGCCGGCCGCCCCCGTATCGGCTTACAAGAAGATTCGTGAGCGTCTCGGCATTGAGCGGACTGTGGTGGTGCAGCCGTCAACCTATGGCAAGGACAATCGCTGCACACTGGAAGCCGTTGCTGCCATCGGGCCGAGCGCCCGCTGCGTTGTTGTGGTCGATGAAACCGTGACCGATGCCGAACTCGATCGGCTGACGAAGCTTGGTGCGCGCGGCATTCGTTTCTTCATGCTGGCCGGCGCTCCGCTCCCCTGGAACATCCTTGAAACGATGTCGGCGCGCGTGGCGCCGTTTGGCTGGCATGTACAATTGCAGCTCGACGGCCGTGACTTCCCCGAACATGTAGCCTCGCTCGAACGGCTCGTCAGCACGCTTGTGATCGATCACGTGGGGAAATTTCTTGAACCGGTTCCGTTAGACCACCCCGGATTTCGTGCTCTCCAAGGATTGGTCAACGGCGGACGGACCTGGGTCAAATTGTCCGCGCCCTATGAGGTGTCGAAAGTTGGCCCGCCGCACTACGACGACGTTGGCAAGCTCGCCAAGGTGCTGGCCAAGACCGCGCCGGAGCGGATGCTGTGGGCAACAAACTGGCCGCATCCGACCCCCGGTGCGCCTGTGCCCGACGACGCCTGGATGCTCGACATGCTTCTGGATTGGATTCCCGAGGAAGCTGCACGCAATAAAGCGCTCGTCGACAACCCTGCGCAGCTCTACGGTTTTTGACCCGTCACGGTTTGAAGTGCGGTCGGTAGCCCTTTTGCGAGGCCTCAATCCGTCCTGCAAAGGGCAAGCCGACGTGGCCGGGAAACACCAATGCTTCGCTTGAGGCGCAGTAGTCGAGCACCTTGCGGCGGCTCACACGGGCCTGCGCCGCGTCCGAGTTCTTCGGAAAATTCCAGTCCGGGTAATAGACCTGCAACAAATGGTGCCAGACGTCCCCTGTGAAGGCGGCACGCTTTCCTTTGCTCTCCAGCTTGAAAAAAACATGACCTGGCGAGTGACCGGGCGCTGAATCAATCTCGATGAAGTCATTGAGCCGGTGCGAACCACCACTCACAAGATCGGCGCGTCCGTATTCTAGGATTGGCACGACGCACTCGCGGAACGTCCCTAGTTCCGCGGGGCCCTCTTTTGGATCGGTATCGAGCTTGGAGAAATAATCGACGTCGGGCTTTGAAAATACATACCGCGCATTGGGAAATGTCGGCACCCACCTGCCGTCCTTTTGCTGCGTATTCCAGCCGACGTGATCGTGATGCAAATGTGTGCACATCACGAGATCGATTTCCTCCGGCCGAGCACCGGCGGCGGCAAGCCGTTCGAGGTAGGCGACATTAAGCATGTGCCAGAACGGTCGGCCGGGCTTGGTTTTGTTGTTGCCGCAGCACGAATCGATCAGGATCTTCTTGCCGCCGACCTGCAAGAGCCAACTGTGGACGGCAAGTACGATCTTGCCCGCTTCGGATTCGTAATGGTGCGGCGCCAGCCAAGATTTATGCTTCCCCAAGTGCGCGTCGGTAAATTCCGGGAAGATGTCCCGTAGCGGATAGGTTGGAAGATTGGTTTCTTCGACGCGCGTGATCGTGGCATCGCCTACGCTGAACACTGGTGCCTCCCCGGGGCTATTTTTTCGGCAGAAATTCGTTGGTGAAGGTCGATGGGAAATCGACCTCTGCCGTGCCTTTCGGCTGTAGATAAGCAAAGGTGCCGCGCGCCTGCCCTTCGGAAATATGACCGTCACGCGTCCATATCTGGCTGACCGTCTTGTAGGCCTCCGCGTTGGTTTCCGCCGTCATGCTCGGATATTCCTTGGCCATGATCGCCATGCCGCGCTTGGGATCATCCTTGAGAATCTTCTGCGCCTCGGTGAAAACCTGCGCGACTTTGCGAAGCATGTCCGGCCTTTCCTTGATGATGTCGGGGTGAGTCGCCAAGGTCATGAACAGGATGTCGC
>Ga0306920_100010767_pt1 | contig 12286 bp, 13 predicted proteins | sample flu12Cox44000170_FD_204666 | JGI IMG/M metagenome (GOLD analysis project Ga0306920, IMG submission 204666) | Lab enrichment of tropical soil microbial communities from Luquillo Experimental Forest, Puerto Rico - flux4day.12C.oxic.44.000.170 (v2)... | ecosystem: Environmental > Terrestrial >...
GATCATGACGCTCGGCGACATCAGCGAAGTGTATGTGCAAGGGAAGGTCGACGAAGCGGACATCGGCAAGGTGTATATGAACCAGCCGGCGCGGATCGTGGTGGAGTCGTTCAAAGACAAGAAGTTTACGGGGAAAGTGACGAAGATTTCGCCGCTCGGCAAGGAAAAAGACAACGTTACGACGTTCGAAGTGCGGGTTTCGATTTCGAACCCGACGCTGGAGCTCAAGGCCAACATGAGCGCCAACGCCGAGATCATCCTCGAAGAGAAGAAAAACGTGCTGATGGTGCCGGAAGCGTCGCTGATCTATGACAAGGACCGCAACGCGTCCGTCGAATTGCCGGAGCCGCACGCGGAAAACGGACGGAAGAAAGTACCCGTGAAACTGGGCATCTCCAACGGCGTGAAAACGGAGATCATTTCCGGGCTGAACGAAAAACAACAGGTCGTTCTGCAATAGACGAGGGCCATCGATGACGTTCCGTGACCTCTTGCGGGATACGATCGCCACCTTGTGGGCGCACAAGCGGCGCACGCTGCTGACCATGTTCGGCATCGCCTGGGGCATCATCGCGATCACCTTGATGGTGGCGGCCGGGGAAGGTTTGGGCCGCGGCATCGAGAGACAGCAGGAAAACTTCGGCAAGGATGTGATGATAATTTTCGCCGGCCGCACCAGCATGCAGGCCGGCGGGACGCGTTCCGGCCGCGTTGTCCACTGGATGGAAGACGACTACATCGAGGTCACCAAGGAAGCGCCAGCATGCAAGTACGTGTTGCCGGAACTGGGAAACAACGTGAAAGTGCACAGCGCCTTTAACAGCGGTGACCTGGACACGGTTGGCTCGCTGCCACCGTTTACCGAGATACGAAGCATCACCGTGGCAGAAGGGCGTTTCTACAACTACGAAGACAACGAAGAAGGACGGCGCGTGGCATTTCTCGGCAGCGACGCCAAGAAGCAGCTGTTTGCCGAACGCGAGGCGCTAGGCCAGACGGTCGAACTAAACGGAATCCCGTACACCGTCATTGGTGTGATGAAGACAAAGGACCAGAACTCGAGCTACGACGGCGTTGACATCCGCAAAATTTTCATCCCGTTCAATTCGATGGCCCGCGATTTTCCGAATAAACCACCCGCTTTCGAACACTCGATTGACCGCTTACTTGCCGCGCCTTGGTCGCTTGAGACGCATCCTAGGTGCGTGAAGCAAATCCGGCGGGCCCTGGGGCGATTGCACAACTTCGATCCGAGAGACGAGGAAGCGGCGAGTATCTGGGATACGGTGAAAGCCGCGCAAGCAAGACGCATGATTTTCGTGGGCATGGAAGTATTTATGGGCGCGGTTGGCGTGGCGACGATTTTTCTGGGTGGTTTGGGAGTGATGAACGTAATGCTGGTAAGCGTGCGGGAGCGCACGCGGGAGATCGGAGTCCGCAAGGCGCTCGGCGCCACGCGTGAATCGATCCTGAAGCAATTTTTCCTGGAGACGGTGTTTGTCGTGGTGCTCAGCGGCGGCGCGGGGCTGATTATTTCCTACGGCATCTGTGGCCTGGTGAACTTGTTGCCAAAGATTCCGTTCTTTGATGGCCTGGATGCCAGCTGGAAGCTGGCAGCGCTGACGGTAAGCCTGCTGGGCCTGATTGCGGTGCTATCGGCGCTATATCCGGCGAACCGTGCCGCGTCAGTTGATCCGATCGAAGCGCTGCGCTTCGAGGCCGGTGGATGATGTTGGGTGAAGTGTTCAAAGAAGCGTGGATGGCGCTTGGGCGAAACCGGGTGCGCAGCCTGTTGACGATGACGGGCATTTCCTGGGGAATCGTGGCGGTAACGCTGCTCCTCAGCTACGGCTCCGGATTCCGCAGCGTGCTGATCTATACGTTTGAGGTCTTTGGCAAGGCGGCGGTGATCTGTTGGCCGGGAACGACCAGTGAACAAGCTGGAGGAGAGCGGGCCGGGAAGGAGGTTCACTTCGAGCAAGAAGATGCCGATTGGGTGAAGGCCCAATCACCGCTCATCAGGCGTGTCACACTCGAGACCGTGAAGTGGAAGGGAATCTCGCACGACGAGCGACTGTCGGATTCGGCGACTCGCGGCGTTTATTCCGAGTACGGAGAAATGCGCAACGAGGTGCCGAGTGATGGCCGGTGGATCTCAGCGGAGGATCTCGAAGAAAGACGCCGCGTCGTGTTTCTGGGGGCGCGGCTGAAGAAAAAATTGTTCAGCGGAACACCCGCGGTAGGAGAGACGGTGCGGATCAACGGCGTGCGGTTTACCGTTATCGGCACGATGGATATGAAGTTCTCGGACAGTTGCTATTTCAATTGCGACGACGACTCCGCGTTCATTCCGTATACGGCGGCGGCGGATCTGTGGGACGCGCGTTATGCGAGCGTCATGGTGATGGAGCCCGTGGCGCCGCAGTTTGAAGCGCAGGCCATGCAGCAGTTCCGCACGGCCATAGCGAACCGCCAGCATTTTTCAGCAAATGACAAGCGCGCCATTACGATGTTTGGGCGCCAAGAGTTCAAGCCGATCTACGACGGAATCACCCTCGGAATTGAAGGGTTGCTATTTCTGATTGGCGCGATGACGCTCGGAATCGGCGGCGTGGGCGTGATGAACATTATGCTGGTGTCGGTCGAAGAGCGGGTCCGGGAAATTGGTTTGAGAAGGGCTTTGGGCGCGCGGAAGTGGCATATCCGCTGGCAATTTCTGCTGGAAGCGCTGGTGCTGACGCTGGCCGCGGGAGTGGTGGGGATGTTGATCTCGTGGGTGCTAACGTCGGCGATCGGGACGCTGCCGTTTCTGGGACCGGCCTATGAGGATGACAGCGGAAAAGTGGATATTCATCTCACCTTGTCGACCACAACGCTGTTTCTCTCCACGTTGATTCTGATCTTGGTCGGCGTGATCAGCGGCTGGCTGCCGGCAATGCAGGCGGCCAAACTCGATCCCGTGGAGGCGCTGCGGTACGAATGAAGGAAGAAGTGGGCAGGGGCCAGCGACCGGCCTGTGGAGAACAGGAACAGTTCTCGCGCGACCAGGTCATCCGCGCACACCGATTCCCACGAGCTGCAATACTCCCGAGGGCTGTCAGAACTCGTTTTTATACCGCCCATTCGTTGAGTCCATCCCTGATTTCTCGCATAAGTTCCGGCGGCTACGACCCGTGTGGCGATGGCCAGGACGTTGCGCGAGCCTGCTATAGTGGTAATTCCGCCCGGTACGAATGCGCAGGACGGAGAGTGAATGATGAGGACAACGAAGTTTTCGAAAGTGCGGATGGCGCTATGGCTTGCGCCAGTAGGGGCGCTGTTGCTGGTGGGGTCTCTGGTGGAGGGGCACGCCATCCTAAAGGACTCGAGCCCGATGTCGAATGGGACGGTGCCGGGTCCTGATGTGCCGGTTCGGCTGCACTACAACGTGCGTGTGGATGCAGCCCTCTCGAAGTTGGAACTGTTGAATCCCGACCAATCGACAACCAGCCTGGCAATCGAAAAGCAACCCGCGCCCGACACGTTGACGTCAGTGGCCAAGGGACTGAAGGCGGGCGCGTACAAGATTCGCTGGCAGGTGCTTGCTCCGGACGGACACATCACTCGCGGCGAGGTGCCTTTTACGGTGACGGGTTCCTAAGAAGAGAATCATGGCTCAACTGCTGGCTCTTTCCGGCTTCCTGGCCGTGTTGCTGCGCGCGGCGATTCTGTGTTTTCAGACCGTTTTGATTGGTGGTCTGTTCTTTTTCATTTTTGTGGCGCGCGAAGAGCAAAGCCGCGGCGAGGGGCTGCTGCGCTCGGGCTGGAAGCTGATCCGGTGGAGTGCGTTGGGAGTGGCTTTATCGCAAATCTTTTTCCTGATCACAAATTCCGTCACGCTGACCTATTCGACGGGCATCCCCCTGGGGCAGGTGTTCAGCGCGAACTTTTTCTGGGCCGGGCTGGTGGCCACGGTGTCAGGATTTGCGGTTGCGTTGTGGCCCTCCGGCTTGCGCCAGAGCGTGAATCCGGTGGTGCTTTTTCCGGCTGCGCTGGTTCTGGCGGCTTCGGTTATGACCAGCCACTCTGCTTCGAGGATGGAAGATCGGACTCCGCTTGTGACGCTGACCGCGCTGCACTACCTTGCGGCGGCTACCTGGATCGGCGGGCTGCTGTATCTGTTGCTGGCGGCAAAGCGGATTACGAACCAAGACGCAAAGACACGCATCATGCAGCGATTTTCGAGGCTCGCGCAGGTAAGTGTAGCGGTACTGTTTCTGGCGGGATTCGGCATGGCCGCGGTGCTGGTGGGTTCCTGGGACGCCATGTATGGGACAGCTTATGGCGTAATGCTGTCCGCGAAGATCGCCATGTTCGCGGCGTTGTTGCTCCTGGGAGCGGCCAATTTCTACATGGTGCGAAGGCTTCCCGGCGACTCAGGCAGCGGGGCGGCGAGCCTCGCGCGCTTCGGAGAAGCCGAGATTGGCATTGGGCTCGCAGTGATTCTGACCGCCGCTTCGATGACCTCGCAGCCGCCAGGCGTCGATTTAACCGAGGACCGCCTGACATTGCAGGAAATTGCCGCGCGTTACTCGCCGCGAATGCCACGATTTTCGAGCCCACCCCTGAATGAGATTTCAGAATCCACGGAACAACTGATCAAGAGAGCCAAGGCGGAAGGTAAGCCCGTGCCAACCTCGTTTGTTCCGGGTCAATGGGACATCGACTTTAATAAGTGGGCGGACAAAGCGTGGTCGGAATACAACCATAATTGCGCCGGGTTCGTGGTGTTCTTGTTGGGGATTCTGGCGCTGCTTTCGCGCAGCCGGTACTTCGCGTGGGCGAAAATCTGGCCGCTGGCCTTTCTGCTCCTGGCGGTATTTTTGTTTTTTCGCGCCGATCCGGAGAACTGGCCGCTCGGACCGAATGGATTCTGGGCGAGCTTCCAACAAACGGACGTGTTGCAGCATCGTGCCGCGGTGCTGCTGATCATCGTGTTCGCCGTTTTTCAGTACCGGGTGGAGATGAAGTGGGTGAAGTCCATAACCGCCGCGCTGGTTTTTCCGGCGGTGTGCATGTTGGGTGGAATGGTATTGCTGACGCACACGCACGCCTTGAGCAATGTAAAGGAGGAGTTGCTGGCGGAACTGAGCCATACGCCAATTGCGGTGTTGGCCGTTTATGCCGGATGGTCGCGCTGGCTCGAGCTACGCCTGCCCGTCGACAATGGAACACGCAAATACGTCGCCTGGGTCTGGCCGGCCTGTTTTATCCTTATTGGTCTCCTTTTGATGGACTACCACGAAATGTGAAGAAGGATGAAATGGCAAGGGCCGCGCTCATTGTAGTCGATGTGCAACGGGACTTCTGCGACGGCGGCGCGCTGGCCGCGGCAGACACGGCGTCGCTCCTGGCACCGTTGAAGGAGTGCATCGAGGCCGCGCGTAAAGCCGGCGCCGTAATCGTGTATACGCGGGATTGGCACCCAGAGAATCATAGCTCGTTTGAACCGAATGGCGGCCCGTGGCCGGTTCACTGCGTCGCCGGAACGGAGGGAGCGGAGTTGATGCCGCCCCTTCGAGCGCTGGCGGACGATTTGATGATTCATAAGGGCCTGGGCGTCGATGGCGCGGGATACTCGGGGTTTGAACGCACCGGCCTCGATGAGCACCTGAAGAAACTCGGCGTGGGTCGTGTCGCCGTGAGCGGCATTGCGACGGAGTACTGTGTACGGGCGACGGCGCTCGACGGGCTTAAAGCTGGTTTTGAGACCGTTTTGTTGACGGACATGATTCGTCCGGTGCAGCCCGGTTTGACGCCGGGAGTGGTCGAGGAGTTGGCAGGAGCGGGCGCGCGGGGAATCTCTGCTAGAGAATGGTTGAAGGAAATTTGGAAGCAGCGAGCTGGCTGACCAAAGCTCAGCCCGGCGGATCAGTTCGCCGCCAAGATAGCGTCAAAATAAGCCGTCATTTCGGGTGAGTTCCAGTCCTGCGGGCCGATAATTTTACGGGCGATTCTCCCCTTGCGATTAATCACGTAGGTTTCCGGATACATCGAGGTGCCGTAGTCTGCCGCAATCGGCGAGTGGCGGTCTTCGTTGGTTCCCGGATCGCGGTAGGTGGGAAAGTTGACGCGATGCTCGCGAAGAAATTGTGAGAACTGCGCCGGGTCAGGGTCTGCCGCGACACCGAGGACAAGCGCGTTGCGGGAAGAGATGCGCTGCTGGAGAGCGATGAGGCTGGGGAGTTCTTCGATGCACGGACCGCACCAACTGCCCCAGAAATTCAGGACCACGACCTTGCCACGCAAGTCGGAAAGATGGGCCGGCTTGCCGTCCAGCTGCATTGCGAAGTCCTGCGCGGTCTTGCCGGCGATCGAGGACTCGCCTTGCCGGTAGTGAGGAAGGGTGAAGAAGGCGAGCACGGCGAACGCGAAGCCCATGCTCCCCCACGCCAGGATTTTCTTCAGAATGATATTCATCTATCACTATAATAACGCAGAGCCAACGGACCGAGAAGCCGGATACTTCCGCAAAGTCATGAACGTTACCCCGAAAAATGCGGCTGGTGTCTCCGCGATCGTCCCAGCCCGAAACGAGCAGGAGGTGATTGCGGAGTGCGTGGAGTCTCTGGCCGCACAGGAAGAAATTCTCGAGATTCTGGTAGTAAACGATCAGTCTACGGACCGGACGAAAGAGATTGTAGAGCAGTTGACCGCGCGGCTTCCCACGGTGCGGCTGCTGGAGGTTACGAGCTTGCCCGCCGGATGGGTGGGCAAGAACAACGCCGTGTGGAGGGGCGCTCGCGAATCGAAAGGCGAGTGGCTGCTGTTCACCGACGCGGACGTGGTGCAGGAGCAGGATTCGGCAGCCAAGGCACTGGAGATCGCGGTCGAGACCGGTAGCGTGTTGGTCTCCTTTTCTCCGGAGCAACGGATGGAGACGTGGCACGAAAAATCCCTGATTCCCTATATTTACTGCAGGCTGAACGCGCGATTCACTTATGCGGAGGTGAATGACCCGCAAAAATTGGCCGCGGCGGCGAATGGACAGTTCCTGCTGATCCGGCGGGACGTATACCAAGCGGTTGGAGGTCACGCGAGCGTCGCGGGCGAGGTGCTGGAGGACGTTGCACTGGCCAAGCGAGTAAAAAGCGCTGACTACCGCATCTGGTTCGCCAGCGGAAGAGGTGTGGTACGCGTGAGGATGTACCGCACGTTTCGCAGCATGTGGCAGGGGTGGAAGAAGAATCTCTTCATGCTGATGGGCGGCACCGAAGCAGCGGTGGCGTCGGAATTCGTCAGGGCCGTGCTGCCGCTTGCGGTGACGGTTACGGCAGGTGTATTGGCCTGGGAATTCGTGGGATCCGGGACGCTTGCTTTGGCGGTGTCTGTCCTGGGAGTGGCCGCAATGGTGCTAGCGGACTCGGTGAAGTTGCGGCGTAACCAATTCCCGCCGAGTCTCATCTTCTATGGAATTCCTGGCAGGGTGCTGTTTGCGGGAGTGTTGTGGGCTTCTTTTCGGAGCCATAAGAAGGGTAAGCTGGAATGGAAAGGGAGAGAATATCCGACCGGGGCCAGCGGAGCATCAAACGGGTAGCGGAAAATGGTTTACCTGACGCGCAAAATCGAGTTTTCGGCTTCGCACCTATACCACAACCCCGTGCTGAGCGCGGAGGAGAATAAGCGGATTTTTGGCAAATGCAATAACCCTCACGGCCATGGTCATAATTATGCGCTCGAGGTTACCGTCGCGGGTGAGCCGGATCCGGTAACAGGAATGGTTCTGGATCTGAAAGAGTTGAAGGAGATTCTCGAGCGCGAAGTCATGCGCAGGATGGATCACCGGTTCTTAAACTATGAAGTGGAAGAGTTGAAGGACCAAATCCCAACTTGCGAGAACATTGCGCGATTGATCTGGAAACTGCTGGAGCCGAAGATTACCCAAGGACGTCTATTCAAGGTGAGGCTGTACGAATCACCGGACCTGTTTGCCGAGTGTTACCGAAATGGAGCGGCCGAGGAATGAGCGACGAATTGAAAGTCGAGCTGGGGCGTCGCTACCGGTTTGCGGCATCCCACCGACTGCACAGCGAAAAACTGAGCCAGGAAGAGAATTGCCGCATCTACGGGAAATGCAACAACCCATACGGCCACGGGCACAATTATGTGGTGGAAGTGCACGTGTCGGGTCCGGTGGATGCCGCGACCGGCATGATTACGAATCTGGCCGATCTGGATGAGTTCGTGAATCGCGAAGTGATCGAAGCGTTTGACCACAGATCGTTCAACGAGGATGTGGCGGAATTTTGCGAGCAAGTGCCGACGACGGAAAACGTCTGTGTGGAGATTTTTCGGCGCCTGAAAGCCTTTCCAAAGGCCAAGCTTGAGCGCGTAGTCGTCGAAGAGACCTCGAATAACACGTTCGAATACGCCGGGAGGGAATCGAGGATCACACTTCGGCGGTCCAGTAAGAGGGAAAACCAGTGACGAAACCAACGGAAATACTACTGCATGACGCGAATGTGCAGGTTCCAAGGGAGAACATCGCGGATCTCGTGCGCAGGATGATTGCCCTGATTGGTGAGGACCCCAACCGCGAAGGTCTTCGGAAGACGCCGGAGCGTTTTGAAAAGGCTTTGAGGTTTCTGACGAGCGGATACAACCAGAACGTCGAAAACGTGCTGAACGGAGCGACGTTCAGCGTGCACTACGACGAGATGGTCGTGGTTAAGGACATCGAGTTCTTCAGCCTGTGCGAACATCACCTGTTACCCTTTTTCGGCAAAGCTCACGTCGCCTATCTGCCCAGCAAAAAAGTGCTGGGACTGAGCAAAATCGCGCGGCTGGTGAACATGTTCGCCCGGCGACTGCAGATTCAGGAACGGATGACGAGCCAGATTGCCCAGGCGATCGAGGAAAGGGTCAGCCCGGAAGGCGTGGGCGTGATTATCGAAGCCCGTCACCTGTGCATGCAGATGCGGGGAGTAGAAAAGCAGCATGGCCAAGCGGTGACGAGCGCGATGCTCGGCTCGTTCCGGCACAATAAGCAGACACGGGATGAATTTCTTTCGCTTGTGCGTTCCAAGCAGCATTAGTCGGAGGCCTTTCGGCCCCCAGCCCCAAAGGCAGCGTGTGAAGCACCCGGTTTCTTGCATTGGTTCTGACGCACTCCCTTACTTGAGGCGCACCCGATTCATTCCCGCATGCGTGTTTTTTGTTGCTTGCGTTTTTGTCCTGGCTGCCTGGGCGCAGAAAGACGCAGAGGTCGCCCGGCTCGGGAAAGTGATGGCATGGAAGGCGGGGAAGGTCATCGCCGACGTGGGGGCAGGGGAAGGAGAATTCGGATTTGGCGCCGCGGAGGTGGTCGGGGAAACAGGGAAGGTCTATTTGACGGAGCTGGATGAGAAGAAGCGAAAAGCGCTGGAAGAAGAGGTAAAGCGGCGCGGAGTTAGGAACGTCGTCGTGGTTCAGGCGGCGGAAAAGCAGACGAACCTTCCCGATCATTGCTGCGATGGGATTATCCTGCGGCACGTTTACCACCACTTCACTGCGCCCGATGAGATGGACGCGAGTCTTTTGCGCTCGCTGAAACCGGGCGGGCTCCTTGCGGTTATCGAATTTCCCCCGAAGAAGCGGCTGACCGAGAGTGATCCGGTAAAAGGCGTACCGGCAAACCGAGGCGGTCACGGGATCCCGCAGAAGATTCTTGTGGACGAATTGACGCACGCGGGATTCGCCGTGGACCAGACGATCAACGACTGGCCCGACGACAGCTATTGCGTCATGTTTCGAAAAACGGCGCACTAAAAAGACGACCCAGCAGGGAAGCACCATTTTGGCGCTAGCAGCAGGCCTTGCCGCGGACTAGAGTTGCACATGGCAACGACGGCACCAACCGAAGCATTTAGAACAGCAACCGCGAAGGTCCCCGCCAACCGCCTGTTCGTCATCCTGAGCTTCTTGTCCATCTATGTCATTTGGGGATCGACGTATCTCGCCATCCGCTACGCCGTCGAGACAATCCCTCCACTGTACACCGCGGGCATTCGGCACCTAACGGCAGGAACGATTCTGCTGGCCTGGGCGCTGGCGAAGGGGTTGTACCCTACGTGGGCGCAGATTCGCGCGAGCGTGGTGATCGGATTTTTCTTTTTCCTCGTCGGTCATGGCTTGCTGCATTGGGCAGAAAGGGTTGTGCCGAGCGGCCTTGCGTCCCTGCTGATTGCGATTGAACCGATCATGGTGTTTTTGCTTTCGTCCGTTGCCGCTCGCACATGGCGATTGAACGGCATGCTCCTTGCCGGGATTTTGCTTGGCCTAGGTGGTGTGGGAATGCTTCTTCACGGAACCGGACTCGAACCGGTTCCGGGCCTGACACTGGGATCCGCGATGATTCTGGTCAGCGCATTTTCCTGGTCTGTAGGGATCATTTATTCGCGGAGGTCGCGTCTGTCTGGCAGTCCGCTGCTGCTGTCCGCGCTATCGTTGCTGTCCGGAGCGGTCATGCTGCTTTTGACGGCAACGATGGTGGGAGAGGCAACGGAATTTCAGTTGTCGCAAGTCACAATGAAATCGGAGCTGGCGCTCGGTTATCTGATTTTGTTTGGTTCGGTTATCACTTTCACGGCTTACAACTGGTTGATGGAGCACTATTCGCCGACGCTCGTTGCCACACACACTTACGTAAACCCGGTGGTCGCGGTACTGCTCGGATGGGCCTACGGCGGGGAAGCACTGACGATGAAAGTGGCGGTAGCGGCGACTTTGGTGGTGGCGGCCGTGGTCCTGGTGGACCGCGGAACGAGCCGCCTCGAGAGATTGCCTTGAAACAAGGACAGACATTTACTTGCTCCCGGGGAGCGCGGTGTGGTGAACTTTCCTACAGCAGACGCTGGTTATGATTGGGCAGAAGATCGGCCACTACATCATCGAACAAAAGCTCGGCGAAGGTGGTATGGGCGTGGTGTACCGCGCGCGCGATGAGAAACTGCAGCGCGATGTGGCTCTGAAATTCCTGGAAACCCTGCCGACCGGCGAATCTGCCGGACATGAACGCGTGCTCCAAGAGGCGCGCGCGATCTCGGCGTTGAACCATCCGAACATTTGCACGGTTTACGAGGTAGGGGAAGCCAACGGAAGACCGTATATCGCGATGGAATACATCGAAGGCCGCCCGCTAAGCCAGGAGATCACTTCCACCGGGTTTTCGCTCGAGCAGATCGAGCGCTATGGCATGCAGCTCGCCGACGCGCTGGCTCATGCCCACGGCCGGGGTGTAATCCACCGCGACCTGAAGGCCGCGAATATCATCGTTACTCCCAACGGAAGGCTGAAGGTTCTCGATTTTGGAATTTCGCGGCGTATGGAGCCGGGCGGTGGCGACGAGACCACGGTCATGGATCAATCGTGGGCTTCGCAGCATACCTTTACGGGCACACTGCCCTATACGGCACCGGAAGTATTCAAGGGCCAAGAAGCGGACGTCAGGAGCGATATCTGGTCGCTGGGAGTCGTTCTCTATGAGATGGCCGCAGGGAAAAGACCATTCCGCGGGGCGACGGCATACGAATTGAGCGCGGCAATTCTCCGCGAGCGTCCACCGGAGATTTCACCCGCACTCCCGCCCGTTCTGCAGAGTGTAATCGATAAGTGTCTGGACAAGGACCCCGGCCAGCGTTACCAGAGCGCCGGAGAAGTGCGGGCCGCGCTCGAAACCGCCACCACCGCTTCGCGAACCCACGACCACGCCGTGCAACGGCCGCCTGCCGCGAGTCTATTTTCGCCTCAGAACATTCTGTTTTTGTGCCTACTGTTGGCTTTCGCTGTTGCAGTGGGCTACTGGCTAACCGGCAGGAAGAACCAAAGGCTGCGACCGATGGCGGGAGCAATCCAATCGCTGGCTGTGTTGCCGCTGGAAAACCTGTCGGGTGATCCGGAACAGGATTACTTCGCCGAGGGAATGACGGACGCTTTGATCACCGAGCTTTCGCAAATCAAGAAACTGCGAGTGATCTCTCGAACATCGGTGATGCAATACAAGCATACGAAGAAACCGCTCGATCAAATTGCGCAGGATCTGAACGTGGATGCGATCGTCGAGGGTTCTGTCATACGCGTAGGAGCACGCGTGCGTATTTCCGCAAAACTCTTCCAAACAAACATTGAGGGTGCGCTGTGGGGAGGAAGTTTTGAGAGGAACTTCACCGACGTTCTGGCATTGCAGGGCGAGGTGGCGACGGCGATTGCCCGGGGAATCCAGGTGCAGCTTTCCGGCACCGAACAGAGCCAGTTAGCAAGGAGCCGCAGC
>Ga0306920_100010768_pt1 | contig 12286 bp, 13 predicted proteins | sample flu12Cox44000170_FD_204666 | JGI IMG/M metagenome (GOLD analysis project Ga0306920, IMG submission 204666) | Lab enrichment of tropical soil microbial communities from Luquillo Experimental Forest, Puerto Rico - flux4day.12C.oxic.44.000.170 (v2)... | ecosystem: Environmental > Terrestrial >...
GGGCATCGAGTTGGAGGATGCGTAGATCGGGGACGGCAGGCGCGATCACCTCCACCACTGGCAGGGTCGCGGTGTGATCGCCCCCCAGCATGATGGGGACGAGGCCGGGCTTCCAGAACGCGCGGATTTCTTCCCGGGCTCGCGCGAGCTGCTCGCGCGGTGAGCCCGAGCCGAGCTCGCAGTCGCCGAGGTCAGCCATACCGAGGTCTTCGAGATCGCGGTCGAGAGCGGGAGAGTACGTTTCGATCGAGTCGGAGGCGATCCGGAGCTCGCGCGGCCCATGATCGGCTCCACGTCGGAGGTTGACCGTGCCTTCGAAGGGAATGCCGAATACGACGAGGCGGGCCTCGGGGTAGGGCGGGCGACAGGCGATGAAGCGTGGATCGGCCGGCTTCACGGGGTCACTCGTCGCGGCCGCCGGGACGGGCGCCCCGCGAGCCCATCCAGGGCGAGGCTAAACGACGTCGTCGTCGGAGAGCAGGGTGACGGCGGCCAGTGCGCAGCCCGTCCGCTCCACGCGATGCTCGACGGCGCAGACCTGCATGTCGCGTATCTTCCAGCCCCGCACCTTGAAGGACTCCCGGAGCATGTGCACGATGGCCCGCTCGGCCTCCTCACGGGTCGCCTTGTCGTGGAACTCCATGATGACGCCATTCTTCGTCGAGTCGTCGGGGCGGGCCCAGCCCACGGCTGCTGCCACCACCTCGCCCGGCACCTCACTCGTGATGGCCGCGAAGGCGGTGGGTACGATGGCGCCGGGACGCAGCCGGGGGAGGTCCACGATCTCGGTGTTGGGCGGGAGGATCGAGGAGACCTTCACGAGGTTGATGTTGCCGATGCCGGCGGCCAGCAAGGCGTTGTCGAAGGCATTGAGCTCGGTCGTACCTTCGGCGCTTCCGGACGTCGTCGCTGCCTTGGTCACCGGCTTCCATCCCATCGTTCGCTCTGCCCTCCCTCGTGTGGTGAAGAGCGCAACTGAAAAACTCTGTTTATGTTAGCGGCTCGGAGTGGGAACGCAAGAGAAAAGTGCCCTTCTGGCGCGATTCGGTGGCCTCGCGGGCGTCGCGCGCCCGCGCCACGAGCGGCTCCGAGGGCCCTCGGCGCCGGCGCGGACGGCGCCGCGCCGCCGCCCAAAATCGCTTTCCAGCCCATTTTTTCCTTGCAATGCCAAAAACATGGCCCTACATTCAAAAAATCGGCAGCAAAATTTCGCGCGAGCGAAAGAAGAGCGGAAAGGAGGGAGAGAATGCAAGCACTGGGACGACACCTGCTGCTCGAGCTGTTCGATTGCGACGCAGAAGCGCTCAACAGCCTTGAAACCGTGAAGACGTCGATGGTCGAGGCGGCCAAGCGCGCGCAAGCCACCATCGTGGACGTGGTATTTCACGAGTTCAATCCGTTCGGCATCAGCGGCGTCGTCGTCATCGCCGAGTCGCACCTCGCCATCCACACGTGGCCGGAGTATCGCTACGCCGCCGTCGACGTGTTCTCCTGCGGCGACGTGCTCCAGCCCCAGACGGCCGCCGACTATCTCGTCGAGCAGCTCGGAGCCTCCCGGGCCTCCGTGGTCGAGCTCCAGCGCGGCATCTTCCTCCACTCCGCTCCCATGCCCCACAAGCCGTCCGGGGCGCGGCTGCCCGACCGTCAGGTCACCATCGGCGGATGAGCGGTCCCCCGCAGTACAAGTGGTTCTTCGAGAGCACCACGCCCGTCGAAGGCCACATGCACGCCATCGCCCGCACCATCAGCACGCGGCAGACCAAGTTCCAGTTCATGGAGATCTTCGAGACGCATTCCTACGGTAAGGTGCTCGTGCTCGACGGGCGCATCCAGTCGAGCCAGCACGACGAGTTCATCTATCACGAGATCCTCGTCCAGCCCGGCCTCCTCGCCCACCCCAGGCCCCAGCGAGCCATGGTGATCGGGGGCGGCGAGGGCGCCACCGTGCGCGAGATCCTGCGCCACCCCACCATCACCGACTGCCTGATGGTGGACATCGACGGCGAGGTAGTCGAGGAATGCAAGAAGCATCTGCCCGAGATGCACCAGGGCGCCTTCGAGGACAAGCGGACGCGCGTGCTTCACGAAGACGCCCGCGCCTACTTGGAGAAGACGAAGGAGCGCTTCGATCTCATCGTGGTCGACTTGCCGGAGCCGCTCGAGGAAGGCCCGGCCTGCCTTCTCTTCACCACGGAGTTCTACTCCCTGATCCGGGATCGCCTCACCGACCATGGGGTCATGACCATGCAGGCGGGCATGACCAAGATCAACGAGCTGTTCTTTTTCGGCGCGGTCAACCGGACACTGCGCGAGGTCTTCCCGGTCGTCGCCCCCTACCAGGGCTTCATCTCCTGCTTCGGTACGCCGTGGGGCTTCATCCTCGCCTCCAAGGGCACCGATCCGCGTCAGCAGACGGCGGCGGACATCGACGCGCTCATCGCGGCCCGCGTCAACCCCGACAGCCTCCGCTACTGGAACGGCGCCGCGCACCTGCACTCGTTCAACCTGCCCAAGTTCCTCGCGGCGTCCCTGGCCAAGAACGACCGCGTCATCACGGACAAGAACCCTCTCATCGTTTCCTGAGTCGCGGGTTGGCTCCGCGCCGCACCGCCACGCTGGTCCTCGCCTCCGCCTCGCCCCGCCGCCGCGAGCTCCTCGCCCGCCTCGGCACGGCATTCACCGTCCGGGCGAGCCGTGTCCTGGAGATCCATCCGCCCGGAAGGCCCGAGGACGCAATGGCCGCCGTCGCCCTCGACAAGGCCCGCGCCGTGGCGCGCGACTGGACGGCGGGGCCAGCGGTCGTCCTGGGAGCCGACACGGAGGTGGTGCTCGATGGGCGCTATCTCGGCAAGCCCATCGACAGCGCGGATGCCGTCCGCATGCTGCGAGAGCTGCGCGGCCGCACGCACGAGGTGGTCACCGGCGTGGCCTTGGTCGAGGCGCCGTCCGGACGCGAGGAGACGGCCTCGGTAACCACGCGCGTGACCATGACGGCCGCCAGCGAGGAGGAGATCGCGGCCTATGTGGCCACGGGCGAGCCCCTCGACAAGGCGGGGGCCTATGCCGTCCAGGGGGAAGGCCGGCGGCTCGTGGCCCGAGTCGACGGGTGCCTCACGAATGTGATCGGGCTGCCCGTGGCCACCACCCGACGGCTGCTCGAGCGGTGGGGTGTTCTCTAGCGGGCGGCGGGCGCCTCGAGTGCGTGCTGCAGGGGTGCGCCGAGAAGCAGCGACGACCAGCCGAGCCACGGCAGCTTGACGACGGCGGGGAAGGCCGCCCGCTCGCGCGACTGGTTGATGCTGGCCTTGAGCACCTCGTCGGTGACCAGCCCGCGGGGAATGAAGCTCTGGCGCACCCCGTCGAGCCGCGCCCGGAAGTCCGGGAGGGGCCCTGTCACGGATGCCGGCAACACGGACACGAGAGCCTCGGGCGATGCCTCGGTGACGCGATTCACCGCGCGGAGGAGGGCGCGTACGAGGGCGGTGAGCTCTCGCTCGTCGGGCGCGTTGCCTGCGCGAACGAAGAGGGCCGAGTAGACCGTCTCAGCCCCGAGCCAGCGCGCGGCATCCTGCCGCTTGCGGAGATCCACGAGGATCGTGCCCGTCTGATCCTCGACCATCCGGGTGATCAGGGGATCGCCCATCACTCCCGCCGCCATCTCGCCCCGTCCTAGCGCCCCCTCGAGCCCGCGATTGCTGAAGCTTCGGAGGGGCACCTGATGGATCTTGACCCCCGCGTGGATGAGAACGGCATTGAGCATGATGTGCTCGGGCGTGCCCGCACCCGGCAGGCCCACGGGCTGGCCGCGCAGCTCGGCCGGCGTGTGGATGGTGTCCTTGTGTTTCGGCGAGACGAGGATGGCTACGGGCGCCGCCGCGGTCAGGCCGAGGAGGAGCGGCGGGGGCACGCCCGCGACGTGACCCTGACGATAGGCGGCGTCCAGCGAAGTGGCAGCCAGATCGGCTTGCCCTCGCGCGAGGGCCTGAGCGGCATCACCCTCGGTGCGCTCGACCTTCAGGACGACGTCGAGGTTCTCCTGGGTGAAGTACCCCTCGGCGCGCGCGACCTGGATCGGCAGATACTCGGGTGAGGTGGGCGGACCCGCCACCGCGATGGTGATGGCCGCCAGCAGTCCCACGCCAAGTCCTGTCACGGGGTCTCCAATGTCTCGGTGACGCGCCGATGAAGCGGCGATTGCTCCGGCTCCGCTCGGCCTTATCCGAGCGTCACGGCCCGCAGGGCTGGTGGCCGGCACGGAGCGCCTTCCAGATCGCCGTCGGCGCTGCGCTCACCCAGCATACCGCTTGGCCAGGCTCCGCACGGGCCATCGCCAATCTCCGCTCGATCCGCCGGCTCGAGCCCCGGCGCCTCGCCGCCCTGTCGCCGCTGGCGATCGGCAGGCTCATCCGTCCCGCTGGCACCTGGCGGCTCAAGGCGAGGAGCCTATTTGCCCTGGTCGCTGTGGCCAAGAGGCATTGTCGCTCGCCCCGGCGGCGAGGGCTGCCCGCTTGCCTTTGATCTCAGGGGGCGGCGACCTCGCGTATGAGCCGGGCGAGGCGCTCGGCGGCGTCCGGGGCCGCCAGTGTGCGCGCGCGGGTCCCCATGGCCGCGAGCTCTGTGCGTCGGGTCAGGAGGCGCGTGAGGAGATCCACGAGGCCCTCAGGCGAGAGTTCTGGCTGGGGGAGGACGACGGCGCCCCCCGCCTTCTCCACGAGCCTGGCGTTGGCCGTCTGCTCGTCGCCGCCAGCTCCGGGCAGGGGCACCAAGACGGCGGGGAGCCCAAGGTTACAGCACTCGTTCACGGTGCCCGCGCCGCTCCGCCCCACGACGAGGGCGGCCGCGGCGTAGACGTCGCGCAGCTCTGAGCCAACGTATGGCCGCAGAGCGTAGCGCGCGCCTAGCCGGGCGGGGAGGGTCTGGGTGCGCTCCTGGAGCCAGCGGTGATCGCCGGTCTCGGGGTTGTCTCCGCACTGGTGGAGGATCTGGCAGATCTCGAGGAGCCTCGGCAGAGCTTCGCCCACGACCCGGTTGATTCGATGGGAGCCCTGGGCACCACCCGTCACGTAGACAAGGGGAAGGACGGCGTCGAAGCCGAAGGCAGCGAGGCCGGCCTCCCGACGACCGCCCAGGAGCCCGGGGCGGACCGGGTTCCCCGTGACCACGAGGCGATCAGAAGGCAGGCCCCCGCCCGAGCCGGGGAAGGAGAGCGCGATCCTCGTGGCGAAGCGGCCGGCGATGCGGTTGGCGAGGCCCAGCACGGCCGTCTGCTCGTGGACCACGAGCGGGATGCCGAGAAGCCGCCCGGCCAGAGCGGGCGGGACACTGGCGAAGCCGCCCGTGCCGAAGATCACCGCGGGCCTGATCTGCCGCAGGAGCGACCACGACTGCACGAGTCCCGCGGGCACGTTCACGACCAGGTCGCTGACGTTGCGGCGGTCCCAGTAGCGCCGGAGCTTGCCGGTTCGGATGGGATGGAAGGGGAGACCCGCCTCGGGCGCCCGTCGAGACTCGATGCCGTCGCGGCTGCCGATCCAGTGGATGTCGGCGCCGTCCCGACCAAGGGCCGCCGCCACGGCCAGCCCCGCGCTCGTGTGCCCGCCGGTCCCACCGCCGGCGATGACGACCCGCACCGCCTAGCGTTGCTCGAGGGCGAGATCGATCAGCCGCGAGATGAGCTCGGTGTAGGAGACGCCGGAGGCTTCCCAGAGCTTGGGATAGGCGCTCGTCGCGGTGAAGCCAGGCAGCGTGTTGATCTCATTGACGAGCACGCGGCTCTCGCCCTCGATGAAGAAGTCCACGCGCGCGAGCCCGGCGCAGTCTACGGCCCGGAAGGCCTCCACCGCGAGTTCGCGCACGCGCCGGGTGACCTCGGGAGCGAGCGGGGCGGGCACTTTGAAGGTGGTGTGACCCTCGCCGTACTTCGTCTCGTAGTCGTACCACTCGCCCGCGTAGCAGACCTCGCCGGGGACGGAGGCCTGTGGATGGTCGTTACCCAGCACGGCAACCTCGACCTCGCGCCCCTGGACGCCGCGCTCGACGAGAATGCGGCGGTCGTGGCGGGCAGCCAGGGCGATGGCCGCGGGGAGGTCCTCGGCCGCCTTGACTTTGCTGATGCCCACGCTCGATCCGAGGTTCGCGGGTTTCACGAAGCAGGGGAAGCCGAGGGCCTCGCCCACCGCGCGCTCCACGTCCGCGGGTTGGCGCCGCCACTCGTGACGCTTCACGAGCACGTAGTCCACGATGGGCAGCCCATGCGCGCGGAACATGTCCTTCATGGCCGCCTTGTCCATGCCCACCGCCGAGGCGAGCACCCCCGCGCCCACGAAGGGCACGCCGGCCAGCTCGAGCAGCCCCTGAATGGTGCCGTCCTCGCCGCGGGGTCCGTGCAGCATGATCAGCACCACGTCGAGCCGCTGGCGCAGTCCCGGGGGCAGGCTTTCGGAGGATTCCATGCGCTGCAGCGCCGCGGTCCCCGCGGCGTCGGTGGCGCGTCCAGCCAGCGCCTGCTTTACCGAGGCTTCGGCGCCGCCCTCGCCGAGGGCGTGGCGCGCCGCCTCGTCGGCGAGCGCCCGCATGGGATCGCCGCCCACGAGCCAGCGTCCCTCGCGGGTAATGCCGATGGGTACGGGCTCGAAGCGCTCGCGGTCGATGGCGGAGAGAACGGAGGCGGCGCTGGCCAGGGAGACCTCGTGCTCGCCGGACTCGCCGCCGAAGATCACGCCGACGCGGAGCTTCTTCGCCATGCTCTTCTACTCTAAACCGGCCGCCGACTGGGCGTGCAGTCCTTCTGCAGGCTCACCGCTTGCCCTGCTCCTCCCGCCAGCGGTGCCACGCGGCGAGGCGTGCCGCGAGCTCTTTCTCGAGCCCGCGGTCCACCGGACGGTAGTAGATCCGGCCGCGCAGGGCCTCGGGCAAATGCTCCTGGGCGACGCGTGCATCCACGGCGTCGTGGGCGTACTGATAGCCCTTGCCGTAGCCCATGTTCGCCATGAGGCCCGTGGGGGCGTTGCGGAGGTGCAGCGGCACCGGCTCTGCCGGCTTGTCCTGGATATCCCGCCGCACCTGGTTCCACGCTGCGTACACGGCGTTCGACTTCGGGGCGAGGGCGAGATAGCAGGTCGCCTGGGCGAGGGCCAGCTCGCCCTCGGGGGAGCCTAGGAAGTGATACGACTCCTTGGCGTCGAGGGCGAGGCGGAGCGCCTGCGGGTCGGCGTTGCCGATGTCCTCGGAGGCGAAGCGCACGAGCCGGCGAGCCACGTAGAGGACGTCTTCGCCTGCCTCCAGCATGCGGCCGAGCCAGTAGAGCGCGCCGTCGGGATCGGAGTCGCGCAGCGACTTGTGGAGGGCGGAGATGAGGTTGTAGTGCTCCTCGCCCGATTTGTCGTACAGGAGCGCCTTCTTCTGCACGGCCTCACGGATGGCCGTCTCCGTGACCGCGCCTCCGTGCAAGGTCACCGCGAGCTCGAGAATGTTGAGGGCCCCCCGTGCATCTCCGTCCGAGAGGCGGGCGATGAGACGGAGCGCGTCCGGCTCCGCGGCGGCGCCGGAGCCGCCCAGGCCCCGCTCCGCGTCGTGGAGCGCGCGCTCGAGGATGCTCACCACGTCGTCCTCGGACAGAGGGTGGAGGGAGTAGACACGGCAGCGAGAGAGGAGCGCCGCGTTCACTTCGAAGGACGGGTTTTCCGTGGTGGCGCCGATCAGGATCAGAGTGCCCTTCTCGACGTGGGGTAGGAAAGCGTCCTGCTGGCTCTTGTTGAAACGATGGATCTCGTCCACGAACAGGATGGTTCGCCGGCCTCCGCGCGAGCGGTCGGCCTCGGCCTCCGCGACGACCTGGCGGATTTCCTTGACCGCCGCCATCACCGCCGAGAACGGCACGAAGCGGGCGCCGGCGACCTGGGCCATGAGGGAGGCGAGCGTGGTCTTGCCCGTTCCGGGCGGGCCCCACAGGATCATGGAGTGGAGTCGCCCTTCCTGAAGGGAGCGGCGGAGGACCTTGCCGGGCCCGATCAGATGCTGCTGGCCGACGACCTCATCGAGGCTCTTGGGGCGCATCCGGTCGGCGAGGGGAGCGGGAGGCACCGGCCTGGAGGAAACGGGAGGATCGAACAGGTCCACGAGGAAAGTATACGCCGCGGAAGAGGCCCCTCATTGAACCAGAGCCCTCGCCTTGCCGTGACCGGCTCGGCTCGAACGGCGGCCCTCTCCCCTCAGGGGAGAGGGTGTCTGGTCAGGCGAGGGCGACGGGGAGATCGAGGAGCGAGTCGATGCTGGCGGCGACCACCACGCCGCGACGCTCGAGCTCGGTCGCATCCGCGCGATAGGCGATGAAAGGGATGCCGCCGGCCTGGGCGGCCACGCCATCGACCCAGGCATCGCCCACCATCACGATGTGCTTGGCGTCGGGCCAGCGCTCGCGCACGACGCGGAGTCCGTCTGGATCGGGCTTGAGGGCGGTGACGTCGTCTCGGGTGACTACGAGATCGAGATGGCGCAGCAGGTCGAAGCGCGAGAGCACGAAGTCGGCGACCACGCGGTCGTTATTGGTCCAGATCGCGGTGACGAAGCCGAGCTGGGGCAGCGCCTCGAGCGCTTCCGCGGCGTGGGGCTCGAGCACGGCTTGCTCCATGGCTCGGCGCTCGTGTGCCTGGGGAATGGCGAGAATCTCGGCCTCCAGGTGCGGAGCATGCGCCCGCACGTGGCCGAAAATCTCCGCGCCCGACCACCGCAAGTCACGCACGGGCAGCGCGATACCGCGCTCGCGCACGAAGACTTCCATCTCGCGGCCCACGGCCTTCAGATCGAGGGGGGAGCTGACGAGGGTGTGGTCAAGGTCGAAAACGCAGACGGGCGGGTGCGCCGTCACGGCATCAGGAGCGATGGGCGGGCCCGAGTTCCTCGTCGAGCAGGAGGTCGCGCAGGAGCTCGATGCCGCCGCGATCGAGGGTGCGGTCGGCCACGATCAGCTCGACATCCTTGGGCAGGCTTGGCCGGATGCGTGCTGCGGCCTGCTCCGAGCACACGACGGTGCGCGTGCGCTCCAGCATGCGATCGAGCGACCAGGGATCGTCGGTGGAGGCGAGGACGGGCGTGACATGGAGCAGCCCCGCAGACTGCACGGAGCGGAGGAGGTTCTGGCCGCCCGTGGCGGTGGTGCACACGAGGCCCACCGTAGAACCTTCCGGCAATTCCGTGAGGCGCAGGAGCGTCTTGATGCTGGCCTCGGCGAGGAGGGCGACCACGGGAGGGCCGTCCACGGGCATGCGGCGCTTTACCTCATGAATGTGAAAGAAGGTGGTGATGACGACGCGATAGCTCTTGAGGAAGCCGGGATCGCGCCCGGCCTTGGCGTCGAATTCCTCCACCAGCATGCGATCCACGTGGAGCGGCAGCTCCGCCTCGAGCTCATCGCGGTAGCGCGCCAGCTCGGCGTCGTTGCATTCGACGAGCACGGCCCGCTGCCGGACCGCCTTGGCCACCTGCCCCGTGGGCCCGCTCGAGGCGAGGGCGGCCACGAACTCGTCCTGGGTGAAGCCCAAGCGGCGCGCCCGAGTGAGGCTCTCGCCGACCAGACGGGCCAGGCTGTGGGCCGCGCGTCCCTCTCGCGTGGGCCGGTCGGCTACGAAGGTGCCGCGGCCCTGGTGCCCCTCGACGTAGCCGTCCCGCTCGAGATTGGCGAGAGCACGGCTCACGGTGTTGGGATTGATGCGGAGAAAGCCCGCGAGCTGGCGCACGGTCGGGAGCTGCATGCCGGGCTTCAGCGCCCCCGTCGAGATCAGGTGCCGGATCTGGGTCATGAGCTGCACGTGCACGGGCACAGCGCTCTTCCGGTTCACCCGGAGCCCCGACGGGGGCGCTATTCGGCAGCACTCGCGCGCCATGGGGCTAGGCAGTCGCTCGTCGCGGACTGGTGGTGCTCTTGGGGGCCTGGCCTGCCAGCGACCGGCCCAGCCTGATCAGCGCTAGCCCGACGGTCACCCGCAGGGGCTCCGGCCTGATGTGGGCCTTGTCCATGAGCCGGCCCTGGGCCGCCATCGCCCGAGCCTCGCACAGCCGGTCCTTCGCGATCTGCTCTGCCAGGTAGTAGTTCAACACGTCTCCTCCTTCCCGGGTCCTCGACCCGTCTCGCTGCGTTGCGTAATAGTGTACGGATACATTCATACACTATTGAAGGCGGAATTGCAAGGAACCGTTATGCAGCCATAAGTACGTGGAAAAGTTAGACTAGCCAGTGAAGAAGGGCGGTAGCGAGCGACAGGAATATCGTCACGCCCAGGACGTCCTGGAAGGCGGTCTCGAATGGGCCTGCCGTCAAGGCCGGGTCGAAGCCCATGCGCTTCGAGAGCATGGGGATGGCCGTCCCGGCGCAGCCGGAAAGATTGACCGAGACGAACATCGAGGTGGCGACGACCAGGCCAAAGATGGCCGAGTGCCACATGAGCCCGATCAGGCCTACCACTACCGCGCACACAGCACCGAGAATCGCCGAGGTCTGGATTTGCCTCCATAGCGGCTCCCACCAGCGGCTCAGCCGGACCTGACCGGTGGCGAGACCGCGCACCACCATGGTCACGGACTGGAGGCCCGTGTTCCCGGAGATGGCTTGGATCACCGGCATGAAGGAGGCGAGGAGGATGACCTTGCCCAGGGTGTGGTCGAAGAAGTGGATCACCACGCCGGCGAGCATCTCGATGAGGAGGGTCAGCATCACCCAGGGTAGGCGAAGCATCGCCACCTGACCCGGCGAGCGCCGCTCCAGCTCGGCGGCGTCGGAGCCGGCCATGCGGAAGATGTCCTCGGAGGCCTCCTCCTCGACCACGTCGATGACGTCATCCACGGTAATGGTGCCGATGAGCCGGTTTTGATCGTCCACCACGGGTACGGTGACGAGGTCGTACTTCGCGACCACGCGCGCCATCTCCTCCCGGTCCATGGTGGCGTTGACGCTCACCACTTCCTCCTCGTCCAGGATGCCCAGGATCAGGCTGCGCGGATCGGCGAGGAGAAGGCGCCGGAGCGGTACGCGGCCGATCAGGTGCTGATGGTCGTCGACGGCATAGACGCCGAAGGGGCGTTCCTCGGTGACGGTCTTGCGGATGTGCTGCACCGCTTCCTCGACCGTGGAGGTCTCCCGCACCGCGACGACGTCCGGAGACATGAGGCGGCCCGCGGAGTCCTCTGGATACTCGAGGATCTCCTGAATCTCCTCGGAGCGCTCCTCCTCCATGAGGTCGAGGATCTTCTCGGCGTGCTCGGTGGAGAGCTCGTCCACGACATCGGCGGCGTGCTCGGCGGGCATGCGATCGAGGATCTGCGAGACCTCCACGTCGTCCAGCGATCGCACGAGGCCGAGGAGGGTCGCGTCGTCGAGCTCGGAGAGGACGTCGCCCGCCTGCTCTGGCCCGAGGATGCGGAAGATGATGGCCCGGTCGGAAGGGGGCAAATGCTGGAGCACGTGCGCCAGGTCCGCGGCGTGCGCCTCGACGATGGCCTGCTTCGCGCGAGGATCGTCGCGGTTCTGCAGCAGCTCTTCCGCTGAGCGAAGTAGGCGCTCGTTCGCATCCATTGGAGATTCTCCAGAGCTGATTGTACTAAGCGTGCTCAGGGACCGCGACAGCAAATGCTCCTCTGTGGCGCGCACTTGCCGCCTTGGCGGCGACTCTAGGTCGGCCATCCTCTTGAGGCAATCTTGAAACCTCCCTGCCCATTCTTGAGAGCTCTTTGAGCGGGCGCTGACTTAGCCTTGACGATGTGAGCGAGAGAGAGGAGCGAGCATAGAGGGCCGCTACGGGCATGAGATGGAGGGAATCGGGCGGCGGGATCGACGGAAGGCTTCACATCACGATCGGGATGGTGCTTCGATGGGCCTGGCAACACTGGGAGAGCGTTCGCGTTGGGGGACGAGCACGAGCGGGGAAACTGCCCACGGGCAGCTCGAGCCTCTGCATGGCCAGACCGTGGTCATCAAGTACGGCGGCTCGGCCCCGAGCTCGACGAGCTGATCCGGGACGGCGTCATCGAGGGCGGAATGCTGCCCAAGGTAGAAGCGTGCGCGCCGGCTGCCGAACGCGCTGCTCCTGAAGCTCTTCACTCACACCGGGCTCGGGACCGAGGTTGTGCTCTAGCCTGAACTATTCACGAACGCACTCACGAACACACGGAGCGCGAGGCCGGTCGGGGCCCGTCGCCGGGGGCGGGGGGGGGTCCCCCAGCGGCGCCCCCCCCCCCGGAAAGCCCCCCCCCCCGCGGGGCCCCAACAAAGGGGGTCCCACACCCCCCGCGCCCC
>Ga0306920_100010769_pt1 | contig 12286 bp, 9 predicted proteins | sample flu12Cox44000170_FD_204666 | JGI IMG/M metagenome (GOLD analysis project Ga0306920, IMG submission 204666) | Lab enrichment of tropical soil microbial communities from Luquillo Experimental Forest, Puerto Rico - flux4day.12C.oxic.44.000.170 (v2)... | ecosystem: Environmental > Terrestrial >...
ATCCAGGTGCTGCTCGACCACGGCGCGGACGTGAATGCCAGGGAAACTCTACGCGGGACGACCCCGTTGATGTGGGCCGCCGACGAAGGCCATGCCGCGGCGATCCAGCTCCTAATCCAGCGCGGCGCGGACTTCAAGGCCCGGTCGGATATGACCGAGCGCGGAAGAGGCCCGGCGCTTGGAAAAGCCAACGATCCGAGGAAACAGGTCGCGGCGCAGGGTCGAGCCCTCGCGGCCGGAAGAGCACTCGACTTGAGGGACCTCAGCGCCCTTCGTGGTGACAACAATGGGATTGGGGGACAAGGGGCAGGCGGCATTGCCCGCGGCGGCCGTACTCGAGGCGGCCGGGCTCCGAACGGTCGAGCGACGGACGGCGTCGATCAGGGCTTTGATCAGAACGACGATGCCGCGGTGGCCGCCTTTGGCTTCCGGGGCCGGCCGGCTCCCAAGGACGGCGGCGCTCTGACGCCGCTGGTCTATGCCGTCCGCGCCGATGATCTGGACTCGGTGAAGGTGTTGCTGGCTGCCGGTGCTGACGTCAACCAGGTCACCGGCTACGGCTGGAGCCCCTTGCTCGTCGCCACGCAAAATCGCTATTATCGGCTCGGAGCCTATCTGATCGATCACGGCGCCGATGTCAATCTCGCCAACCATGGCGGGTGGACGCCGCTTTACCTGGCCACCGACAACCGCAACATCGAATCCGGCGATTATCCGGTCCGTAAGGGCGACATGGATCATCTGGATTTCATCAAGCTTCTACTCGACAAAGGAGCCAATGTGAATGCCCGGATGAAGGACAGCACGGAGACCCGGACCGTCTTCACCAACCAGTGGTTGGATGAGAACGGCGCCACGGCGTTCCTGCGCGCCTCCCAGTCCGGCGACCTAGTCCTCATGAAACTTCTGCTCGCCCACGGTGCCGATCCGAAGATCGACACCGTCCTGCACGTGACCGCGCTCGAAGTGGCCGCCGGAGTCGGCTGGGTCGAGGGCATCACCTACGAGTGGTCGCCCGAGGCCACTTTGGAAGCCGTCAAAATGCTGTTAGACCTCGGTCTCGATGTGAATGCACAAGCCGACACCGGCCGCACCGCGCTGCATGGCGCCGCGCACAAAGGACGGACCGATATCATCCAGGTTTTGGTGGACCACGGGGCCAAGCTGGATGTCCGCGATTACGGTAACACCGACAACCGCGGTGGCAAACTGGCTGTCCACACTTGGCAGGCGGTAGATTACGCAGATGGCCTGGTCCGCGTCGGCGTCCAATCCGCGATCCCGCACCCCGAAGCCGGCCTCCTCTTACGGAAGCTGATGACCGAAGCCGGCCTCGTGGCCCCGCCGATGGGACGCACGCTAGAATCCATCTGTGTGACTGAAGCGTGCGAATGATAGATGCCCGCGTCACACGCGAGCCGCGAGGCTTTCCGGGATGAGTCTAGTCGAAGCAACCCACGCCAGAGTTCCGCCCAACTGACTAAACCGCCGAGCTAGGGCGATGCCGGCTCCGCTGCAATAAAATAAATCGTTAGTGCTATCGCTACATCTGTTGATGGAGCGCGAAAGGAGCGGCCAATATGGCAGAGGTGCCTGTCCGGAGAGAACGTTCTGAAGAGCGGAGCGTCATGCGCGGAGAGTGGTTGCCACGGTTTGGGCTCCATGCTCCGTGGGATCTTTCCATGAGTCCGTGGTCATTGATGCGGAGGTTCACCGATGAGATGGACCGCTGGTTCGGTGTGGGGCGGGAGCACGGCGAGCGAGCCATGTGGTCGCCCAACATCGACGTGCGGGAGCGCGATAACCATCTGATCGTCAGCGCCGATTTGCCTGGGCTGGCGAAGGATGACGTCAAGGTGGAAGTTACTGACGAAGGGCTGTTGATAGAGGGCGAGCGGAAACACGAACACGAAGAGCGGCACGAGGGCTACTACCACAGCGAGCGCAGCTACGGCATGTTCCGCCGGGTGGTTCCGCTGCCGGAAGGGGCCAAGATCGATCAGGCCAAGGCCCAGTTTAAGGAAGGTGTGCTCGAAGTAACCGTGCCCATCCCGGAAGGGGCGCGAAAGCGCCGGGAGATACCGATCGAAGGGCCGTCCAAAACCCGCACCTCGGGCGGTGGGGCTTAGTGCGGGTGGGGTTGACGCGCCGCAGTCGTGGAGATCCTTCTCGTCTGCTCGGCGAGATGAACCGCGAGGCCGCAGATGAGTAGACGGGGCATCGCGCCACACCTGTTTGTCCCCTAAACCCCAAAGGTTCCGGACTACCGATCCCTTTCATCGGCCCTCCGGTCGTCCGTGTGGAGCCCCCGCTCCGCCAAGCCTCGTGCGGTCGCGACCGGGTGCGGCTTCCCCGGCCGGAACGCCCGGAAGTGTGAGATTCGACTGAAGGTGGACCGATGGGGCGCGTGTGTTTCGGCCACATGGTCCGCCGGCAAAATCGAGTGGCCCGCCAAGGAGTCGTTGAAGCTTCGTCGGCTCGAGAGAGCGACTGCGCCGATCAAGATGGAAACGCCCCACCGAACAAGAGACTCTGTCGCGCTTAGCCCCTCCGGGAGCGAGGCGGCGCGGTCGGTACCGACCGTGGGGAACTCGCTCGCTTGCCCGACCAGCCACTCCGGCCAGTCGATGCATGCGAGCGCTGCGCTCTGGGAGGCAGGCTATAGCTCCCTACCGACCCCCTCGAGAGAAGGTTGGCGGACGCCAAGGCTTTCTCACGAATCGGCCCAATCGAGCTAAAGTTGCCTCCGGCGCTGGGCGGCAACCGCGCCCGTAACCCTTCAAAATCCGCTTCCGGATGCCCGGCCCGCATCAAGCCTTGGCAGGGAGCCCAACATGGGAGATGGTGTCCGACCAAGGGTTCACAAGCTCGTGGTCGCAGCGTTTGAGTGTATCCTCTTCTCATCTCTGGTTCTGGTAGCATCGGGCCAGGCAAGAGTCGCGCACTCGCAGACCGACGATTCCGGTTCAAATTCTTCGGCGTCCCAGGTGAGTTATGGGCGCGCGACCACCTTTCGAGTGCATTCCGATCTCGTACTCATTCCTGTGACCGTTACGGATGGTAAGGGCAGAGTGGTGACCGGCCTGAATAAAGAGCAGTTCACGTTGTTCGAAGACAAGAGGGAGCAGACGATAACCCACTTTGCGTCAGAGGATGCCCCCGCCTCGATCGGAATCGTGTTCGACACCAGCGACAGCATGGCGCCAAAGCTCACCAAAGCGCGCGAAGCCGTGGCGGCACTGCTGACCAACTCTAACCTCGCGGACGAGTTCTTCCTCGTGAAGTTCAGCACCGAGCCCGTGCTGGTAGTTCCCATGACCACCGAGAAGGAGGAGATCGCGCGCCGAGTGGAGGCAATCACCGTCAGAGGTACGACGGCACTGCTGGACGCCGTTGGCATGGCTATGAATGAGATGAAAAATGCGCGTTATACCCGTAAAGCGCTGGTGATCATCTCCGACGGCGAGGACAATGCAAGTCACTGCTCGGTGCACGATCTTAAAGAAAGAGTGAGCGAAGCTGATGTGCTGATCTATGCCATCGGGCTCACCGACTCGAGCGCCCTCTATTACTCGACCATGACCTGGCCTCCACCCGTGAGTACCGGCTCGACACTGCTGACAGAAATTGCGCGCGAGACTGGCGGCCGCTTATTCGAAGTCCACAAGCTCAAAGAGTTGCCCCAGGTCGCATCCAAGATCAGCGCGTGGTTGCGCAACCAGTACGTGCTGGGCTACTCTCCGGCCAATTCGCGCGACAACGGAAAGTACCACCGCATTCAGGTAAAACTCACCAAGCCGAGCGGGTTTCCCCGGCTGCACGCTTCCTGGCGGCTCGGTTATTATGCTCCCGCCGACTGAAGGGCGCGCGGCCAGAATACCCGAACACTCGGCACTGCGCGCCGTCGTGGCGAATCTTCTCGGCCAGACAAACGGAGTCCGGACCCACCCGGCGGCGGCGCTCGGTTGCTGGGAAATCTCTCGATGGCCGGATCTCGGCACGCCTCCTCTCGAAGGGTGCCGCAGCCTCTTCAGCCCTCCTGGTCACCTAAACTTTGAGATCGCAGGGCCATGCGCGGAATCGACAGCCTTAGGAGAAGCTGGAGCTTCCCAAAGGTGGACTGCCGGATAAGGCAAACCCAGAAGGAATAAACACATGAAAACCGCAATTGTCTTCCTTTTTTCCGTGGCGATCCTGGCTTATGCCGACGAGAATCATGAGAATCAACCGGTTCAGGTAAAGCGCGTCGCATCAGTCAACTGGGATCTGCAGACGGGGAAACTGGTATGGGTGGTTCAAACGGGCGCAGAGGGGAAGGAGGGATTTGTGCCTTCTTCGGAGGAACACTATGAAATCTCGCCCAAAGAGGCGGTAATGAAATTTCAGGGCCAACAGCGCGGATTCACCACACAAGAAGCAACTTGGTTGGGAAATCTGCTCCAGATACTGACGGGATATTGCATCGCCAGCACAATCTGGTGGTACCGCGGAGAGAGCGCTCCTCCCGCCGACAGTAACCCTAACCCGACGACAACGCCTCCGCCTGACTCAACCCCCGAACCGAAACCCACTCAATCGCCAGACAGTGGTCCGGTCAAGTTTATACAGCCGCAGGCCAGGAAGGCCCCTTGATCCACCCGATCCGCCACCGATAGGGGCGCCTTGACCTAGCTTGTTCGGAGTGGAATTTGGCGGCGCCCTTCTAAATGTCGTCGCGAACCCTCAGCCTATGACCGGGGGGCCGGCTTTCTCTGGCACGTCTCCCCAAGAAAGGCTCCGACGAAATCCGGGGTTGGCGCTAGGCGCCATCGTTTCTCCCGAAACCGGCGCGCCACTGATTGGGAATCGTTCGGATGGCACGCTGCTCACGATTTGAGGAGCTTTTTTGCGCCCACCGTCAGTCAGAATCGATCACCATGTGACAGCAGCCCAAAGAGGTTCCGGCTCTCTGGATTTTTCGGTCTAGAGCCCGGTCGCACTGCAAAAATCGAACCATGGCCGACATCACGAGTCGAAATCGTCGCAACTTTCTGCGGTTTCTGGCCGCCAGCCCGCTCCTCATGCGAGCCCTTGCACAGGAGCCTTTCAAAATCACCCGCCCTAAAGACGTCCTGGCGGTAATGGATCTGAAGGAACTGGCGCAGAGGAAGCTTCCACCTGCGCACTGGGGTTTTTTAGCCTCCGGAGTGGATGACGACTTGACCGTCCAAGCGAACTGCGAAGGCTTCAAACACATTGGACTCCGGCCTCGACGCCTGGTGGACGTCTCCAAAACCGATACGCAAGTCGAAATGTTCGGCGTAACATGGGACGGGCCGATTTATATCTCCGCGGTCGGTCCCCAAGGGCTTTTTCATCCAGACGGCGAACTGGCAACGGCGCGCGCAGCCCGTGTAAAGAAGACCCTTCAGATGCTCGCTCAAGGTACTTCTCACTCAGTCGAGGATGTGGCACAAGCTCTGGGACGGGCGCCATGGTTTCAGCTGTATATGCCGGCGCGTTGGGAATCGACCGAAAGGCTGATACGACGAGTGGAGGCGGCGGGCTGTCCGGTTCTGGTCTGGACCGTTGATGAGCAGGGAGGGCGCAACCTTGAAACATCCAAACGCTTCTCCCGCACCGACAACCGGGACTGCGCCTCTTGTCACAAAAGGATTCAAGCGCCCATGCTAAAAGGAATCGAGGGTGGTCTCAACTGGAGCCGGCTGACGTGGGATTACATGGATCGCTTGAAGAAGTTAACCAGTATGAAGCTCGTGATTAAGGGCCTGGACACTCGCGAGGATGCAAAAAGGGCAGTGGATCACGGCGCTGATGGCGTCGTGGTCTCAAACCACGGAGGCCGGGAACTGGAGACCCTGCGTCCCACGATTGAATGTCTTCCGGAGGTTGTGGATGCGGTCGGCGGGCGGATACCGGTACTGGTTGACGGAGGTTTTCGCCGGGGCTCGGACGTCTATAAAGCTCTGGCGCTGGGGGCGCGCGCCGTTGGTATCGGTCGTCCCTATATCTATGGATTGGCCGTCTTTGGGCAAGACGGCGTCGAGCGCGTCCTGGAGATTATGAACGCTGAGCTGGCGTTGACCATGCGCCAGTGTGGTGCGCCGTCGATCGCTCAGATCACACGCTCTTCTGTTGTGCTGCTTGACGGCCACGCTTAGAGCACCTCTCATCAATGGCGGAACAAGATACATCCGCGACCACTCGGACGGTGAGCATTCGTTTCGACACTGTGCGTAACGCCATTAGGAAACGTACGACGGAGGAGTCGCCGCACAACTTCTCCCGGTCGCAGTCGACCGATCTCGCGACGGCCGCGACGCACCTGGCGAGGTATTTCGCCGAAGTTAGGATCGTGCGGGCGACGCCATTTTCTTACGCCCGAGCGCATGTAGGTCGCATCTGCCTAAGCGTGGAGCCTCGCGCGGCGTGCGAAAGCACTCCCGGAAGGTGGGCGGTCTTGACGAATCCAGTCCCCCGGTGAGCCTGTCCGTCCGATGAAATTGGCCTGTGCGTAAGCCCGGGAAGGGTGACCAGGAGGCGTGGCGGTAGCGGCATGAGACACACAGCGCTGATCGTACTGCTGACTCTTGTTTCGTTGAACGGGATGTCCGCGGCCGATGAATACTTCACTCCAGCTCACCGGCTTCTGGGTATTGGCGCATCCCGAGACGCCCTTACCGAGGATCAGATCGCGCGGCGTGTGAATTTGATGGTGCAATCCCAGACGTTCGTGATCATGCGGGAGCCCCTGGCTGTCCCGGCAGCGAAGCGGATTACCGGTGACCGCAAGCTGCAGGCGATCTTCCAGTTGGCGGCCGCGCGCAGCAGGGTTCCCGCCTCGATCATCGAGGCCATCGCCTACCTGGAAAGTTGGGGAAATCCCAGGGCGCAGAGCCCGTCGGGCCCTCGCGGAATCATGCAGATCACGCACGCGACCGCGCTCGAAATGGGCCTTCACGTCGTGCGTCAGGTTCGCTACCGGACCGTCATGGAAAGGGTGCGAGTACCGAACAGGGAGAAGAAGCTGGTCACAAGGACGGTGCGCCGCAGGGTCCGCTACAGTGTGCTCGTGCGCGATGACCGTCTCTTCCCCCAGCGCGCCATTCCAGCAGCCGCCAACTACTTGGCGCATCTCGAGCAGAAATTCGGCGGCCGCGATTGGGCCATCTTTGCATACCACTGCGGCGAAGGCTGCGTGAGCGAAATGCTGGATCTGACGCGCCGTGCGCGCGGCGTTCCCAAAGACCAGGTGACGGTGGCCCGCATGTTCTTTTCCGCTAGCCCCGTATGGAACCGCGAGCTGTACGAAGCCATTCAGACTCAGATGCTACGCGATTACTCGCCGACCTACTGGTTCCGAGTAATGCGCGCGAGGCAATTGCTCAGCTTGTATCGCAATCATCCGGCCAGGTTTTTGTCGCTAGCGGCCGAATACAGGACCGAGGTTACCGGCGCGAACGGGATTCCCCTCCGGGCTCCGCACCGCCTCACGGTATGGCTAAAACACGACGATCGCCTTTTCCCTACATCCGACGAGCTCGTGAGCGGCGCTGCGACCAAGTTGGTCAAAGCCTTCAATCGGCCTGCGTATTTCGGGTACGCGCTCGAGATTAATCCTCAGGGGCAGCACGATCTGGAGTATCTGTCACAAGCGTCGCCCGCGGCCATCGGCACCCTGGCTTACATTGCGTTCGAGACACGTCGGCTCTGGGACGCACTGAACCTGCAGGGAGAGAACTTCCACCCGCTGCAAGTGACATCGCTGGTGGCGCCGCAAGCCGATACCGCCAAAACCGCCCGCTCCAACGCTCTGGCCCATCGCACGGGCCAGGTTTTCGACGTTGACTATGCCGATCTGCCACCGGTGGAATACGAATTGCTTCGATTCGTGCTGGACGACCTGGGCTGGGAAGGGTATCTCGGATTCGTTGAAGAAGGCAAAGAGAGGCTCCATATCGGATGTTCACCGGGTGCGCGAGACTTCTTTGTCAAAGTGTTTGAAGATGCGCTTGCCCAACAGTCAAGCCAACCGGTGAGCGGCGGCGAAGGATTGTAGCGCGCGACCGCGCTTGGCCGTCTGTAGGGGGGAGTCGGGTTCGATCAGGATTCCGACCGACCCGGAAAAGCGTCGGACCGCCGACCGTGCCCGATATCCGGCACCGGTCATGTCTTAATCTTAGGCCGCACCGCCGATCAGAAAAGGCACAGCCCTTTCAGGCTGCGGCAAAGTATGGGACACTTTTTCCTGAGGAACAGTCCATGACGACTCGCTGGTTGAACCGAAGGTCCCTGCTGGCCCTTCCCCTCCTGGCCGCGATGCTGGCTCCCCGGCTCGCCGCCGAGACCAAGCATGCCACTTACTTCCCGGCTGCGGGCGCATGGCAACACAAGGCGGCCGCGGAAGTGGCGATGGACGCTAGGAAGCTGAAAGAGGCCGTTTCGTGGGCTGAGGCACATGGCTCGATGTGGGACTTCCAGAAAGATCAGGTGCGGACCTTCGGTAAAGTGCTGGGCGCGCTGCCCGCCCATCGCGCAGCCACCAACGGCGTCATTCTGCGTCACGGCTATATCGTGGCGGAATTCGGAGATACGACGACCAACGACCCGGTCTACAGCGTCGCCAAGAGCTTCCTGTCCACCACCGCCTCGATCGCCGTCGCCAAAGGTCTGATTCGCAGCGTCGATGACCGGGTCGCGGACTACGTCCATGACGGCGGCTACGACTCGCCGCACAACGCGAAAATCACCTGGAAGAACCACCTCGAGCAGGAAAGCGAGTGGGAAGGAGAGCTGTGGGGCAAGAACGCCAACTTTGTCGGGGTCGAGGAGTTCGGTAACGGGCAACGAACGCCGCGCGAGATACACGAGCCGGGTACCTATTACGAGTACAACGACGTGCGCATCAACCGGCTCGCGCTCTCGCTGGCGCGCGTGTTCGGCAAACCGCTGCCTGAAGTGCTCAAAGAAAACATCATGAATCCAATCGGAGCCTCCGAGCAATGGAAGTGGCAGGGTTACGGAGCGAAGTCGACGGTCGCGATCAACGGGACCCCGGTCGAGTCGGTGAGCGGCGGCACGCGTTGGGGCGGGGGCTTGTGGATTAACTCGCGCGATCTCGCGCGCTTCGGCCTGCTGATCCTCAACCACGGCAAATGGGAGGGCCGTCAGCTGGTCTCCGAGAAGTGGCTCGAGCAAGCGACCACGCCTTCGGCGCACGGTCCCGACTATGGCTATCTGTGGTGGCTGAACACCCGGCAGAAGCAGTGGCCGAGCGGCCCGCGATCGAGCTTCGCCGCTATCGGCAATGGCGGAAACATCATCTGGATCGATCCCGACGACGACATCGTGCTGGTCTGGCACTGGCACCAGCCTGGCATGGCAGTGGACGGCATGATCCAGCGGATTGTCGCCTCGGTCACTGGCTCCTAAAGGATCAACGGGCTTCCCAGACCCAGATTGAAGTCCCCGGCCAAAGCCACGCCACTCCTCACCGCTTTTGCGCTCGAGTCAGGGTCGGAATGGAAATCAAGCTCTCGACTCTCATAAAGGAATTCCGATCGCGGAAGGCAAGTCATGAGAAGCGGGAGTTCATGGCGGCTGCCCCGGTGTTGGGTCATGAATGGTACCTAAACGAACAGGACTTCGGGCCAGTTCCGGATCTCTAAGACGGTGACAACGGGCCGGGCTTGCGCCTGACTCCGAGCGAGCCAACCACACGTCACCGGGTCGACGGCGGTCGAGCGAGTCACAACTTCTTGGTGTCGGACCCGCGAAGGGGCAAGAATCCAGCAGGTTCGGTCGGCGAGATCGATCCCTTCAGCGATGCGCTCGATTGCTCGAGCAGCGATTTGCGGCGTCCCGTCGGCAAGCGGGCATGGGAAGCCCTCGTTTTCTTGGTCGCACGCGAATTGACGAGAGCTCGAAGGCGGTCGACGCTACCGGGAATTGCTGATGACCGTGACCTTCAAATCGTACGGCGTCTCGAGCGTCCCGTCGGTCGCGATGGCGCGCAACCAGTAGACACCCGGCGCGCTGAAGGTCGCCGAATTGCTCAGTTCACTGCGGGTCCCGGCGACGACCGGCGGGTTGCTGTCGGGATCGAAGACGACCTCGCCGCCCGTCGCGGGCGCGCGATAAAGAATCCACCGGATCCGCAAACCAAGCTGCGCGCGGGCGGGCGGCGTCGCGGCGAGGGGCATGGGCATGCGCTGCGTTCCGCCGCGCGGGCTTACCGCGCTCTGATTGCGAACCCGCGGCTTGGGGATGCCGTCGTCGGTGGCCGTCGTGGTCAGCTTCAAGGCGCTGCCGACAGCTACGCTGGTGTCACCCCGAACCGCGATTGTCGGCGGCTGATTGCGGGGATTTTCCGGCGGCGCGCCGCCCGGACCGAGATTCATCTGGATCACGCCGTCATCGACTTCCCATTCCGGCTGGAGCCAACCGTTCGCTGTCGCCGGTTTGCCGTGGTAGTTCAGCGTCCAGACCAGGCGTTTCTCCGCAGGCCAGTCCTTGGGAAGGTCCACCTTGAACACAAACAGATGGCGACGCGGGTAAAAATGGGTCGGCTGGCCCAAGTCCGGCTGCAAGTCGAAGCGGTTGTTGGGGCCGATGGGGACATCGCCGATTTCCTTGAAGTTCCGATTGAGATAACCGAACCACATGACGATATGGCCATCCGGCATGCTCTGCCAACCCTCGTAAAAGGGCTGAATGTTCTGACCGGCCACCCGGTTGAATTCGGACTCATCGGGAAGAACGTCCCCAATCCCCTGTGCGTCGAGTAGGAACGCAGACGCCCAGCAAACTGCAAAAGCCGCCACCGACGCCAGCCGAAGGGCTTCGATCCGCACAATCTGCGATTTCATGTGCTCCCCGCCGCGGTTGCCCTCTCTAGCGGGCGGCGCTCAATTTCTTGGACTTGTCCTGCCGCTCTGCCAGCATCTGCTTGTATTCGTCGTCGGACAAGTTATACCAGCTGAGCCAGGAAAAGCTCATGTCGTCGATCGACCGCTGCCCAAACGCGATGGGGTTGGTTGGATCCGGATTGTACTTGTTGCCGGCAGTGTTATCAAACCACGACGTCACGTGTAACACGGTGCCGGCGGGAACAATGGGCTGCTCGTCTTCGGAATACAGATAGACGATATGCCAGTTGAAGTGATACCGATCGACGCAGCTCACGGTTTCCTTGGGGGCGCGTCCGCCCGAGGCCTGGGGCGGATAAATCAGCTCGAGGCACTGGGCTTGGCCGCGGTTGTGCAGGTGCGGCTGGAACGCTGTAATGCGAGCGGGCTGGAGCAGAACCGAGTAGCCGTCGGCGCGCACGTTCTTGGTGTTGGGTGGAATATCGAGGTCCTCGTTGTCGCCGACGTGCTGCACGTTCTCAATGTGCTTGGGCACGAAACCCTCGGGGTAGTATTTAATTCCCAGCGCAATCTGCACCGGCGTGTCCTCGCCATTGGCGTGTAGGTGGACATTCACGTAAGCCTGCGTTCCCGCCTTGATGAGACGGCCGGTATCGCTGGCGTAGATGTCGCCGAACTTTCCGACTGCGTATTCCTCAAGAAGGCCTTGTTGCAGATTGCCCTGCTCGTCCTCAAAGCGCGACTGCGCCACGGCGTGATGAACGGCCTTGACGCCCTTGATCGGCTTGACTTCGATGGCCTGAATGTAACGGTCGGTTTTGAGGCCCAGGTCTTCCAAGTCCAGGTCGGCCCAGTAGTCCGGAGCTTTCGCTTTGACCAGTACTTCCTGTTTGAGCTTCACGACCACGTCCGGATCACCGATGTGCCAGCGGTCGTTGTCGTCGAATTTGCGGGGCGGAGGCATGTCGCGCTCGTCACCCATGGGCGCGCCGTTGTCGACCCAGCGGGAAATCAGGGCGATTTCGTCGTCGCTGAGGGACGGGTCGTTCTTGAACCTCTGAATTCCGACGGTGCGCGAGATATACCACGGTGGCATATTGCGCAGCGTGGTCTGCTGTTTGATGGCGCGAGCCCACGGCCGGACATCCTGATACGTCAGCAGCGACATCGGCGCGATGTTGCCCGGCCGATGGCAGTTCTGACACGACTTTTGCAGGATAGGAGCCACGTCCTTGGCGAACGTGGGTTGGGCGGGAACCGAGTTCGTCTGCGCCTCTACCGCTCCAATGGTTCCGAACAGGACGAAGGCGGCCACGAGGCCACACAATCTCTCGAACATCCGATCCTCCTCGCTACTCAAATGGCAACAGTATATTCCTACACTGCGCCGAGCGATAGGGGGGGCATGAGGGGGGTCA
>Ga0306920_100010770_pt1 | contig 12286 bp, 9 predicted proteins | sample flu12Cox44000170_FD_204666 | JGI IMG/M metagenome (GOLD analysis project Ga0306920, IMG submission 204666) | Lab enrichment of tropical soil microbial communities from Luquillo Experimental Forest, Puerto Rico - flux4day.12C.oxic.44.000.170 (v2)... | ecosystem: Environmental > Terrestrial >...
AGGTCCTTCCAGGTGCCCGCAGCACCCGGCACGTGCGCCTGGCCACCGAGCCGGCCCTCGACGCCCACCTCACGCGCCACGCTGGTCACCTGGTCCGCGAAGATCGCGAGAGTGTCGGTCATACTGTTGATGGTGTCGCCGAGCGCGTTGACCTCGCCCTTGGACTCCACCGTGAGGCGCTGACGCAGGTCACCGTTGGCGACCGCGGTCACAACCTTCACGATGCCGCGCACCTGGTTGGTGAGGTTGTTGGCCATCACGTTCACGTTGTCGGTGAGGTCCTTCCAGGTGCCGGCGACACCCGGGACGACCGCCTGACCACCGAGCTTGCCGTCGGTACCGACCTCGCGCGCGAGCCGTGTCACCTCGGCGGCGAAGCCGTTGAGCTGATCGACCATGGTATTGATGGTCTCCTTCAGCTGCAGGATCTCGCCCTTGACGTCCACCGTGATCTTGCGGGACAGGTCGCCACGCGCAATGGCCGTGGAGACTTCCGCGATATTGCGCACCTGTCCGGTCAGGTTACGCGCCATGGAGTTGACGTTGTCGGTGAGGTCCTTCCAGGTGCCGGCGACACCGGGCACGATGGCCTGGCCACCGAGCTTGCCTTCGCTGCCGACCTCGCGGGCGACGCGCGTCACTTCCGCGGCAAAGGCATTGAGCTGGTCCACCATGGTGTTGATGGTTTCCTTCAGCTGCAGGATCTCACCGCGAACGTCGACCGTGATCTTGCGGGAGAGGTCGCCACGCGCAATCGCGGTGGCCACTTCGGCGATGTTGCGCACCTGCCCGGTGAGGTTGCTCGCCATGGAGTTGACGTTGTCGGTGAGATCCTTCCACACGCCGCTCACGCCCTTGACCTCGGCCTGGCCGCCGAGCTTGCCTTCCGTGCCCACCTCGCGGGCGACGCGCGTCACTTCCGCGGCAAAGGCATTGAGCTGGTCGACCATGGTGTTGATCGATTCCTTGAGCTGCAGGATCTCGCCCTTGACGTCGGCGGTGATCTTGCGCGAGAGATCGCCGTTGGCGATCGCGGTCGCAACCTCGGCGATGTTGCGCACCTGGCCGGTGAGGTTGCCCGCCATGGAGTTCACACTGTCGGTCAGGTCCTTCCAGGTGCCGGCGACGCCGGGCACCACCGCCTGACCGCCGAGCCGGCCTTCGGTACCGACCTCGCGCGCGACGCGCGTGACCTCGGAAGCGAACGAGCGCAACTGGTCGACCATGGTGTTGATGGTCTCTTTCAGCTGCAGGATCTCGCCGCGCACGTCCACCGTGATCTTGCGTGACAGGTCGCCGCTGGCGATGGCGGTCGAGACCTCGGCGATGTTACGCACCTGGCCCGTGAGGTTGCCCGCCATGGAGTTCACGCTGTCAGTCAGGTCCTTCCAGGTGCCGGCGACCCCGGGCACCACCGCCTGGCCGCCGAGCTTGCCTTCGGTGCCGACCTCGCGCGCGACCCGCGTCACTTCCGCGGCGAAGCCGTTGAGCTGATCGACCATGGTATTGATGGTGTTCTTGAGCTCGAGGATTTCACCCTTGACGTCGACGGTGATCTTGCGCGACAGGTCACCACGCGCGACCGCGGTGGTTACTTCGGCGATGTTGCGCACCTGGCCGGTGAGGTTCGTGGCCATGGCGTTGACCGAATCGGTGAGATCCTTCCAGGTTCCCGCGACCCCGGAGACGACGGCCTGACCGCCGAGCTTGCCTTCGGTGCCGACCTCGCGCGCGACACGCGTCACTTCGGAAGCGAACGAGCGCAGCTGGTCCACCATGCGATTGATGGCTTCCTTGAGCTGCAGGATCTCACCGCGCACGTCGACCGTGATCTTGCGGGAGAGGTCGCCGTTCGCGACCGCAATCGTCACCTCTGAGATGTTGCGTACCTGGGCGGTGAGGTTGCTCGCCATCGAGTTGACGCTGTCGGTCAGATCCTTCCATGTGCCCGCCACGCCGGGTACCGCTGCCTGGCCGCCGAGCTTGCCCTCGGTGCCGACCTCGCGTGCGACGCGCGTCACCTCGGAGGTGAAGGCGCTCATCTGCTCGATGACGGCGTTGACCACGGTCGCCGAGCGCAGGAATTCGCCCTTGAGCGGCCGTCCGTCGACCTGCAGGCTCATGGTCTGCTGCAGATCGCCCTTGGCCACTGCCGAGATGGTGCGTGTCACCTCCGTGGTGGGCCACAGCAGATCATCGATGAGCGTGTTGACGGAGCTTTCCATGGCGCCCCAGGCGCCCGAGCGACGGTCACTCGACATGCGATGGCGCGTCTGTCCGTCCTTCCCAACGATCTGGCCGGCGCGCTCGAGCTCGCGTGCCAGCTGCTGATTCGAGGTGACGATCTCGTTGAAGGTGTCGGCGATCTTGCCCGCGAGGCCGGTATGATCACTCGGCAGGCGCACTGAGAAATCGCCGTCACGCACTGCCTGCAGGGCACGCAGCAGCTTGCGCTGATCGAGTCTCGTATCCTGTGCTGCGCGGCCATTCGTGCTGCGGATGGGCCGCTGGGATGCCTGAGGTTGCATCAGCCGGTCTCCCTGAGTCGGTATGCACGGACGCAACATGCCCGCGCAGTCAGTGGGCAAGACGAAATGAGAAAGAACGAGCAACCGGTGTCGTGGGCGCGGAGTGGAGTGGTGCTCACGGCTATCTGGTGCCGGTTCTTCTTCATCGGGACAACGATCGCCTCGGAGCGAGCGAGGCGCAAACACAAACGTGAGCGCCACTGCCCTGGTGGCCAGAGACTAGCGCCGACCCACTAAGAGCAGTGTCGGTGCATGAGGACAACGCCCGTAGGAATAGGACTACACGCGCTGCGCAGAGCGGTCACCAGCGACGCCGGGTGAACCGCGCTGGCCAGGTGGGTTCCGGCCGGCCGCGCGGCGGACTCAGGAAGCGCACGACCGCATCCCCGTCGTGGCTGTGTGCAGCCGCCACCTTGCTGGCGACGAGGATGGGCAGCGCCACCACCATGCCGGCAATGCCCCAGACCCATGCGCCGACCCACAGGGCCACGAGTACCACGATGGGATTCAGATCGAGGCGGCGCCCGAGGAATATCGGTTCGACGATATGACCTTCGACGGCGCCGAGCACCAGGAAGCTCGCCCCGACCAGCACAGTCTGGCTGATCCGGTCGAAAGACACGAAGGCTACGAGGGTCAGGATTGCCAGTGTGGTGGCACATCCCAGATAGGGAATGAAGTTCAGCACGCCGGCCAGGGCGCCCCACAACACCGGATTCGGCATGCCGAGCAGCCACATCACCAGTGCCGTAATCGTGCCGAACAGCAGATTGATCACGGCGAGTGTGCCGTAGTAGCGACCGACCTCCAGACGGATGGCCTCGATGACACGCAACACGTGGATAGCGCGCCCGTCGGTGGCGAGCGGCGCAGTCATGCGTGCGAGCGTCGGCGGTCCCGCCGCAAGCAACAGCAAGGTGAGCGCCGCCCCCATGAGGAGGGCGGCCACCACGCCGCTCGTTCCCTCGACGACCTTCATTGCCGACACGGCGGCTGCCGCTGGCGGCGCAGCGACTGTAGCGCCGGCGGCTGGCGGATCACCGACGCCGGCCAGCGCGCTGGCCCGCCTGGCAATGGCATCGATCCGGCGCACGACCGACTGCGCGGGGCGGGTTTTATGCTCGATCGTGCGCAGTACTCGCGGCGCACCTTCTATCCATTGCTGCGCGGGCGGCCATACCGCATGCAGCATGCCGCCGCCGGCGGCGCCGATGAGCACTAGCAACACCACCGCGCTCAGCGCGCGCGGGATGCGATAGCGTCGCAGGCTCTCGACGATGCCTGACAGCACCAGCGTTATCAGCAACGCCAGCACTATCGGAACCAGCAGCTCCCGTCCGATACGCAACGCCGCTACCGCGACGCATATCGTCACGATCCACAGCGCGCGCGTCACGGAGCGTCCGGTGTGTCGCCGCGCGGAAGACGCGGAAGAGCTGTCGATCGGCCCACGAGCGGGCGGTGCATCAGCCTGCGCCGCTCCTTCGGGTGAATTGGCGAGGACTTTAGGGGTGGCCTGCGGCACCGCGTTCAAGGATGGTCTCAACAATGCTCTCCCTGATCGACTGCCGCGCCATCATGTGGAGCGAGCGTGGTCAACTCCGTCAGCACGGTGCGCCATCCCGTGTCGGAACAGTTCGCCAGCAGGACTGTAGGACATCGCTGACGCGCGTATCGGCGCGAGCCGACGCGCCTTCAGGCTCCATACTGTCAGCGCGCGCCGGAACCAGCGCATAACTTTCGCCAGCTGCTGGTTTTGGTAGCGGCTGAAACAAGTCAAGCGTCACCGGGAAGCTGCCCCTACCCGGTCCGACGCGCTTTACAGTCTCGGGGCGGCGAACGGTGTCTCCGACGGATCCCGGATTTTCTCCTGGGATGAGCGTTGACCTCACGGAAGAGGCATGACAGGCCAAAGACGGCCCTGAAATCCGAGCAGTGGCGCGGCAGGGAAGAGCGCAGGACTCGGGTTTCGCTGCGGTCCGCGGATTAACCCTCGCCGTTTCCGAGACTGTTTCTTTTGCCGCCAGCGGCGGCCAGCAGCTCGCGCAGCGCGATAGGCCCCGACATCTTGTCCAGACAGTCGTCGAAGCCGGCTTCACGCGCGAGCTCACGGGTGACGGCATCGAGCGCCATCCCACTCAGCATCACCAGGTAAATCGCCGCTCCCGCACGAGCCCGGATCGCCTGCGCGAGTCGGTAGCCATTCATGCGCGGCAGATGAATGTCGATCAGGGCCACATCGGGAATGCCACCATCGAGCGCTCCAAGTGCCTGCTCCGCATCGGCGGCTTCCACCACGCGATAGCCGAGCGCCACGAGCGCCTCACGATAAGCGCGCCGCACTTCACGGCTGTCATCGACGATCAGGATGATCTCGCCCGAAGCGGCGCTGTGCGGGGCAGGTCGCGCCGGATCGACCCGTTGTGGCGGCAGCGGCTGGCGGCTCGGCTCTTCAGACTGGACTTCGTCACCGGCGAAGCTCATGACGAGCTCCCATTCACCGCGGTTGCCGGTGACCAGCTCCAGATCACCGTGCTGCAATCTCATGAGGCACCGCGCCGTGCGCAACGACATGCCAGCCTCGCCGCCGCGCCAGCTCACGAACCATTCGTCCCCGGGCGTGTTGCCCGGATCCATGCCGCCGCGCACGCGAATCCGTGGCTGCGCCACGCTCCCGCCGATCCGTACCTCTACGGGCCAGTCACGCGGTAGGCGGGTGGCCGCGTGCTGCAGTACGGCTCCGAGCGCCTGAGCCGACCTCGCGGGATCGGCCCGCACCACCCGGGCCGACTCAGTGTTCACGAACCGGTATCGCGCTACTGCTGGTTCCCCGAGGGCCTCCCGAGCCGCCTGCAGCACCTGCCCGAGCGGGATGCGGCTCGTTGTCAGCTGCAGGGTTCCGCTTTCGCATTGCTCGCCCAGCACGAATGCGTCCAGAATCGCGAGCGCCCTGTGCAGGCCTCGCTCGACCTTTTCCGCCAGCAGGCGGCTCGCCTCCGGCTCGAAGTTGCGCAGGCGCGCCAGGTCGGCAGACGAAGCGAGGGGGCTCAGCGCGTCGCGCATCTCATGTGCGAGCTGGCGTAGCAGCGAGCTGCCACTTTCGGCTCCAGGTTCGGCGGGATCCAACATATGTCGATGTGTGGCGGAGTTTCGGCACCTTGCCACCCCGCGCTCAGCAAGCCCTTATTTCAACGCGTTGGAGCGCGCCTCGCCAAGCCTCGGGATGTAGGAAAGCGCCTACAAGCTCCGACAGCCCTCCTGAGTCATTCTCTTCGCGTTGACCGATCGTTGTGGTCTGTCGGCCGTGGCAACGTGCTTCTCGCCGCGACCGCTATCGGGGGCTTTCGCCGTCTTTGCGATCGCATATCGAGCGCAGGCTTAGCGCACATGAAAACCAAGGCCATACGCACCCAGGGTTCTGCCAACAGGCGAGGTCAAGGGAACCAGCAGCGCTGGTCCGCGCGGGTGATGAAGACCAGTAACGCCCTCGATCTCGAGCCGGGCGTTTTTACGCAACGCTCCCCACGAGCAATTGCCGCCTCGTTGAAGAGGTCCGCGCTGGCGAGTCAGCGGCGAAAGACCGAGCCGTTTCAGTCAGCGATGTCGATGCTCAATTTCCACATCAACCGTTCCGGGCGCGGCCTTGCGCCGGAACGCCGTCGGGTTCTCGAGCGCGCCAAGGTGGAGCTGCGCAAGCTCTTCGGACGCGCGCAGTGAGCAGCGGAGCTACCTCCCGGCGACCTTCACTCCGCGTTCGGTCGCCAGGGAGCGACCCGCCTCCAGATCAGAGCTCCCCGGGGGGCGGCTGCGGATCGGCGGTTCCCCGGACAAACGATTGCAGAAGCGACTCCACCGTTTCCGCAGAGATCGGCTTGACCAGATGCCGGTGACGGCAACCAGGAACGCACTGCGTCCCCAGGGAGTGGCGCGGACCTGCTCGGCGAGCTTGCAGCCGTCGATGTCTGGAAGCCCGATGGGCCTCGTGTGCTTCGGATCTGCGGCGTGGCTGAGACAGGACAACGAAGCCGCCAGTCGCGGACCCTCCGTGCACTTTAGTAGACGTTTGCAGTGCCTTTACCTTCGGTGGACCTCGAAGCCGGCGTGTAGGGTGGCGCCTACAAACCTTGCGGAGTCAGGCCGACCGCACTGGCAACATCCTCGGCGCACATTGTCCGAGAGTTCGCGCTTCGCGCCGCCGGGATCGCCAGGATTCTGTTCGTCATTTTCCCGGTGGTCGCCATCGCCGCATGCTTGTCGGCCGCGGTTGCGTGCCGCCTAACTGACCTGAAAGGAGGCATCCATGTTCGACAACCTCACGAGTCGCAGACAGGAGCGCAAGGCGGCGCGAATTCTCAACGAGCGCCCGTTGCGGGTCGCAAACGAGGAGCTGCGCATCCTCGTGTCGAGCGTGCAGGATCTCGTGGACCGACTCGAAACAGCCGCGGATCCGGAGCTCAAACGGTTGCGGAAGCAGGCCGAAGCAGCGCTGGCCCGTGCCAGAGCGGCGATCGGAGAGGGCGGGGCACAGCTCGGCGAACAAGCGCGGGAGCTCGCCGAGCAGGGTCAGCGATACGTGCGGCGTCGTCCATTGACCTCACTCGCTGTCGTGGCACTGGCCATGCTGGCGGTCGGCCTGGTGACCGGCCGCGCGATGGCGGCGACCGATTAGCGCAAGCGAGGGCCGATTCGATTCGCAGCCGCTATTGCACACCGGCTCGTTCCTGAGCGCGTGCGTCCCGAGAGCCGCGTTGGTTCTGACCGAGCGGCCATGTTCGAGGAAATGTCACAAGCCCGTTCGCAGCATCGCGTGATCGGGGTGGATCCGAGCCATTACGTGAGCTGAGCTTTCGCCGCGGCGATTGCAACTGCCCGGTGCGCCGCACGGCGGCTTCCGGTGGCGCCGGTCAGGGGTACGACACCTACCCATGTCGGCCGATGCGTACGGATCGAGCGCGGGCGACGTGCGGGCGACGCAACAATTAATAACGATGAGATCCGGGGTGTGCGCAACTGGGCCTATCGTTACTGCTGGCTGCGGGATGCCACCGGGGGAGGGCGTATTTCTGCCCTGCAGCTTCTGGCTCGCTGACAACCGGGTTCCGCTCAACCGACGCGAGGAGGCGCAGGACCTCTTCGAGCGGCTGCTGGCACTACGCAACGACGTGGGATTGCTCTCCGAGGAATATGACCCGCGCGCTGCGCGGTTGCTGGGCAATTTTCCGCAGTCCTTCTCACACATCGCTCTCGTCAACACCGCCCACAACCTGACACACGACCGGGGCCCCGCGCGGCAGCGCGCATCGGGCAAGCCACGCGGTCGAGGAGGTCTGCATGCACAAGGCGAGCATCCCGCACGACGCACTCGTTTTCGTCGGTGATGGCACGAGGGTGTTGTTCGTGCGGAACCGCGGCACCATTCAGAAACCCGGCCTCGCCGTCGAGATTGCCGACGCCCCGTATCGCCTGGCCCGCCCGCAGCAATTCCAGAGACTTATCGTGGTCGCGCCACCGAAGGTGCTGGGCACGCTGCTCGGGCTGGTGGCAGGCTCAATCCGCCGCACGTCGCCAGGCCCGAGGACTCAGGGGCGTCCGCCTATCTCATCGATGTGCTCCAGCAGATCTGCCGGATCCTCGTACACGCGAATCGCGCCGGCGCGCTCGAGCTCATCCTCACCGTAGCCTCCCGACAGTAACCCGACTCCCAGGCCGCGGGCACGCCGGGCTGCGAGCATGTCCCAGATACTGTCGCCGACGACCACAGCGGACTCGATGTCCGCATTCAGCCGTTGCGCCGCGGCGGTGAACAGGTCCGGGTCGGGTTTGGCACGGCGTACGTCATCCCGCGTCACGACCACCGTGGTGGCGGCGTCGAGTCCCAGCCGCTCGAGATTGTATTGTGCCGTCGCCATCCTGCCGCTGGTGGCAATTGCCCAAGGTATTCCGACCCGTGTCAGGTGCTCGAGCAGGTGCCGTGCACCAGGCAGCGGGCGGACCCACTTCATCATGGTGAGGTATGCTGCGGCATGATGTTGGTTGAGCTCTTCGAGGAGCGCCGGCGTAACCGGACGCTCGATCTCGCGCAGCAGCATTTCGGTGAAGAGTCCACCGCTCATGCCGATGCGGCGATGGATCCGCCACACGGACAGCTCGATCTGCGCGGCATGCAGCGCCTGCTGCCAGGCGGCCACGTGCTGGTACACGCTGTCGACCAGCGTGCCATCCAGATCGAAGATAAAACTCACGTTGCCCTGCGGCATGGTCGTGCTCCGATTGCGCCTGGCCAGGCGCCGCATCGCGCCTTGCCCTAAGTATCCCGCAATCGCAGCCGGCGTGAGCTCCCGCCGCGCGGATGTCTACAGCGTCACCTCGGGCACCTCGACCAGGCGGTCGCGTCGCTCGCCATCGGGCATCCGCTCCCCCTTGCGGTGACCCGCGGACGGGGGCGGAACCGGCACGCACCTGACGACGAGGCGCATATCGTCCTCGATGTCCGAATGATTCAGGTACAGCTGCAGCAGCGCCGAAGCCCGGCGCTGACAATCTTCCAGATCCGCGATCTTGAATGTCTTGACATCGACCAGCTGGTTGTTCTGATAGACATAGAGCGTCGGAGTGTATCCGGCTGCATTCTGCGTCGCGGCTTGGCCGTCGGGTACGGCCGCCGCGCCACACACGGCGGCGCACGCAAGAATGAATGGCAGACGGGACAAGTCGGCGCGGGCCTCGAGATGACGCGGGGGCGCGGCGTGAACTGTTATGTTTTTCATGTATCCCCTTATGCACGCACTGCAGGCGTGCCGTTCTCCGGTTGCCGGAGTTTGCGATGACTATTTTAGACGCTAGTGGGGCTGAACAATTGGACTTTGGTGCTACCTCCACCAGCACCTGACGTTCCGCTGGCCCGCTCAGCCGACGTTTGCGGCCGGTTACTTCGTTAACGCCCCGACCGCCCTCAAGTTATGTCACGTTGGTTATGTCATGTTGAGGCAACTTGAGCGTACTCTGCGGCACCCCCGCCGAGCGTCGTCGCGGTCTGGCTTTGGTTCGAGACCGGCCGTGGCAGCGGTGTCCACTCCGCGAATCGGCAACCAGCCACCCGGCGGATAGCCGCCAATCTGAGGGTTCAGTGTGCGCAAGTTGGGTGGTCTCCCCGATCTGACGCGCTACAAGCCTCGCTAGCGTTCCGGACGGGCTGCGGATATCGCTCGATGAAACGGGTGTCACGGCCTGCCTGGCGATGGTGGATATCAATCTCGCGGATCAGGTCACCTGGGTCCACTCGTACGTCGTCATGCACGCAGGGCGAGATACCGTTCGCGCTCGAGCAGTTCCATGGGTTTCGTAGTTGTTCGGCGGCGCGCTGCCGTCATGGTACCGTCAAGCCGGATAGAATCCCGCTACCGAGCAAAATGCTCAATGAGCTCGTGCGCATCCCGCCGCCATGACAATCTACGGCTGGCTCATCTTCGCGCTCTGGCTCGCTCTCGTTGCGTACTGGAGCCTATCGTCCGCTGCCCTGATGCGCAGTATTGGCAGCAGATGGCTGTGGTGGCGTGAAATCGCAATACGCCTGGGTTTCTTCGCCCTGGTCATGCTGGTTCTGCAGGTTGCGATACTCGGCCATGTTTTGCCGAACGCGGGCCCGTATGCATACAACTCGAGCACGCTGATGGGCCTCATCGGCTTCGTGTGCGCCGGGTTTGGTATAGGGCTCGCCATCCTGGCCCGGGCCTGTCTCAGCCGGAATGGGGGCGGGCGCGCGTCGGACAGAAAGAATCCCGAGCTGGTCACGACCGGCCCATACGCCCTGGTACGCCATCCACTCTATAGCGGAATGCTCTTTGCCATGCTCGGCTCGGCGATCGGTCAGAGCGTATTCTGGTTATTGCCGTTGATCGTGTACGGGCCTTATTTCATCCGCGGTGCGCGGCGCGAAGAAGAACGGTTGATCGAGCAATTTCCGGATTGCTACCGGGCCTACATGAAGCGAACGAAGATGCTGCTGCCCTTTGTACTGTGACCGTAGAGGCCACACCGTCAGTTCCTGACCCTCTCGAACTCGATCTCCTGAACGCGCCCATCGTCGCCGATTGTCAGCACGGCGGGAAACTGCCCGAAGTCGCGGCGATATAGCCAGCGGTCCGCCCGTGTGACGCCGGTCTGGTAGACGTCGCCCCAGACGCTGTGCGCCATCGCTGGCATGGTGAACGCCGTCCAAGCTGTCGGCTCGCCACATTTCTCGAGCACGTACCGGGCGTCATCGCCCGGCTGGATCAATACGGACCCGCAGCGGAGAGTTTCCGCCAACGCTGCCTGCGCCGCTGCGAACCCCGCGCAGGCGAGCGCGAGCGTAATCACTGGTCGCATGTGCATGATCCACTTGCGGCGCACGCCGCGGTGAGAACAGTCTAAGCACGCGTGTGCAGGAAAGGAATTCGCGTAGCTCAACCGGCACCGAGGCGCGCTGCGGTCTGACTTTCGTGCCCTCGCGCTCCAGCTGGAGTAGCTTGACGGATAGCTCAACGGGCCCAAAACGACAGCGGTGGCTCATCTAACAAAAGATCGTTGCGGGGTTTCGACAAAGGGCTCCCTCGGGGTATCGAAGTCAGATTTTTCAGATGCAGCTCGCATCCAGAGGGAACGCTGAAGATGCACGAGATCGAGGCGCGCTGGCGAGGGAGCGTGCGGAGGACCCGGGGGCCACAGGGGCAACTTAAGGCATCAGGTGCCTCCCACCGGAACAGGGGAATTCCGCTCCATGAGGTTCTGGCGCTTGAGCTCGGCCCAGAAGGTCGGGGGAATCGTCGCCTGCATCGAGCTGGCGTTGGCGAGAACCTGGGTTGCCGTGTGCGCCCCCACGACCAACGCTACTGCGACGTCAGGCGCTGCCGAGAACTGGAGCGCCGCGGTCCGGAGGTCGACGCCGAACTCATCAGCCACGGCGCGGAGGGGTTCCCGTTTGGTGATGTGATCGCGCGAGATGTTCCAGGAATTCTTGCCGTAGTTGTAGCGGGCGCTGCCGGAGAGAAAGCCGGCGTTGAGCGCGGAGCCGATGACGAACCCGACGCCCTGCGCTCTCGCCACTGGGAAGACGTTGTTGAGCGCATTGGCGTGGTCGATGAGCGAATATTGCGAAGCCAGTAGACAGACGTCGGGATCGGACTCCTGCATGACGCGCAGGATAGGTTCGGGCGTGTTCACGCCGATCCCCCAGCCACGGATAATTCCTTCCTCGCGCATTCTCGACAGTGTGGGGAACGCGCCTTTGAGGGCGATCGCGAACTGGTCCTGCCAAGGCGTCGGCAACAGCAGGTTGTCCGAAGAGATGTCGTGGACGAATGCGACGTCGATGCGGTCGATACCGAGCCGTTGCAGACTGTCCTCGATCGAGCGCCGCACGCCGTCGGCGGTGTAGTCGAAGACGACGTTGTTGGGCGAATTGCCGTACGGAAATAGCGATTGCGAGTTGTTCCCAGGGAGTTGACCGCCCGACTGGCCACGCCGGCAGAGCAGCGCCGTGCGCTCGAGGAGCGGGTCGCTGAGCTGAGGAAAGAAGCAGCGGACAGCGATTCCCGCCTTGTCCGTACCGAGTCGATGAATGTGGAGCTGCGCGCGACGCTGAAGCAGTTGCACGCGTCCCTGGCGGAGCGGGACGCTGAGCTCCGCCGAGCCACACGTATCGCCTCGACGAACGCCTACGCCCTGGGGCGGGTGCAATCGAGCATCAACGAGCTGAGCCGCGGCCTGACTGCCTCCGA
>Ga0306920_100010771_pt1 | contig 12286 bp, 14 predicted proteins | sample flu12Cox44000170_FD_204666 | JGI IMG/M metagenome (GOLD analysis project Ga0306920, IMG submission 204666) | Lab enrichment of tropical soil microbial communities from Luquillo Experimental Forest, Puerto Rico - flux4day.12C.oxic.44.000.170 (v2)... | ecosystem: Environmental > Terrestrial >...
AATCACTGAATGGATGGAAGAATACAATCTGAGACGACCCCATGAGTCCTTAAACAACCTGAGCCCTGATGAATGGAACAAAAGACTTTTGAAAGAAGAAATCTTTAGTGAATAACTGTTTGAAAAACGGGGCACTTACAGGGGAATGCTATTTATTCGACGTCTGGGTTTCACGCCTTTTTATCCCGATTATCTTGATTCTTGACGCAATTGCAGAAAATAGTGGCCCAACTGCATAAAAAAAGAAGGTCTGTAGAAACAGACCCTCTATTTCGACATAAACATGTCGTATGAGAAAAGTCTTTGGGCGAAGTCATTCGGCCACCGAAACTAAAACAAGATTTCCGCCGGAGGAGTTACGCCTTTTAAACGCAGGTAAATGGTGGTTTGGCCCCGATGATGGGTTTGATGTTCAAATGCCTTAGCGTATAGTCCGCTTCTTGTAAGTTCAAGCTTGCCAAACTTCGTGGTTCCCTGCATTTGATCGGGCGTCATATTCTTAAGCGTGTTGATTACCCAATCGTAGCTATCCATTACCGCCTTTGTGACAGCTTCCTTCGTCGGTGACAATGTTTTTTCATTAACATTATGAGCGGCAAGTGTTTCACCAACAGGGTTTTGTTTATCACTTGCGACAGTAGCAAAGAGATAATTGACATCCGATATATGAAGCATTTGCTGTGCAAATGAGCGGAGCTCAGGCGTTGGCTTAAAGCCGTAACCATCCTCGGGCATAGCATCCAGGTAGGCTTTGGTGTATAGTTTTGCCCGCTGCCATTCGGCTACCATTTGTGATTGTGTAAATTGAGCGAATACTGAATTGCTCAAACAAAATAATGCCAGGACTGTAGACCATAGTGATACTTTTTTCATGATTGCTTTATTTATTAAGTGGTAGATAATTGCTCCCGGTTTTCACGAATGTAAATTATTTGATTGGTAGCTAATCATTAAATCACTTCGGTAAACTGTATTATTATTTCGACGGAATGGTTAATTATTTAGACTATCGCCGTGAAGCTGTTCAATTTTACCCAACCGCCTTAATTTATCGGGCAATTGCATAGAATATTGGCCCAACGGCATAAAATAGCGTATTAAGGCGTAAAACGTTGGTATTTTTGGGCATGAAGATACGGAGGCAGGCACCCCGCATGGTTCAGCTCCAGTTGCTGATATGGACCGTCGTGTTGCTATTGATATTCTTTTCGTTGCTGCCGATGGACGGTTTACTTAAATCAGTCATCTACACGGTAGTCAACACGATATCGTATGCAATCATTATTTATGGAAATATCCTTTTTTTATATCCGGTATTTTATCAAAAAGGAAAGTTCGTATCGTACGGTATTTCTGTAGCGTTCTTTTTAATTTTAACCGGAATGCTAAAGGGTTACACAGGCATTATCCTTTACACATATTTTCGGTTGATAAAAGCAGCCCCGGTTCATTGGCTCGATTTACTGAGTTATGTTCCCGGCGGCATCCTGATCTTTGTCCTTAGCTTGGTTTTTCGGATTGCCCTTGCCTATTTCAGTTTAAAGCAACAGACAGAGGAAATCCTTTTGCAAAAAAGCCAGGCTGAACTGAATTTGCTCAAATTGCAGGTTCAACCCCACTTTCTTTTTAATGCGCTGAACAGCATTTATTACCGGGTTTATAAAGTTGATCCGCCTTCAGCCGGCCTGATCGAACGTCTGGCCGATATTATGCGTTATTTTGTTGATGAAAGCCCAAAGGATGAAGTACCTGTATCCACAGAGGTAGCATTTATTGAAAACTATATTGCGCTTGAAAGAATTCGTATCCGGCATGGTGCCTCTGTTCATTTCGAAAAGGCATTTAACCCGGATCTACGCATCCCGCCTATGCTCCTTATGACCTTTGTTGAAAACATTTTCAAACATGGGATCGACAAATCGCTAAAACAAAACCAGGTAACCATTTCATTGGTCCAGCAAAATAATCACCTGTTTTTTACCACCCGAAATCGTAAGGTAGATCCCGAGGCCGGCTATGGACGGGGTGGATTCGGGATCATTAATTTAACCAAAAGACTCAGGATGTTATACGGGGACAAATTTGAACTGAACATTGATGGCGAAGGAGAATTATTCACTGCGTTTTTAAAAATTCCGCTTTAATGAATTTAAGCTGCATAATCATTGATGATGAGCCTGACGCGGTTGACCTGGTGGAGCTGCTGGTAAAGCAAAACACAACCTGGATGCTGAAAGCGAAATGTTATAATGCCCTGGAAGGGCTGGCGTTTTTAAAGATGAACAAGGTTGATTTTATTTTCCTGGACATCAATATGCCAAAGCTTTCAGGCATGGAGCTCGCAACGTTGTTGCCACCCCACAGCAAAATTGTTTTCACCACCGCTTATTCCGAATATGCTGTTGAAAGCTATTCTTTTCAGACCATCGACTATTTGCTTAAACCCATCACTTTAAAGCGTTTCCTGGCATCAGTTGAAAAAATAGAGCAGCATTTTTTAAAGCCCGGGCTGGAATATCTTCCAAGTACTGAGCAGACCCCGGAGTTTTTTTTCGTAAAATCCGGAAAAACAGTGAGGAAGATTTTATTAAAGGACATCCTGTATTTTGAAGGAGATAAGGATTACGTAAGGCTGGCGACAGGCCAGGAACAGATGCTGATATACCGCCGGCTAAAGGACATGGAAGAGCAACTAAAGCCTCCATTTATCAGAGTCCACAACTCTTATATCATCAACTATGAACAGCTTAGTAAAATAGAAGACAACCATATCTATATTGCCGATAAACGCATACCCGTAAGTGAAAAGTTCAGGGTACGCTTTATGGAAGTTATTAATAAAAATAAGTTTTGATAAAGACCTTTATAACTGAGATTTTAATAGGATTAACCGGCCCAGCAAACGGGTTTGGATAACAGTCTGTTCCGTTGCGGCCATTCCGGCGATGGCCAGATTGAGTGTCGCGATTTCGGTAGGCCGGTGGCCCCGGATGTCTTGCAAGGTGGAGATAAATCGCCCGTCCGAAGAGCGGCTGATCAGCAAGAGGCTTTCCATCACCTCTGCCAGGTTAAGATGAACACCTTGTTCTTCTGCTACGCACAAACATTCGGATACTAAGCCTTCCGCGATTTGCAAAGCCTGCGGATTCCGGTGAAAAATGCCGTTGTCTGTTTCAAGCAGGGGGCAAACTGAATTGAACACCGTATTGACGATGGCCTTTTTCCAGATAACAGGCTTAATATCAGGCTCAGCTTTAAAGCCAAAATACGGGGTATTAAGTAATCCGGCGATATGGCCAAGAGAAGCTTCGTCCCCGCCGATGATCCTTCCGATAGGCGATACGGCTACAGGCTTAAAGTTTAGCTTCGTATCCGAGACTGGCTGGCTGGTGACGAAAAGCACACAACGGTAAACAGACGGAAAGTCCATAAACGCTTGCTCCACGCCCAAGCCATTTTGCAAGAGTACAATGGAGGAATCGCCAATCTTGTTTTTTAGAGCATCAGCTAAAGCCGCATTGCCGTATGATTTACTGCATAGCACCACCAATCCTTCGAAAATACGGTAGTTGCTAAGCGTATCAATCGTTACTTTCGCCTCAATTATTTCCTGTGAAGGAAGCATCACGCTAATGTTTTCCTTGTGGCTTTTGCCATTGTCCACGCTGCCGCGCAGTAAGACGACTTTCTTTCCGTCGGTACTCAGACAAACGGCCAGTACCTTGCCGATAGCGCCGGCGCCAATAATATAGACGGTTTCCATGGTCAGAAATTAAGTTAATGCGAACCTGGCGGCGGCTTTGGCGTGAATCAGCGTTGTATCGAAAATCGGGATCGTGCAATCTTCGGGCTTGATCAGCAGCGGGATCTCTGTACAGCCTAAAATGACGGCTTCGGCGCCGTTTTCGACCAGGTTTTGGATAATGGCGAGATAACGGACTTTTGTTTCGGTCAGCAGTAAGCCCCTTTCCAGTTCGTCAAAGATTGTTTGGTGAATGCACTGCCGCTCCCCTGCATCAGGGATCACCACCTCAATACCATACTGTAAAAGGTTATCCTTAAAGAATGCCGCTTCCATCGTAAACTTGGTTCCCAGCAATGCGGTCTTGCGGATGTCTTGTGCGCGCAGGTCACCGGCCGTCGCGTCAGCGACATGGATAATGGGAATTTGTACCAGTTGTTCCAGTTCCTTGACGATCAGGTGCAGCGTAACGGCGCAAAGCACGACCGCTTCGGCTCCAGCGGTTTGCAGCTTTTGCACTATGTCTGCAAACCACTCGGTTAACTTCCGCCACTCGCCCGCATCAGCAAGGGTTTTGAATTCCTCCAAATCAATTGAATAGAGTATTAGTTTTGCGGAATGCAGGCCGCCGAGTTGGCGGTTCACTTCCTGGTTAATGATGCGGTAATAATCTATCGTGGAAAGCCAGCTCGTTCCCCCGATCAGTCCGATTGTTTTCATGCTTCAACAATTTTTTTATTCCATTCACTATCGGGATGAATAACGTGTTTGTTTTTCTTTAAAAACTGCAGACCCCACTCGCGTAACATGGCTATGCCAGGTAATAGGGTCCTGCCGCAATCGGTTAATTCATACTCCACCCTCGGAGGCGTTTCATTGTAGGCTTTGCGACTAATCAGGTTATCCTCTTCCATTTCATTAAGTTGTTCTGTGAGTACCCTGGTCGAGATGTCTGGCATAAGTGACAGAATATCTTTAAAGCGCAGGGGTTTTGCCTGTAAATACCAAAGAATTATCGGTTTCCAGTGGCCGTCTATTACACGTAAATAAGCTGTAACGGGGCATCTTATAGGATATTTTTTCATTTATTAAATATTTGGCTATTTATGAAGTATGTGACCATTGGCAAACGACCAATTTTCCCAGGCCGTCTCCTGAAAACAAACCATAACGTCGTTTGAAGAGATACGAGCGGCATGCAAATGTGCGAGTATATTGTTTAATATTTTTTGTTTGATTTTAACGCTTCTTCCGACTGAAAAAAGTATTTCGATCAGGACAAAACTGTCTGTTCGTGGCTCCGACAGGTCCGGATAACGAAGGTCATAGTTGAAATTTTCCTTATCCAGTTCCAGGAATCTTTGAAATCTGTCGGCTTTGGGAATGCCGGCATTTTCCAGCGCGAGATGAACAGCCTCACCAAGTTTGGTCTTTAAGGCAGCCGGCTGACCTTTCAGCAAAGTAAATGTAACTACAGGCATAAATCAGTTTTCGGTTAAGGCGGTAATAGTCATTTCAACATTAGCTTTTAACGGCAGTTCCAAAACCGCGATACAGGTCCTTGCCGGATAAGGGTCTTGAAAGTAGGTTGAATAAATATCGTTCAGGGGTTTAAAATTCCGCATGTCTTTCAAATAGACCGTAATGCTTACGATGTTATTGAACGTCAGCTTTTGTTCCGACAGTATTGCATCAATATTTTTGAATATCTGCCTTACTTCAAGATCAAAATTGTCAGCCAGTATACCGTCCTGGTGAATGCCCACCTGGCCTGATAAGAATAAAAAGCCGTTGGCTTTTATGCCTGTGCTGAAAGGCCCCGGTAAAGCAGATAATTTAGCTGACCTTATTGGCTCCAATTTTTTCATTAGTGGTAATTATAAAGTATTAATAGTGTCAAATATAAAGTATTTAATTTTGGATTTCCAAATTTTCTAACACATTTTTTTTCGCTCGAAAAATTAGGTGGCTTTATAAGTACATTCTGCGGGAGGGAGATTTCCTGTAGTAGATTGTTTACGGGGATCCGGAGATAAATGTCGGGGATTGCAAAGTTTGACCTCCGCGTGATTTGAGGTAAAAGAGAACGCAAAAGGTCATTCTTGTCCTAACAAATTGCATTGGGCGAGTCATGAGATTGAGCAATTGCTCTGACCCTTGCCGTGCCTGTTGCAAATTGAAACAGGTTGTCCAGCGGGGGTTTGTGCGGAATGTAGTCCTCACTTTCGTTTCTGCTTCGGGTGAGCACGAGGTGCGCAATGGAAAAGCTGCAGGAACCTGGAGAAACCGGAAACGAAAATGCCCGTAAACGCTGGGTTTTACAGGCTTTTAAACATTTTGACGTCGGTCTTGGCGGAGATAGAGGGAAATGAACCTCTCTATTTTAATGTTGTTTATCAAAGGTTTGAGTGCTGCAAAATGAAGCACTCAATGAATGACGCTTAAGATTAATCCACTTAGAAGAACTGATAAAGTTGCACAAAGATGAATAAAAATAGCGCGCTATACTTTTGTAAATTCAGCGCATAATGATAACAATAAATTTTAAGCTGAGGAATCCCTTGGAGTTAGTAACGTCCTAAAAAAAGCGAAGCAACATCCCATGGGAAAGTAATAATAAAGCCTTGTTTCTAGAAGACACACAACAACTGAAATAAACAACAGCGAATCTTATTACCAGCAAATTACCATACTAGAATATTTTAAAAAAAATGAAATGCAAGAGTTGCAATTATTAATGAGGATTATTGTAAATGGTATTCAGAATTTGTTTGAGAAAAGATTAAGTGAAGCGAATTGCCCTAATAATAATACAAAATGTATATCAGTAGAATATTTATTTACAGTGGAGGAAAATTTGATATGATATATCTTATATCATAAATCAGAGTGTTGGGCCTCAGTTTGACAAAACTCGTAACTTCAAAAAAGTACTTAATTAGTTTTTAATTATTAAAAAGACATTGCATGAAAATGTTATTTCAATTATTAATCATTGTTTGCTTTTCGACAACTGCTTTTTCACAAGACATAACTGATACAACAGTTTTAAAGCAATCACTCGAAAAAGCAACTGCAGCCATCAGAAGTGCTTTTGAAAATGGTGATGCAACTTTAGTAGCACGATTGCATAGTCCTGATGTTATAAAATATTTCGGTGGCAATAATGTGGTAGTTGGTAGAGATGCGGTAGAAAAAGGTGCAAGAGAGTGGTTTCAAAATTCAACAGTAGAGTTTACTGAAAGCACTGTTGAGAACACAGAATTTGTAGGAAACATTGCAATACAAACGTCAATTTTTTCAATCAAAACAACGCCAAAAGATGGAGGAAAACCTTCAATTGGACGAGGACGTTCTATGGTAATTTATATTCAAGATAAAGGTAGTCCTACAGGTTGGCTGACATTGCGGGAATTTGTACAAGAGGCTCCGCCTAAATAAAAATTAAAAACAATTAAAAAAGAAAACAGAACGCCCAACAAAAGTATTGCTGCAAGCGGGCCTGACACGGTACAGCCTCAGCAGTAGTAATTCTGTTCAGCTTAAGTTCCAGCGTGACGGAACGCTATTTGACATTTGTATGTTATCATCAGCAATAAAACATTAATTTACCTCCGGTACGTGCTAACACAGCGCTATTGCCCCGCCTGCAAGCAATAGCGTGCCCTTGGTCGCAAGGCTGACAGAACCTGTGACCTCCTCCCTTAAAACTGAGCCAATCTAAGTTAGAAAATTCGGGTAATTACTAATAGCTTTAAATGCAGATAATTACCATGAAAAAGTCAAAATTTACCGAAGCACAAATTGTTTTTGCGATCAAACAGGCGGAGACTGGGACCCCCGTAGAGGAGCTTTGCAGGAAAATCGGTATTACTTCAGCCACTTTTTACAACTGGAAAAAAAAGTATTCAGGTTTGAGGATTACTGAGCTCAGAAGACTAAAGCAACTTGAGGAAGAGAATAGCAAGCTGAAGAAAATTGTAGCCGATCTGAGTTTGGATAAACAGATGTTGCAGGATGTCTTAAAAAAAAAGCTTTGAGAACTTCGATTCATTTTCAGGATGAACAAGTACGGCTTTCCATTTCATTCATTGCCGGATTACACTTTTCAGTGAGAGTGGAACTAAAAATTTTAGATACCCAATTCGATACCCGTCTTCATAATAATATGTAAATCAATATTATAAGCGGAGAGAGAGGGATTCGAACCCCCGTTACACTAGTAAGGCGTAAAACTGATTTCGAGTCAGTCCCATTCAACCGCTCTGGCATCTCTCCGTGCTATATGATACCAAATCCTTTGACAATTAGAGGCTCATCTTTGGTGCTCCTGTGGGTACTGGGTACCATGCAAATATATTCATTCGTTTCGATCATCACTATTTGGCGTTAAATATCCCAGAGTTCTGATAGGCATGGATAAGTTTCCATATTGCCAAACCTGGCGTTATGATGTTAAGAGAGATTACTCAAACCTTCATTGGAGATTCTTCGCGTTCGGACTGAAATAGAATTCCTGGTAACCATTTCGTAGAGATTTTTTATCTGCTGTTGAAAATAGATCCTGATGTGGTAATATCCAAATAATTGATGTAGTCGGTTTACATCACTGGCCAGCCAAGATGATTGGGAAGATTATCTTTTTCTATTGGCACCGCTATTGGAGGGCGCCGGGCGGGGCGCTGCTCTTTGCTGGTTAAAATTATTCGTACGCATATTTCCCCTGTCACGCATCTGGCTCTCCCGGTTCAGAGTGCCTATCGACGGGTTGTCTTTTTGAACAGGTTTCCAGTTTTTTGTCTGGTTGTCACGCTGGTTCCAACTTCCCTGCTTGTCCTTTTGAAAAACATTGCCGCTTCGGTCGACAAACACATTGTTGGTTTCCTTGCTCGGGCGTTGCTGGAAACTGGGTTTGTTTGCAGGCAGGCGGTTGTTGTTTCCCGGGGTGTTGCCTCCAACTGCAGGCCTGACTGCAGGTGCACCAGGACTTGTACCTGGTCCCGGTGCAGATTTTGTCCAGGGTCGGTTATTGTAGGTATTTCCCGGTCTGTTGGTGATGGTTGTAACTCCTTTATGGTTTCTATAAATATTGTTACGGTTATTGTTGATCGTAATATTGTTATTGATGGTGACATTGCCCCGGTAGGGTCGGGGACCCCCCTGGCCATAATAACCTCCTCCATAATATGGCCGGTATGGTGGTCTGTACATGGGCGGGCCGAACCATCCGCCATATCCGTACGAGGCGCCAAAGTGGAAACCGACGTACATGAATCCCGTGTTATATCCATAACCCATACTCCAGCCTGTCCAGGGATTGTAACTAAAACTAAAACCCCAGGTTACCGGCCGGGGATAATAAATTGACCCGTGCCAGGGGCTGTAGTAGAAACCAGTTCCGTATATGATTGTCGGCCCGTAAATATAACAACCCATATACCCAGGCGTATAGCCCACGTATACATACTGCGGTGTTGTTTCATAGATATACACGTATTTGGTGTTGTAAGCGGAACTGTTGGCAGGAATGTTATCAACGTCCTTAGGTCTGGCATTGGCTACCTCCCAGGGACCATTTGGCCCATTGCTGATAAACCAGATGCCATTTTCCAGGGCGAAGTAACTACCGCTGGCATCCTGCATGACCGTTACATTTGAATTTTCAGCCAGCTTCAGAGACGTACCCTCAATGCTTTTGAACCGGGGGGATCCGTCATAGCTAACCGTTAGGCTAGCTGTCATACGGTCGACTTTGGCCGTCTGCGGAATCTCCGCTTCAATTTTGGCCTCCTGGGCGGCAGGAGTACCAGCCACACTGCTTAGAACATCATCCTTGTCGGAACCTTCTGGAATCTTGGCGAAATCCGGAGGCAGTTGATCCGCGGGGATGTATGTCCACGGCCCTTCTACAGATGATGCAGCGTACCACCTGCCGGATAACAGCGTATATGTTTTCTGACTATTGATGTCTTTGAATAACTCGTCTGACGTATTGGACGCATAGAGCAGGGAGGTGCCTTGAACGTTGCTGTAATTTGGTTCACCTTTGGTCTGCAAGAGCTCAGCAGGCTCGGTGCTTACCAGGATGTCTGTAGCTTCCGGTTTTTCCGTCGGTTCTTTTCCCCCGTTGTTCTCTTTCTCCTGCTTTTTCACCTGTTCATTGACGGCCGTCAATTTTTTGGATAATTGGTTGTTGGGGGTCCAACCATCCTTAATTGCCGCAGATTTATACCATATGCCACCAGTATACATGTTCCATTGACTGCCTTCCTTGAAAATGAGCGATGGAGTGTTCACGACCCGGTCAGCATCCAGATCCTTATCTCTCTGCACTTTGGGTTCACCATCTAATATGATGAGGGTGGTCGGTCTGTTCCGGTAATAAATCTTCGGCGGATCATTTCTGTACTGGACGGCATCCTTGTTTGTATTGTCATTTTTAATGGTTGCCACCAGGGCGTCAAGAGAAATTTGCATGTCCCACTGCGGAACTGCGGCTTCCACTTCGCCCAGGAGTCTGTCCAACTGCGCCTGGTCTTCTACACCGGGAAATTTGGCACTGGTGATCTTCACTGAATCCACTTCGGCTATCCTGTTGTCCTTATCGGTAGATATGGTTGCTTCGTAGAAAACGGCTCCAAAAACAGGTTCGGCATCCTTGTTCTTGCGGATCGACAGGGCCGATCTGCCGGTAATCTTATTGCCGGTAAGATTTTCGGGCTGGGGTTGATATACTGTTATGATTTCGCCTGTGGAGGCGATTATTTCTTTCGGATAGCTGATATTGGAAACCTGGCCGTTAACCGGAAGGCCTGACAGGAAACTAAGCCCGATTGATAATAGGAAATACCCTTTGTGATGTTTCATAAAACGATTTTTTAGGATAATCATGGTTGTCAGTTGCTTGGAAAAATTATGGGATGCTGGGAGCTGCCTTTGCAATCGCTTTTCCTGGCTGATCAGGATAACCAGGCGGAGCCTATATCCACGATTTCCAAGCTTGAAGGGGGTACCGGATAGGGGGTGTATTCGGCAGCCAGGCCAAACAGGGTGAATTTCTTTAAAGTTGTGGGCTCAGGTTTTCAATCCTGTTTGACATTTAGGGAATGTAAATGGCGTCATTTGTACCTGAAAAGTTAGATTTTTTGCCCCGAATTATACAAAAAATCAGCTGGTGGTTTTGTTGAGGTATTTTTCCGGGTGTCAAACAGAAATATCAGCTTACTTGAATCCGGCGTTCCGCCGGCCGCCAGCGTTTACACCCGGGAGCTATGAGGGCAATAGAGAGAATCGCCAGCTTGCTGACCAATACTTGTCTTCCGCTCAGGCCCCAAAAAAAACCATTCTGTTTATTTTTTTGTATTTTTGAATGCATTTTAACCCCTTCAGCTTTCAATCCTTCACCCGGATCAAAATAATGCAGATGATTTAAGAGTCAGTTTTCGACAGTTGCCATCTTAATATAACAGGTGGTTCCATAAGAAAGAACCGTATCGACCATTCAAACGCAGCTGTGCTCTTCCTGATTAGTTAGCTTCATATTCTCCATTTATTCCCTAGACCGTAAGAGTCCTTACTCATAAAGCCGTACACTGCACAAAAAGGATATTCCCCCTTTCCTGAAGCCGCCTCAGGCAATAAGCCGGATCCGCGAGCTACATATATTAATTCTACTTCTTGCAAAGCTGCCAGCCGTAACCATGGGGATCGCGTCATTTATTTACTATTAAATCAATTCCTCATGCTGCAATTCATCATCAACCTCATCGCTGGAGTAGCCGGCGGCAACGCTTTAGGGTCTCTGTTAAAACAATTTAGTCTTGGACCGGCGCTTAATTCGATAGTTGGACTCATTGGGGGAGGTCTGAGCAGTCAGTTGCTTGGCCCTATTATCAATCCGGGCGGGCATTTAGATGTGGGGAGCCTGCTTAGTGGCATCCTTTCTTCCGGGGCAGGAGGAGCCATCCTGACGGCCATCGTTGGATTGATCAAAGGAAAAATAGCATAAAAATAGCTGCCTCCAGCAAACACCTGGCGTATTCATGCATTTAGTTTCTTCGGGTTGCCAGATTCAAGATATCTGTCTTCAGAAGAAAACGCAAATGCATTATTAATAACCCATCAAACTTTGTCTCTATGGCATTCAACTTACTTGATTCTGTGAAAGGCTTGATTAGCCCTGATCTTATCAGCAAAGCAGCTTCTACCCTGGGCGAAACTGAAGCGGGGGTTTCAAAAGCCGTATCAGGGGTTGTTCCAAGCATCCTCGGAAGCATCATTTCAAAGGGGACATCGGATATCGGCGGAGCAGGATCCGTCCTGAGTCTGGCAAAGAATGTAGCTGATAGCGGAGTGCTGGGCAACCTGGCTGGCCTCTTGGGCAGCGGGGCCAGTACGGCTGCAGGAGGAATTAACATGCTAAAGACGTTTCTGGGTGATAAACTCGGGAGTGTGGTCAGCTCCATCTCCAATTTTGCCGGTATAAAAGAATCCTCTGCATCTTCACTGATGAGCATGGTTGCGCCAGCAGCACTGGGAGTCCTG
>Ga0306920_100010772_pt1 | contig 12285 bp, 9 predicted proteins | sample flu12Cox44000170_FD_204666 | JGI IMG/M metagenome (GOLD analysis project Ga0306920, IMG submission 204666) | Lab enrichment of tropical soil microbial communities from Luquillo Experimental Forest, Puerto Rico - flux4day.12C.oxic.44.000.170 (v2)... | ecosystem: Environmental > Terrestrial >...
TATCAAAATCGGCGTCCCGATTATCTCAAAGCATGGTGGAACGTGGTGAACTGGGACAAGGTCGCCGAACGCTATTCCGCTGCCAAAGCAGGAACGCTCACCATCTAGGGCGTGTACTCATAAATTGCACCGGTTCAGCAATTGCTGGCTGATGTCCCCTTTATCGCCGAAAGCGACAGACGAGCGGACATTCCGGATAGGCAGCTTCGTGCCAATCCGCGAGATTTGGGCCAGCGTTTTGATGCCAGACGGTCGCCTAACTCACTTGCTGAGTGTCCGGCGTCCAGGCTGGTTCCGCGGCTTAGCAAGTCTTTCCGCGGACGCACCTGCTGGCGGCACGGCGGGTGGGAGTTCTCACGCAGACACCATTCACCATGTGCATACCGGCGCCGCATGCTTCGCGGACTGGAGTGACCAGTGTGTCTGGCTGATTGAGGGATACGACGGGTGGCAAAGCCTGTGCTGATGACGCCACGGTCAGAGCAAAGGCAACAGCAATCAACCTGAGCATGTTTCCTCTCCCGTTTGTTCCTCGATGTCTTGGCCCGTCCAAAAAGGCTCAGGAGGGCCGATGGCGCGATGGATCGTACATCGTTTTCCGCGACCCCAAGAGTGGGAACTGCGATCTGCGCAGTTGCAGCCGACCGTGACATAAGCCCGCAGGCGGGCCGATCGTCCAGGTTAATGAGTACCACCCTAGCCAAGGGTGTTTCGGAAGCGGCAGGACGCTTCCAAGACAAGATGAATTCGATGAGTACGTTCGTTCGTCCGGCCCGGTCAAAGCGGTGGCCACGGACGAAAGCCGGCTAACCAGGAGCAGAACGCGACTGGACGCCCGCGCCAGCCGACCATGTTGCCGGCAGCATCGTAGACCGGCATGCGAAACCAATTGCAGTTGGATCCTGGCAGCGGTTCCGCGTAGGCGGGATAGTACACATAGCCGGGCGGCGCATCGGGCGGCCGTTCACCGCCGCCGACCGCGCAGCCGACACAGCGCGCAGCCGCCGTGGTCGGCACGACCGCGCTCGCAGTTGCCAAGGTCGCCGCCGCAACTAGAGCAGTGAGAGTTTTCGTCATCAGAGTCTCCTCAAGCGTCGGCTCGATTTTCGTATAGGTCAAGAGCGGACCCCACTCCCGGGGCGACGCCGTGTGCGCCGCAGAGCTTGGACAACCGCGTTTCGTCCTGCAGAGCCAATGCTCAAGGAATTGGCTTATCAGCCCCCGTCGCATGCGTTCGACGCCGTCGCGCGAGGCGCCATCGACTCAATGTCCGGCGTCTTTGGAACGACGCCGAGGACGGGCTGTGTCTTTGCGATATCCCGCCTGCGCGCGGGCAATCCGGCGTCACCGCAGTCCGTGCCCTCAAGCGTATTGTTGAATTTCTTCATGCCGATGGCGTTTCCACAGTCGCTATGGAACACTGCAGGTGACGAGCCGAAGCCTGCCGGAGGCAAAGAGACGGAAGACCCGTCGCAACTGCGGTTGCGCTCAGCCCCACGACTCCTGCGCGATCGGCGGATTCCGCGACCAGATGGTCACCAGAACTTGATAGGCCGTATCATAACATCGTGCTGGCTGCGTGGTAGTCGTGCTGGAATGAGGCTGATCGAGACGAAACTTTGGGAAAGGCATAGGGCACGAGTTCGAGCCCTGCTCGGTCCGTGGTGCGTGAGCGCTGCGACGCTGCACGGTGCGGCGCTGCTCGCATGGCTCGCCATGCGCGTGCCGGCGCTGGCGCAGGACAACGTCGTGGCCACCGCCACGCTGCCGCGGGACCTGAGCCCCTGGGGCATGTATCTCAACGCCGATCCGGTGGTGAAGGCGGTATTGATCGGCCTTGCCTTGGCTTCGATCGTGACTTGGACGGTTTGGCTTGCCAAAACCATAGAGATCGTGCTGGCCAAGCGCCGTGTGCGGGGGGCACTCAATAAGCTCATCCGCGTACGCTCCACGGCGGAGGGCGTGGAGCGGCTTGCCGACGCTCAGGGCGAGGTCATGCAATTCCTCGAGGCCGCCGTGACCGAGCTGAAGGTCTCCCCCCGTGCTACCGATAACGAAGGCATCAAGGAACGAATCGCGTCGCGCCTCGAGCGCATCGAAGCAAGCTACGGGCGACGGATCTTGCGTGGCACCGGCGTGCTTGCCACCATCGGTGCGACCGCTCCCTTCGTCGGCTTGTTCGGCACCGTCTGGGGCATCATGAACAGCTTCATCGGCATCTCGAAGTCGCATACCACCAACCTCGCGGTGGTCGCGCCGGGCATCGCTGAAGCGCTGCTGGCGACCGCTTTCGGGCTTGCGGCGGCCATTCCGGCCGTGGTGATCTACAACGTGTTCGCGCGGTCGATCGCGGGCTATCGCGCCGGGCTTGGCGACGCCGCGGCGGAGGTCTTGCGGCTCGTCAGCCGCGATCTCGAGCGTGTTGCTGTCGCACCTCCATCGCCTGCGCGCCGAGCGACGCCGTTGTCGGCTGTCGAGTGAGTCCCGTCGCGCAAGCGTCGTTTGTTGCAACCTTGCTTGGCTCCCTCCTCGCCGTCACATCACCGCCCACGTGCGGATGAGCTTGCGCGTGATCCCCTCTCACGGCCGCTTTGCTATTGCGAGGATAATGGGCTTGTCCCTGTCAGAGCGCTTCTGTTGCTAATCCATCACACTCGGCGGCGAAACGCGTTGGCGCGGCGATATCCATTATTCCGTCTCATGTCCGCGATGCTAAAAGAGCTTGGCGAGGTGTCGTTCCGTGTTGAAGCGGCGCAAAGCTGGAAGCCGTATGCGACCGTGGATCGCCACGGTGGCGGCTTACGCGCTCGCACTCCAAGTTCTTCTGACTGGAATGGCCGCCGGCCACCTCATGGCTGCTGGCGACGCCTCAGCGAGCAGTCCGTTCGTCATTTGCCACGGCAATGGTTCGTCGGACGACCAGGAGCTGCCGGGCAAAGAGCCGCTTGCTCAATCGCCGTGCATGCTCTGCATGCTGGCAAAAGCGCCGTGTGCGATCCTACCGACCGGCCACGGCATTGCGATCAGCGATGCAATTGGGATTTCGAAAGCCGTTGCTCGAACAGACGGCCGCGTTATCGAGTTCAATTCGCCCACGGGCCAGTACCAGCGTGGCCCCCCGCTGAGCATTTCCATTTTCGGCTGATCCGCTCGAGCCCACGCCCGATCGGCTGACCGTGCGCGACGACTCGAAGTCCGTCGCGAATCATCCCATTCGACTTTTTCCACGCGTGCAGCAGTGCCGCGATTTCAGAGCGTGCCATGTCTATCCGCCGATGTTGCAATCCGTTCGCCGCGTTCACGCCAATGGCTGCTACCCTGCGAGTAAGAACGGCTTTCTGCCGGGCGCGTACCCGCTCACGCAACCATGGGCCAATCTTGTCCGTTGCCGTGGTCCTCATCGGTGCTGCGCTTGTTCCAGTGCCGGGGCGAAGCCAAGAGTCCTCCCCGCCGCCCGCGCAATCGACGGACGCGCCGAAGCCCGACGCCAATCAACCGGCTTCCGCGCCAGCCGAGCCCAGCGCGCCGGCCGCACCGGCACCTGGCTCGGTTCGAGTTCCCGAGGTGGTCGTGACGCCGCCGAAGCTCAAACGCGCCGCGCAGGCGCCTCGACCGCGCGCGATCGCCGCGGCTCGACCGCCGGCCGCCGCCGTCGTCCAACCAGAAGCGCCGCCTCCCTCGCCATCGGGGGTCGCGGGAGCGCCCGCTGCGGGCCTAGCCGAATCCCGCCCAGCCCCCGGAGCGCTGCCGAAGCCGCCGGGACAGACCATCACCACGGTCAGCGGCGAGCGCATCAAGAACGAACCGGCCTTCACGGTCCAGGACCTGCTGCAGGAAAGCCCCGGCGTCTCCTTCAAGCAGGGAAACGGCCCGCGCGATCTCGGGATTTCCATCCGCGGCTCCAACGCACGTAACGGCTTCGGCATCCGCAACATCGTGGTGCTGGAGGATGGATTTTCGGTGACGCAGCCGGACGGCCTCTCCCGCACCGATCTCATCGACCCGCATGCCTATGGCGGCGTCGACGTCTACCGCGGCCCCGCCTCGGCGATGTTCGGCAACTATGCCACCGGCGGCGCGATCAATTTCCGCCTTTGGCGCGGCGAGATCAACGGCGCGAGATATGGCGTCGAGGGCGGCAGTTTCGGATACGTAAACAACTACGCGATCATCGGCGGGCGGAACGAACGGGCGGAAGGCACCGCATTCATGAGCGACGTGCGCGGCGATGGGTATATCAGTCACAGCTCGTTCAATACCCAGACTCTCAACGCGCTCGGGACCTATTCGCTGACGCCTGATGACCGCATCACCCTAAAGGCGATCGACAACCGGCTGTCCACGAACCTGTCCGTGCGGCTTTCGCTCAATCAGTTCCAGACCAACCCGTTGCAGCGTGGCTGCACGAACGCCGCCGCCGCCGCGCCGGGCTGTGGAACGGTCGCGCTTTTCGCCAATGGCTTTTCGGCGCCCACCGTGGCTCAGACCGCCGATGAGGGTGCCTTCGGCCGCCACGACACGCGCAACATCGGGGGCATCCGCTGGGAGCATGATTTCGACAGCCAAACCACCTGGCGAACGCAAGCCGTCTTCGACGACAAGAACATCAACCAGCCGACCGGAATGACGAGCGCGATCGGCGACAGCCCCTCCTACAACTTGCTCACCAATGTCACGCAACGCGGCAGCTTGTTCGGTCCCGACGCCGTCCAGTTCGCGGAGGTGTTCTACGCCCGCCAGCGCCTGACCAACTACACCTGGAACGTCGCTCCCGGCGGCGGGCTCGGGGCGTTGTCGTCCTTTTATGACGGCGGCCACCACGTCAACTGGGGCGGCCGTTTCCGCGAAGAGGTCAATCTCGCCCCGAGTTGGATCGGTTACGTCGCGGCCGGCGTGGAATCCACCACCATCGCCGCAGTCAACACCATCTTCAGCTTTCCCGGCGGCGCCGCGGTGCCGGGGTATTTCCCGATCCAGCGGGACTTTCTCAATTACGCGCCGGAAGGCGGGATGCTCTATCGGCTCAACGACGCCTGGCAATTCCGCAGCCGCGTGGCGACCGGCTACGGCACGCCGCAGATCAGCAATCTCACGGTCACGGCGCAGGGCGTGAGCGGCAACAACTCGCAGCTCGCGTCGCAAACCAATGTCGGCATCGACGTGGGGACGGATTGGACGCCGGACCCAACTTTGAAGCTCAGCGTGACCGGCTTCTACGAGTTCTTCCGCAACGAGCTGGTGACGCAATCGCCGGGCGGCGGGCTGCAGAACTTCACCTTCAACGTGCCGCGCTCCGTGCACCGCGGCGTGGAGGTGGCGGCGGACTGGCGGCCGTTGCCGGGCTGGCGGCTGATTGCCGCCTACACCTGGCTCGACCAGTTCTACGTCGACTATACCGAGCAATTGAGCGCGGGCGCGCTCACGGCGCGGTTCGACCGCGGCGGAAACAAGATCCCGGGCGTCGCCCCGAACGAGCTTTTTACGCGTCTTGGATATGATCAGCCGTTCGGGCCGTGGAAAGGCGTGGGCGCCTTCGTGGAGTACGTATGGCTGGACGCGTTCTACATGGAGAACGCCAACCTCCTGAAGGCGCCGAGCTATGGCCTGTTCAATCTCAACGTTCACTACGACACGAACATCGCAGATGACTATCTCAAGGGCGCGATCTTCTTCTTCGAGGTCAAGAACGTGCTCAATAAGACTTACGTGGCTTCCGCGAACAACATTACCGACAGCATCAACGCGACAACGGGCATCCAAAATCCCGGCATCGTCCTTGCCGCGACCGGCACGGGGTCGATCTACGCCGGCGCACCGCGCACCTTTGTTGCCGGAATGAAGTTGGCATTCCGGTGATGGCGGGTGCAGGCCCGGATGCCAACCTCGTTCACCTTTACACTGATCACCGTTCACAGTTGCGGATTGATCCCTCTGTGTGCCTCCAGATGGCCGATGAAGCGCGCAAGCTTCGCCGTTACCGTATAGCCGTCGCTGTATTTGTCCGTGTTGCACAGCGCCGTAGCTTCCTTGACCTTGGTTTCGACAGCGTTGCGTTCCGGCATCGTCAATGCTGGCTTTATCGGCTCGATCAATGCGACCGCGGAGGTGATGGCTTCCCTGCACTGGGCGCGAAGCTCGTTGATCATCTCCTCCGGATCGCAGGCGGCGCTCGGTCCTGCCGAAAGAAACAGAATCAGCGCGACTTTTAGTGACAGCTGATTGCTCATCTCAATCATCCCGTTGGTGTGAATGAAGCTTCCTTCCGACGTGATTTTACTTCTGCCCGAGCGTTGCCGGTCCCACCGGCTTTGACGGCCCGCTTCCCTCGGAAAACGTTACGACACGGAACGGCCTGGTCACCGTAGGTATCGTGCGCACGACCTGGCGCAGCGCTACGTCGATAACCGAAACCGAGTTATCCAGGCTGTTCGGGACCAGAAGCAGCTTGCCGTCGCCTGTAAGGGCGTGGTCTCGGGTGTCGTTGCCCGCGCCGACAGGAATCGAATCGAGCTGGACCGGCTTGTATGGGTCGGACAGGTCGAAGACGGCGACGAAACGCGATTCAGCAACGACGTTCGGCGGGCCATACAAAGTCCCGATCTCGACAAATACGGTTTTGCCATCGGACGACGGCATCGCGTATTGCAGCGCCGCGCGTTCGTGCGGCTTGCCCGCGATCGATGTCCGGCAGGTTGGCTCGCCATAGAATACGGGCAGTTGCGCGGCGAGCTTCTCGGCGACGGCGTCAATAACGGCCAACTGACCGACCTGACAAAGCGATCCGTCGGCCCTTTGGTACACTTCTCGGGGGCCGCGCTGCGGCACCACCATGAAGCGACCGCCAGGCAGGTCCTTGACCGAGGCCCCGCCGCTGCCGGCCGTCTGCACCAGTTTCACGGTGGGGACATCGGCGTCGATGTCGAAGATGGCGATCTGACCCGTTCCGGTCAGGAAGTGATAAACCCGGCCCGTGGCGGCGGAGGTGCCGGTCCCGTGCGGCGACAGCATCACGCCAGCTTTCCCGGTCTCATCGCACGTCTTAAGCGGAGTCGAGCCGTCATAGCCGAGGTCGGCTGCCGAAAACGTCTTAACGAGTTTGATGTCGGAAGGGTTCTGGTAGTCGTAGACGGAAACGATATCCGAGCAGTCGGCGATATTGGAAACGGCCAGGCGCGGCCGCTTCATCGAGAAGCCCACTTTGTGATGGCCGATGCCGAGCCGCGTCTCGCCCAGGGGCTTGAGAAACGTCGGGCTTGATTGCGCGGCGTCGACCAGCAGCAGCGTTGAGTCCTTTGGGCGTTCGCCCTTCGGTGTGCCGCGCTCATTGCCGTCGTTGAGGACGACGACGTACTGCCGTCCCTCCATGGAGGGACTCTGGTACATATGAACCGGACGGACGCCCCCGAGCGAAGAGGAGGCCAGCCGACCGATCTCGGCACGACGCTTGAGGTCAATGACTATGATCTCATTCCCAGCCGTATGGTTGGACAGCGCAACGCCGCTTGCCAGTGCCACGAGATCACTGGAACCGCCCGGCGCATCGAACCGGGCAAGTTCTGCACCTGTCGCGAGATCGTGCAGGGCCAGTTGATCGCGTCCGGAGACAGCGGCGATCTGAGATGTTTGTCCGAATGCATTCAGACACGACAGAACCAAAGCGAGACCGGCACCGCCTAGGCGAACGATAAGCATGGGAACCTCCCGAAAAACCATTCAGCCGGCATATCCACCGGCGATCGCGATCACTGACCCTACATCTTCATGCCCGGCATACCGTGGGCAGGTTCCCCACCCATGGCGCGCACCTCGTACTCGACGTTCACCGTGCCGGCCTTTTCGAACACGAGCGTTGCGTTGATGTGGTCGCCGGCAGCGAGCGGCTTCTTCAAACCCACAAACATGACGTGGAACGCGCCGGGTTTGAGCTCGACGGTGCCGCCCGGCTTGATTTCCAAGCCCCCCTTGATCGGTCGCATCTTCGCGACGCCGTTCTCCATCTTCATCTCGTGAATCTGGAATCCGGATCCGACGTCCGAGGAGCCGCTGATCAGCCGATCGGGCATGGAACCAGTATTTTTGATCGTCATATAGCCGGCAGCAACGCTCGACCCTTTCGGAGTAGCGCGCGACCACGGGTCGGCAATCTCTAACGAGCCCGCCTTGTAGTCGCGGGCATGGGCAGCGGTGAGAGCCAAGCCGAAGAGACCGGCAAAGAGAAAAGCGAGGAGGCGCATTGTCAGACTCCTGAAGTGAGTTGAATGAGCGGCCACGCGCTCTGAGGCGCGGCCGACATACGCTAACGAGCGCGCGAGGCGCTTGAGCTCAGGATTGGATCGGAGGCGCGCGCGATGCTTGCGGCTGATGCCGTGGTTGCAATGATGGCGCTTCGACCGGCGACGTCAGACGCTTCGGTCCATCGGGAAAAGGTATCAGCGAGAACGCTACGCTTGCAGGAACGAGGGCCGGCGAACTGCCGCACGCGGCGAGACAAGCATCGCAGCCGCTTCGGTGTCGCGGTAGCGAAGGCGCGTGGTCTCCCGAGCTGTCGGCCGTGCAGATGATTGCGAATGGGTCAAAACCGAAATGGCCCGCGGGCACAAACCCCCACAGCACCGCTTGCAGTGCAATCGAATAGATTGCGATCAGCGCCGCAGATTTTCGGATCAGCCGTGCCATGGCGAGACATCCTAACGCTGTGTGCCGCGACGCGTCCAGATGCAACTTTACGGTGCTTTTCGGCGATGAGAGTCGGGTGATTCAGTCGTTGATTGCAAACAATTGCCGTAAGCATTGCTGAGGACACTCCATTTCGTTACCTCGGATTCTCGAGGCTGAAGGTCTGGGATTCGTCGTCATAAGCAAAGGCTTCCGCAAAGCGAGCCCAGGCCACGACTGCGCGCAACGTCTGCTCAGCCGCGTCAGTCGTCATGTAGTCTTCAAGCTCGTCGAGAAACCGGCTTCTCGGCGCGATGTGATTGGCGCGATCCTGCAGCACACGCCGGATATGGGCGGCAAGCGGAACGTAGGTCAGCAACTGATGCTGGAAGAGTTTTTTTCGGTCGTCCAACGCTGCGCCTGCGAATTCCCTGCCGACATCGGTCAAGCAAATATCGCCTTTCTCGATTTCCGCCAGCCGCAGCATCTGCAGTGTCTCGGCGACCGGAAACAGGTCGTCCACTTCCATGTGAAGTGAACCTGCAATGACGGGAAGGTCGGCCTTTCCATCGTATGGCGGGCCGGCGACCGCCTCGATCAGACCGGACAGCAAATTGGCGGAGACGCGCGTCAGCACCGTGTCGATCCCAATCTTAGGAAAGCGTTCTGTCAGGGGCGTAGCGCGCGCCGCCGCGGCAGAACGGTCCGTCATGGCGACATAGATCCGCTCGACAAGATCACGGAAGCTGGGATCAAGGCGGTTCCGAGGTTGCGGCAAGTCGACTTTGATCTCGCTGACGATCTGCGCTGGATTGGTCGAGAAAACGAGGATGCGGTCGCACATCAGTACCGCTTCTTCGATATTGTGAGTCACCAGGATGACCCCCTTGATGGGGAGCCGGCCTTCGCTCCAGAGATCGAGAAAGTCCGTCCGCAGAGTTTCCGCGGTGAGGACGTCGAGCGCCGAGAACGGTTCATCCATCAACAGAATATTGGGGTGAACAACGAGCGCGCGCGCGAAGCCGACCCGCTGGCGCATGCCGCCCGACAGCTCGCGTGGATAGGCCGACTCGTAGCCATCCAGGCCAATCAAGTCGATCGCGGCAAGCGCACGCTGGCGAATCTCCGCCTCGGGAAGGCCGAGCGCCTCCAATCCAAGCTGGACATTTTCCAGCACGGTGAGCCAAGGAAAAAGCGCAAACGACTGAAACACCATCGCAATGCCAGGCGCAGGAGAAACGATCGGCTTGCCGAGATACGTGATGCTTCCTGCAGTCGGGCGTGCGAGCCCAGCGATCAAGCGAAGCAAGGTCGATTTGCCCGACCCCGAGCGGCCAAGGAGGCCGACGATCTGCCCCGGTGCGAGCTCCACGTTGATGTCGTCGAGAACGAGCAGCTGATTGCCGTCGGGCTTGGGAAAGGATTGGCGTACGGAATGGAGTTCCAGCAGGGGAGCCTCACTCATCATCGTCTCCATTTCTATCCCAGCCGAAACTTGCGTTCGGCGTACCGGTACAACGGACGCCAGAACGTCCGGTTAATGACGACCACGAACAAGCTCATCACCGCAATGCCAAGCACAATTCGATGGAAATCGCCCGCCTCCGTCGCCCGCGCGATATATGCGCCGAGACCATAGGCCTGCAGGCGCTCATCGCCCCAGGACGCGACTTCGGCGACGATGCTCGCGTTCCACGACCCACCAGACGCGGTGATTGCGCCCGTTACATAGTACGGGAACACAGCCGGCAGGGCGATCTTCCGCCACCACAGCCAGCCGCAGACGCCCAAATTGGTCCCGCAGTCGCGCAGTTCCGAGGGGATCGCCGTGGCGCCGGCGATGACGTTGAACAAGATGTACCACTGGGTGCCGAGAATCATCAGAGGGCTAAGCCAGATGTCGGGATTGAGTTTTAGAACCACGATCGCCGACACGACGACGGGAAACAAAAGATTTGCTGGAAAGGCTGCCAGGAACTGGGCAATGGGCTGAAAGATACGCGCCGCGCGCGGACGCGTTCCCACCCAAACACCGATCGGCACCCAAATCAGGCTCGCAAGCGCAATAAGAACGATAACGCGTGTCAGCGTGGCCAGGCCGAGAAGGACTGCCTTGCTCACTTCAGTCAGCGAAACGCCTGCAAGTACGAACCGCCCGACCTGCCAAAGCGCGAGTGCCGCCATGGTCACGACAAGCGTGGTCCACCCGCGATCAGACCAACTCGGGCGCTCTTGAGATCGTGCTTGCGCGAGCTTGTTGCCGGCGCCGAGCGGCGCCCTCTGAAAAGAGCGCTGCCACGCCACCGACAATGGACGGGCCAGGGTCGCGACGACGCCCGAGCGACGCAGTGTGCTCAGCACCCACGATTTGGGAGGCGCGACGCCTATTTCCTGCTCGAAGCGGAAGCGGTCCGCCCAGGCGACCAGCGGTCGGAATAATAGTTGGTCATAGATCAAGATGACCACCAGCATGGTGCCGATGGCCCAGCCAACGGCTGTGAGACTTCGCTGCTCAATCGCAAGCGCGATGTAAGAGCCCATGCCCGGCAGCATGATCGTAGTGTCGCCGACGTTGATTGCTTCGGATGCGACGACAAAGAACCAACTGCCCGACATCGACATCATCATGTTCCAGATGAGCTGAGGCATGGCAAAAGGCACTTCGAGCCGCCAAAACTGCATCCATCCGGAGAGCCTGAAAGTGCGAGAGACCTCTACGAGTTCTGTCGGAACCGTGCGCAAGGATTGGTAGAAGCTGAATGCCATGTTCCAGGCCTGGCTCGTAAAGATCGCAAAGATGGCGGCGAACTCCGCGCCCAGCACCCGACCAGGGGCAAGCGACATGAAGAAGACAACCGTGACGGAGACGAAGCCGAGGATCGGCACCGACTGAAGAATGTCCAAGAGCGGCACAAGCAGGACCTCGGCGCGTTTGCTCTTGGCTGCCAGCGTCGCATAGGTGAAGGTGAAGACCAGAGAGAGGCCCAATGCTAGGAGCATGCGCAGCGTCGTGCGCGCGGCGTATGCCGGCAGGTGCGTGGGCTCCAGGGAAAGCGGGGTCATCCGCAGCTCAGCCATTGGCTGCAGCAGATTGCGGCTCGCTTCGGCAAAGAAGATCAGAATGCCAAGAACCAGCAGGACCGCGAGGACATCCCAGCGGCTGAGCGCGCGCGTCCATTGTTGGACTGAGATGGGGGGTGCTGGCCGCATCACTCGGCGCTCACCTTGGTCGCACTTCCATGGAGATGGGGTCGACGTAGAAAGCATCCACCCTGGATATCAGCGGACCCAGGCCGTTGCGACACACGGCCGAAGACAGTCGCAACTTATCCGCACACAAGGGAAGCCGTGTGACACTTTCTCGGATATGTTGCGGCCAAGCACAGAAGGGGGCGGTCGGGTGGAGAGTAGCGCATTGTGCAATGGCAGGGGCGAGCAGATATATCATGGGGCTTCTTGTTGACCGCCATGTTTCCCATGAGCACGCACCGCCCCCTCGGTCATGATCACGTGCATGAACGCGCCGATCATGACCATCTCGAGCACGCCCATGTCCACGCTGCCGCAAGCTTCGGCATGGCCTTTGCGGTCGGCATCGGCCTCAACCTGACGTTCGTCGCGGTGGAGTTC
>Ga0306920_100010776_pt1 | contig 12285 bp, 13 predicted proteins | sample flu12Cox44000170_FD_204666 | JGI IMG/M metagenome (GOLD analysis project Ga0306920, IMG submission 204666) | Lab enrichment of tropical soil microbial communities from Luquillo Experimental Forest, Puerto Rico - flux4day.12C.oxic.44.000.170 (v2)... | ecosystem: Environmental > Terrestrial >...
TCAATTTCAACACCCCGGCATATGAGTATCCGGTGTGATGGAAAAGGTTGCTGGAGTTATCGCGCACTTCCCCGGTCTCGATGTGGACGGATCGGTGATGAGACCGGTCGCCGGGATCCGGGCGGGGCGGACCGAGCGCACACGAAGGGCAGCGTGCAAGCACCGGGTGACGGGGAAAGCACCCCGGATCTTGCGACCGACACAGGACAGAACTGGCTCGGCGAGTCGCTCTGGCAAGCCCAAAGATAGAAATCTCCAGGATCAAATCCTGGCCCTCGATCGCGGCAATGAGCTACCGCCGGGATAGTGGTGAAGCCACGTGGCGAAGTGACCGCCACCGACTGATTCTCGCACGAAAGCAGCGCCCGCCGATGGTCTTGCACGTCGAGCAGGGATCCACCTGGGAAACGAGCGTAGCCGTGCCCGGTACGCTCTCGTTTTGTCCCGCCGGCCTCACGATCAGGGCCGTTCAATCCGCAGCGAGGCACTCTCAGGTCGTCTGGGATGCGGATTTGTATTCCACCTTGCTGCCGGAGCCTGGAGCGGCGGCATCCCAGTTTGAATTCCAGGTCTCGTTGCAAGACCCGTTGCTGAGCCAAATTATAACGACCCTGGTCCACGAGCTCGAATGTGGTTTGGCGGACAAGATCCTGGCCGAAAGCCTAGGCACGGCCCTGTGTATCCGCCTCGCCGGGCATTTTGTCGGGCATCTCCCGCTGCCGACCAGTGGGGGTCTTTCGCCAGAACGGCTGCAGCGGGTACGCGACTACGTCGAGGCGCATCTCGATGACGATCTTTCACTCGCGATGCTGGCCGACGTCGCGTGTCTGAGCCCCTATCACTTCAGCCGCTCGTTCAAGCAGGCGGCCGGGATTGGGCCGCAGCGCTATGTCATTCAACGCCGGCTCGAACGCGCAAAGCGTTTGCTGCGCCGGACTCACCAGCCCCTCGCCTGGATCGCGCAGGAAGCCGGGTTTGCCGACCAGAGCCATCTGACCCAGATCTTCCGCCGTGAGATGGGCGTGACCCCCGGCCGGTTCCGCGCCGCTGTGGCCTGAGCCGGGTAGGGTTTTGAGGACCAAGGAAAGCTATTCGCGATCCGTCGGATCTTTCGCCCTATACGCCCCGTCGGCGCAATCCACCCTGGGCGGGCCGCAAGATGGAGGCTGCATCTCCGCAAGGATCTAAAACCAAAACCGCAAAGGGTCCCAATCGCGAACCCCCAGGGCTCCCTATCCTTGCTCCACTGTGATCCTCGCGTCCGGCGCAGAACAGGGAGAACCGCCGTGTGGGAGGGATGGATGACAAGGTTTGACGGGGCGGTTGAGGAGGAAGAGCTCCGGTTTGGTCGCGGCAGGCCTCCACGCGGTCCCGTGGGGCGAGGAGCGTGGGTTAGTCCGCTGTTGGGGGTCCTTGGTGTCATAATCCTCGGCGCATATTTGATGACCGCCCACCCGTCCACCCCGGCTGCAACGGCGCCCTTACCGCCTTCCGATGTGCAGCCGGCATCCGTGCAAGCAGCGCCGGAGGCTGGGTTCAGCAAGGGAACGGCCAGCTCGCCTAATTCAGGTGTCGCGCAGAACGAGTGGGCGTTCTCGTTGACGACCGACCTGCTGAAGGCCGCGGTCGGCGCCGCTCTCGCCTTGGTGTGGGCCGTGGGCGGAGCATGGTTCGGTATCCGCCGCGCAAGGGTGCAAACGCGCTTCGATGAACCTGCGGACGATATGCGCACTCCGGGCACCGGCTACCACTCACTGCGAGCTCCAACCTGTGAGCGTATGTACGATAAGACCCGGCTCGTGCCGTACTATCTACGGACCGCCAAGTTTCCCGCAATGAAGCAAGACCTGGTGCGACTGGCGAGGGAGCATACCGACGAGGGCCAAGCACTGCGCAGGCTCGAATGCATTCCCGACCGCCACTACACCAGCCTCCACGATCTGATCAACGAGATACGATGTGACTGAGATGCAGAGCCGTAATGAATCTGACAATATCAGGCTTTCATTGGTCATTCCTGCGACCACCGGAAGCTAGAGACGGCAGACTCCGCGATTGCCCCCTCAGCCAGCCCGCCAGGGCGGGGGTGCCTGGAGAGGCTCTGGACCCCTAATGCCCGCCGTCGCGGGGATGAGTTTTCCCGGAGTGACGTATGCGGCGTCGACTTCAGGTGCTCCATTTTTGAGCCAGACACTAAGGTTCGGGAATTTTATGACCTTCTGCCCTCCTCTCCGACAAGACGAGGCGCGGGTTTTGTGCACGGCGACCCGCTCGCAAGTCGGCAACCACGGCTCTGCCGACAGTGAGATGTAAAGGCGCGGGTAAGCGATGTTCGATTGGATCAGCGGTTGGCTCAACCGGTTGTCGGCTGGAGAGCTGGCACTGGTCTTTTGTGCTTTTTTTGTTGGGATCACCTGGCTTGGCATCCTGCTGGTCCACCCATTGATGCGGCGTCTGCTGCACCGAAACGAACCATCCAATGAGCTGATCATCCATATAGCGGGGACCTTTGGGTTGGTCTATGCTGTCCTGCTCGGCCTGCTGACCGTCGCAACATTCCAGAATACCAAGGATCTCCAAGACAATGTGGGCCGCGAGGCCTCCAGTCTGTCGACTATTTACCGCAGCACCGACGGCTACCCCGAACCGCTGCGCAGCGAATTGAAAGCCGAGCTGCGGGATTATACGCATTATGTCATTGAAAAAGATTGGCCTGCCCACAGACGAGGATTGGTGCCCGAAGGCGGCGAGCACCGGCTGCAGGTATTCCGCTCGACATTGATGTCCTACGAGCCTAAGACAAAGACGCACGAGTTGCTGCAAAACGAGCTGCTGCGCTACCTGGATCAAATGATGGTATCGCGTGAGCAGCGGCTGGCAACCGTCACTGCGTCCATCCCCCGCGTATTGTGGTACGTCGTCTTCGTCGGCGCATTTCTGATGATTGCATTTCTGTGGATGCTCCACATGGAGCTCGTGTCGCAGATCGTGCTCGGTGGGATCACCGCGTTTTTCCTGGGGATCATGATCTTCCTGATCTACGCTATGGATCGTCCGCTGCAGGGTGCGGTCAGCGTCCCTCCGGGCTCGTTTCAATCGGTCTATGACCTAGTGATGAAGTGGGACGAGCCGGCATGATCGAGACAGTCCGCCCTTCGAGGCGTCGTCCCATCTGGCTCGTCGTGGCCGCGTTGACAACTGTGTTGTTCGAAGTTGCCGTGGTCTCGCCGGATACGGCCCGCGCTGGCGAAGAGGTTTTTGCCTCAGTGGGCACCGGCGAGGTGAATGGTGTCTATTATCCGGTGGGCAGAGCCATCTGTGAGATCGTCAATCGGGATCTGAGCATCGATGGCGTACGCTGCTCGCCTGAAACGACGCCGGGATCGGTCTACAACACGCGCGCCATTCAGTCCGGCGAGCTGGAGTTCGGCATCGTTCAAGCCGACATCAACTTTAATGCTTACAAAGGCGAAGGCGCGTGGGTCGGCAGAACGTTTCGCGATCTGCGATCCGTGCTGTCCTTGTATCCCGAGCTCGTTACCGTCATGGCCCGCGCGGATTCGCATATTCAGGATCTCGCAGCTCTGGCGGGCCGCCGGGTCAATGTGGGCAGCAAGGGTACCGGCATCCGGGCGACCTGGGAGGCCATCGAAGAGGAGCTCGGCTGGCGCGACGATCAGCGGGTGCGGCCAGTGGAGATGAGAGCCGACGCGACTACCTCGGCGCTCTGCAGCGGGACAATTGACGCCAGCATGTTGATTATCGGACACCCCTCGCCGCTGGTCAAAGCCCAGCAAGCCGCTTGTGCTATCAACCTGGTCGCGATTACCGGCCCCGCTATCGACAAGCTGCTCCACCGACACCTCTTCTATCAACGCGAATCCATCCCCGCCGATTTCTATGGCATGCCGGCCGACGTGCCGACCTTCGGCGGTCGCGCGACCCTCGTGACATCGGCTTCCGTCGACGCGCGCGTGGTCGCGGTAATCGCCAAAGACGTGCTCGGCCATCTAGCCGCGCTGCGCACACTCCATCCGGCGCTCGCGAGGCTCAGATCGAGGCAGATGGTCAATGATGGGCTGACGGCGCCGCTGCATCCGGGCGCCGAGCAGGTCTACAAAGAGATGGGGCTGATCGAATAAGCGTTGTATTGCGTTCAGGTCCACTGAGGCCGGGTTACGGCCCCGGGACGGATTTAACGACGAGCATGTCGGCGATGAGCAGATACCTCGGACGAGTTGCGGCAGCTCTTGTAACGCTCGGCACGTTGGTGCCGTGCGCATTCGCTCAAGGTACCACGGGTCCCCACATGATGATCCTGTTGAAGCTAGCCGGCGACAGCGAGGCGCTTTCACACATCGGATCCTGTCTCATCGCCAAGCTATCCCGAATGCCCGACGTCGAGATTGCGGTTGGGCCGAGCAACGATGTGCGGTTCATCGTCGACATCGTTGCTGCGAAAGACCTCTTTGCCAGTCTGGTAGTCGCGGAGACTTTTCCGGTGGAGCAATATCGCCTGCGGATCAGGGAAGGTGAAGACAGTGATGCCCTGCTGGCCGGGATCCGCTCCTACACGCTGCTTCGGCTGCACGAGCTCGTGCCAGGCCGATCGCGTCAAGCCCTCTGCGCAAGCATCGCTGCCGAAATTGGCGACAAGGTGTTATCCAAGGAATACACCGAACGGAATGACTGAAACGTGAAGGAGTTCGACCATGTTCGATGCGAAGTCGTTGCTCGATTCAATCCTTGGTGGCCCAGCGGCGCAACAAGCCACGGCGGCGGCGCAAAGCGCCGGGTCCGCTGTGGCGGGCGTTGTTTCACAAGCCGAGGAGAGCTTGAAGGGGACGCGGGTCGGTGATGCGCTGACCGAGGCAAAAAATCTCGCCCAGCAAAACCCGACAACCGCGGTCGCTGTCGCGGGTGGCCTCGCCGCTCTTCTGCTGGGCACCTCGACCGGGCGAAGCGTTGCCGCCGGGGCGGTCAAGCTCGGCGGGCTCGCGGGGCTCGGTGGGATCGCCTACAAGGCATTCTCCAACTGGCAGCAGAGCAAGCCGTTGCTGCAGGGCGTACCGGGGCTCGAGCAGCTGACGGTACCGGCCCCGACCGGGTCCGGGTTTCACGCCGACGATCACAGCCACGACACGGCCCAGCTGATCGTGCGGGCGATGGTTGCCACGGCGAGCGCGGACGGCACGATCGACGCGGCGCAGCGGGCGGCGCTCGTGGCGCAGATGCAGCGGGCCGGTCTAGGTTCCGACGAGAGCGCGTTTATCGAGGAAGCCGTTGCCCACCCGATCAGCCCGGGTGAGATTGCCCGAGGCGTCGCCGGCAACTCGCAGCTGGCAGCGCAGGTTGTGGCGGCGGCGAGCCTGGTGGCCGATCCTGCGAATGCCAGGGAAGAGGAATTCTTATCGCGTCTCGGCACCGAGCTCGGCATGTCGAGCGAGTTGCTGTCGCACATCAGGGCGGCAGTTTCCGGCTTTCGCACCAGTTGAGCAGCCATGCCAGACGCGCCGGTCTCTAGTTACCCGGGTCCTGGCAACTCGACCCCGCGAATAGCTAGGGACAATTCACGCATCGGCCTTTGAACGACACGCGCGTTGTCAACCAGGTCGGCAATGCCGGTCGAGGCGCTCACGGGGCTTATTCGCCATCGCCGAGCCGTCGTGTCGGCCGCGCTCGTCATCGTGATCGCGGCGGCATGGGCCTATCTGTGGCTGGGTGCCGGTGTCGAGATGAAAATGATGGACGCGGGCAGTGGGCAGATGATGGCGATGCCGCCCGCGTGGAGCCCGCCATACGCAGCGCTGAATTTCATCATGTGGGTGGTGATGATGGTGGCCATGATGCTGCCGAGCGCTGCCCCGACGATGCTGTTGGTGACCGCCGTCGCATGGGATCGCCTCGGTAATTCCAACCTTGTTCCGGTTACCGCCATGCTGTTTGCATCGGGCTATCTTCTCGTCTGGTGCGGGTTCAGCCTGATTGCCACCTTGCTGCAATGGGGTCTCAGCGAAGCCGGACTATTATCCGAGACGATGGCGTTAGGTAGTGCGATCTTGGCCAGCACGGTGCTGATCGCCGCAGGCGTCTATCAATGGACGCCGCTAAAGGACAGCTGTCTTAGACATTGCCGCTCGCCCACCCAGTTCCTCGTCAGTCGTTGGTGCCGGGGCACGTCCGGCGCGGTCTGGACCGGGGTTCGCCATGGGCTTTTTTGCATAGGCTGCTGCTGGATGCTGATGGCGCTTCTGTTCGTCGGCGGAGTGATGAGCATCGCTTGGATCGGCGCAATCGCGCTGTTCGTGCTATTGGAGAAGACCGTGCCGTGGGGAGATCAGATAAGCCGACTAGGCGGCGTGCTTCTATTCGTCTGGGGCACGATTAGCCTTGTTCGAATAATTTGAAATGCTCTGGCTTCGTAATTGATTTCCCGAATGTGGGCGTTACAATGTGATACAAAATGGTCGTAAATCTTTACCAAATATCACGCAATTGTCATACTGACGTAGCACTGCTGGCGTATTTCTTAGTGCGGTCGATACTCTGCAAGGTGTTTGCAAAGTCTTTTAGTGAACTGCTCTCCCTGCGGTGATCCAGCGGACAGCCGAGTGGATTGCCCCGGCTCGCTCGCTACCGGAGCAACGCTGGGATCGTGCCGCGTTAGGTAGCCTAGCTCGAGGGGGAGTAGACGTGGCGGAACCCGCTCGCAACCTGACCAGACGGACGACCGCTGCAGCAAGCTCCGATCACGCCGACGAGTGTGACCAAAGGTATAACTTTTCGGGTTTCACGATCGAAAAAAGACGGTGCTGGGGCGCGATCTCTGTCGATATCGTCACCCGAGCTGCCGGCGAGACATGTTCCCGCAGCGATTATCACGAGCTTACCTATTTCTTGACTGATTTCCACGCCATGATACAAGACGACGAAAGATCAGAATGGGAATGTGAACTGCTGCGTCATCATTTTGTCTTTCGTCCGCCCGAGACGACGGTACGCAGTAACTTGACGACCGGTCGTTATATTCATGTGCTGCAAAGCCGCGATACCTACGACCAGCTCGCAGCGGAAATGGCTCCCGGGGGTGTCGTTCATCTAGCGCCAAGATACAATCTCTACGACCCGCTGATCTCACAGCTCGTGTCGACCATCGCCAACGAGATGGAGGGCGGGTTTCTCGACCATATTCTGGCCGATGCTCTCAACACCGCGCTCGCGGTGCAGATTATGCGGCTCTGCGGTGATCCGACTGCGATTTCGCCCGAGCCGCCAAACGGATTGTCGCGCGAGCGACTAAAGCGCGTTTATGATTACATCGAGGCGCATCTCGATGATCGATTGACATTGGCCGATCTTGCCGGAGTGGCATGTCTCAGTCCCTATCACTTCAGCCGCAGTTTTAAGCAGGCGGTCGGTGTGGGGCCGCAGCGTTACGTGATGCGCCGGCGGGTCGAGCGGGCAAAAACCCTGATGCGCCGCACCGATCAGCCGCTCGCTATGATTGCACGGGAAGTCGGCTTCGCCGACCAGAGTCACTTGACCTCCGTCTTTCGCCGTGAGATTGGCGTAACTCCCGGTCATTTTCGCGCCGCGCTGACCTGACCAGGCGGGACAATTCCGATCGGACAAATCAACTCCGCAAGAACCGGACATCAAACCGCAAGAGCTTGCAATTACTGCGTGTTGAGAAGCCTAAGGGGTGTTGGATCGCGATGAACACCAAAAAGGAGTGGGTCTGATGCGATACCTCGCGTTGCCTGTCGCAGTGATCGCCGGACTGTTGCTGTCCAGCGGCGCCAGCCAGGCGCAAGGCACAGGGACGGTCACCGCCACCTGCAAGGACGGCACCTCCTTCACCGGTGCAAAACGCTCAGGCGCCTGCCGCGGCCACGGCGGCGTGCAGTCATGGGGTACGGCGGCAGAATCGGGCGGCCTCGCCAATCCGGCGGTTGAGCCGGCATCGAGCTCGGCTTCCACCAAAAGTCCGGCCCAAGCGCAAAGCACAGTCAGCGCCACCTGCAAGGACGGCACCTCCTTCACCGGTGCAAAACGTTCCGGCGCCTGCCGCGGCCATGGCGGTGTGCAGTCATGGGGTGCGGCGGCAGAATCGAGCGGCCTCGTCAATCCGGCGATCGAGCCGGCCTCGAGCCCGGCTTCCACCAAAAGTCCGGCCCAAGCGCAAAGCACAGGGACGGTCACCGCCACCTGCAAGGACGGCACCTCCTTCACCGGTGCAAAACGCTCAGGCGCCTGCCGCGGCCATGGCGGCGTGCAGTCATGGGGTGCGGCGCCGGAGGCGACAACCGTCCCGGTGAATGCGCCGGCCGAGCCCGTCTCGGCGCCACCCGCGAGCCGGCGCGCCGCTGCGCCGCCCGCCGGCAGCGGCCAGGTTTGGGTCAATACCGACAGCCGCGTGTACCACTGCCCTGGTACGCGGTGGTACGGCAAGACCAAGCAAGGCGCTTACATGTCCGAAGCCCAGGCGCAGGCGCAGGGAGCCAAGCCTGACCACGGAAAAGCTTGCGCTTCCTAAGCGCGGTGCTGCCGAGAATCTCGCCCATGCCCATGTAGCAGAAGGGCGTGGGGGACTTACGCCGCGGCTGGAGACCGGCATCTCAGCAAGGATCTGACATCACAACCGCAAGCCGGTCCAATCGCGCGTTGCCGCTATCGGTTACCCATAATGCGGCGATCACGCGATCGGCTACGATGACCGACCTTGATCCTCGCGAGGAACCAGAGGACCCCCAGGAGCTTCGCAGCGCTGCTGTCGATGCGCTGAAGGACGCCGCTCGCCAGAGCGATCCGCAGGAGTTCAATCGGCTCACGCGCCATGCCCTCGCTCTGATCGAACGGGCCCGCACGATCAGGCATCGACGACAACATGGCGCTTCGGAAGCGACTGGGACGCGGCTCTTGCCGACAAATGGCAAGTCGAAGTTCCGGTCGTCGCTCAAAGTAATCGAACTCATCGTCAGGCTCTGGCGTCACTCGGCATAATTTGCCCGGTGACACCACAGCGGCTCGGCCCGCCCCGAGCGGGCGGCGCTTGACGATGCGGCCGGGCTGCGACCGCCGCGCCCGGATTAGGAATACCCCCGCTTGGGCGCATGACGCGCTGGGTGGCCTGTCGGTGGCGATCGAGCCCGGCGCATTTTGCTCAGCGCTAAGACGATCGCTACGAGCCTTCTCGACCTGTTGACCGAGCCGGCTCTCGTGAAACCAGCGCAAGACGAGTTCCGCGAGCGCACCGGCGGCAGGATTGACGACGCCAAGTGGCCGCCGCCGTTGGCGGCCAGGAATTTTCCGGCCCCCCGTCGATTGACGCTGGCCCGATACGCACGCGACGAGGGGTGGTGGATCCCGACCCCGGTCGTCGGCTCGGGCGCCGGCGAACGGCTCCGAACAATCTCTCTGCTGCCTCGTCACGGAGGTAAGCTTGTGTGGTACAGCCATCTCCGTCATGCGCTAGGAGAGCGGACCTGCGTGGCTCTGTGCTCCCGGTATTGCGTTGAACTCCCACGCGGGGTGACAGTGTGTCGCGGCGGGGGGCAGCAGATACGCCAATTCAGGCTACGAAACAAAAGCCCCAGTCTTACTTGTTTCGCGACCAATATTCATCGGCCGCCGGAAATACCGTCTGGCAGCGCGTCGCCTGAGCAGCCCCGTCGAGCGTGCCGGCGGCCGCCCGCCAGACCGCGTAATGGGGTGCCGCGCGATGCGCTTCGAGCGCGGCCTCGTCGTGGTAGACTTCGCAAAAGTAATAGACGTTCTGGTCCTGCCCGTCCTGCAAAACGTTGAAGCGCATGCAGCCCGGCTCGTCCTGCTCCGAACCCAGAGCATCCACCTCGATCGCCTTTAGGAAGCGCTCGCGCGCCTCCGGCTTTACCCGGACCTTGACCCACATCGCCAGCATATGGCCCCCTTTCTGTCGGCCGCTCGAACTCAAATAGCCGGGTCCTGTGCGGATGTCGACTCCGACCCCGATTTCGCTTCGAATGGGCTTTGCGCAACTATGGAGGCCGCAATGGTCTCACTTACTCAGTTCATCGTCTGGATAATCGTCGGTCTGCTCGGAGGGAGCGTCGCCGGGCTGATCGTCAGGCGCGAGCGCAGGGGCTTTGGCGTTTGGCGGAACCTTTGGCTGGGCCTGGTCGGCGCCCTCGTTGGCGGTCTGCTGTTCTGGCTACTCGGCTTGTTCCCTGGTCTCGATAGTGTGCGGATCTCACTGCGAGACGTTGTCGCCGCCGTCATCGGCTCGTTCATCGTGCTTCTGGCGCTCTCACTATGGCAGCGCTGGAAGGGATCGTCCTGAAAGTCGCTCCCGGCGGTGGAAGAGCTGCCGCGCAAGGGTTGATCGCGGTGCATCGGAGAGTTGCACAGATCGGCCTAGGACCCCCGTGTTGCGCTCGTTAGAGTGGCTCGGGGAAATAGGCAACTCGAGTGGAGGATTGGGCATGCACTACCAGCGCATCTCGGCCGATTGTCATCTCGACATGATCTGGCTGCCGCCCGATCTGTTTACCGCGAACGCGTCGAGCAAGCTCAGAGACCAGATGCCGTATGTGACCAAGCGGCCGGACGGTACCGAGCGTTGGATTGACAACAACGGCGCCGATTACGGCAAGCCCGGCGGTGTCGGCGCGGTGGGCTCGGATTACGTTCCCGGCAAGCAATTGCGCGTTGACAAGATGCACGAAGCCGGGCTTTACGACGATTATGTCAAGAAGGCGCATCGCCGGCCCGGCGACCCGCACCTCCGCGTCAAGGAAATGGACCGCGACGGCATCGACGCCGAAGTCATTTACGGCATTCTCGCGGCCTGCGCGAAGATGAAGGACCCCGAAGCAGCGGACGAGATGCTGCGCATCTACAACGATTTCATGCACAGCTTCTCCAGCACCTATCGGGACCGGATGATCGGGCTGGCCTGCCTGCCCTACAGCAACATCCCAGGAGCGGCGGCCGAGGTGCGGCGCGTTGCGAAGATGGGCATGAAGGGGGTCGAGCTCAGCTGCTCGTGGCACATGACGCCGATGTGGCACCCGATGTGGGATCCGCTGTGGGAAGCGGTAAACGAGACCCAGCTGCCGCTGCACTTTCACACCTTCCCGGCGACCGACCCCGAGCTGCGCAAGTCTTTGGAACCGGCGATTGCGCGGCGGATGACCTACAGCGGGCTGTGCCGTTTCCAGATGACTTTGGCGACGATCCTGACCGACCTGATGGGGGCCGCGGTGTTCGAACGCTTCCCGAACATCCGGGTGGTGTTTGGTGAGAGCGGCATCGGCTGGATCCCCTATGTTATCGACCGCATGGATTTTGAGTATCAGGACCAGTATCAGGACCTCAAGCTCAAAAAGCTGCCGAGCGAATACTGGCGCAACCAGTGCAAGGCGACGTTCCAATTCGACCGCGTCGGCACCAAGCTGATCGAGGACATGGGGGTCGAGACCCTGATGTGGGGCTCCGACTACCCGCATCCCGACGGGGTGTGGCCGGAGTCGAAAAAGTACATCGATGAGCAGTTCAGCCACCTGCCGGCCGAGGTGACCCGCAAGATGACCTGCGAGAACGCCGGAAAGTTCTACGGCCTGATCAACTAGGCACGGCCGCGCGGCGCCTGCGAAGGCCCCGCCGGGGAAACCCGGCGGGGCCTTTTCGTCAAGAGAACCGGGTCGGAGTCGATTCTCCAAAAGAAATGAAGGAAGAAATGGGGTCAGAGTCAATTTTTCCAGAGTCTATTCTCCGATTTGCGCCGGTTTCCAAACCTCACCCCGGGCGAAATCGACTCTGACCCATTTTCATTTTCACCATCTTCATGATAGATGGCGCGAAGATCAGCCGGACCGCGAGGATCGATGATGCGACATCACTGGACTGGCGGCGACCTGCCGACCTTCGTCACGCATCTCGAATGCAGTCTGACCGGCGAGCGCTATCGCGCAGATACTTTGCAGACATTGTCAAAGGCCGGGCGGCCGTTGCTGGTGCGCTATGACCTCGAGGGCATTCGCCGCGCGTTGTCCCGTGAGGCGCTTGCCGCTCGCCCGCAGACATTGTGGCGCTACCGCGAGCTGTTGCCGGTGCGACGGCCAGAGAACGTCCTCTCGCTCGGCGAGGCAGTGACACCGCTGATCCCCCTCCCCCGCCTCGCCGCTCGGTTCGCCAAAGGTGGCGAGATCCTGGTCAAAGACGAGGGGCGTCTGCCGACCGGTTCGTTCAAGGCGCGCGGGCTGGCGCTGGCAGTGTCGATGGCCAAAGAGCTCGGGGTCGACACGA
>Ga0306920_100010777_pt1 | contig 12285 bp, 15 predicted proteins | sample flu12Cox44000170_FD_204666 | JGI IMG/M metagenome (GOLD analysis project Ga0306920, IMG submission 204666) | Lab enrichment of tropical soil microbial communities from Luquillo Experimental Forest, Puerto Rico - flux4day.12C.oxic.44.000.170 (v2)... | ecosystem: Environmental > Terrestrial >...
GAAAATATCAGGCAGAGGCCCAGCGCCAGCAAACGCATGCGAACTCCTTCGGAGCAAGAGAGTATCAAATGCTGATTTTAACTGCGAATTGAGCGAGCCAATTGCGCACTCGTCCGGCAATTTGGTACAGACAGAGTTGCGGAAAAGTTCGCCGCCTACTGTCAAGTGTGAGCCGAAAGACTCGCCGCAAGCCACAGAACATACGAAGAAATTTCAGCGCCGAAGCGCCGCTCTAACCCACACCAGCGGACTACAGTAATTCTTAAGCACCGCTGGTCGCGGCCATGCCGCGAGGTGCGCACGAGTCAATTGCGACCCTAGCGACGGGAGGACAATATTGTCAGGATCTCCTGCAAGCCCTGGCGAACCTTCTTGAGACCCTCGCTTCGGCTCTTGGCTGCGAACGGAAGGGTAGCCTGCGCCTTTGCCGGCTTGGCTTCCGCTTTCAGGTGCTGACGCGCGCCTGGGATGGTGAAGCCCTCTTCATACAAAAGCTTCTTGATTCTCAGCGCGGTCTCCACATCGCGCTGACGGTACATGCGTTGACCGGTGCCACTCTTTACGGGTTTCAGTTGCGGAAACTCTGTTTCCCAAAAACGAAGCACATAGGCTGGCAGCCGGCAGATCTGCGCGACCTCGCCAATGCGGAAATACAGCTTGTCCGGAATTACAGGCTCCGGGGCGGTGGATTTCTTCGCGGATTTTTTCTCCCCGGCACTCATCATCACCGCCTACGACGCGAACCCCTCAACGCAATATCAACATCAACCCTGCATCAGAATCGCGAAGCAGCATGAACGTTTCTTCTAGCACGAAGCGCCCAGGCAAACAACCCTGATTGATATGGTTCCACATGGAGCTGCGTGGCGCGGACGTGGGCCCTGATCAGTGGAACCTGAACGCCAGAAGGCCTCCGCGAACCGCACGGAGGCCAATGGTTACAAAGAAAAACGAGGCCTAAGCCTCGCTGGTGTTTCCGCGCTTACTTCTTCTTTTTCTTGGCAGCCTTCTTGGCAGCTTTTTTCTTGGTCGCCATGCTTTAAGCCTCCTTTTAGAAACCTTCTCCCTTGGAAGGTTGGGCTCGCGCCCATGTCGCCATAACGCCTCAACATCTAGGACGAGCGCTATGTCTAGCCCAATATGTTGGGGTTACTCTCGCGGAATGTCAACAAAATTCTTCCAGAAAACAGTTCGTGCACCGGGCTTCCTGTGCTGCTCCATTGCTGGTGTAGAGGCGCTCAGCGAGGCGACGAGGTGAAAAGATATCCAGACAGCATTCGCTTCATCTCGCCGACAATGCGGTCGCGCTCTTCGCGCGTAGGTTGGTCGTAGGCGTACGAGATCAGCCGCTCGCCCGCTTCGCTTACCACGCGCAAACGAAGATCAAGCTCGGGTGAATTCGGCACTCCCAGCCGCTGCATCATGAAATTCTTCAGCATGGCGGGAAGACCCACGTCGGGCGAGGTTTCGCGCTCTTTGGTTGCAGCGCTGATATGCCGGCCAAAGGAGATAGTGCGAAAGTCAGGATGGTCATCGAGGTAAACGATATAGGCGTCGATGACCCTGTCGAGCACCATGGCGGGGTTAAACGTCGCCAGGTTGGCGAACGCGCGCTCGATCATCTCCATGACACCGGCGTCGAGTTCGGCCTGGAACTGCTCGACGTGCCGCACTGCGATGGCATCGATGATGGACTGCTTGTCGGGAAAGAAGCGGTAGAGCGCTCCGATGGAAAGCCCGGCTTCCGCCGCAATCCGCGTCGTGGTGATCTCTTCCAACGAGATCTGCTGCAGCAGCGAGCCGGCGGCATCGAGCACCCGCTGTACCGTCTGATGGCTGCGCGTCTGTACCGGAGCCCGTCGCGGCGGCGCGGTCTCTGTGGCGATACGGCTGTCCGGCTTGGCTGGATCGTGTTCGCTCATGCTGAGTCGTTTACGTGTTACGGCAGAGTTTAATCAGCAAGGAACTGCAATATATGCTGCACCAGGTCGTGCGGCTTTTCCAGTTCTGGAATGTGTCCACACTGAGGAATCACTTTCAGCCGCGCGCCTTGAATCAGCCGTTTGAAGTTCTCGGCCACAGATAGCGGTGACACCGCATCGGAGTCGCCCCAGATGAGCAGCGTCGGAACTCTAAGCTGATCGAGTGCGTGGTCCAGGCGATCGAGCTTCTGGCGATTGGTTTCCAGCACGCTGGCAATGGTGGGGCCATCATTTCGTTCCAGATGAAACTCGTAAGCTGCTTCCACTAATCCGTCCGTCACCAGCCCCTTGTTGTAGAACATGAACTCGAATACCGCACGCATGTTCTGCAAGCTCGAGGGGCGCAGATCGATCGGGACCTCCACCGATCCGTCGAGCAACCCGATGGCATCGTTCAGCACCAGCTTGTGCAGGCGCTCGGGAAAGAGGACAGCGAAGGATGCCGCCACCCATCCACCCATCGAGTGCCCGGCGATCGATACCTGCTTCAACCCCAATGTATGCAGAAAGCGGTCCAGCATTTCGACGAACGTCGCTATGCGGTAGTTGATCAGCGGCTTGCTGGATCGCCCAAAACCGAGCAGATCGGGAGCGATCACGCGATGGGACTGGCTCAACGGCTCGAGACAATACGCCCAGACATCCGCGTCCGCGCCTAGCCCATGCAGGAGCACAACTGGCGGCCCTTCACCGTGGTCGTAGTACTTGATGGTCTGGCCGAAGACCTGGACAGAGCGCAGTGCAGGAAGCGACGGCAGAGCAAAATGCGGCGCAGCAGCGGCAGAGAGCATGATGGTGTGCCTTTGACTGTCACTCGAACCTTAAAGCCCGAAGGGCGTGTGATGATAGCCCAGGACGTAGCGCAGCGGAGTCCTGCGTAAGCAACGATAGAAACCCGAGTCCCCCGGGGACGACACATTCATTCGGGCAAACAGATAGCCTGCGGTCGGCTGAAGAAGCTGCAATGTTATGCAGCCCGCGATTTTCCGCGCGACCGCGTTCCCTTGGCTGATGACTTCGAGCGCGTGCGGCGCGGCGGCTGACTCTCCATGGCGGCCCGCAAGATGCGATTGATGCGTGTCTGATAACCCCGGCCGTTGCTCTTCAGCCACGCGAGGACGTCGGCATCCAGGCGAATGGTGAGCTGGTGTTTTACTGGCGGCCACGGCACCGTCGCCTTGGTAAAGAACTCCTCGCCCAGGGGAGGAATGTCGGAGTAATCGATGGGCATTGCGTCGAGCCGCCGCAGGTGAGCGGGCATGAGCTTCGGCAATCTTTTCTGGTCAAGGCTGTAGCGCTTCATAATACTGCCTCTGTTCGCGGTCGTTCGCTTTGCGGGCTGAAATCAGCCGCAGACCCGTTGTACGCACGGCGTAAGCGACCGCATAAAGCCGGTCATCAATCCTGCCGAGCGTGAATCGCCGTTCTTCACCATAAGCGCGACAAGTGTCTTCGGCGTCGAGGCGAAGCGGATCCAAAAAACGCGGGCCGCATATTCAAACGGCACTCCATGCTTGGCGATATTCCGGGCGGCCTTACGCTCGTCCCACTCGAAGATCATTGCAGATGGTAGCTACGTTTGTATTTACATGCAAGAAGAAACCCTGCTTCACGACCCCTGCAGAAGGAAGGTGCGTGCATGCAAGTCCTGCTACAGTATCTTCTTCCCAAACGCCGACAGCGCCAGCTCCACCGCCAGCTCGGCCGTCTGGTTGCGTTCATCGAGCACGGGATTTACCTCGACGATCTCGAAGCTCAACATGCGGCCATGGTCGGCGATGATCTCCATGGCCAGGTGGCCTTCGCGATACGTGGCGCCCCCCCACACCGGAGTGCCCACGCCGGGAGCGTCCTCGGGATCGATCCAGTCCATGTCGAGCGATACGTGATAGCCGACCGTATTGCGCCCGGCAAGGCGCAACGCTTCTTCCATCACGGCGCGCATGCCGCGCTCATCGATGTCGCGCATGGTAAACGCATGCACGCCGGCTTTGCGGATGTTTTCACGCTCGACGTTGTCCACATCGCGGATACCGACCAGCACGCAGTTGTCCGGTTTCACCTTGGGACAGAAGCCGAACATGTTGGTCAGCGGCGAGGGAAACAGGCCCATGATGGCGCCCAGGGGCATGCCGTGAACGTTGCCGCTGGGAGAGCTGTCGGGGGTGTTGATGTCGCTGTGCGCGTCGATCCACAGCAGCCCAACGCGCTGCTTCGAGCGGCGATAGAACTCCGCGATTCCTGAAACCGTACCCGCTGCGATCGAATGATCGCCGCCCAGCACCAGCGGAATCTTGCCCGCTTCCAGCGTCTGAATCACCAGCTCGGCTTCCTTGGTGCAGGTCTCGGAAATTTCCTTCAGATATTTTGCATGGGGATCACCCGCGGACTTGGTCTCCGCCAGCGCAACCGGCACGTTGCCCTTGTCTTCGACGGCGTACCCCAGCGCCTCCAGCTTGCTCTCCAGGCCGGCAACACGCACCGCCGAAGGCCCCATATCAACGCCGCGTCGCGATTGCCCAAGGTCAAGCGGCACGCCGATGATGCGAATCTGCTTGGAGTCGATGTTCTCCAGCGGCTTTGTAATTGGTGGGCTTGCCATAGTGTTCTCTCTCGTGATCAGGGATACAGCCGGTACAACATGCGGGGGAACGGGATGGTTTCGCGCACGTGTTCCAGGCCGCAAATCCACGCCACTGCCCGCTCAATGCCCATGCCGAACCCGGCATGCGGCACGCCACCGTACTTGCGCAAATCCAGATACCACTTGAAGGACTCTTCCGGCAGATTATGTTCGTGAATCCGCTGCACCAGCAGCTCATGAGAGGCCATGCGCTGCGAGCCGCCAATGATCTCGCCATATCCTTCGGGCGCGAGCACATCAACGCACAGCGCCAGCTCTGGCCGCTGCGGATCCGGCTCCATGTAAAACGCCTTCACCTGCGCCGGATAGCGATGAATCATCACCGGACGATCAAATTGCGATGAGATGTACGTCTCATCCGGCGAGCCCAGGTCTCCGCCCCATTCGAAACGCGTCTCCAGCAGCCCCTTGTCGTGCCCTTCCTGGAGCATCTTCACCGCTTCGTCATAGCTGATGCGGGGGAACGGCATGGCCACCTTCTCCAGCTTCGAGATATCGCGGCCGATGACCTCCAGCTCCGGGCGGCGGCGTTCCAGCACGCGATGCGCGAGATGCGTGATGAACTCTTCCGCAAGCTGCATCAGGTCGTCGAGCGTGGCGTAGGCGATCTCCGGCTCGACCATCCAGAACTCTGTGAGGTGCCGCCGTGTCTTGGATTTCTCCGCGCGAAACGTCGGGCCGAAGCTGTACACCTTGCCCAGCGCCATCGCCGTGGCCTCGACGTAGAGCTGGCCTGACTGGGTGAGGAATGCCTGCTCATCGAAGTAATCGACGGGAAACAGCGTGGTGGTGCCTTCGCAGGCGGCCGGCGTCAGGATCGGCGGATCAGTCAGCGTGAAGCCGCGGTCGTCGAAGAAGTCGCGCGCCGCCTTGATGATCTCGGCCCGCACGCGCAGCACGGCAGCCTGTCGCGGCGAGCGCAGCCACAGGTGACGATGCTCCATCAGGAAATCGACGCCGTGCTCCTTCAGCGAGATCGGATACGGATCGTCTTCCTTCACCCGCTGTACCACCTGCGCATCCGTGACGTCGAGCTCGTAGCCGCCGGGTGCGCGCTTGTCGGCACGCACCTTGCCTGTGACGATGACGCTCGATTCCTGCGTTAGGTTCTTGATGGCGTCGAACAGCTCGGGAGACACCTGGCTCTTCACCACCACGCCCTGAATGATTCCGCTGCCATCGCGAAACTGCGGGAACAAGAGCTTGCCGCTCTCGCGCAGGTTATAAAGCCAGCCGCGAATGGTGACTGACTGACCTTCGTGCCGGCCAATCTCGCGGATGGTGGTGACGGGCGCTTCTGCCTGGATAGCCGAGGATTCCATAAGCTCCCAGTTTCGCCGAATACCGGAGCGATGAGCAAGCCTTACCCAGCACTCCGCTTTCGCTTCACGCTGGGCTGTCATCGCACGCCCTTCGGGCTTAAGTCTTCAAAATCCTCACTTCATTTACAATCCTCTCGCACATCATCTCCCCGGGAGAGCCATAATCCTGATGCGAAATTCCGTCCGCGTTGTCGCGGTATTGATCTCGCTCTCACTGATCTCCTTCGCGCAATCGTCTTCGACGCAATCTTCGACCGCAACCCAATCTGATGCTGCCGGACAAACGAAGCAACCGGCCAAGACGCCGGCACAAGGTAAGTCCGCCGCGCACGGCATCACCGTTGGCCCGCAGGGAGTCGCTACCGGCTGGCGCGCCATCCACAACTCCGCCCTGATCATTGACACCCATGCCGACACACCGGGCCGCTTTGTCGACGAGAACTTCGATCTCGCGCAGGACGCCGGCAGGGGCTACATGGATTTCACCAAGATCAAGGCCGGCAACCTGGGCGCGGAATTTTTCTCCATATGGGTCGATCCCAAGATTTACAAGGGGCAGGAGATCAAGCGCGCGCTCGACATGATCGACTCGGTGTATGAGCAGGCGCGGCTGCATCCCGACAGGATGATGATGGCCTTCAGCACCCAGGACATCAACAACGCGCATCGCCAGCACAAGCTGGCGGCGCTGTTGGGTGTTGAAGGCGGACATGCGATCCAGGGCGACATTCGCGTGCTGCGCGACTATTACCGCCTGGGCGTGCGCTACATGACACTTACCTGGTCGAATACGAACGAGCTGGGCGACTCCAGCGGCGATCTTGATGATAAGAACGTCGAGCATCATAAGGGTATCACCGACTTCGGACGGCAGGTGGTGCGCGAGATGAACCGCATGGGCATGATCGTGGATATTTCGCACGTGGCCGACCGCACCATGTTCCAGGCGCTGGCCACCAGCCGAGCCCCAGTCATTGCCTCGCATTCATCTTCGCGCGCTCTGACCAATGTTCCGCGCAACATGACCGACGATATGCTCATCGAGCTGGCGCGCAACGGCGGCGTGGCCCAGGTGAACTTCTATTGCGGATTCATCTCGCAGAAATGGGTTGATACGGCGAAGAAGTTGAAAGACGAAAACGATCCCGACTACCTTAAGGTGCAGTCGTTGTTCCGCGCCGAACGCACTCCTGAGACAATGAAGCAGATGTATGAGGCGGAAACCGTGCTTGAGAAGAAGCTACCTCGGCCGCCGCTCAGCGACTTGATTGATCACATTGATCACATGGTGAAGGTCGCAGGGGTCGATCACGTGGGAATTGGTTCGGATTTCGACGGAATCGACTGCTCGCCACAGGGCATTGATTCAGCCGCCGATCTGCCGAAGATTACCGAGGCGCTGTATGAGCGCGGCTACAAAGCTGCCGATTTACAGAAGATTCTCGGCGGAAACCTGATGCGCGTCTTCGCCGGAGTGGAGAAGACGGCAAAGCAAATCCAGGCGGAGGAGGCGCAACGGGATACGCGGAAAGAAGTTGCGCCCAGCCCGCAATAAATCGTTCTGCCATCTTGGGCAGAGCGCCGCAAAAATGTGTGTCATCTTGAGCGACGAGCGTAGCGAGGAGTCGAAGGACCCCTATCATCGGTAACTCTTTCCGGCCATAGGGATCCTTCGACTCGCGCCAAGAGCAGGCGCTCGCTCAGGATGACGACGAGAGAGATGAACTCCAGGAGAAATCATGCGCGTATCTTTTATATCTGCCGTATGTCTCGTACTGGGCGGCATGGCACTGGCGCAATCTACCAGCGGCGCCCAAACCCATGCCCCCGACGCAGGCACTATTCCCAACAAGCAGTCCACAACCCTGGCGCCGGCTCAACCTACAGCAACGTTCCAGACCAGCATGGGTGACATTCATTGCACACTCTTCCCCGACAAAGCTCCCGAAACGGTCGCGAACTTCATCGGGCTTGCGACCGGCAAGAAGCAGTGGACCAATCCGAAAACCGGCAAGGTAGAGAAAGCCGTACCACTCTACGATGGGACTACGTTCCATCGCGTCATTCCGGACTTCATGATCCAGGGCGGCGATCCCATCGGCAACGGAACCGGCGGGCCTGGCTATAGTTTCAAGGACGAGTTCACCGATGATTTGAAATTCGATGTTCCCGGGCGGCTTGCCATGGCGAACAGCGGACCAAGCACGAACGGCTCGCAATTCTTCATCACCGAAGTGCCGACTCCCCACCTGAATGGCCGGCATACGATTTTCGGACAGTGTACCGATGAAGAAGTTGTGCAGAAGATCGCTCGCGTGTCCACCGGTGCAAATAACAAGCCGCTCACGCCCGTGGTGATCAAGCACCTCGCCATCGTCGATCCGCGGCATCCGGCAACGCACAAGCCGGGCACGACAACACACAAGAGCACCGGCACACAAAGCACGACGCCGAAGAAGGCGACGCCTCCGCCGCAGTAGCCGACAGTAGGGTGGCGAACCCGGATGCCATGGCAAAGCAGAGCACAAACAGCGCCAACCTTCGGGTGGCCGATACACCGGTCCTGATTCTGGCCGGAGGCTTGGGAACCCGCCTGCAATCCTCCTTTTCCGGCCCGAAGGCGCTGGCGCCAGTCCACGGGCGGCCATTTCTGTTACATGTGCTCGAGCGCCTGCGCGCAGCGGGCTTTAGCCAAGCCGTTCTGTGTACCGGCTACAAGGCAAGCGAGATCGAAAATTTCGCCTCGAGCGTTGATTTGCCCGGCCTGAAACTTTTCTGTTCGGCAGAAGACCATCCGCTGGGTACCGCCGGCGCGCTCCGCCTGGCCGCTGCCCGATATGCGGCAGGCCGGCGCGTCTTCGCGATGAACGGCGACTCGATCCTGGAGCTCGACTACGCTCGCATGCTGGATTCGCACCTGCAGCGCGGAATGGCAGCGACGGTCGCACTGGCATACGTGCCCGACACTAGCCGCTACGGCAGGATCGAGCTTGACGACCAGAACAGGATTCTGAAGTTTCGCGAGAAAGCCGATGCATCGGGCCCCGGCTATATCAACGGCGGCACCTATATCCTGCAGCCTGACGTCATCGCGTCGATTCCAATAGGAAAGTTTGTGTCGCTGGAGAGAGAGATATTTCCCGGTCTCTGCAAAATTGGAATCGGCGGTTTCCGGACGAGCGGATATTTTATTGATATAGGTATTCCGGAAGACTTGGCCCGCGCACAGGTAGAATTTACTCAGACTGGTTCCAAATGAATATTCGGGCCAAGGCTCCACTGCGCATCAGCTTCGCCGGAGTAGCGCTGACAGGCACGAACGGTGGGCTCCTGAAGGATGCCGTTGATTTCTGCTTTTGCGTTCCCTCCGGGCGAAACGCCGCGTATTCAGGACGCCCATGTCCTGACCGGGCATATCCTCTGCGAAATCGTGGAAAATGAGATCCTCGGCTAAGGCAGTCTTTCTCGATCGCGATGGAGTTATCAATCGCAAAGCGCCGGAAGGTCAGTACGTAACCACTCTTGCTGAATTTCACTTGCTGCCGGGCGCGCTGGACGCTTTGGCGGAATTAACCCGCGCAGACTATCGAATTTTTATTGTCACTAATCAGCGCGGTATCGCACGCGGCCATGTTTTGCAGAAGGATGTGGATGAGATCCACGAGTATCTAGTATCGGAAGCTACGCAGGCAGGAGCGTGCATCAATTCTATTTACGTTTGCCCTCACGACTACAGCGATCAGTGTGACTGCCGCAAACCACGCCCCGGAATGTTGTTAAGAGCTGCCCGCGAACATAGCTTACGCCTTGAAGAGTGCTGGATGGTGGGCGATAGCATCTCGGACATAGAAGCCGGGCGCGCTTCCGGGTGCAAGACAATCTACGTGGGCGTTGATCACCGTCTCGATGCGGAAGCTATTGCAACGGACCTCGCGCAAGCGGTGCGATACATCCTGCAATCAAGCAGGACTTGCTCGGAAGGCGTTACTAGGTAGTGTCCCGGTGAGTTGTGATTGAAGCCCGGTGGCTGCACACCGGGCTTGGCGCCTGCACACTTCATATTGTCCGCGGCATCCATGAATTCGCTCCACTGCCGTTGCAGCTTCTTACTCTTCTACAGCACCGGAGAAAATTGCAGTCCTATTCCATATGCAGTCATCTTGTGCACTGCCGCCGATCTATCGTAGCTTTCTGTGGGTGAGCTAAGGGCAGGCTCGTCGGCGCGGCACTCTCCTCAGCCCGTATTCGATTGTTGGATTCCCAAATTGGAACCACAGAACACGCAAATGCGCCGCAAGGTCACTTCTTTCGGCAGCCCATCCATTAGCATGTTTTGAGTTTAGCGGAGAGAAGTCAGCCGGGTTCGACAGTTTCGGTTGGAGAATCTGAATCGTTTGATAATTATTATCCTCTGATAAGTATGCGCCGGGATACCCATAACGAATTCCGCCGGTTGTGCCGCGAGCACAACCTTGCGGCCACGCACCAGAGGCAAAAGATCTACGAGGTGCTGGCGTCGCGTCCCGGGCATTACTCGCCTGAGGAGATTTACGAGCAGGTACAGCAACAGCTTCCCTCGATCTCGCTGGCAACTGTTTACAAGAATCTTAAGACGTTTGTCGGCGCCGGCCTGCTGCGCGAGGTTTCGCCGCACCATGGCTGGCGCATCGACGCCAATCCTCGTCCTCATCATCATTTGGTTTGCACGCGCTGCCGGTCCATCTCTGACATCGACGGTGAACGTATTGCTCCTGTGAAGCTACGCGGCCGATTGCCCGCGGGTTTCAAGGTGCAGAAGTTCACTGTGGAGATACAGGGGATCTGCAAGTCGTGCGCAGAAGCAATGCAGCACTTTAATTAAATTCAAACGGAGACATACACATGTTAGGTGTAGGAGAGAAATTCCCCGATTTCAAAGTGACCGCGACCGTGAGCCTCGAAAAAGGCAAGGAATTCAAGGAAATTACCGCCGAAGATTACTCCGGCAAGTGGAAGGTGTACTTCTTCTGGCCCAAGGACTTCACCTTTGTCTGCCCGACGGAAATTGCTGCTTTCGGCAAGCTGAACAAGGAATTCCGGGAGCGCGACACCCAGATCCTGGGCGTCAGCACCGATTCCGAGTTCGTTCATCATGCGTGGCGCACCCATCACGAAGACCTGAAGAACCTGCCGTTTCCCATGCTGGCCGATGTTAAACGCGAATTGACCCGACAGCTCGGGATCATCGATGAGAATGCCGGCGTCGCGCAGCGCGCCACCTTCGTTGTCGATCCGGAAGGCGTCATCCGATTCGTGTACGTGACTGACCTCTCGGTCGGCCGTAATCCGCAGGAAGTGTTGCGCGTGCTTGACGCGCTGCAGACCGACGAGCTCTGCCCCTGCAACTGGCAGAAGGGCCAGGAAACGTTGCACGTCTAGTCAAGTTCTAACTCAATGGCTCCGTTGTGCTCGCGGGGCCATTCTTATCCTGTAAGGAAACAGCAATGACATTGGACGCATTAATCGAGAGTATTCCCGCCTACGCCAAAGACATGAAGCTTAACTTCTCCAGCGTGGTGGGTGGCCAGACCGACCTCAACGAGCAACAGCTTTGGGGGACGGATCGTGGCGTGCGCCATCGCATCGCGCAATGAAGACCTCACGTCTGCAGCGATGGAAGAGGCGCAATCCCACTTGACTCCGCAGGCTCTCGAGGCTGCGAAGTCCGCAGCGGCGGTCATGGGGATGAACAACATCTACTACCGCTTCCTGCACCTGTCCTCTAACCCGAACTACCAGACGATGCGGGCCGGCTTGCGCATGAACGCGATCCGCACCCACGGAATCGATCAGCTCGATTTCGAATTGTGGTGCCTGGCGGTGTCAGCCCTCAATGGCTGTGGCGCTTGCGTTGATTCGCACGAGAAGGTGCTGCGCGAGAAGGATTTTGGCGAAGAGAAGGTGCTCGCCGCCGTGCGCGTAGCATCAGTGCTGCACGCCATCGCTACTGTGGTGGGCACCGAGCGCGTTGCAGCGTACGAACCGGCGAACGTGTGATCGGGTTAGTCTTTACCCGTCGGGCTAACTGGCGCAGAATGTGGTGACGGCTGGCCGGTGATTGGCCACCAATAGCTGTCGGTGCACCGCCAGCCGTCTTTCCCATTTGTCCACACATTGACGACGAATGAGCGTTCCTGCACCACGGCTCCCTGTTTCGACACTGTTTGTTCCAGCACAAAGCTCTCGACTGCCACATCGTCGCGCACTGTCCTAACCGCCATATTTCCAGTTCGAAAACTTTTCAGGTCCTGCGCGAAAGCCTCTGCCTGCCAATCCTCGCGCGGAATCGGCCCGTTGT
>Ga0306920_100010780_pt1 | contig 12283 bp, 15 predicted proteins | sample flu12Cox44000170_FD_204666 | JGI IMG/M metagenome (GOLD analysis project Ga0306920, IMG submission 204666) | Lab enrichment of tropical soil microbial communities from Luquillo Experimental Forest, Puerto Rico - flux4day.12C.oxic.44.000.170 (v2)... | ecosystem: Environmental > Terrestrial >...
TGTTTGCCACGTAAGGCGGGCAGGAGCTGAGAGCCAGTGCTATCTCTTTTTGGCGATCCATGAGGGGCGGCTGCTGAGTTTCGCCGCCCGGCGATGACTGGGCCGCAGTCGGCACGCAGTCGGTCATCAGTAGAGTCGAGACCAGCCCAGCCATCAGGGTAGTTTTGAAACGAGATTTGTTCGTCATTTGATCCCTCCTTCTGGCATAAAGACGTTTGAAGGGCCCGCCGCCAGACATTCTTTCTTTCTCTTCAGCCAAAGCCGGATTTAGGCAGTACAGGCGAAGGGGGCGCGTTCCTATGGGTTGGATTGCAGCTTCGTACCCAACAGGAGCCAGCTTAAGTAGGGGAATTCACGGCGAGCGTGGATCACGAGGTCAGAGTTTCGCTCCGGCAGACGGCGCGAATTCGCCCCCGGCTGCCCTGTAGCGGGCAACCGTCACCGAGACATCGTCCGCTTGCGGCACGCCCGCACTGAAGTCCGTAACACTCTGCAATATCCCCCTGACCAAGTCGACCGCAGGCAGGGATTTATGTGCAATCCCATACGCGACAAGCCGGTCCTCACCGTATTCCTCCTCGCGACCATTGAGCGCTTCGGTGACCCCATCGGAAAACAGGATGATTGTGTCGCCTTCGCTCAGAGAAACAAGCTCTTGTTCGTATGTCGACTCTCCAAAAGCGCCCAGGATCGGGCCGCCGGCTCCGAGGCGCCGCACACCATCGGCGGCCAACAATACTGGCGGATTGTGGCCGGCATTTGAGTACACGAATGTTCCGTGCGGCGACAACACGCCAAAAACAAGTGTGGCGAAGCGCGGCTCGATACCTCTACGACTGAGGCGGCGATTAACGCGGGAAAGTATGGCCGACGGGCTGCATCCACCTTCTAGCTCGACGGCGAGCATCCCCTGGATCATCGCCGCCACGATCGCCGCGGACGGCCCTTTACCCGACGTATCACCGAGCGTGATGCCACAGTCACCCGACGGCAAACCATGCATTTCGAAGAAATCTCCTCCGATGGAGCGCCACGGTAGAGAGTCCCCTGCCGCTTCGCAAAATTCGCTTCCGTGCGGGGTTCGGGACCACAAAGCCCGCTGGACCTCCGCTGCCAATCGCAGTTCTCTTTCTAGCTGACGTTTTCCACGAATTGTAAGACTGCGGAGAGATCGTATATGCGCTCATCGCGGACGATCTTTCCGTTCGCAATCGTCAGGACAACCGCTGCACGGTACTCGATCCGTTCTCCCGTCGGCGGCCGGCCAAACCAACCATTTCGGTCCGTCGCCGAGACTGTCCCCATAAAGACTATCCGGTCGTGGTCCACAAGCACATCAGTCAACTTTCCCATCCAGTCAGGAAATAAGGCAAAAATCGTGTTCCAACTGTCGCGGATAGCAGCACGACCCGAAATCTCCCCGTACACCGGGCTCACGGTCACCGCGTTTTTTGAGTAGAAGTCGACCAGCGCATCGACATCGTGGGCATTCACCGCCTCCGTAAAACGATGTACCAGGGCAATAGCCTCTTCTTGTAACATTGAATGACCTTTCAGGTTCACCACTCCTGCTTTCGAGCCGTGACACTGCTGCTCTTGCACCTGTATGACCATTGCGGCTATCCCGCACGCTGATCTACATCGTCGAGAGCTAGACTACGCCGGCGTATTGCAGCAGATCTGCGATCCCAAACTTTCCGTCGGACCGGGCAAGCTCCGGGCGCCAGTTCGGATGACTCATGAATGATGTCGGATCATGCCGCAGCAGCTCAAATATCACCTCAGCCACGATTCTTCCGCCCACCTCACCCAGGTGTTCGCCTTTGTGCTGGACCTCGGCTTCAACAAGCACGTACAACCAGAGCGGTGTCTCGTTCCAATCAGTGTTGAAGTTCTTCAATTCTGTTACCCTGCATGGAGTCAGCCCCAAAGCGCGGGCGATTGCTTCTCCGGAGGGCAGCGCGACCGAATGTCCGCGGTACAAATCTCTAGCAGCTAACGACCCGAATTCCGGTCTTGAGACCGACCCCACCAAAGCTTGCGGCAACCTCATCAGTGCCGGCACGAGCTGGGGAGCGATCCTGCGGCTGGCCTGCGGAGGTTCCGCCCCTTCAAATTCGAAGAAAAGTTCCCAGTCAATTCGCCGCTCCGCTGTCACTGGACAGATCCCCACTAGGGTGGGGAAAATCGGCACATTGCGAAGACCAGAGTTGACGTCGTACGCGGCTCGAATTTGAGCGTGCCCAAACCGGTACGCGCCGTCCGAGAACTCCACCGGTATGAACGGTCGTCCATCGAACCGGCACCACTTCGGTCCGTTCTGGATCAGGTCGAATACAAGCTCTTCTCCCACGCTGAGCGGAAGAAACTCATGCAGGACGATCCATTGATAGTGCCAGCGGACAAGTTGAGCCGCCTGATCGAAAACCTGCTCAGGCTGTACTCCGGCTTCCCTGAGCCGGTCCACAACGCGATTGTGAAAATGCAGAAATGCCAAATGCAATTGCGAAATGAACAGGTGAGTGTCATTCCGAGCATCGCCAACCAGCGCGACCCCTTGCTCATTGCGCGGCAGGTCACCGGATGGACTCTCATTGGCGCCGATCAGAAGTTTGTCCGGATCGTGGATGTCGTATAAGTAAGGCTGCCCAACCGGACCGGCTCCGTAAATACATTCGAGATCGAGCCGCGGCTTGCGATAGTTCTGAAGAGTGCTGACGTCCTCCGTTTCCTGCAAGGGCGAGCGATCATGAGTGATGTCATGCGCAATAAATTGTCCAAAGAAGGGCCAGCCCGCAGAGATTCTCGGATTGTCCTGCCCCAGGTCTTCATGCAATTGCGTACGGCACTCAAGAGGGCCGTCGGCTGCCCCGTACCTCAGCAAAGCATCGCCGCCAACTGGGTGGCGGGGTAGATCGGGAAAGAGTCTGCCGAACTGGCCGTCAGGCAAGTCGGGCAGCCGCGGCCGCTCGCTCAGGCGCGCATGCGGATCTGCTGCGGGACGCATTGACGTTTTGGCGGGAACCACCAAGCACCTCCTAGGGAGCTGTTCTGAAGAAAGCCATGGCCAGACAGATGGCAATGAGCAATTCAGTGATCGCCGGCGCAAGGAAGAAATACTTCCATGCCACAACGGCCATCGCGACGAAAGTCAGGGAAAACAACGCGACCATCGGACTTATCCAGATGGAATTCGATTTTGCGAATGACGCCAGCTGCCAAAACAACACTGAGACCGCGAGTAGAAAGATCGTGACGAAGAGCGTATCCGAAGAAGAAGTCCCAATAGCTCCGCATCGATCCCATCACATCGAAGGAGTGGGACTTCATGGCCTCGATTACCGCGACTTCTTCGGCGCCGTGCCTAGGCGAACTTAGAACTCCACCGAACGTGTGCAGAACACAGTGAACAAACGTCAGAATCGAAGCGATTCGAAGGAAAAGTGTTGGTTTCACAAAGCCCTCAAGACGGTTTGCTAAGACTTCGCAACTTGCGGCGGCGTGAGATAAGCCCATCGCTCGACCAGTTGGCGGTGCGCAATCCTCCAAATCACAATACCTGAGAACTCATACTTCGTTCCGCTGGCCGCTTCCGACCCCGTCCAGTGATTGCGGACCACTACTTTGTCATCTTCAGCGATCAAATCGAGAATCTCGACACGGAGATCGGGAAACTTCTTGTACGCTCCGCCGACATACTGCATGGCACCTGCCGGGCCCTGAGGAAGGCCCGGAGGAACATCTGCGCCGTGATCGATGAACTCGGGCGCAAAGTTCGCGGTTCCGACGTTCAGGTTCTTGCGGTTCACGAATTCCTCAAAATGGTTGCGAACGAACTGCTTCATTTCGGAGTGGGTCATTCCTGTGTTCTGGCTGATGCCCTCTTGTAGTGTGGAACTCGTCATGCGACTTTACCTCCGCTTCAGGGGCTAGACTCCGAGCGCCTCGATCACCAGACGCGCAACCGCTGTGCCGGAATACTGTTGTTGTCCCGTGATCAGGTTCCCGTCGCGAACCGCGTGGGATTTGAATCGGCCTGCCACGATGAAATTTGTTTCGCCAATCTTTTTCGCCTCGTCTTCAATCCAAAACGGCTGAATACGCTTGCCGACAAAGTCGTCGGCATAGCGTTCTTCTGAATTGGCAAAGCCTGTCCAGGTCTTCCCATCGACCAGCAATTTGCCGTTGAGTTTGGTCTTCAGCAGAATGCAGGTTGCGTGACAAAGAACGGCCGTGACTTTCCCAGCCTTGTAGGAGTCCGTCAGCACACCGTGAACGCGCTCGTCGTTGTAGAACGTGTACATCGGTGCCTGGCCACCGACAAATAGTACCGCGTCGTATTCTGAAACTTTCAGCTGCGCAATCGGCTTTGACTGCTCGACCAGCTTCATATGCTCGGGTGAGCAGCTAAAGCCGAGCGAGATCAGGTCGTGTGCCGAGTATTTGCTTTCATCCCGCGGATCACTCCAGTTATCGGGTTCGAGTTTGCCTCCATCCGGACTGTAAACATCCACCCTGTACCCATGTTCGGTGAATTCCACGTAAGGATGAGTCAGCTCGCTCCACCAGAATCCGATCGCCCATCCCGTCTGCTTGGAGACCGCCGGGTTAGAAGCTACGATCGCCACTTTCTTAGGTTTCAAAATGTCGATGCTTTCACTCATTTTGCTTTCCTCCTCTGGTTCAAACTGTCCTTAGAAGTGGTTCGTGGCGCTTCCGGACCTCCTAAAATCTTCACCTGTCGGTGTCGGGTGGGACGGGGCTGACCGGCTCTGCATTCTCGTCTTCGGTTGAAGTGCGGGAGCTATGCTTTGTGCGCGGATGGAACAACTGGCCGGTTCGAATGAGCAACGCTGTTCCCACAAAATTGATCGACCGCAAATACTGATCGTCCTGCCGAATGTACGAAGGTTGAATGGTGAGATGCCTCGTAATGGGCATATCCACGGCCGCGACGTACCAGCTTCGCCGCGGCCAGGGACCTTGCTGGAAATCGTGATACACCTCGTAGAAAATGAATGGCGTCATCTTGTATCGCTCGATTGTTACCGGATGTGAAACGTAAACTCGGTTGCGATAGCGGTCGAAGTCTCCAAATGGGGTAAATCGTCGCACGTACATGTTTCGGTCCGACAGAAGGAATCTGTGCCACGTGGTGAGAAAGGTGGCCGCTATTCGAAACTGGTTTTCCCGGTACGTTTTGTACGCCGGTTTGGTCGTGAGCAAAGAAAGCCCTGAGGGCGGCACATTCACGTACAAATAGCTGGGTGTCAACACCAGGTGCTTTTGCACGGTTATGGGTACTTCCGCAAGCGCGATGCTGACGCCCAAATTCCCCAGGTAAAATCCGTATGTGTTCACACTCACCTTCGACGTCAGCGGCGTGATGAGCTCAACATAACCGGCATTTGAAAACACGCTGCTGTCGCTGATTTCGGAGCCGCTTCCTTCTACCTCTTGCCCAATCGCCGAAAGCTGCCAGCCACAGACGCATGCCACCAAGAGAAACAACGTAGTGTTGAGCATGCGGCAGTCAGTTTCTCGACAGATCATACGTCATCAGTCCGCCGCAGCTCGCTCTGAACTTCGACGGAGTATCTCAGTCACCGCAGCGCTATCGGTCTGTAGTGAGCCGCCTGTGAAATTGAGCGCAGCAAGACTTCGTTCTGCCGCCTCCCGATTACCATATCCACATGCATCGGCCACAATTACCGGGATATAGTTCAAATCCATTGCGTGCCGAACCGTCGGCTCGATTCCAACCTCAAGCGCAATACCGAGAATGAGGAACGAATTGATTCCGCAGTCGCGCAGCACAATGTCAAGGTAGGTTCCAGCGAAAGCCGACATTGTGATCTTGTCGATCACTGCTTCGCTCGGCAGCGGAGCAACCTCGGGTGCGATCTGGAAGCCAGGGGCCTCCCGCAAGAATGGAGGCTTGACTTTGTCCACCTTGTCCACGTGTTGCCATGCCATGGCGGTCCGCAACTGCGCTATGCCGGCCACTTCGTTGGGCAACGACATGTGGCGCGTGAAGAACACGCGATAGCCTCCTTGGCGCGCCGCGTCGAGGATGGAAGCAACACGCTCTAGCACACGCGGACCATTCGGAATTTGAGACACAATGCCCACTTGCATGTCGTAAACGAGAATGGTCGTCCGCTGCGGATGGCACACCTCGGCGAGAGTTAAGGGGATCTCGAGACCATATGCCCGTTCCATGTTATTGAGCTCCCTGAGTGAGGACTTGCTCCGTTGTACGGTCGTAAGGTTGTTTCGTGTCCACCTTCGAATCGAACAAGACCTCAATCGGCAGCGGCACTTGCACCGAAATGAAGAACCACTCCAGGAAACCGGCTTTGGTTAGAGGAAAGTCATCCGTGTAACGCCGGGCAGCTTCGATACTGTTCAATTCGAATACGATGACGACGCCTAGTTCATCCGCGCGAGCGTAGTTCTCGCGGACGATACCGGCCTTCCATAACCTCCACACATTAGCCACTTCCTCAGGGAGGTATGGTTCGATGGTTTCGTAGGTCACTCCCGGTTTCATCCGGTCATAAGCAATGATTTTCATTCTTCCTTCCTCACTTAACTCAGACTTGCGACTTCAACTCGTAGCTGGCGACTTGTCGGGGCTCGGGCAATTGCTGCTCTTTCCGAATCGGTTCCCCAAAAAATCCGGGATTGTTGACCAGAAATGTTTCGAAGGACCTTGCCTGCCGTCTCAAGATCGTTCCACCGAAGGCGAGATCTGATTCGCGTATCCTTCCCTGCAGATCTGGAAGAGCTCCAGCAGAACTCGAATCATCCATGGGGACATTCCAGCCCGGGTCATGGTTTCTTCCGCTTGAGCAGGGCTCACATCCAGGTAAGCGATCGTTCGCCCAAGATATGTTGTCAGCTTCTCCGCGATGTCGTAATTCGACAGTGCTTCAGGCCCAGTCAGTATGTACTTCTTGCCTTCGTGTCCGGGCTCCGTTAGACAAGCCACGGCGACTGCAGCGATGTCGTTTACATCAATTACGCTGACCTTGCCATCGCTCATCGGCAAATAGAAGGCGCGATCTTTCCGGACCGTTTCCGCGTTCATCCCGTAGCTCTGCATAAAGGTGTTGGGCTGAAGAATGGTGTAAGGGATACCAGATGTTTCCACCGCCTTTTCCACTTCTCCATGCAGGCGCCCCATAGTGATCGCCTTCTCGGCCGCACCCATAGCCGAAGACCGAACGATGTAGCGGACGCCTGCGTTCTTCGCGGCTTCGATGGTGTTCGTTCCAAGCTGCACAAGGTTCTCAACCAGCGGACTGACTGAAAAGAATCTCTCGATCCCGTCGAAAGCAGGAGCCAGCGATGCCAGATCTCCAGCGTCCGCGGCAACTTGCTCAATCCCAAGCTCGTCCCACCGCCTGTCGGGTGTCACACTTCTCACCAGGACGCGAACCGGAGTCCCTTGGTAGGCGAGCATCTCCGCAACGTGATTACCGATATTTCCGCCAGTCACTAGAACCTTTTGCATACGCCTTCTTCTCACGAACAGTTCATAGATCAGTCTGCCGACTGTATCGCCCGACTCATCTTCGTCGCACACATACCACTCCTGCGCTTCTTACCGCTCTATCGAAGCGATTCGCCTCTATCGACCCGCGCTTCTAGTAGCCTTCTCGCGGCTGATCCAATCCCGAATGTAGGGCGAGCAGTGACTCAGTTCGACGCCATTGGCTTCGCAAGCTGCGAGAAAGCACACTGAATCCTGGTCTACCAGGTTGACACCTTCGAGATCGAGTACAACCTGTTGCACGCTGGTTTCGATCTGCGCTTTCAACTCTTCCAGGTGTTCCGACTGGAGCCGGCCACTCAAGCGCAGAATCGTGAACAGCCTGCGCGGGACTCTCTCAATCCTGAGGGCCATCCTGAGGTCTCCGATTCGGCAGCGTCGACAAGTGCAACCTGAGTGCCAGCGTCAAACAACTGAAGGAGAGAGCCTTAGCGGCTGCGAGCAGTGTCGATTTCCGACAATTGACGGAATCCGACTGACACGGGTCGAATCGATCAGGACAGCGACAGGTATCTGAGATCTGAAAAGAAACGAGAAATGGTTCTAGAGAGCGGTCCTTATGCGGCGTTAAAGCGGTTCTTCTTGATTCCGAGCTTCTTGATCTTGGTTTCCAGAGTAGAGCGTGGGATGCCGAGTTTTGCAGCGGCACCGGAAGGACCGGCAACTCGACCTCGGCTCTCGACTAAAGCGGCTTCGATTATTTCTCTTTCGCGATCGGCATCGAGCCTGGCCAAGCCATCTTCGTTAGCCTTGCTTCGTGGCGACTCCGCTTGCAGCCACGATTCATCCACGAAGAACGTGTCCCCCTCGCACAAGATTACCGCCCGCTCAACCACGTTCTGCAGTTCACGAATATTCCCTGGCCAATCGTATGCCTGAAACACATCGAGTGTTTTCTGGTGAATAAGCCTGATCTTCTTTCCGAGCTTGCTCGCATAGCGCTCGATGAGGTATTCGACAAGCAGTGGGATGTCCTCTTTGCGTTCACGCAAAGGCGGCACAGCAATCGGGAATACATTCAGGCGGTAATAGAGGTCATCACGGAAAGTCCTCGCCCCGACCGAGGCCTTCAAATCACGGTTTGTCGCAGCAATGATTCGCACATCGACCCCAATCGATTGAGAGCCGCCGATGCGCTCAAATTGACGGTCCTGCAGGACCCTTAACAATGCGATCTGGGTTTCTTCCGGCAGATCTTCGATTTCGTCGAGGAAGAGAGTGCCGCCCTCGGCCAATTCAAAGCGCCCCAGGCGCCGTTGTGTCGCTCCAGTGAACGCTCCCTTTTCGTGACCGAATAGTTCGGAGCCGACCAACGAGGCCGGTATGGCGGCACAATTCACAGCCACGAACGCCCGCACCGACCGCCGCGAGCGTTTATGAATGGCGCGGGCAATTAACTCCTTGCCTGTCCCAGTTTCTCCGGAAATCAGGACTGTCGAATCAGTGGGCGCCACCTTCGAAACTTGCGACAAGACCCGCTTCAGTACATCCGAGGTACCAACAATCTCCTCAAACATCGAAACCTGATCGATTTCTTCCTTCAGTGCCACGTTTTCTCGGAAGAGCGCATCTTTAAGTTGTTTGATTTCCTCAAAAGCTCTTTCAAGCGCAACTTTTGCATTATGTTGTTCAGTAATATCCATCATCGTGCCAACGAGTTCGACCACTTCGTCGGACTCGTTGGCCACTGCACGGCAAATGCAATGCATGTGCTTAATTTCGCCATTCGGAAGAGCTATGCGGAACTCGTACTCCTGTGGTGAACGTTCTGAGATAGCCCGGCTTTTATTGCCATCGAAGATTTGCAGATCGTCCGGATGTATCCGAGTACGAGTTTCTTGGTAAGAGACTGGGCCTTGCTGCGGGTCGAATCCCCAAGCTCGATAAGTCTCCGCGGACCAGTGGGTGATCTCCTGCCGACGAACGTCGAAGGCCCAGCTTCCAGCATGACTTAATCGCTGTGCCTCCGCCAAGTAAGCCTCGCTGAGCCGCAAGGCAGCCTCAGCCCGGTTGCGAGCTTCAACGTCGAGTGCGTTATTCAGCTCGATAGCCATCTGACTTGCGACCTGCTGAAGGCAGATCAAGTTCATCCTTGATGAAGGTGTACTCCTCCGGGCGAGCCACACTCAGCACCCCGAGAACAGAGTCGCAGCACACGACTGGGACGGCGCAGTATTCTTTTGCGTCCACCAGCGCTTGCAAGTTGCTTGATGCGTACGGCTGAAAGGGCTCACGAGCGGTACCTGTGCAGGCCATCCTCGAGCGCAGGACATCCCTGGCTAGTTTCTCTTCGTGCTGGGTTGGAGGTCGCTCAGAGTGAATCTGCACGCCCGTTTGACGCTGGTTGTGTTCAGCAAATTCAACCACAAGGCTACGCAGCGAGTCTGGGTCCGGGGCTGGCAAGAACACAGCTATGAGATCACATCGAATCATCTTGTGGACACTGTCAACCACCGAGCGAAGAGGTTCATTGACGTCTAGCTTGGCCGCCAATCTGTTCGTAAATTCGAGCAGCAGGTGGAGGCGGTCCCTTTCCTGTAGCAGCTCACTGTCCACCCGCTTGCGATCTTCAATGTCTGTCCTCGAGATGTACCAGCGAATCACTACGCCCTGCTCATTGCGCAGCGGATTTGCCCGATACAAGAAGCAGCGATACCGTCCCTCTTTGCTGAGTAGGCGTGCTTCTGTCTCCCACGGCTGGCCGCTGGCGATCCCCGCATTACGTGTCCGCATGTAGACTGGGTAATCGTCCGGGTGAAAACACTTTGGCGGAGCATCCTCGGCCAGAAACTCCTCCAGGCTCAGGCCGTGGTACGCGCGAGCAGCCTTGTTGGCGTAGAGGCGCTTCCCTTCTCCACTCAACACCACGAGATGCTGAGGTACGGCGTCTACGAGCTGTTCGAGTTCCCATTGCGCTCGCTTGCGGTCCTCAATGTCAGTGCCTGATGAAAACCAGCGAACGATCTTCCCGCCTTCATCACGCAACGGCTTGCCGCAAATTAGAAACCAGCGATATTGACCATCCTTCCGCAGGATCCGCGCCTCAACTTCCCAGCCCACTCCGCGAACCATTGCGCGTACCGTACGTACGCGCTCCACGTCGTCAGGATGAAAGGCCCTCGCCTGAAAGTTGTCAGCTCGAAAATCGTCTAATGTGAAGCCAAAGAAATTAAGCAGTTCGTCATTGGCATACAGGGGAGTACCGTCCGATCCATATAGGCACATGTACTGGGGGAGTACGTCGCCGAGCCTGCGAAACTCATTTTCCGCCCTGGTGCGATCTTCACTGCTTGTCATGGATCATCTCCCACCGAAGGGATCGCGTAACGCGGCTGCGTCGCATTCGCGGGAGTCCGCAAAACTTTAGGCCGAAATTCTGATGGTCGATCACCATTGGACCTTACGCGGACTTAGATGCGCTCGGCTCCATAAAGACCAACTCCCAAATGTGTCCATCCAGATCCTGGAATCCGTGACCGTACATGAAGCCGTGGTCCTTGCGGTTCCTTGTAAGTTGTTCCCCCGGCGGCGACCGCCTTGCGAACCATTTCGTTGACTTCATCCCGGCCGAGCGATGATAAGCACACCAAGACTTCTGTGGACTTGGTTGCATCGCAAATTTGTTTTGGAGTGAAAGTCTTGAATTTGTTTTCGGCGAGGAGAGTGATGAAAATGTCTTCGCTGACAGTCATACAGGCTGCAGTTTCATCAGTGAATTGGGGGTTGAACGTAAAACCCAAATTACCGAAGAAATCCCTAGACTTCCGAAGATCTCTCACCGGCAGATTGACGAAGATCTTCTGGGCCATGTGCTCTCCTTGTGGAATTGCTTGCACTTTCTCGACAATACGTCGAACGGCAAAAGCGCAAATCGACACCACCGTGAAATTCAGGTATGTCCCCAGGAGAGAGAATATCGTCCCATCCCTTGACGGGTCTTGAATATACTGGCTGAGATTCTTAAGCGGGATGCCCGCTCAAGGTAGGAGGTCTTCATGTTGATCCATCTGACTCCCGGGAGGCTTGTCTGGCCTGCTGCCATGATCGTATGGGGGCCGGGCTTCACAACCGCCGGTCATCGCCATCACTGTGTTCAATTGATAGTGGCAATGCGCGGGACCCCGTACCGCGAACGAAAGCAGAAGAAGACTGACGGGTTCGGGAGTCGGAGGCCGAAACCCAGTGAAGTCTTTGAAGTCGGAACCAATTCAACGCAGCAGGGAAGGCAGGATTGAGTGCACTAGGGTTTTAGCTTGGAGTTGATCAAAACGCAACGCTTGTTAACGCTGAAATACATGAAGGAGGGTTTATGAAAACACAAGATTCGCACACCGCGTCACTGAGCACCGTCAGATATCAGACTGCGCTCGTTGACGGGCTAGACATCGCTTATCGTGAAGCTGGCAACCCGCAGAACCCAGGCTAGTCCTGCTGCACGGATTTCCAGCTTCATCGCATCAGTATCGGAACCTGATTCCAGCGCTCGCCGACAGCTTTCATGTCGTCGCGCCTGATTATCCTGGGTTCGGCAATAGCGATATTCCCGATCCGGCGAAGTTTGCTTACACGTTTGACCGGCTCGCTGAAATCACGGCGAAATTCCTGAAGCAAAGGGGATTCGATCGTTACGGCCTTTTCGTCCAGGATTACGGTGGACCGGTAGGCTTCAGGATCGTTACACGCCATCCCGATGCGTTGGAGTGGCTCATCATTCAGAACACCAAT
>Ga0306920_100010783_pt1 | contig 12282 bp, 9 predicted proteins | sample flu12Cox44000170_FD_204666 | JGI IMG/M metagenome (GOLD analysis project Ga0306920, IMG submission 204666) | Lab enrichment of tropical soil microbial communities from Luquillo Experimental Forest, Puerto Rico - flux4day.12C.oxic.44.000.170 (v2)... | ecosystem: Environmental > Terrestrial >...
CCCCTTGCAAATAGAGCCGAGCGCCGGCGACCTGGTTGAATTTGGGCCGCAGCCGGCCCAGCACCTGCTGCATCGGCACGTGACGCTCGGATAGCGGCTTCAACACGACAAACACGAAACCGGAATTGGTCTGGCCGCCGCCGGTAAAGGCGCTGACGCTCTCGACCGCCGGATCCTGCCGGATGATATCGACGAACTGGGTCAGCTTTTTTTCCATCAGCTGGAAGGAAATGCTCTGGTCCGCCCGAATGCCGCCAAACATCAGCCCGACATCCTGATTGGGAAAAAAGCCCTTTGGAATGACCGTGACGAGGTAGCCGCCAAGACACAATGTCGCCAGCAGGCTCAGCATGACGAGAGCAGGCCATCGCAATGCCCGTCGCAAGGTGCGGTCGTACGCCTCAAGGATCGCCGTGAAGGCACGCTCGCTGGCGCGATACAACCGACCGTGTTTGTGGTCACGCGGATCGGCGAGCACATACGCGCACATCATCGGCGTCGTCGTCAATGAGACGCCCAGAGAAATCGCTATCGCAACCGATAAGGTCAGCGCAAACTCGCGGAACAGCCGCCCGACGATGCCGCCCATCAGTAGGATCGGCACAAAGACGGCGATCAGCGAGAGGCTCATCGACAGCACCGTGAACCCCACTTCGCCGGCCCCTTGCAGCGCCGCCTGCATCCGCGTCATCCCGGCTTCGATGTGCCGGGTGACGTTTTCGAGCACGACGATCGCGTCGTCGACGACAAAACCGGTCGAGATCGTCAGCGCCATCAGCGACAGGTTGTCGAGGCTGTAGCCCAGCAGATACATCACCCCGAAGGTGCCGATCAGCGAGACCGGCACCGCCACACTCGGGATCAACGTCGCCCGCACGTTGCGCAAAAATGCAAAGACGACGAGAACGACGAGGATGATCGCGATGATCAGGGTGCGCTCGACATCGTGCAGCGAGGTCCGGATCGTGACCGTGCGGTCCAGGGTCACCTCGACATTGATGGCACTCGGGATTGACGCCTCGAGCTGCGGCAAGATTGCCCTGACGCGATCGACCGTTTCGATGATGTTGGCGCCCGGCTGCTTGTAAATAATGACTACTACTGCCGGGTTGCCGTTGGCGAGCCCCTGGTTACGCAGATTTTCGACCGAATCCCGGACGTCGGCGACATCGGTCAGGCGCACCGGCGAGCCGTCGCGATAAGCGACCACCAGCGGCCGGTAATCGGCGGCGTGGTTTGCCTGATCGTTGGTGTAGATCTGGAAACGCTTGTCATCCTGTTCGATCATGCCTTTGGGGCTGTGCGCGTTGGCCGAGGCGAGTGCCGCGCGCACGTCTTCGAGGCCGATGCCGTATTTGAACAATGCCAGCGGATTGAGCTCGACGCGCACTGCCGGCAAAGAGCTGCCGCTGATCACCACCTGTCCGATGCCGTCGATCTGCGACAATGCCTGCTGCACGACCGTCGAGGCCGCATCATAGATCTGTCCTCGCGTCAAGGTCGCCGAGCTCATCGCCAGGATCGCGATCGGCGCATCGGCGGGATTGACTTTGCGATAGGTCGGGTTGGTGCGCAGACTGCTCGGCAAATCCGCGCGTGCTGCGTTGATCGCCGCCTGAACGTCGCGCGCGGCACCGTCGATACTCCGGTTGAGGTTGAATTGCAGCGTGATCCGACTGGTGCCGACCGTGCTCTGCGAGGTCATTTCGGTGACGTCGGCAATGATCCCAAGATGGCGTTCGAGCGGGGTCGCCACCGTGGCCGCCATCGTGTCGGGGCTGGCGCCCGGCATCGTCGCAAACACCGAGATCGTCGGAAAGTCGACCTGCGGCAACGGCGCCACCGGCAGCTTCAGATAGGCAAAGACGCCAGCGAGTGCCACCCCGAGGGTCAACAGTGTGGTCGCGACCGGCCGCCTGATAAACAGCGCCGACGGGTTCACCGGCCGGCGCCCTCCGGCTTGGTTTGCCCACCGCCGAAATTGCGCCGCAACAGTTTGCCCAGCCGGTCAAAGCCGAGATAGATGACCGGTGTCGTAAACAAGGTCAGCAATTGGCTGAAAATCAGGCCGCCGACAATGGTTACCCCGAGCGGATGGCGCAGCTCCGAGCCGGTTCCGCTCCCGAGCATCAACGGCAGTGCCGCAAACAATGCCGCCATTGTCGTCATCAGAATCGGCCGGAAGCGTAAGAGACAAGCCTGATAAATCGCTTCGCGCGGCGATTTGCCCTCGTTTCGCTCGGCATCAAGGGCAAAGTCGACCATCATGATCGCGTTCTTTTTAACGATACCGATCAACAGAATGATGCCGATGATCGCGATGACACTGAGATCGCTCCTGTCGATTATCAACGCCAACAACGCCCCAACACCGGCCGAAGGCAAGGTCGAGAGGATTGTGATCGGGTGGATGAAGCTCTCGTAGAGCACGCCCAGCACAATGTACATCGTGATTATCGCCGCAATGATCAGCACGAGCTCGTTGCCGAGCGCCGCCTGAAACGCCAATGCGGCACCTTGGAATACGGTAATCATGCTGGCCGGCACACCGATTTCCCGCTCGGCCTGCTTGATCGCGTCGACCGCCGCGCCGAGCGATGCACCCGGCGCCAGGTTGAACGAGACCGTTGTCGAGGGAAATTGGCCGAGATGATTGATCTCCAGCGGCGCGCTCTGGACCTCGACTTGGGCAATCGCCGAAAGCGGAACTTGACCGTTCGCCGCGGTCGATGACGGTAGATACAGCGACCCCAATGAGCTCAACGACTGCTGCAGTGCCGGGTCGGCCTCGAGGATCACGCGGTACTGGTTCGACTGGGTAAAGATTGTCGAGACGATGCGCTGGCCGAAGGAATCGTAAAGCGCATTGTCGACAGTGGCCGGAGTGATGCCAAAGCGACCGGCGGTCGCGCGGTCGATCAGAATATACGCGGAAAGACCATTTTCCGCGTAGTTGCTGGAAACGTCCTCGATCTGCGGAATCTGCCGCAGACGCTCGAGCAATTTCGGAACCCAGGTTGCGAATTCGCTCGTATTGGCGTCCTCAAGCACAAACTGGTATTGCGAGCGGCTCACCGTCGCATCGATCGTCAGATCCTGGACGGGCTGCATGTAGAGGCTGATACCGGCAACCTCTTGCGTCTCCCGATCGAGCCGTCGGATAACGTCGCTCGCCGAGGTGCGGCGCTGGCCCCGGGGTTTGAGGTTGATCAGCAGCCGGCCGGTGTTGAGCGTCGGATTGACGCCGTCGACCCCGATGAAAGACGACAGGCTCGCGACATCGGGATCCTTGAGGATGGCGGCCGCCAGCGCCTGTTGGCGTTGAGTCATGGCGTCAAACGAGACCGAGGGCGGGGCGGCCGAAATACCCTGAATGAGCCCCGTGTCCTGGACCGGGAAGAAACCCTTTGGGATCACAATGTAGAGGAGCACGGTCAGGCCGAGGCTGCCGATCGCTACCAGCAAGGTCAGTGGTTGGTGATCGAGCACCCAACTCAGCAGCCTGCCGTATTGGGCGATCAGCGCGTCGAACCATTGCTGGCTGCGACGCGCCAACTCAGACATCTCCGACGGACGCCGGTGGCGCAGGATCTTGGCGCACATCATTGGGACCAAGGTCAGCGCGACCACGGCGGAGATCAGGATCGTGACCGCGAGGGTAATGGCGAACTCGCGGAACAGTCGGCCGACGACATCGGGCATAAACAGCAATGGGATCAACACCGCGATCAGCGACACCGTCAGCGAGATGATCGTAAAGCCGATCTGGGCGGATCCCTTCAGCGCAGCCTGCAGCGGCGGATCGCCCGCCTCGATGTAGCGCGAGATGTTCTCAATCATGACGATCGCGTCGTCGACGACAAAGCCGGTGGCGATCGTCAATGCCATCAGCGACAGATTGTTGAGGCTGAACCCAGCCAAATACATCACCGCGAGGGTGCCGACGAGGGACAGCGGCACGGACAGGCTCGGGATCAGCGTCGCCGAAGGACTGCGCAGAAACACAAAGATCACGATCACGACGAGAACTACGGCAAGGCCGAGCTCGAACTCGACATCGGCGACCGACGCACGGATCGTCGTTGTTCGGTCGGTCAGCACCGCGACATCAATGCCGGCCGGAAGCGCCGCCTTCAGCTGCGGCAAGAGCTTCTGGATACGGTCGACGACCTCGATGACGTTGGCCCCGGGTTGGCGCTGAGTATTGAGGATGATCGCCTGGTCGGTGTTCATCCAGGCGGCGAGCTTGGTGTTCTCGGCTCCTTCAGTGGCGCGGGCGACATCCGACAGCTTTACCGGCGCACCGTTGCGGTACGCCACCACCAGGTCATTGTAGTCAGAGGCCTTTTTGATCTGATCGTTAGCGTTGATCGTGTAGGCCCGGCTTGGCCCGTCGAAATTGCCTTTGGGGGTATTGACGTTGGCGGTGGCCAAAGTTGTGCGCAGATCGTCAATATTGAGGCCGTAGGCGGCGAGCTGGCGGTAATTCACCTGAACGCGTACCGCCGGACGCTGACCACCGCTGACGCTGACCAAGCCCACTCCAGGCAGTTGCGAGATTTTCTGCGCGAGGCGGGTATCGGCGATGTCCTGCACCTGGGTCGGGGGCATCGTCTTCGATGTCAATGCCAGGGTCAGGATCGGCGCATCGGCTGGATTGACCTTGGAATAGACCGGCGGCGCCGGCAGATCCGACGGTAAGAGATTGCCGGCCGCGTTGATTGCTGCCTGAACCTCCTGCTCAGCGACATCGAGAGTAAGGTCGAGGCTGAACTGCAGGGTGATGACCGAGGCGCCGGCCGAACTCGTCGACGACATCTGGTTGAGCCCGGGCATCTGGCCAAACTGCACCTCCAGCGGTGCGGTCACCGACGAAGTCATCACGTCGGGGCTGGCGCCGGGGTAGAAGGTTTGAACCTGGATGGTCGGATAATCGACCTCGGGTAAGGCCGAGAGCGGCAAAAACCGATAGGCGAAAATGCCGACGAGCATGATCGCTGCCATCAGCAATGTCGTCGCCACCGGGCGCAGAATGAATAGGCGAGACGGGCTCATGTTACGTGGTAAAGGTGGTGCCGCGTCCGCGGCGCTTTATTGTGGGTTGCGACGGCGCCCCCCGCCCGGCTCTTCGCCCTGCTGTCCGGCATGCGGTTGGTCTGATCGATGCGCGGACGCCGCCTCCGGATCTACCGTCGGTGCTCCTTGTCCGGCTGCGGCTTGGGGCTTGCCGCTGTCCGGATGATCGCCGGCGGCTCGGGCTAGTGTCACTTTGGCCCCGTCCCGCAGTCTGTCGGAGCCGTCGACGACGACCTTTTGTCCAGGCTTCAGGCCTTCCAGCACGGCGATATGTTGGCCGTCGCCGGGGCCGAGTTTCACCGTCTGAACCGCGGCGGTCTGGTCGGGCTTGACCACGTAGACAAAGGAACCCGGAGCGCCGTGCTGGATTGCCGCAGTGGGCACGATATCGGCGTCGTTCAACGTGTTGACGAGCAGCTGGACATTGACGAATTGGTTGGGAAACAGGATCTCTTGTTCGTTGTCGAATATCGCCCGCAGTTTGACGGTGCCGGTCGTCGTGTCGATCTGGTTGTCCACCGTTTCGAGACGCCCTTTCCCGAGTTCGGTGTTGCCGGTCCGGTCATAGGCGGTGACCGACAAGCTCGCGCCCGCGTGCACCTGCTTCATCACCGCCGGCAGATTGTCTTCGGGCAGGGTGAAAATCACCGAGATCGGCTGCAATTGGGTGACCACGACGATGCCGTTTGGGTCGCTCGTCTGCACGTAATTGCCTGCATCGACCTGGCGCAGTCCAATCCGTCCGGTGACCGGCGAGACGATATGGCAATAAACGAGGTTCAGCTTCTGCGCGTCGATCTGCGCCTGGTCGGTTTTGAGGGCGGCCCGGTCCTGCGCGACGAGCGAGACCTGGGTGTCGCGAGTCTGACGCGCGATCGAGTTTTGCGCGACGAGAGTGTTGTAGCGCTGGAGATCGACCTCGGCATTTTTTAGCAACGCCTGGTCCTTGGCGAGCTGGCCTTCGGCTTGCTCGAGCGCCACCTGATAGGGGCGTGGATCGATCTGCGCCAGAAAGTCTCCCTTTTTGACCATCTGGCCTTCCTGGAAGGCGACCTCGATCAGATACCCGCTGATCTGAGTCTTGACCGTGACAGTGGCGAGCGGGGTAACCGTACCCAGCCCGGTCAAGGTGACCGGCATGTCGCCTTTCGTCACAGTCGCCAAAGCTACCGGCACCGGGCCGCCAAATTGGCCGCGGCCGGCGTTCTTCGGCTGGTTTTCGGGCCGAGGCCAATACCAGACCGCCGCAGCGATGATCGCCAGAGCGAGCAGCATCCAGAAAAGCCGCCACAGCCAGGAGCGGCGGCGTGGTCTCGACACGACGTCGACAGGCCGGACGCCGGGGCGCTCGAACTCGAAGCGCGCGGCATCGCCGTCCGCCGCGGTCCGGCTCCGATGTACGAGAATGTCGTCGTGCTGGTCGTCCATGGTCCTAGTGTCACTCGCCGAAATCCCGAAGCCTAGCAGTTTCTAGACGACACGTCCCTCGCATCCGATCGTGGCAATTGTATGCAGCGGCCGATGCCGCCATTCCCGCGGTCCGGCTCCAGCCAGCGGCCGTGCATCGTCGCGTCGGAGCCGCACGCGCTCGTTGCGTGGGCATTGAATACGACATCATATGATGATAGTTTTGATGCGGAGAGGACACGAGAGATGCGGACGACACTTACGCTCGACGATGAGCTGGTGGCAAAAGCCCAGTTCTACACCGGGATACGTGAGAAATCGGCGCTCATCCGCGAGGCGCTCAAGGCGTTGGTCGCGCGCGAGGCCGGGCGCCGGCTGGCACGGCTCGGCGGCAGCGAGCCCGGCCTCAAGAAGATCCCGCGGCGGCGCCCGAAACCCGCGTGATCCTCGTCGACACGTCGGTCTGGATCGAGCATCTGCGTTTGGCCGGCGCGATACTCTCGGAGCTGCTCGGCGACGGCGAAGTCCTCGTCCATCCGTTCGTGCTGGGCGAGCTCGCGCTCGGCAATCTGCGGCGACGGGACACCTTTCTGAGCGGCCTGCGGGACCTGCCTCAGGCGGCCGTCGCGTCCGACGAGGAAGTGATCGGCCTGATCGACCGTCAAACGCTGTTCGGCCGCGGCATCGGGTATGTCGACGCCCATCTCCTGGCCGCGGCGCGGCTGACCGCGGGTACCAAACTGTGGACTTGCGACCGGCGTTTGCAGGCGGTCGCGGCGCAACTCGGTTTGGCCGCGACGCTGTCGCACTGACCGGGCGATCACGGCAACCCGGTGAATTTGACTCACCCCTCCGGCAGCCCGGCCTTGCGCAGGCCTTCCAGGTACCCCGGCGGATAATACGGTGTCGATGCTTTGAGCCGGGAAATCGTCAGAGCGGGGTCGAGCTCGAGCAGCCGCCCGAGCCAATCGCGCGCCTCGTCGATACGATCGAGATATGCGTAGGAAATCACCTTGATGCGCATTGCAGGGCGATAGTCCGGCTGCGCGGCCAACGACCGGTCCGCCCACTCAACGGCCTGTTCGTAGCGGCCTGCGTTTAAATGGGCAAAGGCGAGCCCGAGCGTGAAAGCCCGACCGCCCCACGGATCGCGCGGGCTCAACTGCATCGCGCGCTCGAGTGCTTCGATCGCTCGGTCCGACCGGTTTTGAGCAATCGATACGAACCCGCGGACCATCCAGGCATGCGCGGAATTGGGATTGAGCGTCAACGCGCGGTCGACCACATTCGCGGCTGTCGCGTGCTCGCTTGTGAAGAATGTCAGCGTGTAGGCGGCCATCCACAGGCTGTCCGGGTCGTCTTTGCCCGCCTCGATCGCTCGTCTCGCGAGACGTACTGCCTCGGCGAGTTCCGTGTCCGAGACCTTTCCCAAGCCGTGCACCCTCTGGTGCATCCGGCAGGAGCCGATCAGCGCCGCGGCGGGCGCATAGGACGGGTCGATCACCAATGCTCGTTCGAGCAGGGCAATGGCCTCGCGAATGCTCTCCTCGGTGTATTGGTAACGCAGCGCGAGGGCCCGCAGGTAAAGGTCCCAGGCATCGAGGCTCTCGGTCGGCTTGCGGCGGGCGCGCTCGATTTCGGATTGGCGCAGCCGGGGCTCGATCGCCCCGGCCACCCGGCTCGCGACCTCGTCCTGCAATTCGAAGATGTCGTCGAGCGCGCGGTCAAAGCGTTCGGCCCAGATATGTGCGCCGCTCGTGGTGTCGATCAGTTGCCCGGTGATGCGCACCCGGTTGCCGGCCTTGCGCAGACTGCCCTCGAGCACATAGCGCACACCAAGCTCGCGCCCGACCTGACGCAGATCGGGCGATTTGCCCTTGTAGGCAAAGCTCGAATTGCGGGCGATGACGAACAACCACGGCAGCCGCGAAATCGCCGTGATGATCTCCTCGACGACGCCGTCGACAAAGTATTCCTGTTCGGGATCACCGCTCAGGTTCTGGAACGGCAACACCGCCAGCGACGGCTTGTCAGGGAGTGAGAGCGCAGGTTCGCTCATGGGTTTCCGCTCGACCGCGATGCGGTAAAGATCGGCCGGGTGATGTTCTTCAGCGCCTGCTCGCCGAGGTCCTCAAAGGCGAGGTCGAGCTTGCCCGCCGTGTCTTCTCGCACCCGCGTCGAGACACAGATACCGGCAGGCTCGGCCAGCGCTTCGAGGCGCGCCGCGACATTGACCCCGTCGCCAAAGATGTCGCCATCCTCGACGACGATATCGCCCTGATGGATGCCGATGCGGAAGTCGATGCGGCGGTCGGGCGGAAGCGGTGCATTGCTTTCCGCCAGCGCCGTCTGCACTTCCGCCGCGCATCTAACCGCATCGACGACGCTGGCGAATTCGACCAGAAGCCCGTCGCCGGTGGTCTTGACGAGGCGGCCTTTATGGAGGGCGATCTTCGGGTCGATCAGCCCGCCGCGCAGCGCCTTGAGCCGGGTGAGTGTGCCTTCCTCGTCGGCTTCGATGAGCCGCGAATAGCCGGCGACATCGGCGGCGAGGATCGCCGCCAGCCGGCGTTCGACGCGACCCGTACCTGAGGGCTCCATAACGCCTCCTCGGTGGCGCATGATCCTATACAAACCCGCGCGCTGGGCATATTGAGCATGAGACCAGCCGTCGAGATTCTGTCGACCGGGCCTGCCTCTCAATTCCGAGCGTCGATCAGCGCCTCGATTGGAATATTCAAGGCGCGCGCCAGACGGTCGAGGGTGGTAATGCTGCCCTGCTTTTTGTGTGTCTCAATCTGCGCAATCAAGTCACGAGCCACCGCCGAAGATGCCGCCAATTCCGCTTGCGTGACGCCACGGCATTCGCGCCAGGCCTTCAGCGGGTGAGCGCCGTCGAACTTGGCTTTGACCACGTGCAGCGGAACCGTGGTCTCGACCGCGCTCCCGCGCTCCGCGGACACTCGGGCTGCGAATTCGGCATCCACCGCCCGCGCTGCGGCGACCGCGGCAATATCGTCGGCGTCTTCGTCGGCATCGCCGCCGCCAGTCTTGCTGAATTGCGCGACGATCTTACGCCACTCGGCATAGGATAAGATCACCTCGGCGGGCTCGCCACTGCGCGTGATGATCTTGGGTTTCGGCAACGCGAAGCTCATTTTCACCTCTTTAAGACATCGCCGCGGCCGCGGATCAGCTCGATCGTTACCATGCCGGCGGCCTCGTCGACCGAGAACAGCACGCGATAGTCGCCCACCCGAAGCCGAAAGAGGGCGGTGGCGCCTTCCAGCGGCCTAATGTCGAGACGACGACTTGCCGACGGCGAGGCAAGCCGCTCGACGCGGCCGACAATCTGCCGGCGACGAGCCGCGGGTAACCGCTCTAACGCCTTCTCCGCGGCGCGACGGAAGACGTTATCCACCACGTCAAAATGTGTCTTTCGGTCACATTGCTGTCAAGCGATCGGGGTGACTAAATATCTAGTATCAGGCGGCGGCGTCGGGGGCGCATTAAGCATGAGTGCGGTCGCTGCGCCGCTTACGTTGTTATTGATTGTTCGGTTGTGCCTTTTTCGTTGTTCCGGGTGGCCGAGTTACGTTGTTCTTTCGACCGGTCAATTGCCGATCAAGGCACTGGAATGACTAGATCTTTCGCCAGAATTCGGGCACCGTCCGCGGTGCGATATCGATTTTTCGTTGTTTTTTTGCCCGCCGGAAGGCCTCTTCCGCCCGCGGTCGGCATCGGCTCAATGACGGTCGTGTTCCGAGGTTGGAGGTAAGGTGATGGCGCCGAACCTGATGAGCGGCGGCCAGCTCGTCGTCGCGGCACTCCGCACTCATTGTGTCGACATGGCCTTCGGTGTCGCCGGAGAAAGCTACCTCGAGGTGCTCGATGCGCTGTTCGATGCACCGGACATTCACCTGGTGACCTGCCGGCAGGAAGGCGGCGCGGCCTTTATGGCCGAGGCTTATGGCAAGCTCACCGGCAAGCCCGGCGTGCTGCTCGTCACCCGCGGCCCCGGCGCCTGCAACGCGTCGATCGGCATCCACACGGCATTTCAGGATTCGACGCCGATGGTCGTGCTGGTCGGGCAGGTGGCGCGTCATCAGATCGACCGCGAGGCCTTCCAAGAAGTCGATTTCCGCCGGATGTTTGCCCCGCTCGCCAAGTGGGTGGCGCAGATCGACATGGCCGAGCGCGTTCCCGAACTGGTCAACCAAGCATTCCAGGTAGCAGCCTCGGGGCGGCCGGGTCCGGTGGTTCTCGCCCTTCCCGAGGACATGCTGCGCGACCGCTGCGCCGCGACGCTCGCCGGACCCTCCCGCGCGGTGCGCGCCCACCCCGGAGCGGCCGACCTCGGCGAGCTGCGCCGGCTGCTCGCCGCCGCCGAGCGGCCGATGATGCTGGTCGGCGGCAGCGGGTGGAGCGACCAGGCCTGTCACGACATCGCCGGGTTTGCCGAGGCTAACCACCTGCCGGTCTGCTGCTCATTTCGCCGCCAGGACATCGTCGACAACCGGCTGCCGTGCTTTGTCGGCGATCTCGGCACTGGCGCCAGTCCGTCCCTGGTGGCCCGTTTCAAGGAGGCCGACCTGCTGCTCGCGGTCGGAGCGCGGATTGGCGAAATCACCTCGCAATCCTATAGCCTGCTCGGCATCCCCGAACCGGGCAAGGTGCTGATCCATGTGCACGCCGCCGCCGAGGAACTGGGCCGCGTGTTCCGCCCGACCCTTGCGATCCAATCCGGCATGCCCGAATTCGCCGCTGCGGCGACAACCCTGGCGCCGGTAGCGTCGCCGCGCTGGTCGTCCTGGCGCCGAGCAGCGCGTGCCGAATATGAAGCCGGGCTCGTCCCCTCCCCGTCCCCCGCCGGCGGTTTGCTCGATCTCGGCGCGATCATGGCGTGGCTGCGCGGCCGCCTTCCCGACGACGCGATCGTGACTAGCGACGCCGGCAATTTCAGCGGCTGGCCGAACCGGTTTTTGCAATACCGCCGGCCGGGGCGGCAGCTCGGCCCGACCAGCGGGGCGATGGGCTACGGCGTGCCCGCCGCGGTCGCCGCCAAGCTCGTCCATCCCGACCGCCTGGTCGTCGGCTTTTGCGGCGATGGCGGGTTTATGATGACCGGGCAGGAGCTGACGACTGCGATGCTCGAAGGGACCGGACCGATCATCCTGGTGTTCAACAACGCCATGTACGGCACGATCCGGATGCACCAGGAACGCCGCTTCCCGGGCCGCGTCGTCGGCACGACGCTCAAGAATCCGGACTTTCGCGCCCTGGCCCAGGCCTACGGCGTGTTTGGCGCTGCGGTCGCCAGGACCGAAGAGTTCGCACCGGCGTTCGAGGAGGCAGCTTCCGGGAACCGGGCCGCGATCATCGAGCTCAAGATGGACCCGGAGATGATCACGACGCGAACGACACTGTCGGACATCCGCCGGCAAGCCGAGCTGCGCCAAGCCGAACAGGTCGAGGCGTGAGCATGACCGGAGCTGCCGAGCAGCACTGGTCTGCGAGCCGCTACGCCGAGACCGCGCATTTCGTACCGGCGCTGGGGGCACCGGTGCTGGAGCTGCTCGCCCCATGTGCCGGGGAGCGGATCCTTGATCTTGGCTGCGGCGATGGTGTGCTGACCGAAAAAATCGTCGCAGCCGGAGCTGATGTCGTCGCGGCGCCCGATATGGTCGCCGCAGCGCGATCTCGCGGCATCGATGCCCGCCTCATGCAGGGGCAATGTCTGACCTTTCACCAAGAGTTCGACGCGGTGTTCTCGAACGCCGCGCTGCATTGGATGCACCC
>Ga0306920_100010787_pt1 | contig 12279 bp, 15 predicted proteins | sample flu12Cox44000170_FD_204666 | JGI IMG/M metagenome (GOLD analysis project Ga0306920, IMG submission 204666) | Lab enrichment of tropical soil microbial communities from Luquillo Experimental Forest, Puerto Rico - flux4day.12C.oxic.44.000.170 (v2)... | ecosystem: Environmental > Terrestrial >...
GCTGGCTGTCGACGATGCGCCGCCGCGATGGCATCCTGCAGGTGACCTACGACGGCCACCCGCTGTACCTGAATGGCGGCGACACCAAGCCGGGCAGCCTCGAGGGTGACCACACGAAGGAGTTCGGCGGGCGCTGGTATGTCGTTCCTACCAGCGGGGTCAAAGCGCGGTCGGCATAGGCTGGGGTGAAACGATCGCTGGGCCCAAAAGCCGGTTGCGGAGTGATCAGTGACTGCCCGGTGCGACCGCCTACCAGCCCGGTCGGCGGGCATGCTGAATTTACCGCTCGCGGAGTCCATGATCGCGCCCGCCGGCGGCTGGGGGTGAACCGGCGAACCCGCCTGTCTGCCTTCACGTTGAAATGGCGCGAGCGTCCACGGCCAGGGAACGACCGTGGTCGCTGCGCGCCGACCGATCGCGATTAACGGGCGGCCTCTTGCGCCCGCCGCGGCAGCTTCCAGCCGGGCCGTGGGTAGTGGCAGGTGTAGCCGTCGGGGTAGCGCTCGAGGTAGTCCTGATGCTCGGGCTCGGCCTCCCAGAAGGGACCGGCCGGCTCGACCTCGGTGACGACCTTGCCGGGCCACAGACCAGAGGCGTCGACGTCAGCGATCGTGTCCTCGGCCACCTGACGCTGCTCGTCATTGACGTAGTAGATCGCTGACCGATAGCTCATGCCGACGTCGTTGCCTTGGCGGTTCTTCGTGGTCGGGTCATGGATCTGGAAGAAGAACTCGAGCAGGTCGCGGTACGTAATGCGTTCAGGGTCGAACAGGATCTCGATTGCTTCCGCATGCGTGCCGTGCTTGCGGTAGGTCGCGTTGGGCACGTCGCCGCCGGTGTAGCCAACGCGCGTCTCGATCACGCCGTCGAGCTTGCGGATCAGATCCTGCATCCCCCAGAAGCATCCACCCGCCAGGATTGCCTTTTCGGTATCAGCCATGTCGCTGCTCCTCTCGACGGTTTAGTTGAGTTGCTTCAAGGATGACGACTCCTACCGTACCGGGCAATGCATCAGACAGAACGGTCGCTGGTTGGGTCGATGAGGTACTTCGTCCCCGTGCTGCGGCGCGTGAAGACAGCGAGGACGTCAGGCTGGAGGATGTCGCGCAGCCCGATGGTCCGCGCATAGCCCGACGCGAACGTCGTCTTGGCGTCGGCCAGGACCCGGGCGCGCATCCTGCCGATCGCCTCGCCACCCAGGCGGGCCAACGCGTTCGTCAGGAGGTATCCGCCGACGCTCCAGCTCAGTCCGAACTTGCGGTCGATGACGGTCGGGGAGAAGTCGAGCGAGCCGTAGATATAGACCTGCTTGTGGACCGTGGTCCCATACGGTGTGTAAGACGCGAGCGGCGGCTGCGCGCGTTCCATCGCCGTGAGGATGTCGCCGGCCAGCGAGCCGCCGCCGACGGCATCGAAGGCCAGGGTCGCTCCCGTTTCCCGGATGGCCTCGGTCAGCCGGTCGGCGAAGTCCGGCTGTGAGGAGTCGACAACATGAGCCGCGCCGAGGTCTCGCAGTGCCTCGGCCTGCTCGGCCCGGCGCACGATATTGACCAGACCGATGCCGTCGGTGGCACAGATCCGCACGAGCATCTGCCCGAGGTTGGACGCCGCGGCGGTGTGAACGAGGGCGTGATGGCCCTCAGCGCGCATCGTCTCGACCATCGAGAGAGCGGTAAGCGGGTTGATGAACAGCGCCGCTCCCTCGGCGGTGCTGACGTCGTCAGGCAGTTCGACGACGGCTGCCGCGTCGGCCACGCGGTAGTCGGCCCACATCGACCCGCCGAACAGCGCGACGCGACGGCCGATCAGCGTGGCCGCATCCGGGCCCGCCGCGATCACGGTGCCTGCGCCTTCGTTACCCACCGGCAGCGGCTTGTCCAGGCGGTCGCGATACAGCGGGAGCGCCGCTTCCGGGACGGTGCCCACGAGGTCCGCCCCGTCGGCCCGGAGGGCGCCGGGGGCGACCGCCCCCAGCAGCACGCCGAGATCCGAGGGATTGATCGGCGAGGCCTCGACGGCCACGACCACCTCGCTGCCGCGAGGCTCAGCGACATCGCGCTCGGCCAACTCCAGCCGCAGTTCGCCGCTGGAGGAGATGGTCGATCGCACACTGCGCCCGCGGGCGGGAGTCACGTCACGAGACGAGATGAAGGCCTTTCGAGTCGGAGAACGCAGCCTATCGAGCGAGCGATGGTGGTCATCTCGAGAGGCGATCTGCGCTTGGGTGCAGAAGCGGCACGCTCGGCGACCAGCCGCTGCGCAGGATCGCGATCAGTGACGGAGGCGTGATCACTGTCGCGCGGCCCTGCCTCGGCCGGCGGCGGCCAATGCGGTAGCCGCCCGGTGACCACGCCAACAGCTGCCGCGCCAGGACGAGATATGGCCCGCCTGCTTCGAGCACGAACGTGCCATCGGGGAGCTCGCTGTACCTCGCCTCGTGATGCCGACGTCCTCGCCTCCCGGCGGCGAGGCGCTCCCCGTGGAGCTGCACGTCGATCGCGTCGGCTCCGATCTGGCCCGGGTGCAGCCCCAACCAGAGGTCACTGAAGCGGTTGTAGTCGCTCCTTCGGCATTCTGCGCACGGTCGGTGCCCGGCTGCCAGCGCCGTGACCTCGTCAAGGAAGAACAGTTCCGTGAACCGGCCTGGCGCCATCAGCGGTGAGCGCCGGCGGCCGCGGAAGCAGAGCCGACACGCGATCCACCGCTTGGTGGCGTAGCCCCGCAGGATCTCGCCTTGCGCATTGTGCAGGCATCCGCGGTTGCCATAGACGAGCCCTCGCTCCGGAGTGGCGATCAGCTCGCCCAACGGGGTAACGCGGTTCCGTAGCGCCACGCACCCAGGCTAAAGAACCGCGAACGCGCGCACCAACAGAGCTCTCGACCGTGGGCACTCGCGCTCTAACGTCAGCTCAACTTGAATATGAAGTCGTACTCCGTGCCGCCGTTGCGGGACAGCAGCGTCATCTCTCCGCGGCTGTTCCGGTAGGCACCGGTGCCGCCGGTGATGGACAGCGTGCTGTTACGCGTGTCGTAGTAGGGGCCCTGGACCGTGATCTGGCCGGCCTTGAGGAACGTCGTCCACAGGCACTCCCAGATCCCCTGAGCCGGCGCGACTCGGACGCAGAAGCCCTCGTCGTGCCCGACCTGCTTGGTGTTTGCGACGTTAAACACGGGATTGTTGAACGTGAGGATGTTCCCCTTCACGTCCTTGCCGCCGCCAGTCGGGATCTCGGTGTCGGTGATCGCGTGTTCGATCACGTGAACCGTCGTTCCGGCATTGCCGGCTCGAAGCGGCTTTGCGGAGCTGGTCCCGGCGGCGACCGCGCCGGCGATTAGTGCCGTCGTTGCGGCCAACGCGAACGTGCGCCGGCCTGGCTTGCTGCGCTGCATGCGTCCCCCTCCTCACGGCGGACTCCGATACGGGCGGCGATCCTACGCCGTCACCCGACGGACGTCCAGCAAGCCGTCAGGCAGCGCCGCCGACCATCGGCTCGTCGACCGATGACTTTGGCGCAGCTGCCCGGTCCTATCGTTGGCTATAACCGACGACGCCCGGGTTCGGCCACGGCGTCTACTGCGCAGAAAGGAGCTTCGTGATGGCTCGTCCCGTGGTGCACTTCGAGGTGATCGGCAAGGATCCGGATCAGCTGCGTCGGTACTACCGTGATTTGTTCGGCTGGACCTTCGACACGCCTTCGCCCGTAGCGAAAGAGGTCTCCGATTCGGACAGCTACGGGTTTAGTGAGCTCCTCACCGCGGATGACGGAACGGGCATCCGCGGGGGCATCGGAGGGGGCGTGGACTATTCCAGTCACGCGATCTTCTACATTGGCGTTCAGGATGTCGAGGCCGCGCTTCAGCGCGCTGAAAGCCTGGGCGGGACTCGTGTGATGGGTCCGGCCACATCGCCAAATGGGCTCATCGTCGGCCATTTCAAGGACCCCGAGGGCACGCTGATCGGAGTCGCAGGAGTCGGTTGATTCCCGCAGCCGCTCGGATGGGGCTCACCTAAACCGACGCCTGCGTTCTCGACAGCATCCACGGTGTGGGTTTGCTTGCGCCCATGCGCGAAGTCATCAGCACGGCGAATGCTCGCCGCTCGCCGCTGTTCAGCCAGGCGGTGAAAACCGGGCAGTACGTCTACGTCTCCGGCTTGGTCGGCGTCGAAATCCCCGATGTCCTCGTCTCGATCCGGATGACTGCGTTCGTCGGCTAGCAACGCGTTGATATTACTACGAGGCATCGTATTATGGTGCATAGGATCCCGACCGAGCGTCCCCACCGACCCACCGATTGGCCCAGGGAGTTGCGCCAGCGGGTACCTGGGCGTCAGAATTGTGTGCCACGGCGGGCGTGATCGACGTTCCGGCGTGGCCATGAGTTGCCCGTAAAGCCCGGATCGGGGGACGACGATCAAGTACGTCAGCGGCGCGGTCCTGTCCGTCGCGCTAATAGCCGTTCTCGCGCAGCCGGCGCCAGCCTCGGCGCACCTACGCTCGGGCGTGATCGCGGTCGACTACCGCGCCAGTGTTCTGCGCCCGGTCACGGCCGCCTACTCGGCTCAGATCTACCAGAGCGACCATGGCCTCAGCCTCACGCTCAGACCGGCGCACACCGTGGTCGTCCTCGGATACCTCGGCGAACCGGTGCTCCGGCTCGATCGAGCCGGGTTGGCGATCAACGCCGCCTCCCCGACAGCTCGCGATCTTGGTCTGGTTGGCAAGGCCAATGCGGTCGATGCGGCGAACCCGCGCTGGCTGATGCACTCCGGCCGACGCTCCGTAACCTGGCACGACGCGCGCACGCAGAGACTCCCGCCCGGCGTCGACCAGGGACGGTGGGGCGTGCCGCTCATCGTCGACGGGCGCAGCACGCGGCTCGAGGGCGAACTCCAGCGGTTCCCGGCTCCCGCCCTGTGGGTATGGTCGGCGGCGCTAGCCTGCATGCTCGCGCCGGCCGGCTGGGCGCTGGCGTGGCGCGGCCGCCGGCACGCGCACGTCGCGATGATTGCGTTCGCCGTCGTTGCCGCAAGCGCGCTCGTCGTAATCGAGGTCGCGTTCGGGCTCGACGCATACGCTTCGCCCGGCAAATGGATCGAGGGATTCGATGTGATCGCGCTGCTCGCCGTCGGGCTAGCCGTGCTGCTTCGCGGCCGGGAGAACCTCCAGGTCGTCGCCGCAAGCGGGATCGGGCTGATTGCCCTCAGCGTCGGTCTACTTAACGGTGCGGTCTTCCTTCACCCAATCGCGCTGGCCATCCTGCCCAGCACAGTCATGCGCGCCCTCGTCGTCGCCGCGATCGGGGCCGGCACCACCGCCATCGTGTTGGGTGCGCGGGTGTACGCCGATACCTTGAGCTCGCCCGCCCACCTCACGCTCTCCCCCGACCCACCCACACCAAGCGATTTGATGTTCTGAGCCAGTCGCTGTGCTGCGCCGTCGCGGAGCCGAAGTCAGCCTGCGAGCAGTTCCTTGAAGGCGGGGTCCTGACGAATCGGATCGAGGTCGGAATCGCCTTCAAGGAATGGGCGGGTCCGCTCCGAGAGTTCGATCGCGCGCCGAAGGTGGGCGATGGCCTGATCCTTCTGGCCGGCGCGGCTTTCGCAGCAAGCGACGTTATAGAACAGGTCGGCGTACGGTGGGTCGCCCGCCAGCAGCTCGCGTCCTCGCTCCGCTGCCTGAGCGTAATCGCCCGCCTCGTAGAGTGGTCGCACCGGCGCAAACAGCTCCCAGCCCCCAGGCTCGTACGGCTCCCCCGCAACACCGCCAACCGCGATGATCGTCGTCCCGGGCTCCTTTCCGAACGCCGTACGTTTGACGCCCGGGCGCACAAACACGAACGTCCCAGCGGCCGCGTCGAACTGCTCACCGTCGACCTCGAAGGATGCGCGCCCGCGTAGCACGAGATACAGCTCCTCCTGGGAATCGGGCTCGGACTCGTCGTGCTCGTTGATGACCCGAGCTCCCGCCTCAGGGGCTATCCAAGCGTTGACACCGAAAGCCGTGATGCCGAAGTGGTGGCGCACGGCGCGCATCGGCGCACGGCCGTCGTCCAGCTCCAAGATCTCGTCGACATGTGCCACCGCGTAACCATCCATACGCATCCCTTTCCCTCCCGTTGTCAACCGCGCAGTCTGACACGCCAGGGAAAGAGTCCAGCATTAGGTCGGACCACGATACGTCGCTTGACAACATGTCGTTAAAGGACATATAGTCAGATCTCGTGGAACTCCGACCGCCGAGCTACTTCGCGCTCGCGTGCCTGATCGACGGGCCGCTGCACGGCTACGCGATCATGCGCCGCGCCCGCGAGCTATCGGACGGTCGCGTGCGCCTGTCGACCGGCACGCTCTACGCGCTGCTCGAACGAGCGATCGGCGAGGAGCTCGTGACCGCCGGCGAGCCGTACGTGCAGAGCGGCCGTCAGCGACGCGACTACGCGCTCACACCGGCTGGGCGCCTGGCGCTCGAGCTCGAGACCGAGCGAATGGCGAGTGCGGCTCGCGTAGTGTCGGCGAGGCTGCGTGCGAGCGCGCGGGCGGCGTCGGCATGATGCGCAGCGGGCTCGCGCGCGCGGCGCTGCGGTGCTATCCGCCGGTCACGCGTAGGGCGCGCGGGGCAGAGATGCTCGACACGCTGCTGGAAGCCTCGAGTGATCGGCCCGCAGTGTTCGTGTGGAATGTCGTGTCGCTCCTCGCCGCGGGTTTGGGTGAGCGCGCGCGGGCCAGCGCCCGGGTAAGCGTCGGTCGGACGATCGCAGAAGCGGCGAAGCTCGCATCGATCCTCTATGCGTGCCTGTGGCTCACGGCGGATTTGGCGGTGTTGATCGAGCGACGCGGATGGCATCACGCGGTCTTGTTGTACATGGTTGGGCTGCTGATCATCCTGTTGGCGTGGTCGCAGGGGCGCCAGCGCCTCGCAGGCGTGATCGGCCTCGCCTGCACCGCGGCAGTGGGGCTCGTCGTTACGCGCCAGCCAGATCTCCTGCTCCCCGTGTCGATCGTGCAACCGATCCTCCCGGCATTGGGATATCTGATCATGGCGATCGCTCCGACACGCGAGCGTCCGAGCCCAGGCGCAGTCGGTGCACTCGGCGCGCTCGTTGTCGTGAGTGTCGTCGTGCCCGGCACGAATGCCATCGCGTTCGGCCAGCTCATCGTGCTCGCCACCGCCTCGATCGCCGGGCTCGCGGTATTTGCCGTGCAGCCACGATTGGCGATCGCGGCCGCGATCATCTGGACGGCGATCGGCCTCGGGATGATCGCATTCGCCAGCACACAGCCGGCGCCATGGAAGCTTCTGGTCGCGACCGCCCCGGCCGTGCTCGCGGCGACGGCTGCCCGCGCACGCGTGATTCGTCGCAAGGCTATCTGAACACCATCGACGTCCGATGTGGCTCCTCACCGCGCAACGATCAACCAGCCGCGGCCAGGGCCTCATTTGGCCTCTGATCGTCGTTTTGATCGCGTCCTTGGCGATCAGCGCTTGCGGATCCTCGTCCAGCTCGCCAAACACAAACGCGTCCAACAGCCCCGCGGCTGCGGCGTTCAGGTACGGGTCGTGCATGCGCAAGCACGGGCTTGCGGGCTACCCCGACCCACAAGTGACGACCAACCCCAACGGCAGCGTCGCGACGGCAGTCGCAGGCCCAGCGAACGCAAGCGCGGCGCCGGCTTTCCGCTCCGCGCAGAAGGCATGCAGCGGGATCCTGCTCGCGCAGAGCGCGAACAACGGATCCAGCGGACCGTCCAGACAGGACTTCCTGGCCTTCGCGCACTGCCTGCACACTCACGGCATCCTGGACTTCCCGGACCCCAACACCCAAGGCGAGATAACGGGACAAATGATCGACGCCTCCGGAGTCGACCTCAAGGCACCTTCCTTCATGACCGCAGCCGACGCCTGCGTCGGCGTCACGCACGGAACCATGACCCGCGCCGGCGTGGCACGGTTCATCAACCGATCCCATTGAACGCGTCCGGCGGTGGAACGGTGACGACATTCGCTAGTGACTCGCGCGAAGGGGACGGATGCTTCGTCGCCTACGCCGCTCACGAGCTGCGCGGCGAGATCGCCCTCCAGCGGGTGCTCGCGGAGACCGCGCTCGCCGACCCCAACGCCGGCCTGGCCGCGATGCGAGAGATGGGCAAGGGCGTTGTTGCAGCCTGCGAGCGGCAGACACGATTGCTCGAGGCGCTGCTCACCCTCGTCCGCAGCGAGTACGGAGACCTGCGACGGGAGCCAGTCGACCTCGCCGCGACCGCCACCAAAGTCCTGCGGGCGCACGATCATCGCCAACTCAGGAGCACCACGGCGCTCGCGCCCGCCCGAACAACTGGCGACCCGCTGCTGGTCGAGCGCCTCGTCACGAACCTGATAGAGAACGCCGTCCGTCACAACATGCCGGACGGCCGGCTCGACCTCGCCACGTACACCACTGCCGGCCACGCGACCGTCATGATCGCGAACACCGGGCCCGTGATCCCGACCGGCGAACTCCCCCGGCTGTTCCAACCCTTCCAGCGACGCAGCTCTGCGGACGGCCCCTCTGCCGATGGAGCCGGGCTCGGGCTCGCGATCGTGCAAGCGATCGCCGACGCCCACGGTGCCATGGTCAACGCCGCAGCCCGAACCGGGGGCGGCCTCAGAATCGAGATCAGCTTCCCGTGACTGTGGACCGATTCGGCCTGGCTCAGCTCCGGGGGCGATCCGAGATCGCAGCCGCCCTTGCGTACGCCGGGCGGGCCTCGGCGCGCTGCACGTAGGCCTCGACGGCCGGCCACGGCTCCAGCAGTCCTCGTGTGTTGGCTCCCTGAAGCACGCTTGCGCACATCACATCGGCAACGCTGAAGCGATCGTCGACGAGCCAGTCACGCTCGGCGAGCACCGACTGCATCGCGGCCGCCGCCTCGGCGAAGCGGTCATGCGCCGGGGAGTCGACGACCCCGTCGCCGAGCTCGCGAATCCAGCGAAACAGCGGCCCCTCGAGCTCCGAGATCGCGAACACGACCCACTGGTACGCGAGGCCTCGCCCGGTCGAGCCAACCGGACCAATCAACCCCGCGTCCGGGTTTAGATCGGCCAGCTGAAGGCAAATCGCCGCGGACTCGAACATCGTCGCACCGTCGCCGAGCTCGAGCGCTGGGACGCGCCCCAGCGGATGACGCAGCAGGTGCTCCTCAGATCGCCGCTGCGCTCCCTTGATCTCGGTCAAGTCATACGGCGCGCCGATCTCCTCAAGCAACCACAGCACACGACTCGACCGAGTCCGCGGCATGTAATAGAGCCGCGGTGGGGTCATCTACAACAGCCTACCGACAGCGCCAGCCCGCCAGAGACCCACGCGACCGTTCGCCGCGCTGGTCAGCGTGCCCGCGGCTCGTGCAACCGCCAGGTTGCGATATCGTGGCGGTATGCCGACACTGGTCTTTGTCCATGGCGCCTGCGTGCGGGACGCAGCGTGGTGGTGGAGCAAAATGACCAAGCCGCTCGCCGATCGCGGAATCGCCACCGCCGCCGTGCCACTCCCGAGCTGCGGCGAAGCGGGCGAGACGCTCGGCGCTCTCCATGACGATGTCGACGCTTGCCGCCAAGCGATCGCCGAGGCCGACGGGCCCGTCGTCCTGTGCGGCCACTCCTACGGAGGCGTGATCATCACCGAAGCCGGGGCGGACGACCGGGTCACCCGGCTGATGTACCTGACCTCGGTGATGCCAGACACCGGGCAGTCCCAAGCCGATCTCATCGGCTCCGAGCCCGCCCCGTGGCTAGTGCCGAGCGACGACGGCACCGTCGGCGTCGACCCCGACATGGTCCGGAAGTACTTCCTGCAGGACTGCGACGAGGTGACGACCGAGCAAGCGCTGAGCCGCCTGACTCGGCAGTCGCTCACGCCGTTCACGCAGCCACCTCGCCAGATCGCCTGGAAGCAAAAGCCGACCACATACGTGGTCTGCACCGAGGATCTCGCGACCCCCGCCGAGGTGCAGCGCCGACGCGTCAGACCCGGCGCCCGTGTCGTCGAGTTTGAGGCCGGGCATCACCCGTTCCTCTCGCGCCCGGATGCGTTCGCGCAGACAATCGCGGCCGAGATCGACCTGGCCGGGTCGCCCTCCGCGTAGTTTCGAGCGAGCCGAATCCGGTGGCCTACGGATGTGGCTGCCGCTGCAGGGTGCGATGGTGCTGTCGCCATGGCCGAGCTTGCAGTGGTCCGAACGCGGTCTTCGAGGCGCAGTCGCTTTCGGTGGGTGTGGTTGGTGCTTGGCGCGCTCGTGACGGCGGTCGGCGTCGGTGTTCTGATCGACCGATTGCTAATCGCGCCTGACGCGGCGGGCCCGCAGCAGATCTTGGAAGCGCTCGTGAGCGGTCCGCAGCGCGTCGCGCCGGGGGCTACCGCGTATGTGAGCGGGCCCAACGGGACCTGGGTCGGTGCCGCGGGCATCGCGAACGTCAAGACCGGCGAGCCGATGCAGGCGGATGCGCGCCTGCGCATCCAAAGCAACAGCAAGACGTGGCTCCTGACGGTCGCGCTGCAACTCGCCGGGGAGGGGAAGCTAAGTCTTTCCGACACCGTGTCGCACTGGCTCCCAGGGCTGCTTCCATACGGCAATCAGATCACTCTGCTCGCACTCATGACCGACACGAGCGGCCTGATCGACGACAACGACATCACGCGCTCAGCATCCGCGGGCAAGACAATGCTGGCGCGCATAAAGGACCCCAAGCTGCGCGCGCAACCCGTCGCAACCGCAGCACGACTGCACGCAAGCCCCGCCACGCCGGCGTCGCCGATGTTGTTCATCCGCCTGGCGGCCTGGCAGCCGCTCCTGTTCGCGCCCGGTACGCGCTACCACCACTCCAACATCGGCTGGAACATCGCCGGCCTCATCGTCGAGCGTGCGGCCGGTCAGTCCCTGCCCGTCCTATACCGCGAGCGCATCTTCAACCCGCTCGGCCTCGCGCACACGGCGTACGCGCCGCAAGGTCCGATTCCGGGGCCGCACGCCGAGGGCTACTCGATCGCCCGCAACGGCACCCTGACCGACGCCACCGCCTGGACGTACGGCAAAGGCGCCGACGGCGCGATCGTCACCGACGCCACAGACGAAGCCACCTTTCTGCGCGCGCTCATCGACGACAAGCTGCACGTTCGCGACGCGTTTCTCTTCTTCGTTCACCCCACTGGGTGGACTCCCGCCAAGGGCGGCTGCCCTGGCAACCCGATCGAAGGGATCGGCACCGGCTCCGCGAGCCGCAGCTACGTCTACTTCGCCACCACCGGCAATCGCGTCGCCGTGCTCCTCCTCAACGGTGACCGCGCAGCCACCGGCGCGGATGACCCCAAGGCCGAGGCCGCAGCGGCCAGCCTCTACTGCGGCTCCTGACCGCGCGGGCAGAACAGAAACCGGAGCCGACGGTGCCCGATAGGGTGATGCCGTCTTGGGTCGCTACGACAACTTCTTCATCGCCAGCGCCGGGGCGTCCGCTGCCATCTTGGGATTGCTGGTCGTCGCCGTATCGGTCGTCAACGCGGATGACGACGACTCCACGACTCGGGAGTTGCGAACTGTGTTGGCCGGTAGCGCGTTTGTTGTCCTGGTAGACATCTTCTTCGTCTCGCTCGTCGCCCTGACTGGGGGCCCAGTCGTCTTTGGGCTATCAAGCATCGCAATGGCAGCCATCGGCCTGCTGGCCACCAGGCGGCTCATACCAAGGGCAAGGCGCGCTGGAAATTTCGCTCGCAGCTCTCGGCGCCGAACGCTGAATATCACCTTCGCGGCGATTTCGGTTGGGGGCTACTCAGTGCAGCTCGGCCTCGCCGTAGCTCTCCTGACGAACACCCGGAGTGCCGCCCTGCAACGTGCATTGGTCCTCGTCATTGTGGTTTTTTATGGCAGCGCCCTTGCGCGGGCGTGGGAGGTCACCGGGATAACCCGGCGGGGATAACGGGCCGCGACAAAATTCCCAAACTGGTAGGGCGAGCCTTTACAGTCTGGGTTAGAGAGACGGGTTCGGGACCGCCCGCAATAGATATCCGAGGGGCTGCCGTGATTCGATCGCGCGTCCTCGATGACCGGGGGGCTTCACTGTGGACGGCGCTCGGGTTAGGTCGGCCTCCTCAGCTACGGCATGCCCAACGGCCAAGGAGTCGGAATGCAGCACACGAACCCGCAGAAGCTCGCTCGCATCGCGGGCTGGTTCTTCATCGCCACGATTGTCACTTCGATTCCAGCCGCGCTCCTGTATGGACCTGTGCTGCATCACCACAGCTACATCGTCG
>Ga0306920_100010788_pt1 | contig 12278 bp, 10 predicted proteins | sample flu12Cox44000170_FD_204666 | JGI IMG/M metagenome (GOLD analysis project Ga0306920, IMG submission 204666) | Lab enrichment of tropical soil microbial communities from Luquillo Experimental Forest, Puerto Rico - flux4day.12C.oxic.44.000.170 (v2)... | ecosystem: Environmental > Terrestrial >...
CGACCGGGGGTTCCGCCATGAAAGGCACCCGCCGCGCCGCCATCAGTCGGCCGCGGGTTGTGCGCCGTTGTTCGAAAGGGCCCACCACCTGCGCACTGGGCGAACGCCCGATTGGAGACGGATGCGCCTGTTAGGCATAACGCGTCAATCTGTGTATCAATCAACGCTATTTCTTTGAGTGCAGTCTTGTTGTTTTGCGCTGCGTCAACTGAGTTGGCGTCGCGGCGACGTTCCAGCTACTTCACGCCATGTCGACGCCTGAGATCTCTTCGCAGATGGTCAGCAGCCTGCCCTGGAAAGCGATATCGCTGGCCTGCCGGTTCGGGTGGCGTGGCTTCAGGTGAAAGAAGTAGCCGCCCGTGGTGCGCGCTGCGGGATCGTCGCTCGCGGCGCGCCCAGCAGCCCGCGATGCCGGTGATCGGCTTCCTCCACATCACATCGCCATGCCTCGACTTGGCCTGTCTCGCCGCGTGTGGCCGCGTTCAAGCAGGGCCTGAGCGCATGAGTCCCGCTTCGGCTGCGAGCGTGGTATCTTAAAGCCACCAGCCAGGTCCCGAGCCACCACCGCCGCCACCATCATGCCCTACCCTCACCGCCGTCGCCGCGGCCCCAAGCCCGACCGTCGCCGCGCCCTTGAGCTGCTCGCCGCGTCTCCTGAGGGCTGCACCGAAGCGCTGATGTTCGCGAATGGATTTACGGCCGAGCTGCTGATCGAGCTGGTGCGCGCTGGGCTCGCGTCCGCGCACGCCGAGCGCATGGCCACCGACGGCAAAATGACGGAGGTCGCGCGAGTGAAGATCAGCAAGGCTGGGTGGCAAGCGCTAGAGGGCGATGCGATTAACGGAAGAGCAAAATCAACATGAAGCGCCGCGCGTTCATCACGCTGCTCGGCGGGGCGGCGGCCGCGTGGCCGCTCGCGGCGCGTGCGCAGCAGTCGGCGAGGCTGCCGACCATCGGGTTTTTGGGTGCGAATACACCTTCCGCCCAGAGTCAATGGACCGCCGCCTTTGAGCGGCGTTTGCGCGAGCTTGGCTGGATCGAACGTCGCAATGTCGCGATCGAGTATCGCTGGGCAGAGTCACGCTTCGAACGTTCACCCGAGATCATCGCAGAATTTATTCGACTTAAGGTCGATGTAATTATTACGCACGGAACCGTAAACGTCGTGGCTGCGAAGGCGGCGACGTCGGTCATTCCGATCGTATTCGCATCGGCGGCGGATCCGGTCGGCAACAACCTTGTCGCTGGTCTGGCGCGACCGGGCGGCAACGTCACTGGCCTGTCGGCCCAGATACCCGATCTTGCTGGCAAGCGTCTCGAACTCTTGCGTGAAATTATCCCCGGTCTGCGCCGGTTGGCGATAATGGTGAATGGCGGCAACCCCGCCGCCATGCAGGACTTGCCCGAGGTTCAAGCAATCGCGGGCCCACTCGGCCTTGAGGTCATCACGCGCGACGTCCGGCGTGCGGAGGATATCGCGCCCGCGTTTGAGTCGCTCAAGGGCCGCGTAGAGGCACTCTATGTTCCGCCCGACCCGCTCTCCAACCGGGTTCGGTTCAACACTTTGGCGCTGAGCGCGCGATTGCCGACGATGCACGGTACTCGCGAGCAGGTCGACGCGGGAGGTCTGATGTCCTATGGGTCAAACCAGACGAACCTGTTCCGGCGCGCCGGTGACTATGTCGACAAAATTCTGCGCGGAGCGAAGCCCGGCGACATTCCGGTCGAGCAGCCGACCAAGTTCGATCTCATCCTCAATCTGACGGCCGCCAAGTTGCTCGGTCTTGAAATTCCTCCGACGTTGCTCGCCCGCGCCGATGAGGTGATCGAATGAGCAGCCGTCGCACGTTCATCACGCTGCTCGGCGGCGCGGCGGCCGCGTGGCCGCTGGCGGCGCGCGCGGCGAGGCTGCGGTAAATCTGCGGGAGGGGTCGCGATGCAGCAGATCGCGGACTGGCTCGAAAAACTCGGCTTATCCGAATACGCCCAGCGCTTTGCCGAGAACGATATCGATACCTCCGTCCTCCGTCATTTGACCGATCAGGACCTCAAAGAGCTTGGCGTCTCGCTCGGGCATCGGCGAAGGATGTTGGCAGCGATCGCGGAGCTTGCCAGTGCCGTTTCGGGATCGTCACAGCCTGCGTTGACCGAGCCGAAGCCCAAAGACACTGCCGAGTGCCGCCAAGTTACGGTGATGTTTTCGGACATGGTCGGTTCGACGGCACTCTCCGCCCGCATGGACCCGGAGGACCTGCGAGAGGTCATTTCGGCCTATCAGAAAAGTGTCGCCGAGACAGTGCGCCGCTTCGACGGGTTCGTGGCGAAATACATGGGCGACGGCGTGCTGATCTACTTCGGCTATCCTCATTCGCACGAGGACGACGCCGAGCGGGCGGTGCGGGCCGGGCTCGACATCATTGGCGCGGTTGCGCGGCTCGAGACACGCGCTTCCGAGCCGCTCAAGGTTCGCGCGGGGATTGCGACCGGACTCGTGGTGGTCGGCGATCTGATCGGGTCCGGCGAGGCGCAGGAGCGCGGCATCCTAGGCGAGACGCCGAACCTGGCGGCGCGCCTGCAAGGCATCGCCGAACCGAACCGCGTCGTCGTTGCCGAGAGCACGAGGAGGCTCCTCGGCACCCTGTTCGAGCTTGAAGACCTTGGCTCGCACAGTCTCAAGGGTCTCGCCGGACCGGTTCGGGCCTGGGCAGCAATCCGACCCAGTACGGTCGAGGGCCGCTTCGAGGCCCTGCATGGCCAGGGTCTGACCGCCTTGGTCGGGCGTGAGGAGGAGCTCGAGATGCTTCTCCGCCGCTGGCGGCGTGCCAAGGGCGGCGAAGGCCAGGTTGTCTTGGTTTCGGGGGAGGCCGGCATCGGCAAATCGCGGCTCGCCGCTGCGCTTCTGGAACGGCTCGCCGGCGAACCCCACACTCGCCTGCGCTACTTTTGCTCGCCGCAGCACACCGACAGCGCGTTCTATCCCATCATTGGTCAACTGGAGCGTGCTGCGGGCTTCACGCATCAGGATGACGCACGCGCGAAGCTCGACAAGCTCGATGCCGTGCTCGCACAGACTTCGACCTCAGATATGGATGCCGCACTCTTTGCCGAACTGCTGTCGCTTTCCAACGATGGCCGCTATCCTGCACTCGCGCTCATGCCGCAGCAGCGCCGACAGAGGACGCTGGAAGCCCTGACATCGCAACTTGCGGGACTGGCAAGCCGGCAACCCGTGCTCATGATCTTCGAGGATGCACATTGGATCGATCCGACGAGCCTCGAGGCGCTGAGCCGGATAATCGAGCGCATCCGCAGCACCCCAGCGCTGCTCATCGTCACTTTCCGGACCGAGTTCGCTCCACCCTGGATCGGGCAGGCGCATGTGACGAGCCTGACGCTCAATCGGCTCGGGGAGCGCGAGGTGGCCGCCATCGTCGGACACCTTGTGGGAAACAAACAGTTGGCGGCGGACGTGATGGCGGAGATCGTCGAGCGCACCGACGGTATTCCCCTGTTCGTGGAGGAGATGACGAAGGCGGTGCTGGAGGCGGAGAGCGAAGGCGCGGCCCGGCGCACGGTTGCCGCGGTTTCGTCCCCGGCCCTAGCGGTTCCCGCGAGCTTACACGCTTCTCTGATGGCGCGGCTCGACCGGCTCGGCTGGGCCAAGGAAGTGGCCCAGATCGGGGCAGTGATCGGGCGACAGTTTTCGCATGTTCTGCTGGCCTCGGTGGCGCGCGACACCGAGGCAGATCTGGAAGGGGCGCTCGATCGACTTATCAGAGCGGGGCTCTTATTCCGCCAAGGCATGCCCCCGCATGCGATCTATCTCTTCAAGCATGCGCTGGTGCAGGACGCGGCCTATGGCACTCTGCTGCGCGAGCCGCGTCGCGCACTTCACGCCCGTATCGCCGAAGCCCTTGAGAGCCAGTTCGCGGAGGTCGCCGAGAACCAGCCGGAACTTCTGGCGCATCACTACAGCCGCGCCGGAGAGCTCGAAAAGGCGTTTCATTTCTGGCTGCTCCTCGCCGACCGAGCCGGCGAACGCTTGGCGTTCGTCGAGTCGGTCGGCGCGCTCAATCTCGCGCTGGGCGAAGCGGAGCAGATCGCGGATCCGGCGCTTCGCGCGAGCTTCAAGCTCGAAGCACAACTGAAGCTCGGCCGCGCGCTGGTCTTCCAGAAAGGCCCGCAGTCGATCGAGGCAGAATTGGCGTTTACCGAGGCCCATCGGCTCGCAAAGGGAGCGAATGCCGGCCCGCAGCTCTTCCAGTCCGCCTGGGGCCTGTATGTGAATGCGGCGCGCAACCGTCAGTACGACAAGGCCAAAGTTCGGGGCGATGAGCTGCTCGCGATCAGCGAAAAGCTCGGTGATGAGGACCTCAAGTTCGAGGCCCTGCACCACCGCTGGGGCTTCGCATACTTCACAGGCCAGACCGCGGACATGCTGGCGCTCGCCGCCGAGGGGGTGAGACGCTACGAGCCCGCACGCCACCACCGGTTCTCGTACACCTTTGCCGGACACGATCCGGGCGTCTGCGCATATTGCATTCGTGCGATGGGCTTGAGCGTCGCAGGCGATACCGCGAAGATCAAGCCTGAGCTCGAGGCCGCCCTCGCACTCTCGGATCGCCTGCAGCACCCGATGTCGGTCTTGTTCGCGCGAGGCATCATGTGCAACACGCTCTATTTGACCCGCGAGCTCGACGCCTGCCGGGCATCGGCCAACGAAATGCTGCGCATCGCGACCAAATACGATCTGCCGATCTACGGGGCGATTGGATCGTTCTGGCTGGGCGCGACGCAGGCGATGCACGGCGACCTGGCCGGCGGACTGCGGCAGATGGAGCCGGGATTTGAGCCCCTGCACGGCATTGGTTTGTTTGCTTTGCTGCCCGCCGTGGTGATGGTTGATACGCTGGCGCGCGTCGGCCGCGACCGTGATGCGTTGGCGCTCATCGAGCGGCTGCTCGGCGAAATGAGCGACCCGCAAATGGGCATGTTCGTCTCCGAGCTGTGGCGCATCCGCGGCGAGCTAGTCGCGCGCGAGCGCGGCGGCGACACGGCGCTGGCGGAGCGTTCCTTGCAGTCGGCGTTGCGGATTGCGCGCAGGCAAGAGGCGACGCTCCTGCAATCGAGGGCGGCAATCGCACTCGCGAGGCACTTCGCCGAGCGCGGCCGCCGCGAGGAAGCGAGGACGGCGCTTGCCGATTCGGGCGTGAACGCTCTTGCTGACAGGGCGGCACCGGAGATCGTCGCCGCGGACAAATTATCCGCAGTGCTCGGCTGATGCGCGCCGCCCCGGTGGCTGGATGCTAAGCCAAAGTGGCAGTGAGATATGTATGGAGTGGGACGACTATCTCCGGCAACAGGCGGCCGCGTATCGACAACTTGCCGAAAAGCCAAGACCACCCTGGGTCAACCCTGCGGCGTCTTCGGCGGCAACTTGTGCGCCAGCTCGGGCCACTCGCTTTCGACCACGGCCCGCATTTCATCGGAGATATGGTCGATGTGCTCGATTTCGAGCATGTACTTATGCAGCCGTTCTAGATCGACCGGCATCATGACCTTGCCGCCGACGATGCGAGGCTTATAGACGCGGCGTTTTTTAGTCATTGCCGGCTGCTGTCATGGATCACGTGAGCGAAGGCAGTGTAGGTCGGAGGTCCACTTTCGGGGGCAAACCGAAAAACATTGCTTCATCTGACCTTACCGCTTTTACCCCCGAACGGTTGGAGGCGTGGTATCATCCCCCATTGCATGAATGACCCCCAACCGGAGGGTCACATGGCAAGCTACATCGGACGACGAAAATTCTTAGCCACGCTCGGCGGCGCTGCAGCCGGTTGGCCATTGGCGGCGCGCGCGCAGCAGCGCGAGAAAATGCGGCGCATTGGCGTGCTCGTGAACCTGCCCACGGACGATCCGGAATCGCAAGCCCGCGTCGGCGCGTTCCTGCAGGGATTGCAGGAGTTTGGCTGGGCCATCGGCCGCAACATGCGCATCGAGTATCGCTGGGCAACCGACGTGGGCAGCATTTCCAGATACGCGGCGGAACTGGTCGCGCTTGCGCCGGACGTCATCCTGGCCAACGCCAATCCGAGCGTCGAGGCGCTGCAACGGGCGACCCGCACCCGGCCGATCGTGTTCGTCGCGGTCACCGAACCGGTTGGCTCCGGCGTGGTCGAAAGCATGGCGCGACCGGGCGGCAACGCTACCGGTTTTGCCTCGGCCGAGTTCGGCATGAGCGCGAAGTGGCTGGAATTGCTCAAGGAGATCGCGCCCCGCGTGACGCGAGCGGCAGTGCTTCAGGATCCAGGGTCTGGAGGCGCCGCCCAGTTTGCCGCAATCCAGAGCGTCGCGGGCTCGCATGGGGTGGCCTTGAGTTCGCTTGGCGTACGGGACCGCGATGGGATCGAACGCGCGATCTCTGCCTTTGCGAGCGCCGCGGATAGCGGCCTGATCGTCGCCAGGAGCGCGCTGATGATCACTCATCGCGACCTGATCATCAAACTGGCGGCCCAGTATCGGCTGCCGACGGTCTATCCCTTGCGCTTCTTCGTCATCGCCGGCGGCCTGATCTCCTATGGGCCTGATATCGTCGATCAGTATCGCCGTGCCGCCGGGTACGTTGATCGCATCCTTAAAGGCGAGAAACCGGCCGAACTGCCGGTGCAGGCGCCGACCAAATACGAGTTAGTCATCAATCTCAAAACCGCGAAGGCTCTCGGCCTCGAAATCCCGACGACATTGCTCGCCCGCGCCGACGAGGTGATCGAGTGATGTGAAGCGAGAGGGAGGTTCGAAATGAAACTTCCCCGCCGAAATTTTCTGCATCTGGCCGCCGGCGCTGGCGCGCTGCCGGCACTGTCGCGCTTCGCGTGGGCGCAAGCCTATCCAACGCGTCCGATTACGCTGATCGTGCCATACCCGCCCGGCGGTGGTGCGGACGCGATGGGCCGAATGGTTGCGCAGAAACTCTCGCCTGCCCTTAACCAACAGGTCATCATCGAGAACCGCCCTGGCGCAGGCGCCGTTATCGGTACGCGCGCCGCCGCCAAGTCCGCGCCCGACGGCTACACGCTGGTTATGATGCTCACAGGCGTGAGCCTGCCCATGCATGCCGGCTATGACGTGAATAAGGATTTTGCGCCCGTTGGGCTGATCGCGTCCACGCCGATCGTGGTGATGGCCCATCCTTCATTACCGGTTAAGTCCCTCGCCGATGTGATCGCTCTAGCGAAAAAGGAGCCCAGTAAGCTCACGGCAGGCACGCCGCCCCCGCCGACCATCAACTATTTTGCCGCCGAGCTATTCAAGTCGATGACCGGCGCCGAGATCACGATCGTGTTGTACAAGGGCACGGGGCCACTCACCAATGATCTCGTCGGTGGCCATGTGGCGCTTGCTTTCAATACGATACCGGCGGCGCGCAGCAACATCGAGGCGGGAAATGTGCACGCCATAGCGGTGGCAGCTCACGCGCGCTCGGCTGCCCTTCCCGATGTTCCTACGGCCGCCGAGTCCGGGCTGCCGGGTTTCGAGGCGACGTTTTATTATGGACTGTCGGCGCCTGCTGGAACGCCGCGCCCCATCATCGAGCGGCTCAACAGGGAGCTTCGCTCGATGATAGAATCCGAAAAAACGACAAAACGGATTGTTGCGGACGGCGGTGATCCAATCGCCAGCACGCCGGAAGAATATGCAGCTAACGTCGAGCGCGAAGAGGGTAAGTGGGCGGCGCTAATCAAGAAGCTCGGCCTGAAGATTTGAGTAAAACGCGGCGATGGGTGACTGCTGACCCGATCCCAAGACCTGCTATAGTTGATGTCCATAAGATTTGGCCTTGCGGGTAAGCCCCCATGAAGCGTCGCGCGTTCATCACGCTTCTCGGCGGCGTGGCTGCGTGGCCGCCCGCGGCGCGCGCGCAGCAGCCGGCGATGCCCCTCGTCGCGCCTTTGTTTAGGCACCATCGAGGCTGCCCTCGGAACTGACCGTGACTCCGCTCGAAGTCCTGCGGCGCTATCAGGCGCACGACTACACCCTTCTCGGCGTGCTCGCCAGCCGTGCGCGAGCCATTCCCGAGCATAGCTTCATGGAATTCGGTGATGCTCGGCTCACCTATTCGCAGACGCTTGCGCGCGTGCACGAGGCTATGGCGCTGCTTGCCGCAAAAGGCGTCAAGCCGGGCGACCGCGTCGCCGTGATGTCGCACAACCATCCGGCAACCGTCATCCTCTTCGTCGCGTTGGCATCGATCGGCGCGATCATGGTGGGCCTGAATCCAGATTTCGGCGAGAAGGAGGCGCGTTACGTCCTGGATCATTCCCAGTCGAGCGGCATCATCTGCTCCCCCGCCGCCTTGCCTACGGCTGAGGCCGTCGTGGGCACGCTGCCGGCGCGGCCCTGGATCATGACTAACACGGCGAATTTTGCCGCACTTGGCAAGCAACACTCAGCGCCAGTTCCGATCGGCCGCGCGGACGATGCCTGCATCATCATCTACACCTCCGGCACGACAGGATACCCCAAAGGCGTGATACACAGCCAAAACAGCGTTGTGCTCGCCGGTGAGGGTTTCGTGCGCCGCATGCACCTCCAGCCCGAAGAGCGGCTGCTCTGCATTCTACCGATGTTCCATGTGAATGCGATCTTCTATTCGCTATTCGGGACGATCGCCGCCGGCGCGACGCTGCTACTTGAAGAAAAATTCTCCGCATCGAATTTCTGGAAGACCGTCGCGGCGCGCAAAGCGACCGAAACGAACACGATCGCAGTGGTGATGAATATCCTGATGCGCCGCTCGCGCGAAGAGTTCGTGGCGGGGCATACGCTCAGAAAAATCTACGGCGCGCCGTTCTCGCCTGAAATCTATCATGTCTACGAAGAGGAATTCGGTGTGCCGCATCTCATCGAAGGCTATGGCATGTCGGAGGTCCCCGGCGCGTGCAGCAACCCGTTCGACGGCGAAAGGCGCAAGGGCGCGATGGGCAAGCCGAGCCTGCACCCGGACCCGACCGTGAACCTCGCCGAAGTAAGAATAGTCGATGATGATTCCAACGAAGTCCCGGTCGGCACTACCGGCGAGATCGTGGTGCGCACGCCGACGATCATGAAGGGTTACTACCGCGATCCTGAAGCCACCGCGGCCGCGTTCCGCAACGGCTTTTTCCTGACCGGCGACTTGGGATGGATGGATGCCGACGGCTACCTCTGGTTCGTCGCACGCAAGAAGGATGTCATTCGGCGGCGCGGGGAGAACATCTCTGGCGCAGAGATCGACTTGGTTGCGGGGGATCATCCCGAGGTCGTTGAGGCCGCCGCGATCGGCGTACCCGCCGAGTTGGGCGAAGACGAAGTGTTGCTGGCGGTGGTGAAAAAAACGGGCAGCACGTTAACCGAGCACGCGCTCGCCCAATGGTGCCGCGCGCGGCTCGCGCCCTTCAAGGTGCCGCGCTATGTGCTGTTCGTCGATGCGCTGCCGCACACGCCGACCCATCGCATCGCGAAGTTCGAAATGCGCAAGGATCCGACACTGAAACTGCGCGCGGTGGATCTCGCGCAATGATCGAGCATTAAGAAGATGAAAGGAGCTGCCGTGGCCCGTGAACATCAACCGATCCGCAGCGACCTGGGTTGGAGCACAACCGATCGAATCACCGTGCGTGGCCTCGATCTGGCGAACGAAATCATCGGCCATTTCAACCTGGGCGACATGGCTTTCCTCGAGTTCACGGGGCGCAAGCCGACACCGGCGGAGTCGAAGCTCTTCAATGCGGTCACCGTAACCCTTGTCGAGCATGGCATAACGCCGAGTTCGATCGCCGCGCGCATGACCATCGCCGGCGCACCGGAGGCGCTGCAGGCCGCCGTTGCGGCCGGCCTGTGCGGCCTGGGCAGCGTGTTCGTCGGTAGCATGGAACATGCGGCGGTCATGCTCGAGCAGGCACTTCCCTATGGCACTGATCACTCCAGGGCGGACCTCGTCCAGCTCGCCGCGGAGATCGTCGACCGCTATCGTGCCGAAAAGCGCATCATTCCCGGCATTGGCCATCCAATCCACAAGCCGGTCGATCCGCGCGTGCTGCGCCTTTTTGCGATCGCCGCAGAGACCGGATTCAACGGCCGCTACGTCGATCTGATGAAGTGCATTCATGCGCGCGCAGAAGCTGCGTCGGGCCGCATGATGCCGATAAATGCGACTGGCGCAATCGGCGCGCTTGCCTGCGAGTTGGGCTTCCCGCCGCGCAGCGTGCGTGGTCTTGGCGTACTCGGGCGCGCGATCGGGCTGGTCGGCCATATCATGGAAGAGTGGGAACAACCGATGGCGGTGGAAATCTGGCGCCGTGTCGATGAGGAAGTGAGCGAAGCGGCGCGGAAGAAACGCAGCGCCTGGGATCGAAAGCGCTAAGCCTCCAGGCATTAGGTTTGACGATCAATCGCGATTTTTTTGCTACGCGCCGACGAGTTGATCGACCAAGCATTTTGCTGCACTGCATGAGTCCGGTCCTGGCACAAAGCGACATACCCGTCCCGTCGGGCGATGTCCGCTTCCCGCACGATCCTGCCCGCATCATCCACGATGCAGACGCTCGTTTCCTTGACCGACACATCGAGTCCAGCAAAATAGGCCATGCTGCGCTTCTCCTTCTGATGCTTGAGGCCGCGGATGCGGACCTCGTTTCACCATCAGCCTGAAGCGCAGCACGCTAATTTTCAGCTATCCACAAGCTGGTAGGCCGATTACCCCATCTTTCGGGGGCAAATCGGAAAACATTTACTCGTTCAGAACTTACCGCTTCTGAACCCGAAGCCGGCGACAGAGTTGGAAGCAACCAGCATCCTGCCCCTCCTTGAACGTGAAGACTGCACGCCTATGGCGTGCTATCGTTCCCCTTACGCACCTCGCACGGGAGGGGCGTATGACAGTCACCATCGGACGGCGGGAATTGCTGGCTGCACTCGGCGGCGCGTTATGTGCGTGGCCGCTCGCGGCGCGCGCGCAGCAGGCGGCGATGCCGGTGGTCGGGTTCCTCGCCCCCGTATCGCAGAACGAAGAACTTCTGCGCGGATTCCGGCAGGGCCTCAAACAGTCGGGCTTTGTCGAGGGGGAGAACGTGTCAATCTTGTACCGCTCCGCCGAGAATCAAATTGATCGATCGCCGACTCTAGCTGACGATCTGGCTCGCCGTCGGGTCGCGGTTATCGTAGCCATAGCTCAATCTTCGACGTTCGCGGTGAAGGCGGCTACCGCGACGATCCCTATCGTCTTCATTGCCGGAGAAGACCCGGTTAGGCTCGGTCTTGTCGCCAGCCTCGCCCGCCCCGGCGGCAACCTGACGGGAATCAATATTTTCGCGGCTGAGCTGGTGGCGAAGCGGCTGCAGCTCTTACGCGAGATGGTGCCCGCGGCCGCTCGTGTCGCGGTCCTTGTCGATCCGGCCAGTACGACCATTACGGAGGCAACGCTGCGAGACGTGGAACCGGCGGCGCGCGCCATGGGGATGCAAATCCAGGTTCTCCATGCCAGCAACAGGCAGGAGATCAATGCGGCCTTCGCAACGTTCTTAAGCGAGCGGCCCGACGCGCTTTTCGTCAGCATCGGGCCCTTGTTCACTGCGCGGCGGGTGCAACTTGCCACCCTGGCGGCACGCCACATGGTTCCCATGACATCTGGCAACCGTCAAATTACCGAAACCGGCGGATTGATGAGCTACGGAGCCAATCTTGTGGATGCCTACCATCAAGTGGGCGTCTATGTCGGCCGCATCCTCAAGGGCGAGAAGCCGGCTGACCTGCCCGTTGTGCAGTCGTCGAAGTTCGAGCTGGTCATCAACGGCGAGACTGCGCAGATGCTCGGCCTCACCGTACCGCCGTCGCTCCTTGCGATCGCCGACGAGGTCATCGAATGAAGATGAAACGCCGCGAGTTCATCACGCTGCTCGGCGGCGCGGCGGTCGCATGGCCGGTGGCGGCGCGGGCGCAACAGCCGACGATGCCGGTGATTGGTTTCCTGCGGGACACCTCGCTCGCTCACGCCACGTACCTCGTGGCTGTCTTCCGCCAGGGCTTGAAGGAAGCAGGCTTTATCGAGGGCCAGAATGTCGCGATCGAATACCGCTCAGCGGAAGATCAACCCCATCGGTTGCCGACTCTAGTTGCTGATTTGGTTCGCCAGCAGGTGGCCCTGATCGTCTGCAATACCCGTTCGGCGTTCGCGGCCAAGGCCGTAACCTCGACCGTGCCGGTCGTCTTTGTGACCGGGGGCGACCCGGTCAGGGATGGCC
>Ga0306920_100010789_pt1 | contig 12277 bp, 12 predicted proteins | sample flu12Cox44000170_FD_204666 | JGI IMG/M metagenome (GOLD analysis project Ga0306920, IMG submission 204666) | Lab enrichment of tropical soil microbial communities from Luquillo Experimental Forest, Puerto Rico - flux4day.12C.oxic.44.000.170 (v2)... | ecosystem: Environmental > Terrestrial >...
CGCTGTGCACTGCAGCGAAATCTTCTCTTATGTCGGCTCAGGGTCTTGGTCGTGTAAAAACTTCCCCGCCCACAGGGCCGGGATTCCCATAGTTGATGGCCCTTTCCCCGGCCTTTCTCCCCCGAACAGGCCAGGGAATGGCTTGGCTCTCAGGGCGGTACGCTCATCGCCACGACCAGCGGCTGGATTCCCATGATGTTCATGACCCTCGTGAGGTTGTAAGCGAGCACGTGCAGGGCCATCTCGGTGGCCACCTTCGGCAGGCGCTTCGTTAGAAAATGCGTCGCCCCCATTCTCATCTTCACCGTGCCGAAGGGATGTTCGACTGTCTCGCGACGCTGACGCATGGCGTGCGGGTTCTTGTCGAGGCGCTTCTGTACTGCCTCCACCACATCCTCATGCTCCCATCGCGTGATCCGACGCTCGGGGAATCATAGCGCGCGAATCACCTCACCCCACAACGTTTTCACACACAGCCAGGGTCACCCCCGGAAGTCGCCGTCTGGGCCCTTATGTCAGCTTTCACCGGCTACGGACATCACGGCGCATGAAGCTATTTGCGAGAAATCCCAGAAACGAACCGAGGTCGGCAAGCGCATATCCCCGCATTGGAGCCAATAGCTATGGCAAGTACTGACGAATCTTCGCGAGTAGCTGCCGCGGGCTGTAAGGCTTGGGCACAAAATCATTGCAGCCAGCGGCTCGCGCTTTCTCTTCATCCCCGCTCAAAGCATACGATGTGACCGCAATCACGGGTATCGAGCTTAGGGATGGGTCGGCCTTGATGCGGCGCGTAGCTTCGTAGCCGTCCATCACCGGGAGCTGGATGTCCATGAGGATCAGGTCTGGTCGATCTTTCGCGACCGCCGCAAGCGCCTCTTGGCCATTTTCAGCCTCAGTCATCTCGTAGTCATTTGCTGTTAGCAAATCGCGAACGATCTGCCGATTGTCCTCTTGGTCCTCGACTACCAAAATTCGCCTGCTCATGTCGGCCTCGCCTGCTCTTCGACAGTGACGGGAAGCGTGAATGCGAACGTCGAGCCGTGACCGGGACTGGATTCTACCCAGATGTGTCCGCCATGCATCTCGATGATGCGCCGGGAGATGGCTAAGCCTAGCCCCGTTCCCCCCTTCTTTTTGGTAATCGAATTATCGGCCTGCTGGAACTCTTGGAACAACTTGGCTTGGTCGGCTGTGGAAATCCCCGGGCCGGTATCTCGAACTGCAACATTGAATGATCCATTGGCGGAGGAGCCTTTGATTGATACTTCCCCGATGTCGGTGAACTTAATCGCGTTGCCAACGAGGTTGAGCAGAACCTGCGTGAGCCGGCGCTCGTCGCCGCGCCCGAGCGGCAGCTCCTGCGACACATCAACCTTGAGGGCAATTTTCTTCTCGCTGGCCAGTGGTTCGATCGCGCTAAAGACAGTTTGGATGACATTTTTTAGCGAATAATCCGACAACGAGAGCGTAAGCTGCCCGGCCTCGATCTTGGAAAGATCGAGCACGTCGTTGATCAATCCCAGCAGGTGTTTGCCGTTGCTCTGGACGCGTTCGAGCACCCCGCGCATTTTGGCCGGCGTATCGCCGTAGATGTTGTCTAGAACGAGCTCGGTATAGCCAAGGATGGCATTGAGCGGCGTGCGCAACTCGTGGCTCATGTTGGCGAGGAACTGTGACTTGTGCTGGCTTGCCACCGCGAGCTGGTGGCTCTTGTCCTCGATTTCATGGAATAGGCGAGCGTTCTGGATCGCCAGCACGGATTGGGCAGCGAAGGTCTGCAAGAGGTCGATTGTCGATTTAAGGAATTCCCCCGGTCTTTTCCGACGCACCACAAGAGCACCGACGATGCGTTCGGCGCCGAGCAAAGGAATAATCAGAACAGCACGGTAGCCGGCCCGCACGACCACTTCGAGGTTAGGAGATGGCGCCTCCTTCTGCAGGTCGGCGATCTGCAACGGCGCACGTTGGCTCGCCGCCTGACCTATACCTGCATCACCGACGCGGATGTGCCGCGCCTTAAATGCCGCAATTAACTCATCATCCATTCCAAAGGTGGAGCGTAGCCCGAATTCCTTTGTGCTTTCATCGTAGTCATAGATGGCACCCGCATCGGTCTCCGAGAGCTGCACGGCCTTGCTGACGATAGTGGTCAACATCTCCTGGAGATCGAGGGTCGAATTCACTGCCTGGCTCACCTCGCCCAGCGCGCGCAGCTCCGCCACAGACTGCGCCAGTTCGTGGGTGCGCAGCTCGACCTTTTTCTCCAAGTCCGTGTAGGAATCTTGGAGTCTTCCCGCCATGTCGTTGAACTGGTCAGCGAGCGCCTCCAGCTCGTCGCCAGTTTTCACAATGATTCGCTGGCCGAGGTCGCCGGTGCCGATGCGGGCGGCCCCGGCGCGCAACGCTTGGATAGGACCTACCATCTTGCGCGCGAGAACGAGCCCGGCGACGAAGGCGAAGCCAAGAGCCGCCATCAGCAGAATGCCGGAACGCTCAATGGTGAAGTAGAGCGGCGCATAGGCCTCGGCGCGCGGCATTTCGGCAAAGACTAGCCATCCCAGCGGGGCGACATGGGCGTAGGCGGTTAGCACGCGGCGGCCCTGGATGTCCTCGGCCTCCTGGAGCTGCTCCGCGGCCTCACCCTTGCCGGCGGCACGGGCGACCTGCACCTGGGTTAAACGGGACAGATCGGTGTTACGCAGGACCAGGCTGATATCGGGATGAGCGATAAGGCGCCCCTGCGCATCGACGAGATAGGCCTGCCCACGCTCGCCGACCTTGATCTGGGAGATTACGTCCCAGATGAGCTTGAGATTGACCTCGGCGACACTCACGCCCGCGTCGCGTCGCGTCCCGGTGAGTGCTAGCGTCATGTAAGGCTCAGACTCGCGACGAAAATAGACCGGGCCGTAATAGACCTTGCGTGCAACCGCTTCCGCGAATTTCGGCTCCTTGGACAAATCGGCCTTGCTCGCCACTACGTCCATCGCTAGGCGGGAGACGCGCAATTGCTCGTGTCCGGTTGCATCGAGCTGCGAGAGCTCGGTGATCGCCGGCACTTGCCGCAGCAGCCGCAATCCATCGAAACGCCGCTGATCGATGGTGCCCGCGGACCACGGGAGCTGCGTGGTCCACCCAACTTGGCTCTCGATTTCCTTGATAAATTGGCCGATCTTCGCCGCCGCGGCCTCGGCCTGCTCGCGCTGGATGCGGATCAGGGATGCCTTGTGCTCCTGAAAGGAAAACCAGACCTCCGACGATCCATTCGTAAGCAAAGCAACGCAAACAACCGCCAGAAACAGGCCGACATATTTGCGAAACAGCCGTCCGCGCCAGTGCGGCCTCTCTGACTCGGCGGCGGGCACGACGGCGGAGGGGGCCCTCACTCGATCACCTCGTCGGCAGGCGCGAGCAGCGTCTGAGGCAAGCTCAGACCGATCGCGCTAGCAGCTTTGAGATTGACCGACAGCGTGAATTTGCCCGGCTCCTGCACCGGCAGGTCGCCGGGCTTTCCGCCCTTGAGGATGCGATCGACATACCCGGCGGCGCGACGGTAAATCTCGACGTAGTCGGGTGAATAGACCAGAAGCCCGCCGGAGCGGGCAAAGATCGGACTGCCATAGATGGCGGGTAACCGATGCTGTACGGCCAGCGCGACGATGAGATCCCGGTGATCGGCTACGAAGGTGTCGGCGATGCCGATGATCCCGCCGCTTCCCTCGCGTGCCCGCGCAGCGAAGACGCCTTGAATGTCGGCCTCGTTGCGGCAAGGCGCTGAAATCACGGTGGCGCCGAGCGTTTGCGCGGCCGCCTGGGCCGAGCGAAAGTATCCTTCAGCGAAAGGCGCAGTCTCGGGATTGAAGAGCATCGCGACCCGGGAGACCTCAGGCGCAGCTTCCTTCAACAGCGCGAGCCATTTGCCACCGACGGACGATTCAAAAGTTGAGAACCCCGTCACATTGCCTCCGGGATGTCCCAGGTTTTGCACAAACCCCGAGCCAAGTGGATCGGTGACCAGAACAAAGACAATTGGTAGGCCGGCGCGCATCACCGCGGCTGTGGCCGGCGTCGATCGACTGAGAACGAGGTCAGGATGGGCAGCCACAATCCCCGCTGCGACGGTGCGCACCCGAACGATGTCGGCGCCGGGCCAGTGATAGTCGAGGTCGATATTTCGGCCGCGAGTCCAACCCAGGTTCTTTAGACCGACCTCGAGGGCAGCAACCTCTGCCTGTCCGCTTGCGTCGTCGAATTCAAGTCCACCCAACAACACTGCGACGCGCCGCATTTGCTCGCGCTGCTGCGCGCATGCCGCGCGCGGCCACGCCACCGCGACACCAAGTAGCGCAATGAACTCGCGCCGTTTCACTGCCAGTTGCCGCCCGTGCTTCCAATCGGAAGGATAGCACACCTTCCCATCGCGAGAGACTGCTGCGTTGCGAAATTTCGACTCGGCTAATGCCTCTTCTGGGGTCAGCCCCGGAAGTCGCTGTCAAGGCCCTTATGTCAGCTTCCACCGGTTGCGGACATCCCGCCGCATGGGCTTGTGCGAGAGAAGTGCCAATTCGACCCGCTAAGATCAAACCGAGCGGGCCAGCTCCTGCGACAGCATTGCTGACCGCATGCAATTAACTGTCGCCTGTCCAGGAATCAAAGTGTCCAAAACGGACACTTTGGCTGCCATTTCCACAACATTGCTTCCTTTTTCTTTAGGCAAGCGCAACCTCTATCGCGCCATACCAGGCACGCTAAGGGCAATTCCAATCACACAGGCTGCGGGTCAAATGAGTACATTCATCACACAGTTCTTGCGCAGCGAAACCGGAGCGACCGCGATCGAATACGGTCTCATCGCTGCTGGCATCGCATGCGCCATTATCGCTGTCGTTTCGAGCCTGGGCTCTAGCCTCAACACGACGTTTACGAGCATCTCGACCGCGCTCAAATAGTGGGTCGCGAGGTCTGCTAGGCGTCCGCATCACATCAGTAAGCGGAAATAATCCGGGCACTGGCCGCGGATGTTGCCTCGTATCCTTTCCGAGATTCATTCAGGCTTGGCCCCGGAGAACTTTACGACCTTACCCCATTTCTCGATTTCTTCTCCCACAAACCTTCCAAAATCGGCGGGCGAACCGGGAACTACGGTGCTGGCCAGGTCGGCGAAACTCGCCTTTATCTTGGGGTCGACGAGACCGGCGTTGATCTCCTTGTTGAGCTTGCTGACGATTTCGCCTGGCGTATTCTTGGGCGCGGCGATGCCATACCAGGCCGTTGCCTCATAACCCGGCAAAAATTCACCGACCGTGGGCAGGCTCGGGAGTGCTTCCGAGCGTGTTGCACTCGTTACCGCCAGAGCGCGGAGCGCGCCGGATCGAATATGCTGAATCGAGCTGGTCAAAATATCGAACATGACGTGTACCTGACCACTAATCATGTCAGTGAGCGCGGGTGCTGAGCCGCGATAGGGCACGTGAACGAGATTGACCTTTGCCATCATCTTGAAAAGCTCGCCCGCAATATGGATCGACGTTCCTATGCCGCCAGATGCCATATTGATCTTGCCAGGGTTGGCCCTGGCGTAAGCGATGAACTCGGGAACGGTTTTGGCCGGTATCCCTGGGTTTATCTCCATGACGAACGGCACGCTGATGATGCCGGCGACCGGGGAGATGTCATTCATGAAATCGAAACTGAGGTTTTCATAGAATGTTGCGTTGACGGCGTTGCTCGAAGTTACCAGCAGAAGCGTGTAACCGTCGGGAGGCGCCCGCAAGGCTGCCTCGGTGCCGATATTGCTGGCCGCGCCAGGGCGATTCTCGACAACGAATTCCTGCCCAAGGCGCTCCGACAGCCATTGCGCGATAAGCCGTGCAGTAATGTCGGTCGGCCCCCCGGCGGGGAAGCCGACAATTATGCGCACCGGACGCGCCGGGTAGCTTTGCGCTCGTACGCTCCATGAGCTGGTAGGGAAAGCGACGGCAGCTGTTGCCAGCTGCAGAATTTGACGGCGCGACGGTGTCATCGTCCTGCCCTCCCAACGCGGGATCCCGTGATCGGGCTCTTTCCCAGTTTAACCCGGGGGGAGATTGACGGCTTGCGACGTGTTACCGCAGCTTCGAAATGCGCGGTGGATGTTGCTCATGCTGGCACGTAGGGGCGTGCTCTCTTTGCCGGCGATGTTTGTCGAGTCCATCTGGTGCAGGACAAACAAAGAGCCGCCCGGGATTTATGCCGAGCGGCCTTTGAGACGAACTGCCGGTTTCGCTCTCGTTCTTGCGCCGAAACCAAACGTGCTCGACCTCGCCGACGAGCTTCATGTCGGCCGGTCTTACCCCTTTGAGGATTTGACCAACGCTGCTTTAGCTCCTTAATCCCGCGGCGTGCACGACGGCGGACCAGCGGGCGATCTCGCTGCGAATATAGGCTGCGAACTCGTCCGGCCCGCCCTCGAGCGGATCGAACCCTAGCTTGTGCAGCCTTTGCACCGTCTCCGGTGCATGCATCGCCTTCTGCGCAGCGCCCGCGAGCCTTTCGATCACTGGCCGCGGCGTGCCGATGGGCGCCCAGAGGCCGAACCAGAGGCTGGTGTCGAAGTCGGGTATCCCCGCTTCCGCCATGGTAGGCACGTCGGGGAGCGCGCTGGGGCGTTTGTTCGCTGCCGTCGCCAGCGCCCGAAGCTTGCCTGCCGCGATCTGGCCGACGACAGTGGATGCCGGCGAAAAAGTAATCATGGCGCGGCCGGCAATGACATCAGTGACCGTCTGCGGACTGCCTTGATACGGCACCTGTAGCAGCTCGATACCTGCACGCTGAGCGAACAGCTCGCTTGCAAGGTGTGGCAGGCTGCCTTTTACCGTGGCGTGCAGGACTTCGCCCGGCTTCGCCTTCGCAAGCGCGATGAGTTCGGCCACGCTGTGTACGCTGACATCGGGATTGGCGACCAGGACCACGGCTCCCGAGGACAGCAGCGCAATCGGCGCAAGATCCTGTACGAGATCGAAGGACGGATTGGGGTTGATGAGCTGGTTGGCGATGATGGACAGGGTTGAAAGGTAGAGTATGTAGCCATCCTTTGGGGCGTGGGCGACATAATCGGCGGCAATGCTTGACCCTGCGCCCGGCCTGCTCTCCACCACGATTTGCTGGCCGAGAATCCGCCCCAGTCCGTCGCCCAGCAAGCGCGCGGTAACATCGGCTGCCGCACCCGGAGTAAAGCCCACAATGATGTAGATTGTACGCGAGGGATAGGCGTCCTCGGCTGTTAGAATTCCAGCCAAGGACGGCAGCGCGCCACCAGCCACTGCAGACTGCAGAAAAGCCCTGCGTGAAAGCTTCATGACATTGCCCCATGAGCTGGGCGCCTTGCTCAATTTAGTAGGAATCTGCAGCAAGGCCGCGCGAAGCTACACCTATTTCCTCGCTGTCTGTAGGTGGCAATACGTCACGGACGTGATTGTAGGCGTTAAGCTCTGCAGCGTCAGAATGTCCACCTTCCTGCCGAACGGCCACTCCGGATTCGGGGATGGTGAGGCCGATCACCTCGGGGCGGTCGGAAGAATTGAGCCCGCCGATGCTGCCTCGCCATCCGCTCCGGGACTCATTCCCGCTTGGCCCCGGAAGGGCTCGGCAGGATCGTGCCATAACCCAACGTGAGCAGGTGCAGCAAGATTGCTCCCGGGAAGGCCCGCCCAACTTACTCAATGACCTCGTCGGCGCGGGCGAGCAACGTGGGCGGTACATCGAGTCCGAGCGCGATGGCAGTCGTCAGATTGATGACGAGATCGAACTTGGTCGGCTGCTCGACCGGGATTTCGCCAGGCTTCGCTCCCCGCAGAATCTTATCCACGAGGTCGCCGGCGTGCCGCCACAGGTCCGGAAAGTTTGGCCCATATGATATCAGGCCGCCCGCTTCCACGTGCTCCCGAACGCCATACATCATCGGCAATCGCGCTGCGAGCGCCAACGTGTTGATTCGAACCCTGTGGGCCGTGGTCAGGGGATCGCTACAGACATAAAGTGCCTTCGCATGGCCCTTGAGCGTCTGAAAGGCGTGCGCGATATCCTCAGCTCGCCGGATTTCCAATGTGGTGACCTCGAGACCGATCGTGCGGGCCATTGCCTGAACCTCGGCCATCTCCAGCACGGTGGCGGGATAGCTAGCATTAGACAGGATCGCCAACTGGCGAAGACTGGGCACGATCTCGCGCAGGAGTTCGAGACGCTTGCCGGCAAGATCGCTGAGCTGAGTCGACAGGCCGGTAACATTGCCGCCGGGCCGCACCAGACTAGCGACCAAGCCGGCGCCCACTAGGTCTGATGCCACCGCAAAGACGATCGGGATGAGCGATGTCGCCTGCTTTGCCGCGACGACTGCAGCTCCCGCCGTGACAATGACATCGACCTTTAGCCGGACAAACTCGGCCGCTATTTCCGCGAAACGCTCGTCGCGACCCTCCGCCCAACGATACTCGATCGTGATGGTGCGACCCTCGATCCAGCCAAGTTCAAGCAGCCGCCGGACGAAAGCGGCAATAAACAGGCCCCAGGTCGCAGGCGTGGCTGCACCTAGAAGCCCGATTGTCGGCAGCTTCGCGTGCTGCTGCCCGCGCGCCGCGAATGGCCACGCCGCTGTGCCGGCGGCCAGCGTGATGAACGCGCGGCGCTTCATCATTCGATCAACTCGTCCGCGGCTACAAGGAGAGTTTGCGGTACGATGAGGCCGAGCGCCTTAGCAGCTTTGAGGTTGATGACCAGTTGGAACTTGACCGGAGCCTGGACGGGAAGCTCGCTCGGCCTTTCACCCTTCAGAATCCTATCGGCATAGGCCGCTGCGCGCCGAAAATTATCGGTCAGATCCTCTCCGTAGGACAGCAGTCCACCGATTTCAGTGAAAAAACGATATCCATAAACGGCAGGGAGGCGATAGCGAGCCGCCAACGATGTGACCTCAGCGCGGTAAGTGATCGTGAAAGCATCTGAAACCACCAAAAGACCAGTGTTTGGTTCTCGGGCCTGTGCCGCAATAACGGCTTCAAGTTCAGGCGTACCGTTGACGGGTGCGAGGATCGCCTCCGTTGCGGCGGTCAAAGCAGCGGCCTTGAAAGGCTTCAGCCAGAATTCCGCAAAGGTTGCCATCGCGGGGTTGAACAAGGCGGCGACCCGAGTGACCCGCGGCGCAATCTCCTTGAGCAGCTCCACCCACTTCCCAGCCTGCGTCGCTTCCGTAACCGCAAAACCGGTAGCGTTGCCGCCAGGACGCGGAAAGCTCGCGACGAAGCCGCTGCCAATGGGGTCGGCAACAATCGCAAAAATGACGGGGATGGTGCGAGTTTCTTGCAGCAGCGCAGTAGTGGCTGGAGTACTTTGCGAAAGAATGAGGTCAGGCTGCAGCGCAACAAGCTCTTTTGCAAATCGATGCATCGATTCCGGGTCGGCGGGTATCCCCCAGCGTGTATCCGTGCGCAAATTGCGGCCATCCATCCAGCCCAATCTCTGCAGCTCCTGGATGAACGCGGCCCGCTCCTGCCGGGCTTCCGGGTCGCTCTCCGGCCATCCCATCAGCACGCCAATGCGACGGGTTTGGTTTGATTGCTGGGCTCGCGCAACGATCGGCCAAGCTGCCGTGCCGCCGAGCAGCGTGATGAACTCGCGCCGCTTCAGTTGGTCGGATTGCATCAGTACCCCTGCCAGCGAAGGCTGCGCCGCAGAATATCGAATTGGCAGCGACTAGTCAGCCGGGAGGTCTGCTTGGGTCGGCACCACATCAGTAAGCGGAAGTAATCCGGGTTCTCAGGCATTTTCGGGTGGTGCCATTAGCCGACATATGCAGTGCAGCAAAAGTTCTTACTCGATCACCTCGTCGGCGCGGGCAAGCAGCGTCGGCGGCACTTCGAGGCCGATAGCTTTCGCGGCCGTCAGATTGATCACCAGTTGCAATTTCGTCGGAAACTCGATCGGCAGATCGCCCGGCTTGGCCCCCTTCAAGATTTTGTCCACGAAACTCGCCGTGCGGCGCCAGGTCTCGCGTATATCCACCCCGTAGCTCATCAGTCCGCCGTCTTCGACGTGTTGGCGAGTGAAGAACACAGTCGGGAGGCGCGTCGCCGCGGCGAACAATGCAATGCGCTTGCGCTCGCTGAGGAACATTGCGTCGATAGGTGCTAAGACAGCCTTGACCTCTTCGCGCGCCAGCGTCTGGAACGCTGCATGAAGGTTTTCGGGCAACGCAACCTCCGCCGCAAGCAATGCAACTCCGAGCGCGTGAGCCGCAGCCTCCATGTTGCGGAACTGGGGTGGATTGTTCGGATTTTTTACATTGACCAACACGCCAAGCTTGCGTGCGCCCGGAACCAGTTCGACCGTGAGCGCGAGTTGTTTGCTGGGCAAGTCCTCCACTGTCAACAGCACACCCGTGACATTGCCACCCGGCCTAGCATGGCTTGCCGCAAAACCAAAGCCGATCGGATCGACGAGCGATGGCGAGACGATGGGTATTGTGTTGGTCAACTTCTTCGCCGCCACTACGCCCGCCATAATGCCCGACACGATGACGTCGGGTTTGAGGCCGACCAGCTCTTCTACAAGCGCGGGCGCCCGAGCTAAATCGCCATCAGCATATCGGCCGTCGAAGCCATAGTCAGTGCCAGCGACGTAACCGAGTTCGCGCATGCCCTGCGAAAATCCGCCGAGGGTTCGATCGGTCGCCGACTTCGAACCCCCAACGAGATAGGCGACGAGCGGTCGTTTGGAAGCTACTTGCGCGACTCCATCCACGGGCCGCAGCACCGCAGCAACAGCAAAGCCGCCAATGAACTCGCGGCGTCTCACTTGACCGGATTGCATTCGGTTCCTCACCCAGCCTCGCAATGATGAGGGTACGAAGCGCGCTGCCGGGGGGCGTTTATTCGATTTTCAGTCCGAGCTTCTTGATCAGCGCCACCCATTTACCCTCCTCGCGCTCAATGTTAGCTGCATATTCTTCCGGCGTGCTCGCGATCGGGTCACCGCCGTCAGCAACGATCCGGTTTGTCGTTTCTTCGGATTCCATCATCGAGCGCAGCTCCTTGTTAAGGCGATCGATGATGGGGCGCGGCGTTCCGGAAGGGGCAGACAGTCCATAATAAATCGACGCCTCGAAGCCCGGCAGCCCGGACTCGGCGGCCGTAGGAACATCCGGGAGAGCGGCCGAGCGCGCATGGCCAGCCACCGCTATGGCGTGTAGATTTCCCGCATCGATGTTGCTGCGCGCGGGCAGTATCGTATTGAAGCCAAGCGCCACATGGCCGCCGACGAGATCATTCGTCAGCGGCCCCGTGCCCTTGTATAACACGATCGTGATCTCGGTGCCCGTCATCGACTTGAATAGCTCAGCGGCCAAATAGTTGATGGTCGGCGGTGGTGGCGTGCCCGCCGTGAGCTTACCGGGCTCCTTTTTCGCTAGAGCGATCACATCGGCGAGGGACTTAACCGGCAACGAAGGATGGGCCATCACCACGATCGGCGTGGAGGCGATTAGCCCAACGGGGGCAAAATCCCTGTTCACGTCATAGCCGGCATAAATGGGCAGGCTTGCGCCAGTGCCCATGATAACCAGCGTGTGGCCGTCGGGCGCGGCCTTGGCGGCGGCGCGCGTACCGATAACGGCGCCCGCGCCGGGGCGGTTCTCGATAATGACCTGTTGGCCAAGGGCATGCGAGAGTTTCTGCGCAACCATTCGGCCCATCGCATCCATACCACCCCCGGGCGGGTATGGCACGATCAGCGTGATCGGACGCATCGGATAGGTCTGCGGGCGGGCCGCGAACGGCCATGCCGCTGTCGCGCTGCCGAGCAGCGTGATGAACTCGCGCCGCTTCACTCGATAACCTCGTCCGCGAGCGCGAGCAGCGTGGGCGGAATGTCGATGCCGAGCGCCTTGGCAGTCTTGTTATTGATAAACAGCTCGAGCTTCGTTGCCTGCTGCACCGGCAGGTCGGCTGGCTTGTCGCCTTTTAGAATGCGGCCCGTGTAGACGCCAGCCAGACGGTAGGAATCGGTAGAACTGCCTCCGTAACTCATTAGGCCTCCAGCTGCGACGAACTCTCGCCACTGATAGATTGTCGGTATCCGGTAGCGAAGCGTCAGCGCGGCGAGCTTTTCGGTCCGACTGGTGAAGAATGCGTCTGTGCCGACCACGACGCCGCCGGCTCGCAGTTCAGTCAAAGTTGAGAAGACGGCATCGATGTCAGCGTCGCTACTGGCATGGAGCGGATGGAGCTGTAGCCCAAGGAGCCGA